>Ga0179591_1300995_pt1 | contig 11176 bp, 23 predicted proteins | sample CZOMad2_1_08_16f_FD_182891 | JGI IMG/M metagenome (GOLD analysis project Ga0179591, IMG submission 182891) | Vadose zone soil fungal communities from Angelo Coast Range Reserve, California, USA - CZOMad2_1_08_16fungal (PacBio error correction) | ecosystem: Environmental > Terrestrial > Soil >... | reverse complement strand
CAGAAAAGAAAAAATTAGATATTTGGTGGACTACCTAAAAATCTGTACCTTTTTTTTTCCCTTTTCCTTCCCTTCCCCCCCCTTCCCCCCTTTTCTCTTCATGCAGAAACAATAGGGGATGACATCGAACAGAGAATAGACTATTTTTTTCACCCGATTGTTCTTCCCCCCCTCTCTTTCTTTTTCCTCCCTCTTTCCCTCCCTTGTGAGGTGTTGAATAATTTCTTTTACTTCATCTCTCTTTCCCCTCTTTCCTTCTTTCCCCCTTTTCCTTTTTTTTTTTCCCCCCCCCTTTACATCGAGGATGCTAAAACAAGATTAACAACGAAATTTATACTGTCCCCCCTTTCCCCCCCCCCCCCTCCCCCTTCCCCCCCCCTCCTTTTCCCCCCCCCCCTCCCCTCCTTTTCCAATTTGATCCAAAATATATAGGTAAACAACTTACGTGTGCCCGGAAATGTTCCCTTCCTTGTCCCCCCTCTCTCTTCTTCCCTCTTTTTCCCTCCTCCCCCTCCCCGGATGTAACATTAATAAAGATATAAAGATAAATCATAATATTTGGTCCATCCCGTTCTTTCTTTTTCCTCTCCCTTTCTTCCCTCTTTTTTTTTTTCTTCCCCCTCCCCCGAAACGGTAAAAAAGACAAACAGCCTCATTATTCAGGTTTGTTTCAAGAAATATTAACTCTTATCTCCTCCCCCCCTTCCCCCCCCCCCCCCCCCCCTTTTTCCTTTTTCCCCCTTTTTTCCCCTTCTTATAAATATGATAAGAGGAGCACTCAATATATTCTTAATGCTATAAACCTCTTACCTCTTTTTCCTCCTCTTCCCCCCCCCCCCTTTTTCCCTCCCCCCTTCTCCCCCCTCCCCTTGTCCTTGTTTGAATTGATGAAAGAAAAAGGATGAGATTTATACCAAATACTGCCTTTATTCCGTCCGCTTTCCCCCCCTGTCTTTCCCCCCCCCTCTCCCTCTTCCCCTTCCCCCAAGAAATTAGGGGCGGGAATTCACAACTCTGGTTAAGTTAAACATGTGGTTTAAACTCCTTTACTGCACTTACCCCACTTCTTTTCCCCCTTTTCTTCCCTCCCCCTCCCCCTTCTCCCTTTTCATAGTGAATTGGAATTTTTTTTGACATTCACCCTTCTTCCCCTTTTCCTTTCCCTTCCCCTTTTTCCCGCGAAACAGATATATTATAGTAATGCAATTACTTTCTAATATCATAGTGTTGACTGTTTTTTTTTCAATGCTTCTTTCCTCCCTTTTCCATCCCCCCTTCTGTATTGAAAGCTGTATATAACAAAACTTTTACAATGTAGTCGCCTCCCCCTTTCCTTTCTTCCCCCCCCCCCCCTTTTTTCCTCCTTTCCTCCGAAATACACGTAGTAAGGATTTTAAGATTTTGGTATGTTGAACGTTTGAGGTATGAATATCTCCTCTCCTCTTTTCTTCTCCCCTTTTCTTTCTTTTTCCCTTCCCCCCCCCTGGGGAAAATGGAAGAGGGAAATTTTTTAAAGATAATCTTTTTGCTTCATCTTATTTTTTTTACCCTCACCCCCCCCCCCCCTCTTCCCCCTTCCTTTTTCTTTTTCCCCAAGTTAAAAAAAATAAAGGATGGAAAGCCAAAAAGATTATGGTAAAAAATGCATCTTCCCTTTTTTCCCTCTCTTTCTTCTTTTTTTCCCCCCTTCCTTTTTCCTCCCTTTCTTTTCCTGTCCCTGTTAAACATAACAAAAAAGCTGAAAATGCCTTACGACTGGTTTTCCGTTGTCGCCTCCCTCTTTTCTCTTTTCCCTTTTTCCTTTTTCCTTTCTTTTTCTCAAAATTAATGCAGTTCTTATAACTACATTGTAAAGTGTTCTACTCATCTTTTTCCCCCCTCCCCTTTCCCCCCCTTCCCCCCCCTTCTTTTCCTTCCCCCTTCCCCCTAAAATATTGAAACGCAAAACTTATGGATATTAGAATAAGTGACAGGACTCATCCTATACTTGTCCTTTCCTTCCCTTCTTTCCCCTTTCCCCCCCCTTCCTCTTTTCTTCTCCCCCCTCCCCCTAGTTGACTTTAAATTAAATACGCACGATGAGTGCAACGTTCATATTTGTCTTTTTTCCCCTTTTTTTTCCCTTCCAGGGAATATTTTTATGCAGTAATTCGTTTCAACTGAACATTTTCCCTCCTTTTGTTTCTCCCCCTCCTCTGCCCCCTTTATTATAAGGGGGAAAAGATATAAGGAAGAAGGCCAGTATTGTATCTTTCACACGCGCCCCTTTTTCCCTCCCCCTTTCTCTTTCCCCCCTCCCCCCCCTTTACTCCCCCTCTCTTGCACACATAGATCTTTTGTGAGTTTAAATGATGTGAATGAAGAGGGTCATCGGGTTCGCGCCTACCCCTCTTTTTCTTTTTCTTTTTCCTCTTTTTTCCTTTCCCCCCTTTTTTTTCTCCCGGCAAACAATGTTAGTTTAAAAATTATATCTGCGTCTTTTCGTCCCATCCCCTTCCCCCCCCTTCTTTTCCCTTCCCCTCCCCTTGTATAAAGACGGTTATTGTCAAAAATAATATGATTATTTATCCTTGGCTTCCTGTTCCCTTCTTTCTCCCTTTCCTTCCCTTTTTCCCCCCCCTGGAACCAATTAAATGTGTCAGAGTTAAGGCAAAAAGTAAGTGTGTACAGCAATTTTTTTCTCCCCCTTTCCTCCCTCCTTTTCTTCCTTCCCCTTTTCCCCTCTAGGTGGTGTTATAGCCGCTCGTACAGTAACCCTTTCTCTCTTTTCCCCCTTTTCTCCCTTTTTCTATCTTTCCTCATGTCAATCAAGAAAATAATATGGGATATAATATATAATAAGTATAATAAAACTCCAAATTATACCTAGTTCCTTTTTTTCCCTTTCCCCCCCCCACTTCTCCCCTCAGGAGAGGAGGGAAAAAAGAAAGATGTTTGAAAAAGAGAGAGGATATGGTTCGATTTCACCGTCCCCAGGGGTGTATTGTCCGTCGATACTGACACACAGACTCCCCCCATCTGTCTGTTTTCCTGCTCTTGCTCTTCTAAATGTGAAATAAGGTAAAACAAAGTACTTTTTAGGTCGTCCACCACCTATATCCTTTTCCTCCTTCCGCTTCCCTTTTTGTTTTTCTTTTCTAAGAAAATTATTTTGAAAAGAAATAGATTCTTACCAATATAAAGAACGTCCCCCCTTCCTGTTCCCCCCCCCCCCTTTTTTCCTTTTTTTTTTTCCCCTTTCCCTCCCCCCCTGATGTATATGAGATTTTAATATGAGAACAATGTTTTACATCTCACACCGATCCCATTCTCCCCCTTTTTCCCCCTTCTTTCCCCCCCCCCCCCTCCCCCCCCCCTTTTTCCTATGAGATCATTGTATTTTTATCTACTATTAATATTATTATCCGATATTATTGTCTTTTCTTTCCTTCCCCCCCCTCCCCCCCTCCCCCCTCCCCCCCTCCTCCCCTCTTTTCGTGAGAGCCACAAAAGATATTATAACCTTTCATTCGGAGGATTCTCCCCCATCTTTCCCCCCCCTCCCCCTTTTTCTTCCCTTTTCCCTTTCCTTTTTCCCTGTTCCGGATAATTAACTAGTACTCGAAATGTAGTAACCATACCCTCTTTTCTTCCCCCCTTTTTTTCCTCTCCCCCCTTTTTCCCTCCTCCTTTTTTTTCCTATACCAGGTAGAAGAGGAAAAGATTGTGGTCGGCAGCCTGATATTTACGTAGTGCTCTCCACTCTTCCCCTTCTTTCTTCCTCCCCTTCTTAAAGGAAGAAATCTGGGGGATGAAAAGGTATCGGGTTTGGGTTTGTTTAAGAAAAGTAAACACCGGCCCCCCCCCTTTTCCTTTCCCCCCCCCCCTTTTTTTTCCCCCCCTTTTTTTAAGTGTCTAAAACCTTTGCCAGCCGCCCCCGGTTTCCCCTTTTCCTCCTTTCCCTTTTCCCTTTTTTCTCTTTATTAATGCTTCAACAGAGGACACATCTTTCATTTCACATCATTTAAAATACCCCCACCTGCCCTTTTTTTCTTGTTTCCCCCCCCCCCCCCCTAAGTAATACGGTGTTAATTGATGAATCAAAGGGGATTCCCGATTTTAATTACCCCCCACCTCCTGCCTCTCCTCTTTCTCTCCCTTTTTCTTCCCTTCGGTCCAAGTCTATAATGGAAACATGTCCATTAGGGTCTGGCATCCAACTCTTTTTCCTTTCCCCCTTTTTCCCTTCCCCTCTCACCTTTTCTTTTCTCCTCAGATTAAATAAAAGCCACAAGATGTACCGTTGCACTTCATCGTGCCGCTTTTGCCTTTTTGCATGCCCCTCCCCCCCCCCCTTCCCCCTCCCCCTCTTCCTTTCCTTCTCCCTTCCCTCGATATTATTAGTACGGCAATTAGTCTCCTTCCTCATTTGTGTTCTTTTCCCCTTCTTTTTCTTTTCCCCCCCCCCCCCCTTTCTCTTTCTTTCCCATTTTTCCCAAAATGTTACAAGGGAAAGTTAGAAGAAATGCATTAAGTTGCGATTATTTGCCAAAATACATTCTTCTTTTTTTTCCCCCTTTCCCTTCTTTTTCTTCCCCTTCCCCCTTCCTTTTCCTTCTCTCTTTGGTATGTTGAAAGTTTGAGCTGAATATAGCATCAGGCGATTGTTCTTCCTGCTTCATCTTCTTCTCCTTTTCCCCCTCCTCCCCTCTCCTGTTCCCCCCCTTTTCTTTAAGATAATCTGTTTGGCTTGTCAGTATGGATTTTTTTTAAACTTGCTTTCAAACAACTTCCCTCACTCTTGCCGCCTTTTCTCTTTTCCCCTGCCCCCCCCCACCCCTTCCCTCCCCCCCCTCTCCCCATTGACATATAAAGTTGTAACAAGAATAGTAGTAGTTGATTTAAAACAATCCACCTTGATCATCCTTTCCCCTTTCCCTTTTTCCTTTTTCCCTCCTCCCCCTTCCCAAGATGAAAATCATTACGACAGGTGGAGTCTTCCGTGCTCGTCTTTTTTTCCCCCTGCTCTCTTTCTTTTTTTCCTCTTCTTCTTTTTTTTTCCCCTTTTCCTTCCCTCTCTCGAACGCATTGTGAAAAGTTGTGAAATACAGCTTTCAAATACATCATTCCCTTACAATTTCTTTCTTTTTTTCTCCTCCCCCCTTTTTCCCCCCCCCCCTCCCCCGAAAAACACTTATGATATTAGAAAATTGCCGTCCTTCCCCCTCTTCCCCCTTTTTCCCCCCCCCCTTCTTTCCCCTTTTTCTCCCCCAGTTGGCGAGTTGACTTTAAAATTCCAATCGCACGATTCCTTTCCCCCCTTTTCCCTTTTTTTCCCCCCCCCCTTCCTTCCCCCCCCCCCTATTTTTATTGAAGTACATATGTTTAAAACGGAAAATGTTAACTTAACAAGATTTTTCCTTCCTCCCTACTTCTGCCCTCTTACCCTCCCTCCTCTCTCTTCTCCGACGTTTGGCACAGCTATCGGAAGAAGACATTATTGGTCTTCCCCCCTTCCTCTTTTCTTTTTCCCTCCCCTTCCCCCCCCCTTTTCTTTCCCCCCCTCTTTTTTCCTTCCTGAAAGAGGGTCATACGGTGAGAGCATTAAAGAATATATTGAGTGCGCCTCTGCTCATCTTCGTGCCTTTCTTTCTTCTTCTCCCCTTTTTTCCTTCCTCTTTTTCCCAAAAATTATATCGGGAGTAGCAAAGTTACCCTTTCTCCCCCCCCCCCCTTCCCTCCCTCTTCCCCTTCCCCCCCCCAAATAAGTAGGATTTATCTATACGGGATTAATGTGAAATCCGGTGCTCTTTGTTTTCTCTCCTTCCTCCCCTCTTTTTTTTTTCCCTTCCCCTCCCCTTCCCCTTCTTTTTTTCCTTCCGGGCAACGTAAGTTGTGTAAAGAATCCTTTTTCCCTTTTGCCTCCCCCCCTTCCTCCCCTTCCCCTTTTGGAGAGGAGGGGAAAAAGGGGATTGGTGGTGTACATGTTTACATACTCACTGTCGTTGTTCCTTTTTTTTTTCTTCCTCCCCTCTCCTTTGCTTTTTCTTTTTTTTTTTCTTTCAAAGAAGAAGAAAGGGGAGAAGAGAGGAGATAATAATTTCTTCCATCCCCCTCCCCTCCTATTCCCCCCCCCTCTTTTCCTTTTCTTTTTTTTCCTTCCTTCCCCCCCCTTCATGGCAAACAATAAATATTGTAAAAATAGACCCCTTCTTCTTCCCCTCTCCCTCCCCTCCCAGGTGAGAAAAGTGTAATTTCAGCTTTCGTTAACTCTAAACAGCAGGATCCCTTTCCTTTCCCCTTCCCTCCTCCTTCCCTTCCTTGCCTAGCTTAAGGATCTAATATTTGCATATAATAAGTTGTTGTTGTGGAGAGAAGATAAGCGATCAGCCCCTTCTTTTTTCTTTTCCCCTTTTCCCCCCCTCCCCCCCCCCCCCCTTTTTTCCCTTTAGAAGGGAATACTTCTGTTTGAGAGTATTCGTGAACGTCTGCAATTCCCCTTTCCTTTCTCCTGCTTTTCCCCCCTCTTTTTATGAATATAAATGTATTTTATTAGCGTAAAAAGAAAACCCAACATTCTCCCCTCCCTCTCTTCCCCCCCCCCCCCCCCCCTTTCTTCTCCCCCCCCGAGCAAAACATAACAAGCACAAATTAACGACAGCTGAAATTAAATGCTTCCTCCTCTTCCCTTTCTTATCCCCCCCCCCCCTCCCCCTTTCCCCCCCCCCTTTTTCTATGTTAAAAAATGTACAACAAATAAAATGTTTTCCTTCCTCTTTCCCCCACTTTTTTCCTCTTTCTCCTTTTTCCCCTCCTCCTTTCCTTCCCTTTTCCCCCCCCCTTGACACAACTTACGTTGCCCGGAAATCTGACAATTTACTTGTTTCCCCCCCCCTCCCCCTCCTTTCTTTCTTCTTTTCCTCTTTTCCCCCCCCCCGGAGTTCAAATAATCCCGTAATAAGATAATCATACTTCTTTGTTTCCCCCCTCCCCCTTTTTTCTGCAAATATGATCGGTTTTGGGTTAGAAACGTTTTAAACGGCCCAACTCCTTTCCTTCTTCTCTTTTTCTCCCCCCCCCCTCCCCCTTCCCCCCCCCTTTTGTACATTTCGTGTACGGGCAATGTTTCGACTACTTCAGAGTCTCACTCTTCTCCTCCTTTCCTCCCTTCCCCCCTTTCCTTTTTTTTCCTCCCCTTTTTGATGGAGGCGGAAATAAATATCTAATATCTATCCTTAAAATGACTTTTTTCCTCTTTTTTTTCCTTTCTCCCTTTCTTTCTTTTTTCCCCCTTTTCTCCCCCCCTCTTACAGTACTATTCAGAGAATCAACGGACCTCCTTTTTCCCCCTTTTTTTCCCCCCCCCCCCCCCCCCCCTAAAAAATATGGCCAATTGTAATGCAAATCCAATATATAGACCCACAATTTGCTGATTCCTATTCCCCTCCCCCCCCCCCAACCCCTTTTCCCTTCCCTTTTTTTCTTTCCCCCTCTTCCCGTGGGAATTCACTGTTGGTTGAGGGTGAGGTGGTATTCCAATGATTAACTTCGTCTGGCCTGTCCGTCCCGGCACCTATCTCTTATCTCTCCCCCTTTTCCCTTCCCCCTCCCCCTCTCCCTCTCTGCAGGCGAAAGACAAAAAAGTGACGGGATGATGTATTTTTGACCTCTTTGATTTCTTTCCCCCTTCTTTCCCCCCCTCCTTCCTTCTTTCCCCCCCTGTCTAGGAATTTTCCCCTTTTTCTTCCTCTTTCCTTTTCCTTCCTTCCTTTTTTCCACTAAGGCGAGGGTAGTTAAATTGAAAGAGAAGAGGCGCTATGATTTTCTCCCCCCCCTTTTTTCATCCCCCCTTTTTTTTCCCCTTTCCTCCCTTTCCCCCCCTCCCTTTTTTTTTTCTTTGGTAAAAGAGATGAAAAAACAAAATTACCTTCAATATTGCCGACTTGGCTCGCTTCTTTTCCTCCATCCCCTTTTTTTTGTCTTTTTCCTTCCTCTTTTTTCCCCCCCCCCCCCCCCCCTCTCCCTCCCCCCCCCCCACAAAATGAAATCTGCAAGGGGCCCGCGATCGTAGTGTAGTTTGCTTCCCCCCCCCCTCCCCCTTTTTTCCTTTCCCTTCCCCCCCCGGGAGAGAGGAAGAAGCAACGTCAAACATACATCCGCTTTCCTCCCTTTCCTCCTTTTCTTCCCTCTTTCTTTTTTTCCCCCCCTTTTCCTCCTCCCGCAAGTAATGCAGTTATTCTAACGACATTGTAAAAGTTTGTGATAAGACATCTTCCACCTTCCCCCTCTTTTTCCCTTTTTTCCCCCCCTTTTTCCCCCCTTTCCCCCCCCTTCATTTGCAGTACGAATAAGATATCTGTTTCCTGTACTTAAGGCAGACGCCTTACCCTTTTCCCTTCCCCCCTCCCCCCCTTTTCCTTCCTTTTTCTTCCCTCCCCCTTGCACGAGAAGTGGCAACGGTAGATTGTGGATTTATTTCCTTCTGCCTCTTTTCTCTCCCCCCTTCTTCCCCCTTTTCCCCCTAAAAAGCGTGGGAATGCCAGCCCTAATGATGGTTTTCTTCTGCCTGGTGTCCCTTCCTTTTTCTCTTTTTTCTCCCCCTTTCCCCCCCCCCTTTTTCCCCCCTTTTTCCTCTTCATCAAAGTAAAACCGATTACATTCAGTTAAAGCTAGATATCTCTCTCTTTCTTCTCCCCCCCCTCCCCCCTCCCCTTCTTTCCCTTCCCCCTTTTTTCCTCCCTTTCCCTCTTAAAGATATATTGAGTGCGAAGACTGATCATATTGAGACTCTTTCCTTCTCGGTCCCCCCCTTCCCCTCCCCCCCTCCCCCCCTTCCCCCTTCCCCCCTTCCCTTCTCCTTTGATATTGCTTGAAACAAACGAGAATAATGAGGGCTGTTGGGGCCCTTTTTTCCTTTTCTCCCCCCCCCCCCCCCTTCTCCTTTCCCCCCCCTCTTCCCCCCCCCCTCTATCTTTATTTAAGGATTAATGTGAAATCCGGTGATATTTGTGAGTCTCATTCCTTTCCCTCTCTTTGTTCCCCTCCCTCCCCTTTTCCCTCCCTTCCTTCCCTTTTCAAAGTTAAGTTGTGTAAAGATATATTTGATCAAAATGTGCATACCCCCTTTCTTTCCCTCCTTTTTCTCTTTCCCCTTTTCCCCCTTTCTTATATGTGGTAGATAAGAGAATGTAAAAGGTTATAACTATTTTTTTTGGCGCCCCTCCCTTTCCGCTTCTTCCCTCCTTTTTTCTCCTTTCCCTCCTTTTCTCCCCCCCCCCTTCTTCCCCCCCCCCCCTTTCGAGATATAAGAGGATAATAACCCCCCCTTTCTCCCCCCCCCCCCTTTTTTCCCCAAAAGAGTAGAGGCATAGGGTTCGATGTAATAACCTAGGGTTCTCAATACCCCGCTACCTCCCCTCCCTTTTCCCCCCCCTTTTTTCCTTTGTTTCCTTTCTCCCCCCCCCCTCGGTAGTCCACAAAAAAGAAGAAGAATTGGTGGTTTCTTTATATTCGTCCGCCTTTCTTCTTTCCCCTCCTTCCCCTTTTTTTTCTCCTCTCTCCCCCTTCCCCCCCCCCCCTCCCTTATAAAGAAAAACGCAACAATTATTATATTTTGTTGGACTACCTAAAAACGGACTTTTTTTTTGTCACCCCTTTTTTCCCTTCTCTCTTCTTCTTCTCCTTCCCTTCCCTCGAACAGATGAATAGACTATTTTTTAAAAAAACATATGTATGTTTTCCCTTCCTCTCCTTCTTTCCTTCCCCCCCCTTTTTTTTTTTTTTCTCCCTCTCTTTTTTCTCCCTATATAATATATTAGAAAACTTTATTAGTATTTTAAAACGCCCGAGCCACCCTCACCCGTCCCCCCCCCCCCTCCCCCTTTCCCCCCCCCCTCCCCCCCTCTCTTCCCTCTCCTCTTCCCCCTCCCACATAAAATGTTTAACTAATCTCAAAACTGAAAGACTAGGATGGGCTCGGCTCCCTACCCCTCGTCCCTTCCTCCTCTTTTTTTTTCCCCTTCCTTTCCCCCCTTTTTCCTCCCCCCTTTTTTGGGACACATAAAATACTTAAGAATTGGTATTGTCCGCCCCCCTCCCACCTCTTTTCTTCCCCCCCTCCCTCGCAAAAATATCCCGGATGGATTTCACATAAGACCGTATTTAAGATCACTCCTCATTCTTTGGTTCCCCCTCCTTTCCTCCCCTGTTTTTCCTTTCCCCCTTTCCCTCCCCGAAATATTTAAACTTGCTAGCGACGATATAATTTTTAACTCACATTGTTTCCCCGTTTTTTCCCCCCTTTTTTCCCCTCCCCCCCCTTTTTCCCCTTTCTTCTTCTTTTGTCTCCCTCCCTTGAAAACAGATGGACCCGCAGGGAAGGCACAGCAGGGAAAAGAACAAAAGCTCCCTCTGTGTTGTCCGCCCTTCTCTTCCCCCCTTAAATCCCTCTCCCCCCTCCCCCCTCCTTTCCCCCCCCCCCCTTTCCCCCCCCCTCCCTTCAGTATAGCTGTGCACAAAAAGGAGAATTAAATTCAAGTACCCTTCCCCTCTTTTCCTCTCCCCCTTCCCTTTCTTTTTTTTTTTCCTTTTTCCTCCCCTTAAAAAGAAGGTACTGGACAGGAAAAAATATGCCAATTGTATGCAACTCAATATATCTCCCCTTTCTTCCTTCCTCCCCCCCCTCCCTTTTTCCCTTCCCTTTTTCTTTTCCAGGAAAATCGGCAAACATGTATAAGTCTTTATATCCATGTACCGTGGTCCCCCCCCCCTCCCCTTTTTTTTTTTTCCCCTGAAATTATTCTAATATCATAAGTGTTTGGCGTTTCAAGATTTTCTTTTTCCTATTTTTTTCTTTCTCCCTTTTCCTCTTCTTCCCCCTTCCAAAAAATTTTACAATGTAGTTAGAAGAATGCATTTAAGTTGCGATTATTTGCCCCCTTCCCTTTCTCCTTTTTCCCTTTTTTTCCTCTTTTCTTTTTTCCTTCTTTTCTCCCTGCTAAGGATTTCATTCTTTGTTTTCTTTTTTTCCCTTTCTTTCTTCTTTCCCTCTTTTTCCCCTTCCCCCCCCCCTTTTTGTTTTCTTTTTTCTCTCCAATGTTATATAGGCACGCGACAAGGGGATTCGTCGATGAAGAGACACACACTACACACAGAGCACAGACCACATTCCCCCCTGGCGTTTCTCTTTGTTGTTAAC
>Ga0179591_1280468_pt1 | contig 11176 bp, 8 predicted proteins | sample CZOMad2_1_08_16f_FD_182891 | JGI IMG/M metagenome (GOLD analysis project Ga0179591, IMG submission 182891) | Vadose zone soil fungal communities from Angelo Coast Range Reserve, California, USA - CZOMad2_1_08_16fungal (PacBio error correction) | ecosystem: Environmental > Terrestrial > Soil >... | reverse complement strand
AGCCCAAGCTATGGCGCCCTTATTGAGAAGCCCCCACTCTTCACGTCCGAAGCCACTCCGACGCGCTTTTTCCCTCGGGTGGTAGTCGTATTTCTGCCACCTTCCCGCCCCGACTCCCGAAACTCGTTACCCGGACTTTTTTTCTTCGATTTGCCTTTTCTTTTTCTCGAGGGTCCTCACTGCCAGGCAGAGTCGTGACGGCCCCCATGCGCCCCCCCCCAAATACGCGCCGTCTCTAGGATTCTTTGTCGGAAACTTGAGGTACACCTGTTAATTTGCTGTTGGTCTCCCCACTATCCAACCGACCACATTTCCTTTCTATACTGATCCCAGTCCGTATCCAGGCAAAGGTGAGGATTTTCCTGAGATCAGCCTTTTCATGTTTTTTCACTTCTGCACATTTGTGATGATCCAGCTAACCGTCTTTTGATATCTTTCCTGAGCAGCTGCAAAGACACGAGATTCCCACTTTTGTGATCTCGGGAAGAGAACGACGCGGTTGTACCAAACCCGTGACGATTCACCGCAATAGTTGAGGACGCCTCTGGGACCAGTGTGATTGAGCACGCGAATGAAGCTCTCGAGTAAGAGACCGACCTCCCAATCATCCCCTTACTTCCTTTCTTTCCCGGACAGGCCCTACGTTTTTTCCCTTGACAAAACCATTCCCTGTCCTTTTTTAGGAACAATGGATTTATCAGCGTCGTGAGGACCCCATTTCGTGAGTAGAGGAGGACCCCCCCCAAGTCCCTGAAGTAGAAAATAGTGTTCTTACTTCCCTAATTCTGAGGTCGTGGGCAAGATATATGTTTTTTTACTTCTTCTCTCTGCTAGTGTATTCGCCGTGTCGCTGCTTTTCGTCCCAGATGGTGCAGGACAGACCTTGTTGAAGGGATCCGCCTCTTGAACCCTCTTCCGGAGACATTTCCTCGCAAGTTTTGTTCCCCCCCCAGCGAAAAGGCGTTCTGCCACTAAATAAGAAGGGAACACTCCACGCAATAGCTACTCCCTGCCGGTATGTAACTTGTCCAACTTAGTCGCCTCTCAGTTGTGGGATGCCGTCTTCTAATCTCCTGCTCCCATCAGGTCCACGTTTCAAGTCCTTCCAATCCAGCCAGTCCCCCCGCCCCCCTCTCTATGACGGTCAAAGCGCTTCTCTTGAGGTATTTCTTGTTGCGCACTTTTCATTACCTATAGACTTTTGCGTGTTATCGATCTTGCCCTTTTTGCCTTTTCTCCCTGATGCGGTAGTATCCGCCGGAGCGTCTTGCTCCCGGACAGCGAAGTTCCCTAGTTTCTTGTATGAAGGTATCCCCTCTGTATGCTCGCTTTTTTTTTCATTTTGAAGTTTTCCACGTCCCTTGGCACGTGAATCTCGTGTTTGAGAGTCCTCCGTCTAAAGGATCCGGCAGGAATTATGTTCCCTGCGCATCGTACAGCGGTTAGCCCCCTACCTTGAACCCTGTATTAGAAGGGAAAGTCCCCCTCGGTACTACAGGCGGAAAGTTTAGGATACTGCAGCAAACGGGCCGAAGCCTTCTTGCCTATGGACGACATTCATCTATCTATTTTCACCCCCGGTTGTTTTTCTCTAGATGTGTTCGTCCTCTTTCGACGGTTTGTATGATCCAGCGGGACAGGATCACCTTTACCTTCATCACTTTTGGCAACCTTTACGTTAATGGCCTACCTGATGTCATCTGGTACCACCCTTTTCAGGTCGGAAGAAGCCCTTGAATTCCGTATTGCCCTGTTTGAGAAGAGCCCCCCGAGTACTCTGCCGTTAGGTTACTCATGTTCATTGGTTGCCCCACCCAGCGCGAGCCCTTCTTCCCGAACTTTTTTAGTAACCTTCCCCATTCTTCCCTTCCAAGGATGAAGGCTTTTTTCAGTTTTAAAATACTGATAAGGCTTTTCCTGCCGATACCAACTGTCAAGATCTTTTTTTAACTCTTCCGTAGTCCCTGACTCAGCGGGTTCTCACCCCATCCCTCTTTTCATCGCGGCCGTCAGATGTGCCTATGATATAGGTCCTGCGTCAGTAGGGCTGTTCTCTGTACTTGGTTTCCTATTTAGCTAAGTGCGGCGACAGTCTTCTTCTCCAGTCCCCCCCTCTTGAGAGATTCCTTTTTCCTAGAGATGGAGCATTTTCCAAGTGGTAAAGTCCATCAGTCCGTTACTATTTTTGTACGTTATTTTGAAGTTCAGGTTGGTATTCCCATACATCCTCTTTATGGACCCCCCCCCCTAGTCCTCTCGCCAGTTTTTCTCTGCGCAGCCACCCATTACCTAGAAAGCCAGGCGCGAGGAGTCCCTTCCGCTTTTTTTTTTCTCGCAGCATCTCCCCCAGGAGCTAAGAATACACCAGTCAAATCAGTCTTTTTCTACTTCTCCTAAGAGACCCCCCCCTTTTTCCCCTCTTCTCCCAGGCGCAGTCAAGATTGATCAGGCCAGAAAAAATTGCCTTCCCCCCCAAGCTCGATAAGAGCACGAACTTGGTTCCCTTAAGCGTGGATTATGTACCTTTTACGGCAACGGGCAAGTGGTTTTGAGGGAGTTTTAACTTCCTCCGGTTTCACCCCTTTTAAGGATGGGAGTTCGGGTGGCAGTCGCAGATTGCTTTCCTGAGTGAGTTTTTATAACCCCCTTTTTTATAAGCGTCTATACGAACGCTTTTGTCTTTTCACCTTGGAGGAACCTTTTTAGAAGATCGTTAGTAGTTGCCAGAGATAGGAATGTCTCCCCCCCTTTCGTGGTGATCCCTTTCTTCTTGGCAGATGATTCGTCAAGTAATCCGACTTTTGAGCGGGTTTTCATGCCCCGGGGAGTCGGTCTTCTAACACATTAAGGAATTGCAGCGGGGAAGACCTCTTTCCGAGTTTTTGGTCCTCTCGGTGATAGTTTGAGATAGGGTCAGATGGTCGTCTTTTTCATTTTTTTTGACAGTCCTCCCTGGACACTAAAGGGTACGTGCCCCGCTCTGCACGATGAGATTCACTGACGTATTGTTCCCGATTTTATTGGTACCTCAGGTTCCTGTCACTTCAGAGACAATGTCAGGTCCCCGAGTTTCTCAAAGATGAGCCGACGAAAGGAAGATTCCTCTTTTCCATTTTTTGACTTTCCCCGAAGCGACGACGACATCAGTATATTCCCATGTTCTGTGATCTCGTCTTGAAGATGTGGGTCTCCAGTTTTTCCCCCCTCCTTACGCTGAATGGACCCATATTTCCCCTAAGTGTTTGTTTCTTGATTAGTCCCCTTTCCAGTCCTAGAATGAGACGCAGGAGTCTTCTAGCCCACCGTGCCATTCTTCCCAGTCCCCCACGGCATTACGATGAACTCTTGACAAATTTTGTCTAGTTTCTTCAGGAAAGATCCTCCGACCACTAGTCCCTAATTCGTCTGGAGCGCTACGATTTGTTTTTCCCTTTTAGAGGGACTAATGCTCGGATGACTTCCCCCCTGCGAAACCTTTTGCACAATGACTACCTCCTGAGGGCCCCTTCTTGAAGACTTTGGCCAAAACTCTTTGCTGGTTTCCCAGATACACCGACCAATTTTCCTCATTCCCTTCGACCAGGCCGAGGCAAAGAGCGAACTGTCTCGCACCCTGACCCAGCTGTTCCTATAAGGCTGTCATTTTACTGAGACCACTGGGGTGTTCCATCCCCTTGATAGTAATGGGATGAGCGACCGATCAGATAAACATCCCCTGAATCCTTGTTTCCTCACCTGTCGGCATCAGCCTTCGGCGTCCACCTTCCCCGCCGCCGGACGGGCCGGATCTCCGGCGGCCCTTTCTTTCCAGCTGCGGACAGGGACCCTCTCGCGTCGACCAACCTCCTCCCTACTTTTGCAGTCCCCCTTTTACCAAGTACATTTTTCCCTCGGAAACAGTTTCTTTTCCACACCATTTCACCCCTTTCGTGACGGACCATTCTTTCGATCCTTCTTTCTCGGTTTGAGGAATCACATGGATTCGTCATGTAGTTCTTTGGTCGGAAAGCCTTGCCGAGCTTTCTCTCTCCTTTTTCTTTCGAAGCTCGCAGGGACCTCTGTCCTTGATAGTTTTATTTGGCGACCCTAGGGCCGGACCGCAGGCCGCTTGCCTTTCTTCCCTCCCTCCGTGGCCAGACTCCTCCAGAACGAAGGAAAATTTACGAGAAGGAGATTTGGCCCCCGAACTCGGCCTACACTGACATCAGAGGTTTCTACTAACCCCTAAATGAAATTAGGGGACCGTTTAACCGAGTCCTAGACAAGGAAGAGGACGCCTTGTTCATTGCATGGCAGTCGTTTTTATAGTATAATGTCCGCCCACAGGCCTCCGTACCGTTCGAAGACTGCTATTTTTTCCACCGTTGACCGGAAGATGAGGATTCCTCTGTTGTAGGCCTGAAGTCCTTCCTTTTCGGGTTCGAAACGCTATCTTTCGTTCTCGAACCTATGGGTCTACGAATATCGTATGGTCCTACGCTCTCTTCATGGAGTCGATGAATTTTTCGAATCGTTACTCCTCTCTAGAGGTGGTGGTGGACCTTCCCTTTGAGTTAGAAGTGTCCCACTTATCCATCGTGGGCTCCCCTCATGATTTCCGGGCTGGGAAGTCATGTCTTTACTTCAATTCCCCCTACGATGAACACTCTTTATTTTCCGTCAACCGTGGGGTCATCAATTTCGCCTTTGATCCGGTACGAACTGCTGGGGAGCCTTGGCTCTCTTAATTTCTCATCTATCTTTTCATCCTCCTTTTTTTTCTTCTTTCTGTTCGTTCATTGTCCCCTGCTGCTTACGCACGTGTAGTCACCCCTTCTAAGTAATGCTCCAATTTAGGACACAGTCCCGTTTTGGATTTTTCCCTCGCTGATGTTCAGGTCGGTGTACCCGTTTTTTTCAGTATTGTTTCCCCGGCGGGACGTCCTGAACCTTTTTCCTGCAACCGAGTAAGCCGGGCCTTCTTGTACCCCCGTACGATGGGGAAACAAACACCCCCATCCCCTCGATTTACCGAACTCGTTTTCGTCAACTTCATTTTCTTCCCCCCCCACTTCTTACCTCCGGTCTGCATTCGACCATACCTCTCCGCCCTTATTCTCCCTTTCTTCGACCACCTTTCAAGCATCTCTGACCCTGGTTCCTTTTTTCAGGCTGTTGTCTCACAAATTCCTAGCGTCCTGTCTTTGTGATCTTTTATTCCTGCTTCAGAGGGGACGGCTCCCGTTTTCTGGCGTGGACTTAGCCCTTGAAGGAGGGGCGGAGCTTTTCCGCCGGCATGATAGATTCGCCGTGGACACGGCGTCCCCCAAGCCCTTTTTACGATGCTTAGCTTGGAGAACTATAGGTAAGGTTGTCTGCCCCTCGTTTTTTCATGTGGATTACATTTTATGCGCGGGTTCTACCTCTCGTCTGGTTTTTTAGAGTTACGCAGGCGTAGAAAGACCGGTTAGGCGGTGCTCGTTTTTTTCACCGCGTCCCCCCCCGAAAAGGCTAATTTCTTTCCCACCCGAGAGAACGACCTGCTATTCTTTCCCCCGCAATCTCAATTCTCCCCCGAGGATGCCTAACAAGCGGTCAGACTGCTTAAGAGAACGCCAACTTTACCCGTACAGCTAACGTCTTTTACTTCCTCACGACGCGCTTTTAAGGTCGTCGGCCCTGTGGGTGCAGATTAACTGCTTTTCCCGCCGGTTTCTCCCCCCAACGAATGCGGTATTCCTTTTATGTTTTTTTCTGATAGCGCTTCTGTTGGGCGTGCTGCTGATTTTTTTCCCTAACGTCCCTTCGTTTCTATTCTGGGGGCACTTGGTCTCTTTTTTTAATGGGTTTAGCAGATTTTATTATCGTAGTGATTTAGTGACCCCAAGATTCCGGATTCAATACTTGGTTTCCTCCTAAGCTCGGCCCAATTTTGGGGATAATGACCCCCCAAATTCTTTTCGACTTCTCTAGAAGAATTTGAACTCATGATAGCACATTTTGTTTTTCCCGGCCTTCACATACCCCCCCCCCCCCCCCACCCATTTACGGGCGGTACGGTGCAGGTTTGGGGATGAGGGGTCTGGATTATTGTGTAATTTGTCCGTCCACAAGTACTCGTGGGTTCCCCAAGGTCCTTAATCCTCCGCTGATCTTTGTGGAAAAAGTTTAGTTGTTTGTAAGAAGGGGTCCCTTTTGGATGAGGACCATCGACCCGTTCCATCTCCCCATCGAAGCACGGCCTTTGCTCCGGTAGCGGCAGGCTTCTATATTTGTCCTCCGACCTTAATTTTCTCGTTTTCCTCGTGGTGCTTTTCCCTTAGGCCCTTTGGTGGCTCTCCGTCGCACTTCATATTTCTCTTCCTGCTTCATAGATCTATATCACCTTTAATTTGTTTTTGTTCTCTTGCGTCATCGTAATTGATATATGTTTTTTTCTTTTGCTCCTCTCGCCCCACAGCGGGGTTCCCCTTCCCTCATAATAAGATTCCAGAGCTTCTCCCTGTCGTTTCTTAGTATAGGCAATCTCTTCGACCCTGGTGACGACTTTTGTAGCCCTAGTCTTTTTCTCCCTCGCTCATGACGCTTCTGTCTTATGTGAGGCCAATGCGGAACAACCTCAACCTTTTTTTCCCCCTTTAACCTCTTGCTCAAGGGCCTTTGTCTTTCCCCTTTATGGACCCCCCACGAGTTATTTGCCTTCCCCCCTTCCACAAGATTCCCCCCCCCGTACCCCCACTTTGACCCCTAATATTGTTCCTCCGTGAAGTGAGGAGATTTTTTTTTATTGCGATCAGGCCCCTTTCCTTTTCCCTTCACTTTCCATCAAGGATTTGTGGTCATGAAGACTCCGTAGGATAGTCAATTTAGCGCAGCTGCTAGCTCACCTCTCCTGCCTATCTGTTTTTCGCTCCTCTCCCCCAGGACTCAGCTCAGATGTACCACCCCCCCCCAGGCAGACCCTTGTCGGTAGTTCCCCTCTTCCAACGGGGGTTGGACCGAAGACTAGAAGTCAACATCTCGGGTACGAGAAGCATTCCCCCCCCATTTTCTTCATTTGACGGCCAGGCCTTGCCCACCCCCCCCTTCCAACCTGCCTGGAATAATACCGGCCCCTCCTCTTAGTGCCCTTCCCCCTTCCCTGGCGCAGTTAGTTGAGGAATCCATTGGGATCCGGATCATCTTCGCTCTCGAGGGCCTTTTCGCGATCCTTTTTTCTTGGATCCCGAATCTTTCCCCTCGAGAATTCCTTATAGGCTTTTTTGGGTATTAGATGTTGTTTTTTATGATGGAGACCCCCCTTTTTGTCCCCTCAACCCGCCCTCTCACTTGCTGGTTTCCCATTTGCCGCGCTCACTTCTTCCTCGCGCAGGCTCTTGTTTATCTTCCCCCGAGCGGAGGACTAAAGACTCTCCCCCGGCAAGCTCACTGCAACTTGTTCACCAGGGCAAACTGCGTTCGACTCACCCCCCTCGTTTTTGGTGCGGTCGGCTGGGCCTACTCCGTTCGCTTAATTTTCCCCCCCTCCCTTTACCCGACGCCTTCCCCCTCTCTTCCCGGCCGCTCTCTTTCTTCAGTTTTCCCCTCGGAGACCGCACCGAGGATCATTTTTCTGGTTCTCCCGTTTTTTTTCTCTTGCTTTCGGGTTCGGAAATCGATATTCCTTGAGTTCTCATTCTGGTGAGTCCGCCGGATTGTCGCCTTTTTCAATCAGTGCGGAGATGAAGTGACGAACACGAGTTCGGAAATCTGTGATAGCGCTGGTTTTTGGTTTGCTCAGTCTTTAACTCCTCTCCTTTCAGGTGTGGCTCGTCCATCCCGTGTCTTTCTTCCCCCCTTCTGGGTATCATGCCCCGCGCTTCGTTCCCCCCCGAACCACCTTCTTTCCTTCCCCCCGGTCATCCTTGAGGCACTCGTGATTTTTTCCCTCCTTTCCTGATTAAGCTGCAGATGACGAACCGCCCATCTCCCCCCTTTTTGAGATAGATGATGTTTTCCTCTTCCTGACTGTTGCTGCCTCCCTTTGTCGTACGATCAAGTCTTGCCGCACCTTGATGACCCCAGACTTTTTTCCTGCGGAAGAATGATTGTTTCATGGGTTTGCAACATCTTTCTCGTGGGATGAAGGCCGGCCACGTCTTTTTTTTTTTTCTGAGCCACTAGTAAGCGGGACACTTGGCTTACCGACTGCGTCCATCGAGGCCAACAACCAATAGAGAGCCTCCCCGCCCGTCCGAGTTTCGTTTTCATTCTCCCTCCACTCCTGAAGACTTTCTCCCATAAGACGTGATCACTCCGCATCAGTTTTTACTCTTTTCCCTTTACGACCCGCCGAAAAATTATCGATTCGTCCTTGACTAGCTTTGATGCCCAGCAAACGATCATGCTCCCTTCCTAGGTTCTACCAGGCGGTCTGCTGGAGATTTGTCTGGTTTCCTTGTTGTGTACTGAGCCTCTTGAACTTGTTATTAGTCCCCTGGAGTACGAGTTCTTTTAATCGGTTACTTGGCGAGAGGTTAGTCGACGCCCCTTCGTCCATCAGGGCCGTTCGATTGCGTGCGCTTTCCTGCCTGGAGGTTTGTTCCTTTCTTTCTTTAGGCACAGAGAAGGATCGTAATTCCCCCCCCCTTGAGTGAGAGAGTACCCCCCCTTAGTCCGGAGCGCGGCGGCTGCGGTCTTGTCTTTCTACAGTAGCGACCCCACTTTTTTTCTGCCAACCCTCGAACGATCAGGAGGCTCATTAGAGTCGCCCCCTGACCCCTCGGACGGTACAGCTTTAGCCCCTCCTATGTACGACGATTCCTGAGCCACCTCTCCCCTCTCACGGCGCCCGAACTGTCCGTCCAGGGGTTTATGGCCAGTGGTTCCCTCGGTAGGGTTGTCTTTAACCGGCCGGGTTCCCCAGGTTGCTGGCCTTTGTAAAAGACCCGTGGCAGGGTATTCTTTCGATTTCTCGTAATCGCCGATTTTTCCCCCCGCGTTTCCTCCCTCGTTTCCAAGAACTTCTCCAGACCCCGATCTGCGGTGGCACTGGCTCCTTTTTGGACGCAGCTGAGTGTCGTGCTATAAAAATAGGAAAACGGAATGCTAGTGATCGATAGTGTGCGCTTAGGCCATTTTCTCCCTAAGGTTAAGCGGGATCATCCAACCATTTTTTTTCCCTTTTTTCTCGCCTAAAATGAAAGGACTGTACCACCTCTTTTGTTCGTATTCACATTTGCTTGTCTTCCGCTTGTTTTTTCTTTCTTCATTGTCGTTTGGATGCGTGTGGAAGGTTGAGTTTAACTTTTTGGGTCCTAAAGGGTCAGTTTCCACTAATTTTTTCTCGGCCTTAATTGTGGCCAAGCTTTGATGTTTTCAGTCACTTAATCCTTGGCACGACTTCGTTAAAGCGACCACTCTTCCTCCTATAATAGAAGACCAGTTTCTTCCTTTCGTGGGAAGTAGCGGACCCTGAAGAAGACCCTCTGACCACTTGTTCTCCTTTCTTCTCTTGTGACGGGCGTCTCCTGAAGCTTTTCTTTTTTTCTCAATATTCTTCGATGAATGCTGACTATCTATTCCTCCCGTGGTTGGTTCGAAGTATCTTTAGTCAGAAGTCAGAAAGTTAGTGTCTCGCTCCTCACCCACGCTTCAACCCCTCAAAGAGAATTCGATGAACCTTCCCCCCTTTTTTTCTTCGTAGTCTTAGGCAAGTCCTCAGAGAAATCGGAGAACCTTTTTTGAGGTTCTCTTGTCGTTAGAGGTTTCACTCATTCCGCCCTTCGTGCAGGATCAACTTACCCCCCCCCAACGATTCCCAACAATGGGAAGACGCCGACCTCGCGGACGGCTTGAGGATTATTGTTTTTTGAAACTCCCCCCTATTATTGGATGGCCCCCCGATTCCCCCCACCTCACCTAGAACAATCTTTCCCTTTTTTCCTGATCCTGAGAGGAACTGCACGCGCAAGGATGAACCTTACATAGGTGAGATCAGGAAGCCCTTCGTCTGATGGTTTGGTGGTAATGAATCCCGCTCACCTGTATCTCCCCTCCGATCAACCTAATTTTTTTTTACGATATTTTTCGAGCAGACGAATAGCGGTCAAACCCCAGCGTTTCTTTTCGTGCCCGCAGATCGGTCTTCTTCACTTAACACCGGGGCTTTTTTTTGGCTGAAGAAGAATGAGACTACGATGGCAAAGGACCCCGATATACGAGACTCATATATTCCCACTCCTATCCATCCTGTTCTTTGACCCTGCCCCCGACCTTCAGCCCTTTCCGGGCCCCTCCCCCAGCGAACACAATGGCAGCGTCGTGAATTCATGAGTTAGCAGTGATGATTAGGATTTTCGTGGTTGCTCCTGATGCATCGGCGACCAATTTTCCTCCTCGGGCGAGCGTGGTCGCGAGTACTTTCTTTCCCGAGAACAATAGTAGAAGCATGATTTGACGGTCTCTGCCCTTGTAACGCCTGATTCGAGAGCACGATGGGCGGACCGCATCCTCCCGGCCCGGGATTGGTCGCGATTTTTAGATACTCAAGAAGAGGTCAACTGTCGACAGGCGCTATCCCGAGACGTAAAGAGCTTTTACCCCCCATCTTCCTTCCTTTACAAGTCGAAACGTCTTCGGGTACCCGTTCCCCCCCTTTCTAACAATCGCGCAGGCCGATGCGGCGTGTCCAGAGCGGATGGGAACATAAGTTACTCCCCTTTTCCACCAGTCACCTCGTCTCCCGCCAGTCCCGTCCGAGATCTGAAGTAATTTCTAACCGAGGATACAATTTGAGAACCCTTCCCGCTTTCACATTCAGCGAAGAAGTGCTCTTGACGAGATTGTAGAACGATGCGGAGTATCCTCTTCGTTGGTCTTCCCTCCTCAGTTTAAATACGGGATGAGATGAATTCGTCCCCCTCATTAGTGCTCTAGCTTTTCCCCGTGTTTGTTTTTTTTTTTTTTTTTTTATTTTCTTTTTTGTTTTCTCCTCGCCCTGCTCGTCGGTACCCCTCCTTCTACTGTTTTGTCTCTTCCTAACTTTTCCTTTTCTCTCGGAATTCCTCATGACCGACCGCCTTTTTTCGTCCCGGGGGTAGAAACCGACCTATCCACAATCAGGTTTCTTCCTCTCCCTTTTTTATCTCTTCAAGGAGTGATTTCCTGTACCCAACCGGGGGATGGACGCGCCCAATCTGAAAGTATTACGAACACC
>Ga0179591_1266384_pt1 | contig 11177 bp, 10 predicted proteins | sample CZOMad2_1_08_16f_FD_182891 | JGI IMG/M metagenome (GOLD analysis project Ga0179591, IMG submission 182891) | Vadose zone soil fungal communities from Angelo Coast Range Reserve, California, USA - CZOMad2_1_08_16fungal (PacBio error correction) | ecosystem: Environmental > Terrestrial > Soil >... | reverse complement strand
AGACAGAAGCTCTTCTCGTGTTTGACCCTGAATTTCATTAGTCCCCCCCCCTGACGTTTTTCATCCTCAGCGTCTTGATGTTCGCCTCAATCCCGGAGCCCCCCTAACAGCCTCATCCCTAGACCGTAATGGATTCACGTCCTTTAGCTACGTCCTATCGATCACTACCATGACGGCTCACCCGGAGATTTAGACCTGACGACCGAGCAGTAGACAATTTTCCCCTCTTCTCACTTCTTTTTCGTTAGCCCTGTGTCTCATCTTCCGTCAAATGCGACTTCCACTTGTTCATATGATGATAGGGAATGTTGCTTCCTTACCCTAAAGTCGGTCCTTGAGCCCGAGATGCGGGCGTGGTCTCTATCGTATGCTTTTTTTTTTCGTCCTCGCTTGATGCTGTCGTTCGGAGGGGCTGTTTGCGTAGGCTGATCCAAGACTTGAACGGCGTTTCCAAGAATCTGACAGTGGCCTTTTTTTCCCCAAAAACACCGCGACATTTGACGTTCCCGGGTTTCCCCGCGCATGACCTTGGAATAGCAATTCGTACCAGTTCCTCACTCTTCCCCCTTTCCCAGAGCATCTTTTTCCCCCGTCCCCACGGGGGTTTCCTTTTCCTCTTTTGCCCGATTGCGGGCTATATGGTCGTGCCCCCCCACTTCGCTGGTCGACTTCCATTTATTTTTTCTTTTTTTTTGATGCCCCCCGACTCTCTTAGGCTTTTGAACTCTCCTGGTGTGGGATTTTCCGCCTTCGCGATTGTCCCCTCCCACGGACACAGTTCCCTTCCTACGTCTAGACGGACTTCCGTCTTTTTCACCCAGTCCTCTCCGGCGTTCGTTTCGGCGTTGTTAATTCTCCCGCATTAAGTCGAGGAGGGGCGTTTCATCCTCCAGGAGTCGCCCCTTTACTTGCTCTTTTCCCCTGAGAATGCTTCCTCGTTGAAGAGCGGATCTGGTTTCCCCCTCCTGGCCTGCTGGGCATAGGTTATCAAAGTGTCGGTGGTCACCACCAGTCCACATATGTAACCTTGCTGTGTTTTCCCCAAACTGGCCCGCTACGCGTCTTTTTTTTTTCCCCCCTAGAGCAAATTAGAGATCCCCTGAAGCAGAAGCCCACCCCCTCTTCGTCCCTCATAACCCGATCGAAGCAGGACATCGGCGTCGTCTCTTTTTCTAGTGGTATCACGCCGTCGGATCCGATAAGTCGAGTGCTGGTTTGCCTCTCCTCCTTTTCGCACCCTTCTGCTCCCACCCCTTCCTCGGATTTAATTTTAGTAACTTGATCGATACTTTCGCGGGTGGCTTCTGCCTTCTCTCATAGATTTCATTACATTTTGCATACACAGCGCTCCAGGTTGATCAACATCTTCGCGACGCCTTCCGGGCGAGCTGGTGCTGGTCCTTGCCCTTTATTTTGTTTGTAAAACGGGATAGCGCCCTATCCTCACCCGCATGTCTTCCTGCACGTTTGGCAGCGTCAAGACGATTCCGTTTTCCCCCTGTGCGACGATGGCGACCCGTCGCCCCGCATCGACATGCTTACGGGATATCTCCCTTAACTTTGATCTGGAGCCAACAGACTTTTCCCGGCGCTCTTTATCTCTGTTTTTGCCTTAGATCCTCTCTTTTTGTCGCTGTTCGGTCTGTTCCCTCCTCTTGGTTCCCCTTCCTCGCCGTGAAATATCCTTCTTTTCCACCTCCTCCGTTTTTTTTTTTCTCTAGATTACTTTTTACTGTCGTAGAGACACCCTCGTTGACCCCCTCCTGCCTTTTTTTTTTTTGTGCACAAAGCGATCTTCCGAATCACCGCTTCGTCCCCTCCATACAAGTAGGTGACGTTCAATTTTTTCACCCAAAGAGTCGAGGGTCTCGTCGTCTCCCCTTCACAGAGTCGAGTTTCTTCATGGAACGGATTCTGCACTCTCAATAGTCCTTCCGTCCAATTCCGGCTCAGGGGCTATTTTTCTTCCTCAACTAGGTTGGCCGCCTCAGTTTGCTGATTTTGACTCCCGACGTTTCCCCATCCCCGAGTGCCTCCCTACCCACAGGCCTAACCCCTTCCCTCTCTTCGACTCTTTTGGTTCCTCCCGGACTTCTTTTTATGCCCCAAGCAGGCACTCGCGACTCGAATGCAAGCGTCTCTCCTCTGAAGGACGCCGGCTCCCCCCTCCAATTAGCCTCCGGCTTACGGTGTATCAATCTTTCTACGTTTGATGCGCTACCGCCCGCCTCGCCTCGAACCCTGGAGCTTAGAGAGGCTCCACCTTTTCCACTGCCTCCCTATACTTCTGCTCCAGCGGCCAAGCAACTGACCTTCCTCATGATGCTTTTCTTCCCAGGGCTTAATTTGCTCGTGGCGATCGGGCATGATGGTTGTAAGAGAGGGCCCAATATTTGTCCGGGTGGTGTCCTCAACCGTTCAGTGGTCTAAGAGCCTCTACGCAGAGGATTTTGAACCCCCCTTCTATCTCTCTCGCCTGAGGGAGCCGTTGTTCCTTATCTGTCCCGCTGTCCTGTTCCCCGTTCTTCGAGACGACAGAAGGCAGGAGGTTTTTCCTCATCACTCATCGCGGTGATCCCCAACCCTGCTGACGGCCTGATTGTCTCGCCTTCTCCAATGGCGTCGTCGACGAATTCTGGTCCTTTTTCTCACCTGTTTTGTTGGAAACAGCCCCTTTTCCACCCACCCCTCGGCGGACGCCGAGGCCGCTCAGTTTCGGTTCTCCGCTCGCAAAGGAAGAAGTTGTCTCCCTCCTACGGACCTTTCCCTATTCAAGGTCCTTTTTTTTCTGGAGCGACCAGGCGATCTTAAATTGTTCAGAGAGCCCACTTCCGTTTCCCCTCTGGTCATCTCTGTCCCCTTTATCGTCCATTTCTCGGTGTTTTGCTCCTGCGCGGCCGTATTGTATCTTTGATTGATCTGAGGCCCCAAACTCTGTCTTTTCCTTTATCCTTCTCCTCGACAGCGCTCTCCCCTCCAAGAAGACGACTTTTTATCTCCCGATCTGAGATTCCACCGAAGACAGAATAGGCCCTTTTACACATACTTCGCTTCCCTTCGAAGTTCCGTTCCCTGCCTTCTTTTCCCCGGTTTTTTGTGACTGGAGGTCTCACCTTCTGTACAGAATCTTGCCCTGACGGATCTGAACCCTTCCCTTCCGTCATGGTCTGAACTCCTCCCCGATGTCGCCGTGAAGGAGGGTGACTCGAATCTCTTTTCCTCTCTTCTTTCCGGCCGGAAGACCCTTCCAGGGTGTCGCTTTGTCTTGGGTTTTATCGACATCAGACCGAATTAGGACTTACTCTGTATCACTTTTCTTCCGGTGCTTGATTTGGTACCACTAGATGCGTGAATTGATTTCCTTCCGAGACGATTCCGGTCCTCTAGCCATATTTCTCTCCTAGCCAGACCCTCTGGATTTTGACTTTTACTCGACAAACACTTCTCTGCACTCTAAGGGACCCTCCATAGCTCTTTTCCCCAGCCGCCTTGCTTGAGTTCACCCCCCTGCTATTAATTTTTTTTGTTTCCAGCATTCCCGGCTGATTTAGCCGGATTACGGGGTTGTCTAATAGGGGTCTTTCTAGTTACTGAGAGACGGACTCTCTTTCCGGGCCCCTCGAGTCTTTACTTTCCCCGTGACCGAGATTAGAGGAGCTATGCAAGTTTTTTTTCCTGCCTGCGGCACGAACCTGTAAATTCATTTACCTCTCCCACCAATGTTTTCTTCAGAGAGGAGTCGAGAGTCCCCGTCCCCCCTGATCACTTTTAATGTCCCTCCCTCCCCACCTCTCCGCTAGTTTTTGCTCGACCCTTGTTTACTGCCCCGACCATCTTGGCAGTGAGAGCTGGTTTTCTTTTTTTTTTTTGCTTCTATTCGACTCCTCCCCCCCCGCTCGGTGAGAACCCGCTCAAGGACATTCTTTTGCCATGTGTACTTCCCTTTTGGTAGGACTGGACTTCTTTTCGTTCTTCGTTTTGTTCTGGCAAAACCTCGAGCGGATAAGCGAGAAATACTTATAGCTACGGGTCCTTTTGGGCATTCTTCTTTTTTCTGTGTGCAAATCTCGATTTCAGACAAGCACTTAACGTGATCTCCATAGGCTGGCCTCGCTGGCGCACGCTTCTTTTTCCCGACGACGTGGTATGACGACTCCCTGAGTTAATGGTTGCGAAACGTTTGATGTAGAGACCTCCGATGCACTATAGGAGATCTTTCTTTCGCCCTTCGTCTGATCTATTCATTGGTCTCGATTACCCGTAAAGTTTTCAGAATCCCGGTTTTACGGGTACTTTCCCGTGTCATCATGGCCATTACTTCCACAGTTCAGCAGCACATGCCCTTACCCTGGAAAGTATCCGCAATTTCTTTTTTCTCCTGCGCGCTGCTGCTGAGCTTACCTCTTTCTCTCAAGGAGTTCTCCCTCCGACGCTATTGAGATATTAGAACCGTGATTTTCCAGGACCCGGTGTCCCCTTCCTTGAACCCCGACCGCAAGCGGTCCCCCTTGCTGGTAACGTTTGTAGTCTTCGTACATGCCCCACCCTGTGAGCGACCACTGCCACGTTTATGCTTTCCTACCGTCCGCCTTTCCCGATCTGGTCTGACGAATCTTTTGTATTTGGGAACCTGAGCGACTTCTACAGGCCCCTGGTTTTTGCTCTCCTCCCCCTTACCGGGCTCCCCCTCCACCCCTCTTGCTTGTGGTTTGCGACATCCCATTAGGAGGACGGACTCTCGCTCGTGACAAAGCGTGTCCCCCCCTTTTTTTCAGAAGGGCTCCCAGCGCAAATCGGCCCCATGCGCCCAGACTAAAGGCACATGTTTTAGTATGAATTTAACTCCGCTTTGTCATCGATGTGATTTCTCCGCAATTTTTCGTCAGATCTGCCCTTTTGTTTTCGCGTCCTTTAATTTTTTGCGCCGCGTTTTCATATGCTTCCCCCTCGCGCATTTCGCCTGGGATTGGCCGCCTCAAGTTCCTTTGATGGATCGCTTCGATCTCCCCTCTTGGATTTCGTGGATGTCGTGGTGTTTCCGTCCTTCGTAGTTTCCCCAGCCGCTCTTCATGCTCCCTCGGTTGAACTATTTGCCCTTGCGTGGGCTGCGAGTGTTTCCTCTCGGCTCCCTCCTCCGCCCTTTCACGTCCGAGAGGTTGATGCTACTTTTTTGTCTTGGCTGCTACCGATCTCTGGAGATCCCCCCCCCCCCTCTTCATTCCCATTCCTGTCATCTTTTTTCCTTGTTTCAATTCCTTTCACATAGGCGTCCCGTTGGTCACCATAGCTTTCCTTTCCTCATAGCACACCGGGCGCTTCGTTCTTTATTAGGCTTGGTTCTTTCCTCCGGGGCCTTCCGGTTCGTCGTTCTTCAGATCGATTTCCAGTTTTCTTTACGCGATATGGCGCGGCAAGGTGCATCCTCGGTCCCGACTCGCCTACCATTCTTGCATGATTGTTCCTCCTGGCTTCCAGTAGGGGTTTCGATTCTTTCTCGTCTGGGCGGCTTTTTCGGGGTCTCTTTCGTTTTTCTCCGCAAGGAATGCCTACGATCCCACGTCCATTAGGAATATATTCCTTGAAATGCTTTTTTCCCCGTCTCAGACTGGCGTCCCGCTTCCTCCCTTGTGCGACCAACACATCCGCAAATCCAGGCGAAGGATTCTTACTTGAGGCATCGTCCCCTCTCCTTCTTTCTCCCCCTGCCGCCCCTGACGCCAACAACGTTTTCCTGCAGTTCCGACATGTTCTCGTCGTAATGCGGGTTTGTGGCTGGCTTCCTGGGCGACACTCGGGATTAGGGGCCCCCCCGACCCTTTTCCCTTTGGGCGTTCGGTTCGTCCGATCGTCCGAACCGTAACCCCTTACACAGTAGCTTAAAACTCCTCTTTCTACTTCCCCCTGGTAGCCCCCGTTGCGCTCATCATGCGGAAACAGTTCTTCTCTTGTCCAGATGTGGCCGCGAGCTTTTTGACTGCATGATCAATTTTTCGTGCTTGATCGTTTCAAGATGAAGTTACTTTTTTATTTCGTCTCCCCGCTCGGCGTGCTCGCTTTTTGGGGGGTCTTGGTTTCTCACGCCCTGAGGCCTGACGCCCTGGCGCAGTTCTACAACGAAGAGTCGAGCTGTGAACTGGTTAGATGTTTTAGTTTTACCTTTCTCGCTCAGTACCCCTTCCTCGCACCCCGTAAGAAGAGGATGGGTCCGGTCGGCTTGCTACACGATGCTTGGCGTCCTGGCTTGTCTCTTTGGGCCTCTCCTCTTTATTGTCCTATCGTCGACTGGTTTCCCCTCCCCCTCCTTTGTTTACGTGATTTTTATTTCCTTGACTCTAGTTCATAATTCTTGTTTCCGGAACCTCATTGATTTTTTTTTGATTCCCCGCTTATCATCTCTGCCTTCTTTAATATCGCCTTTGTTTGGCAACCCGATGACCGCAACCCTCTTTCCTGTGTACCAACGTCCATCCAGTCGTCTCCCCTTTTAATACTCCTCCGTGGTTTTTTTGATCTCTCTCGACCTTTTTGCCTCCCTCACCACATTGATTCAGGTCGGTCATCGTTGCCCCCCTCTCCTCTCGACAGAGATGCCCTGCGCGCGAATTCTCGGAAATGCACCGAGCTCTTTTCTTTTTCACGAATGTCAATAGCTTTTGGTGAAAATTTCCCTCTCTTCTCTCCGTTTTTTTTTTTTTCTGACCCCCAGTCCGACGCTTGACTACCCTGGAAGATGCATTGGGCCCACCTTCCTCTTCGACCCCGCGCCACAAGCCGCTTGAGCGAGATGACCGTCTGACTTTTCCCTCCCCCTTTAGGAGTCTTTTTTTTAGCTTCACGCACCGAAAACTCATCCGTCCTAGCCGCTTAACGTCCTCCTCCCTCTTCGGTGAGATTACGCCCCTAGGCAGTCATACTTGGGCAAGGTAAAGCAAGACCGCTTCTCCAGTCCGCTTTCTGCCGCCTTTGTCTTGCCATGACGAATTGAATGTTTCTTTCCTCCCTAGTCTGGTTTTTGCCAGTTATTTTCGTTTTCCCCCTAACCTCTCCCTTCGCCATTCTCTTCTTTCCCTGAGACCTACGCTTTTGATATAGACATCTCCTTTTCTCTCCGCGTTTTTTATTCCTATTGCGCGATCTACGTCTCGCCCCCACCCCACTTCCGGAGGCTTTTGTTGCGTCCTACGAAGCTCGCTTTTAACCCGATTTTCTCCCCCCCCTAATCTGACGAACATGTCGCATGAACTTGATCCCCCGGACATTGTTGTCTCTATTTAGGAGAGGGGTTGAGAAAGGCGCAGTTTGACATTCAATCGATGTCCCTTCTCCCAATTTTTCTTTTATCCGTCAAGGTCGCCGCTTGTATCCTCCAGTGTAGTACGGAGAGCATAGTTCAGATTTCCTAAATATTTTCTCCCCAATTCTGATAAGGGCGTCTCCCCCTCTCTCCCCGGCCTTTTTCCGCTCCCAATATCAAAATCCTTCTTGAACCCAACAGACTTATTCCTCGTCTCCAATCAGGAGCGCTCATCCTGTTTTCCTCACTATTTACCTTCCTCAAAGTCTCCTTCAAGCCGTCCCCAACTGGAAATCTATCCCTCACCCTCTCGTCTGCGCCGCATGTGACCCCTCGAAGCGTGACGAATCCTTCCCATCGCGGTTGATGACCCCCATTCTTCTTTGACCTATATCCTTTTCCCCCGATAATCTCCTATGTGGAGCCTTTTCCCCATGACCTAACGTGCACTACTACGCCTACGGAAAGGTGGTTTTATATTGCTTATCCGCTCTCGTCTTTTACTCCCGTCACAACCAGTACTAACACTATTTACTTGGTTACTCTCTGAGCGAAACCCCCCTTTGCTTAATCACCTGCCCTGGACTGCGCTATACCCCTATTCCTATCTCCCTGAATATCTCTGTGGAATAGGGCTCCCCCCAAAACATCCCCTAAGAGATTGGTTTCTTGAGGTCCCTGACTTGCTGGGGCTTTTGCCCCCTCCCGCGCATTAGCTGAGTGAGATATGCTGCCTTCTCACACACTCAGATATCTTGGGTGTGCTCCCTTTTTAGCCCATTTTTCGTCGAGCCTCCGCGGATTTCTCCGAAGCTTCTGTGACGCCTCTCGGGGGCTTTTCTCTTGTCGAACGTGCCTCTTTTTGCCCGGTTTTAGACATTCTCCCTTTGTCAAAACCACTGCCTTGGTCACCCTCCTGTTCTTCCCACGTTCGTGTTTTCGACTTTTTTTATACTCCGCTATTGCGTTAGACGTATTTCCTTTGGACCCCCCCTAGTCGCGTTTTCCGTCATTGGAGTGAAGTCGCTTCTCAGGTCATTAAAACCCGTGGTAAAGGTGAATCGTCTCGTCGCCTTCGGGTTTTCCGCAGTGTGACCTTGCTCCCTCCCGTCCGCCTACGACACGTGCCCACCTCACCGTTTCCGAGGCGGTTATGATTCCTTCACTGCATAGGTCCCAATGCAGTGTTTCCCATCCTCCTTTCGGCTATATTTGCGGGCCCCTTTCAAGCCAATAGGTCGCTCATCCCGCAAGTTGCCTAATCCGTCCTCACCTTTCATATTGCGATCCGCAGTCTTGTGTCTTCTGGTGCACCCCTTTCTATCTCAGCGGGAATCCCTTTAAAACCGCCTTATTCTTGCATTCTGTACTTCCCCCTTAATAGTAACAAATTCTTCTTCGCTGCCCCTTTCAGTCTTTGATCAATCACGCTCTCTTCTTTTCCTCTCCCGGCAAATCAGATGGTTCTTCAGCAAATTGGTCTGCACAATTGAACTAGGAACCCCCCCTGATGTTATAGAGGCCGCGCGAGATTTCTGCCGGATATCGGCTTTCTCAGTGAAGGTGCCCTTCCAGTCGTAAACCTCCCCAGGCGGCGTCACCCTTGTGAGCTTTCTCTCCGATTTCCTGCGCGGGATCCTATCTCGGTGACCCCCTCCCCTCCAGGCATTTCCCCTCCGACAATCATCACATTGCGGCTGCAGGTTATTGAGCTTTGTTCAAGTGCATACGGTGGTAGGCGCACATCTCCCGCCCCCCTGGCCTTTGCCCTGTGATCATCGCGTATATGTTTATGCCTGCCCCAGTGTCGACCTACCTTTAGTTTTTTGGTACGTCTTTACCTTGCAGCGCCCCAGGTTCTTCCCAATGTCTCTTCTATTACCTCTCATAATTTTCTCGTAGCTTCTTTTTGGTAAAGTTTCTCATTTTATGTTAACAAATTGAATCCCCACCCCCTTCGCGCGTGCTGACTTCTAGTTCCTGAAGAGATTAAGAGCGCGCTTGTCACGGCCCCAGCGACCCCATTTATTTCTGTCGAGCTCGACTTATATTGGCTTAGCGATAAACCATCAACTTCTTCGCCCGGTTGTCCTCTATGCCTTTACCCCCCAGGTCTTGTGGAAAGTCGGTAATACTAACGTTGTTTCTCGAATTTTTTTTGCAGAACAGGTGGTCGTCTGGCTCTTTCGGACCTACTTGTATAGCTCTTTTTCTTTCGTTTGCCTCACCGAACCGAAAGTCCGACGAGCTCTGTCATTGAGACATTAAGAGAGCGACTTTGTTTTCTAGATCTCATGAATCCGAACTTCTTTTTTGCTGCGTATAAATACAGGGCAAGCCACCCCCCCAAGATTTTTTTCCTCCCGCTGGAGCTTGACCAGCCGCGGCGTATCCTCACCTCATCCAGTCACTGTCATTTTCCGTTCTGTCCCCTTCTTAATTTTTTTTTTTTTTCTCATGGTCGCGCTATGTTTCTCTTCCTCCACGCCTGTCCGGTGCCTTTACTCATCCCCGGAATGTTCCTGACTCAATACCCCTATCATCTCCCCTTTGCGTGGGCGTGGTATCCTCAGATCGTAGCTCTCTCTTCCTGGGGTTTGGATGCTGTTTAGGGGCGATTAGCCTGCTCCTGCCACCTACGTTTGATTCGCTGTGCTTTCCCTGAACTTGATCCCTGCCATCCGGCCAGGAGGTTCCTAAAAACACAGAGTCCTAGCAGTTTTGCCGCGCCTTCCGTGTCATAGTGACCCGTAGTTTGATCCGGCCTCTTTACGTCACCGACTTTTCCTCACATAACCACTGTAACTTGTCATAGGGTGACCCATTAGGCTATATGGGCGGCAAATTCCCTGGTCCTCCGGTCTTTCTGCCCACCGCTTTTGCATCTGCCGCTTCCACTTGTGTGTGGTGCACCTTTTGAGACTCTCCCGCTATTGAAACTATCCCCGGTCGCCAGTGACCATCTCCGTCAGATTCCCATTTCCTTTCCTTTTTTTTCCTTTTCCCCCTATCTCCGGCGAGTTCTCTTTTGCATGCTCCCGGAAGAGACGGAGGAGGTTTGGTGGTACTCGCAGTTTTCTCTTCTACGCCCTTACCCTTCTAATGAGCATGCGGTTCCAATGATGGTGAAGAGTCTAGATCTGGTCCATGCTCGTTCCTTGTAGTTTCGGTAGATCGCTTGCTTCCCCCCTGACCCATCGTGTTGTTATACTCGATTGTTTAACCCCTCCCTGCAAGCAGTCTTTCTCCTGAGGGAAATTCGGCCTCTCCTCCCGCTCTAAGACTCCTATTTTTGCCTTGTAGACGCAGAGAATGGAAATCGGTTTTTTTTTGAGAGGTCCACGACTTCCCGATCTCATCCCGGCGGGTCGAGCGGGCGGTATCTCTCTCCGGTAGCCAGAGTTTCCCCCCCCATTCGAAGTTGGGCTGCCGTCTTTCGTCCTCGATCGCGGTATTTCTTTCTCCCCTTTATAAGTTCCTACGATTTCCTCTTGGCATCCACCGAGTCCGGTTCTTCTCTTTCCCCCTGGTCTCCTTTGACTTTTAAGATTTGTCTCTTTTCCTGCGCTGTAGGTGGCAAACGATGTCACCTCTTTTTTTCCGTGCATGAGTTCAGGCCACTTCTTTTGAAGCGACGCCGCACTGCCTGTCCTGCAGTCTGGCCCGGTGGACGCTTTCGAAGGTCCAGAACGCTACAGCCGACCAATTCCAACCCAAACCCCAAACAACCCACTAACACCACCCAAAAACATGCTTGGCATGGAGAGACCCTCTCCCTGTATTGGGTCCAGATGGCAGCTCCACAGACCGTTCGGCTGTAGCCTCTTCGTTTCGAGTCTGTCACCCTTTGAGGTTTCTTGTCTTCCTTCGTAAATCGTGACAT
>Ga0179591_1236727_pt1 | contig 11177 bp, 12 predicted proteins | sample CZOMad2_1_08_16f_FD_182891 | JGI IMG/M metagenome (GOLD analysis project Ga0179591, IMG submission 182891) | Vadose zone soil fungal communities from Angelo Coast Range Reserve, California, USA - CZOMad2_1_08_16fungal (PacBio error correction) | ecosystem: Environmental > Terrestrial > Soil >... | reverse complement strand
TCAACCTAACACCTTGTTCCAAGATGGTAATTTGAGCTTCCGCTTCTTTTTGTCCCCTGATCGGACCCCGGCGCCTGGCTTGAAGCTCCTCCTTCCCTAAACAAATGACATCCGGATTCAGGGGTCATGCCTTCTGCGATCCGGTTTCGCCTTCGAATTCGCTCACCTGTGCTATTGGTTTTTGTTTTCCTTCTACAAAGCGTGTTGACCAAACACCACTTCTCTTGCTCCCTTCGGTCGAGCTTCTCCCCTTCTGGTCTACACATATGTCTCCAAACGGAAAAACCCTTCCGTAAAGGCGCCCCTTTCCTGCTCGTTTTCCATGTCTCTGGCTTTTGGACCCGACAATTCCCCTCATTCTATTTCCTCCGCTTTTTCCCCTCAATCCGAACCACCTGTCTTCCGCCGCTCCGGCCTCCCCGACTCCCCCCGTTTTAGTTCCCCCACAGCCTCTCCCGCCATCATTGCTTTTTCCCTCGACGGTTTTATGCCCCCCAGTCCTCTCGCCGAGTCAAAGAGTAGAGGCTGCGTTTCCTCCGTATGGCCGAGCACCATGTCCTCTCATCCTTTTGGGTTTTGGTTCCTCAATTTGCTTTTCAGCCCCAAGTCTCTTTTTCGTGCCAATCCCTAAGGCTCAATTCCTCGAGTTTGCTAGATCCTCTTGTTGCAGAAGCTTCCTGAAAATCATCTGTCTTGCCTTCCTCAGCGAAACCATCTTCCCCCCTCGGAAGGTTGATGATAGAAGCCAATAAGATGGTTCGCCTCCTTCTTCCTTACCAAACCATTTCTGGCTGCTTCTCATACACACTGCTTTCCTTTGCTGTTGATTGTCCTTGCTCCCCTCACCATCAGTCAAAACCCCCCTCCTTCGGCTGGTCCCCTTCAGTAGCGTCAATAGGTCTTTTAAACTAGCCGCGATGATCTTTTTTTTTTTAGATATTTACGGTTCCGCACCTCCAGTTTTCCCAAGAGGACTAACCCCGCTCTCTATCTTTTCCTTTTTTTTCTGAAAGCCTTCCCCGCCCACCCGAGGTCCGATCACCGACTCCTGCCTAATGCAATCCGTCGATGCCTCTTTCTTCCCCAAGGATGTTCCTCGTTTCTTCTTACGGGACGAGTTCTATATGTCCTTTTTTTGTCGCATCAGACGGTGATTCTCTGCTTCCACCAGCGGGTAAAATCCCCCGTGCTCCCATTTTTTGCTTATTGATTTAAGCACTCCCTTAAGACCTTGGCCACCTTGTCAAAGTCGATAGCCCTCTGCCCTCCTCCTTGACATTGACGACAATTCTCTGTGCTTCTCGCTCTTTCCTTTTACCCATCATCAGCCCCCCCCCAATCTTCTCTGGCTCTTTTTTTCTTGATATCCAGATACTGAAATTTATCGAAGATCATTTGACCCCATAAGAGAGAAATCCAATAATTACCTTGAAGCTTGGTCGATCCTTCTTGTCTCCTCTTTCTTCCCGTTGGTTGCGAGTATCCTTCCCAAGCTGTTTCTCTTTGCGTCGGACGGCGTTGTTTTTTTTCGGTGCTCTTGTTTCGAAGGGATAGATCATAAAGGCAACATCTCCATTTCCCCGGTATGTTGTCTCTGGTCGGAGACAATTTACCCCCTTCGTCCCTCTGTCTTTCTTTCAAAATAGCGGTCTTGAAGAAGGGCTTCTTTGACCTTTGCCATTTGCGTGTTAGGTTTTCTGCTTTTTTCCCCAGCAACCTTCCATCACGTCGTTTTTTGATCCTATATGGCCTGCTCTTCTTGTGTGCCTCAGAAGAACGGGCTTTCTTTCAACCCCCCCCTTATCTACTCTGCGCCTTTCCCGTTTGCCACCCCCGTTCCAATCCTTCCTGCCTCCCTAGGTTCCTTCTGGCTCCCCGTGATATGCCTCGTTTGTCTGACCATCCGTGCGAGAAAAGATCTGAACCAAGATAATCAGCGGTCGGCTTGCCACCCCATTCCTTTCTTGAGGCACCCAGGACCCCTTAAACAAACTGTGCCGACCCGACTTATATCCCTGCTGTCTCTCGTGAAATCCGTCCGAAAGCAGGTGTCTCTGATGGGATCCCCTTCAACCGATAGTGCTGGGAACAGCGGTGATGCAGTACTCGAACTCCCCCTTTTTGTTTAATTCTTTCTCCTCTATGTGGGTCGGGTCCCCCTGATCTGACCTCCCATTCATCTTTTGTTCATCGGTGCTATGATGCGTCGTCATTTCTGATGTTTCCCTACATCTTTCAGCCACCGGACCATTCTCCTCCCACCGTAAGCTTCTTATCCTGTCCTTCTTGTTCGATCTCGGATATGGTTATTAATGCCTATTTTTCTTCAATCTCTTTCGCATGGTGCTCGGCCGCTGCGGGTTAAGATACTTCAAGAGAATAGAGGACTCGTCGGCTCATTTTCCCCCTTTGTCATTTCCCCTGTTTACCTTTTTTCTGGTGCTGTTATGTCCTTTTCCCCTCTCTTGATTAGTGATGTATGATGACGTCGCTTCCCTCACAAAAGATCCAGGTGTGTTTGTCGCTTAAAGCTGAATTCCTATGAGGAATGTTCTGGTTCCCCAACTCTGACGGCCGATTCTGCAAAGCGGTGATTGGTTTACTTTTGTTTCTTCTCTTCTTTTATAACCGTTTGTGCGGTCTACTTTCCCATCTCCGCCCTGCCCGTCGCTTTTTTTTGGCTGTTTTCCCCCCTCTTTTGGAGCCTGGTCAACAAAAAAACTGACATCCTATCAACTTTTTTCCCTTTTTTTCAGCTACTGGCGTCTCGGAATCATACTGCCCGTCACCCGGTTACTGCTTTTTTTAAGGTGTTCTTGGAAACAGATGAGATTAATCCTCGCGCGTTTTACGATGTGATGGACCCCCCCCAAGATAGTTCGTCGAACTCCACATTCTGTTTTATCTTAAACCCCAACCATCAAATATCTCCTTTCCTTGTTGAGATTGGAACGCATGTGCCGCCTCAACCGGCGACTCGTTCAAGTTCTTCTGGCTCGAATGGCGAAGATTGCCCCGGATCTCTTTTGAAGAATCCCCAAGACTTCGAACGTTTCGACCTGATCAGGTAATAATTACTTCGCTTCGTTTTATCGTCGCCGGTCATCCTGTGCAAATTCTGCGCGCCGCTCTTCACTGTTCTTTAAATCCTCTGTCGCGTCCCCCCTGCAATGCGTGAAAAGTTATACATCCACGTCTTCCCCTCCCTACGTTTGAACCTTCCCAACCACTGTAATACTGCAATGTTGTGACAATTATGTTTTTTTTTTTCGGTTCCCTTTCTGCCCGGCGTTTTTCTCCTCACAACTTCTTCTACGCCCCCTTTTATTCAAACCCAAGAGCGATTGACAAGAAACCCCGTTAACAGGACCGCTGCCTCCAAATTTTTTTTTCAATTTTTATCGACATTCCTTCGCCCCGCTTCGATACCGAGACTCAACCAAAGTCATCTCCCCCTCACCGAACCTTCGTAAGAGTTAGGTGTGAACTTAACCCCCGTTCTTTTTGATCCCTAAGAGACTTCTAATTCGTCGCTTTGGCCGAAAATGTTTTGCTCTCCTCGGCAACAGCCCTTCCTTTTCGCTTGATTCCTATCCCCGTCTTCTTGTCAGGCATACAATGGGCAGCATGTGTGATTTCCCGAACCTCCCCTCCCCCCCGTTTCGCCGGCTCTAGAATTTAGACCAACATCGTTATCACGCGGATCCTTCCATTTACGCTTCCCCCCGCCCGGCGCGTAAAAATCTTCTCCCAGCTCGAGCCCGGTTTGTTTTTCGTTTTTAGATTCGTCTTTTCTGTCGCTTCTATTCGCTTTTCTCGGTAGGCTCGTAGAATTAGCTTTGGACGGTGAATCCGCCGGCCGTAACTCTTTATTTTTTTACTCCCTCCTTTGTTGTGTTCCTTTCTCAGATGTGAAAGCTCGTAGAGCCCCATGTAGTTAAATTTCCGCCGACGTCTTCCAAGGCGATTGCGAGCCTTCAACTTCCTCTTCAACAGCGCGTCGCCCAGCGCCAGAGCGGGCTCTTTCTTTCGACTGCTGGGGTGCTGACCTAGCAGGAGGGACGCTGCAATTCTTGTCTATCTCCTGAGTGATCACTGATTTTTTTGTTTGAGGAGATCTGACTGATGTTATAGCTCTCTCCCCCGGCTATTAGTACTCAAAAAGTCTGATCGCCCTTTTCCAGCCTCCTCTGATCGTTTTTAAGCTCCCAGTAATGGCGTTCTCATTTTAACGAAGATTGTCATGAAGATTGTCTAGCGGATCTCTTTTTTTGAAGAGTCCTCATTTTCATCCGTAAAGAGTTCCTTCCTGTCTCTTCGGGAGTCTTTCTTCCTCTATTTTTTCAGCTGTCCCAAGACCTGAAGCGTCTCCCGTCTTTTTGACTTCTGCATTCCCCCAGAAGCGGCCGTGTCTTATGTTTTTTGCCGAAGAGCATCGTCCTTTTCCCAGGTGGTTTCCCGGTCGCTCTTTTATGACTGAAGTCGCCATACTCCCCCCCTGTTACCCAGAAAAATAATTTCACAACCAGGCGCTCCGCTGACTTTTTGTTTTCCGGACCCCTCCTCGAACCCTTCTTTCTTCTGAGCCTTCTTAGCTGGACAGTTGGTTCTCTACATTTTAAGCAACAGACAAATTTTTTCCCAGGACCGCCTCGCCCCATTTCTACGCGTCCAGGATTACAGCGTATGCCTTCAACTCAAACGTCCCCCTCCGATCACTGTATTGCGCCTGCTACTGTAGGCAACGTGAGTCTGAGTATATGATGCCCTTTTCTAATCTGCGCCGGTCCGTAGTAGTATCCACTCCATCGTGGCTCCGCGTTGTTCTTTATGCCCATCTTTTCCTCCGAAACCCTTTTTCCTTTTCTATTTTTCTTTTTTTGTTTCTCCGGCAGCGAAACCACATAAATTTTCAATATGGATTTGTCTTCGGTTTTGTGGTCCGATCGGTAAACCCTGAGCCCTCGTCTGACGAGCATCCTTTTTTGTGCTGAACCCACAGAATCTTTAGAGGTGAACCTCCGCTTCCTGAGAGACGCCTTCGCTCCGCTCAAGCCTTTTTTCTGTAACCCCTTGATTTTCATGGTGTGGTTTGCCTTCACACTTTTTGTTTCAACCAGAGCCCCCCACCACCCCTTCTTTCTATTCCTCTACCCTCCACGGTTATACCCCGTGAAAAACATTCTCCCAAACCTTACAAACAATGGACACGAGAAATGCCAACGTACATTCTACCCGGTAATCTAACTTTTTTGCTCCTGACCTAGTAGGGTGCATCATGCTTCTCCGCAAAGACATTTCGTTTTTATCTTTTTTGAGCGCGAAGGAAGCACCTCCCAGAACAAAGGCCTCTCCTACCTGACACCTCCTGGCCCGTTCCAGATTTCTGGGCAGGAACCCGCTTAGAATGAGAGATCAAGCGGAGACTCAGGTTTTTATATCCCTCCTCCTGGGGCGCGCAGCCTCCGTTTTCTGGGTGAAATGTGCTTGATCCTCCTTTTCTTAATCGTCAATTGCGGCCCGGATCACGTGTAACCCCTTGATCTTTTGAATTATCTTCCTCTGAGCCTCAAGAGATAAGATGTACCCCCCGTATGGCACGTCCCCCACAGCTGACCACCAGATTCCCTCCCAGCGGCCCCTGTTTCTCTTTGTATGAAGAATAAGAGATTTTTCCCCGCCCCCATAGGCGCTACTAAAAACAGGTTCGGGATGCTTTCCTCCTCAGGTCGGCACGATAATCGATACTAAGAAAATCCCCTCTCGGTCTTTTTTTGAGCGAATGAGTTATGCTGAACTCCTTCCCTTCGTCTCAGACCGGGGCCTAAACTCCCTCCTGCCCGCTTCCCTCAACTTTACGGATTATTTGGCGATCTTCCCCCTTTTTTCCTCGCCTTTTTTTTTTCCCCAACGTAGGCGCTTTTCCTCTGCCCCAGGAGTCGAGGTATTGGCTCAAATGTGGGGTACTCCTTGCCTTCCTTTTTCATTGTTCCTTTTTTGTCGGCATCCTCCCTTGCCCCTTGTCTTCACCTATCCTTGGTCCCTAGGTCCTACCGAGTCTGGATGTCTTACCGAAGCATGGCACCGTGTCACATCCCTTTTTTCTCTTTTTAATATTTGAACGAAATGCTCGACTCGGTCCCCCCCCCCCGATGCGGTCTGACCCTCTACATCGAGTTTGCCAACATATGTATCATGGAGTTTTCCCTCCCTCCAAATCCGGGTAGCGACTATCATTCGTTCCCACTTTCTGACTCTACTACGAGGACCCGAAAAGCCTCGCCAGCGGGTCCGATCTCTATCTTTTCACATTGAGGTCGCTTTGACCTTTTTTGGCGTTCGGACAGGAGGATTATTTTCTCGTTCTTTGATCTTTTTCGATTTCGATCCGTGCTTCTGAATTTTGCATTCCCCCCCCTCCTCCCCCCTTTGATAACCTTGGGTCTCTGCTTGTTTAGGATTAACCCCCTGATTCACCTTTTGGACTGGTCGATTCACTATTTGGATCTAGCATGATCCGCTTTGCCCCAGTTTTCCTTTGCTTTTGATTTTTTCGCGGCCTTCCCGCCAAAATATCCTCTGAGCCGATCGGGACCAGCGTATCTTTTCTGGGTTTTCCTTTTCCTAAGGTGCTGATGCCGACCACACCTTACCCGACTCCCCTCATTCCATTTTTCCCGCGGCACCCTTTGGTCATCACCCTCCTCGCACCTGCAGTGCTTCTTTTTTCGTCCTCTTTCGGCCTATAAAGTTCTCGAATAATGCCGACAAAGAGAACTAGCCCGGTATTCTCTTCGCCCCCCCGTGAAGCTTTTAGTCCAAAGTGAAAGTGCAAATGGTCAGCGGAATCCTTTTATCCCGACTGCTCTTCCTTTTAGAGCCAACGCCTTCTCTTTTTTGCTACATGAGCCATGAAACACCTCAAAGGGTAAGGACTGAAGCAAACCCAACCCCTCCCACCCTTCCTCTCCCCCCTTTTCCACCACCCTCTCCTCCTTACCCAATCCACCTTAACCCCCCCCCCCCCCCCCCCAACCCCCCCCACCCCCCCCCCTGGAATTGGTATTTGAAGTTAAGAAGACCGCTTGGTAATCTCCTCTATTTGTTCTCACTGAGATTCTCATCACTTCCCCCCCCCACCTCAGATTTTGATATGCGAGCTCTTTTTCGATTGCCATCCCTGCTGATGCCCCCCCTCCTTTGAGTATTCTGCGTGCCATCTTCATTTCTACTCCATTTAAACAACCGATTAATTCGACGTGATCCTGTCGTCTCAGTTTGATGCTAGGATGGGTGCTCATCACCCCTCCCTTCGACCAGCCCCCCCCCTCGACTGCTAGCCATTTGTCTCCGCTTATGACTGTTCGAAAATCGCCGCCTGCCGCTTGACGCGGGTCCTGGGACCCAGGTTCCTGACGCTCTGTAGATGCTTCTCGCGCTTTCCTTTGTTTTCTGCGTGTGCAGTTTCTCTTCACAACGAGCTACTCTTTTTTTGTTCTTCAGCCGAGTCCATCATGTCTGACTTTAGTAGTCACAGATGATGAACGCCCTTTCCACACCGGCGGACGGGCGAAGGTACGGCCCTGTGTTTTTTTTTTGTCCGGGTGTGATTCTAATCCTTCGGGTATAAACGTTGGAATGAGCGAATCTGCCCTGCTTTCTGAGTTTTGGGGTGTGCGACAGTTTTTAAAATTTGGCGCCTCACCCCCCCCAAATATCAATATCACGATTATTGACTCGATTCGCTCTGCGCGCGTGCATGCCAGACCCGGCCCCCTGGGACGCCCCTGTTGTCTCTTAACCAGATTGCGAATTAAGACTCAGGTCCTTCTCCGATTCTTGACAACACATGATTAACCATCAACTCGGAATTGCTGTGTTTTTCCTCAGTCCCAAATCTAAAATCCAAGGGCCCCTGCGTTTAGACTTTCCCCTAATTGCCTTCTACCGGAGATCTTCGCCAAGGTCTATCTTGATCTGACGTCCCCCGATGTCCCCCAGGAGACTTCGAAGCCATCATCTGACCATGATACTCCCCTTTGTAGACCATTGATCAGCTTCCACTCCGGTTTCTTCTATCTTTCATTCTTTAATGGATTACGTCGCCAATCTTTCCTATCTTCCTCCGGGGTCATTCTTTAATCTGTAGTCCGGGCCATGCTGTAGTTGCCATCTCCTTATTCTTTCCGGGTGGCCTCAGGAGTGCCCTTTCCACTCGCCATAACCTCCCTTCGTTCCCCCTGATGTGATAAGTTCCCTTGTTTTCTTTCTCGGGCGACTACTTCATTTCCCTTCGACGCACCCCTTGTATTCCCCTGAACCTTTCGAGGCGGCCACCCTCACCCGGTCACGTCACGCTGACGACCATTCATTCCCATGTTCCCTGTTTCGCAATCTTAGCGTTCCTACTACTCCAGTGCCCTCACTACTACCCTCCCCCCTCACATAAAGTTCCTAGTTTGGGGGTGTGTTCCCCGCGGCTTGATCGATCTCTGCCCCGTCTCATTTACTATTGTTCCCGCAAAATTAGTGGGACAGGGCACAGCTTAGATTTTCGCTGCAATTCCGTCCCCCTTTTAATGCTCGCATTCCAAAGGTTGATTGGACGCAACTTTTAACTAGTTGCGCAGTCCAGCTCCCCTCACAACCAAAACTTAACGATCAGTCCAACATTTTAAGTGATAGGGTTGTAGTCAAAAATCGTTGCCAGCTGAAAGTGGTGGGATGGGCAGACTCGAGGACGTCGTTCTGTCACCTTATGATCCCTTTATCGGCTGCTATGCCTTTCCTAACACGTTGAGGATATACCGCTCCCCCCCGTGAATTAAAATCTTACTATTTAACAATAAGTTTTGGTCCAGATTTGAATTCCCTCCCCTGGAAATTACCAACACTTTTCTCCAAATCCGGCCGACGCCGCTGATCTCTCCGTACAACAACCTCCAAGAGCCGTAGACAGCTATCGTCAACGATTGGTGGTGAAGCCCTCGCCCCGGTAGGCCGCTGAAATTCGGTTCTTTAGCTAGTTGTGTATACCAGTTTTTTGTGATTCCTTAGAGCATTTCCCCATCTCATTTTATCTGCGGCAAGTTATTTCTCACCCCCAACACGACACCATGCCCTTCGCTTTCTGATGTATTTTAATCGCCCGGAATGGCGTTTCCCCTGGCCTGCTTTTCCTTAAAAAGAGACGCTGTCGACGATTCCTGGATCGTCCCTGCATCGTCCGCAGGGTAAAAACCTCGACCTTGATGTGCGGAATTTTGGGTTCTCCTACCTCGTGAAGTCTTTTTTCGTCTCCCACCTACCTCCTTGTATTCAAAGCTCGTGCATGATCTTAATGGTCCGGCAAGAGCCCCCTTGCCTGTTCCTTCAGCCGCATTGTTGTTCTTCTTGGTTGCGACTAACTTTTTTCGAAGATTTCTCGAAGAAGTGCCCCTCCTATTTGGTTGGGTCACTACGCAACAATCATGTACCCTTTTTTTTCTACTTCTATGTTGAAGGTCTTTTGATTGAAACCACGTGGTTAGCGTTGCAGACGCCTTTGCGACTCGACCTCAACGACCCAACTGCCTTGTGTCCATGTCGCCCGCGTGCAGTTCTTTTCCAGGCATTGATCAAACGACGCGACCTTGAGATTTCGCGATTCAGTTTCGTAGTTGAGCCCTGCGCTTGTTTGCCTTGCGTTTCCTTTGCGGGCAGCTGGCCACGGCGAGACATAGCTGGAATGATGAAGAAGTTCTTTGTTCGCTCTCGCAAAGAAGTGGGTCCTGCCAGTTGGCTGTCGCCGGGGGGAAAAACACCCAATTCTTCAACTTGTTCTGAGCGGCCCCCAGATGTCCGCATATTTCAAACCCTTGCTCCTATTATTTTCTTCTCTGGCCCGACACACCAGCTTACAGGTTCTGTTGCTTTCTTATTCGCGCTGTCCGTCTCTTCGCCCACATTCTTTTTCACTCAAGACTGTCGTGTAGTATTGTTGCAAGGCTTCCAAAGGAGGGTTGAATAAAACCCAACCACCCTCCCTTGTATTTCTCTTCGTTCGAATGCCCGGTTCTACCCGAAACATGCTCCAACCGGCACCCCACCTTGATCCGCACTGGACGCCTGTTCCTGTCCTCAGGGTGCTGACCACTAAATTCCTCCTTAGGGTTCCCCTCAGCTCCAACGAACCCCCGTCGATCCTTTTTTTAGAGACCTGCCCTCACGAAAGCACCCAGCCTGACCACCCGCCCTGAGCCGCCATCTGCTTTCGCCATTGTAGGAACCACTCGCTCGAACCAGAGGATCTTCCGGCATTAAAGGCGAGTCCCCATGTTTTTTCTCTCCTCTTGGGGGTTCGAAATCGTGCTTGCTCCGTTGAGAAATACCCCCACGATCTCCGGATCCATAGATAGCTTTTCGGGTAGCTTTGTTTGCCCCTGAAGAAGATCACGATGTAGGTGCAACCCCATTTTGGTTTTTATTCCCTCTCCTCAGTCGTCCAACACAAGATTTAAAAGAGTCTGTTTGATGTGATCAGTCCATCTTTCCGCCCCTCTGTTCCCTGGGCGATTCATGCCCCACACGTTCGGTCTGATTTCTTAATTCGGACTCATATGGACGTGAATGTCATGTGCGAATTCCCTCCGACCTACAACGCGTTCATTCTTGAGGTTTGAATCCGTTTTTTACATAACCCCCTATCGGGATGAACGGTCTTGCTCCTCGTAGTTGTTGGGCGTTCCGGTGTGTAGCAAACTCCTTCATTTCTCTTAGCCCGAAAATCGGACGAGATATTTTGTCGCTTTTCTATACGCGTCGCGACAACGGCTAACTCGCAGAGTAACTTCCGGTGAGGAGGCTCCCCGGATGGTGCATCGGATATGTTTGAGTCGATCATGTCCTTTTTTTACTTATCATTCCAGGTGGATATTCTGCTGTACACCGATCGCGGTCCTCGCGCGCCGTTCGGAGTGTGCGGATGATTCCAAGTCTGGACCCCCCCCTGGAACCAGTGTCAAGCATGCCGTAGGACGCTACGTCATAAACGAACTCCGGAGCCGTCTCGATGTTCGGATCTCATTTCCCCGCAGCATGCCACAATAGGATCATTGGCGCTGGCCTTTCCGAGTATACAGATTCTTCCCACATCACTTAGAACACTACGTCCCCGGTAACTCCCTCAGCTTGGTCAG
>Ga0179591_1288960_pt1 | contig 11179 bp, 13 predicted proteins | sample CZOMad2_1_08_16f_FD_182891 | JGI IMG/M metagenome (GOLD analysis project Ga0179591, IMG submission 182891) | Vadose zone soil fungal communities from Angelo Coast Range Reserve, California, USA - CZOMad2_1_08_16fungal (PacBio error correction) | ecosystem: Environmental > Terrestrial > Soil >... | reverse complement strand
TGCATGATGATCACACAGGCCTCCTCGATGAGTGCGCGGGAAGTCTCGATTAATTCCTCTGAGGCTTACATAGGGAGGCTGCATTCCCTTTTCCCGTACGCCGAGCCCCCCTCCCCCTCGCGTACTGTCTCCCCTTTAAGCTGATAAAGAAAGGAGGTTCTCTCCTTTTCTTGGAGCGCTTCCTCGGACTAGAGAATGCGATGCTCTTTTCCTCCCCCCCCCCTCGATAGGCGAAGCCCTCCTCGAGGAAGTATTTTCTTTTTCTTCGGCGGGGTCCTCTGCTTCGGAGAGCGCCGCTCGACCGTTCAAGAGAAGCACCTACAAGGCAATCAGTCCACCTTCCCTCCTTCCACGAAGGTTCCCCCCCCCCCCCAAAGAGACTGAGATTCGTCTTTCCCCGGCCTATCCCCCTTACGAATGATGAGCAGTTTTTTTTTAAGCGCACTCTCTTGCCTCTTCTCAGGCCTATTCTTCTCTTTTTCCTGGCACGCGGAAGGAGAAGCGTAGTCACTTTCCCCCCCCAGAGTTAACAGGGTCTTTCTGCTGACGACCTCTCTGCCACCCTCTTTGTTAGAGATAGAGGAGTCCCTCTCCCCCCCCTCTCTTTTATCCTTCTTCTTGACCCGCTTGAAATTGTGCCTTCGCCGACCTACGCGCCTTCTCGGTCCTCAGCATGGGCATAGTTTCCTGCGCTCTCTCGTGCCGAGGTAGAGGCCTCCTCGGGGACACCGCTTTCTCCCTCTACCGATGAGTTTTTTTTTCTCCTGATTAACGACTCACTCCCGCCTTTTCCACGCGAGAAAAAAACGCGCTGAATCAGCGACCCCCGACTTCGACCCGAGAATTCCTCTCTTCGTAGTGGAGCCCCCGAAGCTAAGAATGATAGCCCTCTCCCGATCGCTTGCCTTTTCCAGCTCCCCCCGGAAGAGGCTCCCCCCCTCCTCGAGTTTTTCCGAAGTACCCTCTTCTGCAGACGCCCCCCTCCTCTTCTTGACGTGCTCCTTCTTCTCACTCGAGAATATGATTCCCGTGTCTCTTTTTTTTCCCGCCAGATTAGAAAAAGTGACGTCTCACCGAGCTGTGCCCTCCTCCTGTGCGTGACGCTCGCGCTTTTCTTCAGGCGCTTCTCTCCTCATAGATGATCTAGATGGAGATTGCCAGTCTCCCGATAAGTTAGCCCTTCAAAAGCACATGCCTCGACCCTTTCCCTCCGTTCTGGCGAGGCCTTTTTTCGCGGCAGAAGTGGACTATGAGAAACTACTTCCCAGCGAGCAATCCTCCCCTTTTGCCTCGCGTCTTCCGGAAGGTAAAAGAGCATGAGCGTTCTTCTCTCACCGAAGCCTCCTCCCTCCCCCCCCGGCCTCGGACAGGACGTACAACGTCCCCCTGTCCGTTTTTTTTCGACTGCGGGAAACGCCTCATGTTCGCCGTCTCCCCCCGAGGATACCCCCCCCCTTCGAAATCAGTAAGAGGTATTAAAACTCTTTCTTGAATGCTTCTTCCTCCTCTCCGGACTTCCTCCCCGTAAGAAAAGGCGCCCCCCCTTCCCCTTTCAATCCGGCCCAGCATTAGTAGATAAATACGCGTTTCCTCTTAGACGCGCTTTCCCCTCGAAGTACTTTTTCGCTGATCCTAAAAAGCTCCCTGCACTCCCCCCCCCAATCAACAGAGAGACGTTCATGACTACTCTCTTCAGCGCGCTGGCCCCCTCCTCTCCTTTACACGGAGGGTTCTCTAAAACGATCGTATAGAATCCTTTATTCACGCCCACCTTAGAAGATAACCGAAACGTTAGCCTCTCCTAGATAATCCAGCCTTAGGCCCCTTTAGTTCTTCTTCCCCCGGTCTGATGATGAAAGCGGAGATTCCGGCGATGGGGCATGTCGTAACCTCTTCCCCACCCCCGGTCTCCCTTCTTCCAGGATCGAGAATAGAGATTTCCCCCTTACGACACCTTGCAGAAGCGCTGAATTGCGGCCGTCCCCCGAAGTCGTGCTCAACCCTTTACTCCTCGGACGGAGTTCGACTCTCGAGGAATAGAAAACGCCTCCTGATCCCCCGCCCGGATTACGTAAAAAGACATTTCAAATGCCTCGCGCTCGCTCGTCTTTTTCAATCGCCTTGCGCCTCCCTCTTCCCTCAGATCTCTATATTTTAATAATCATTTTTGAGAGAGCCCTCTTATCTCCCCGGTGAGAAGCGAGGAGAAGGAGTAGTTCCCCTCGAGAGCGCGCTCCCTTTTGCCGCAGAAGGTTGTCTTTTTCGCGAAGGAGAGTCAGCTTCCTTCCCAGTAGCCTTCCTTTAGGAGGCCGAGAAGCGCTTGGGCATCCTTCCCTCTCGCGAGTGTTGAGGCAAGACCCCCCCGAAACCGGCCTACAGAGCGAGACAGCAGTGCGTGCACCTTCCAGGAGAGAGGTTCCCTTCCTGCACCTCCTTCCTCCTTAGAAAAAGTAATTAGAACTGCCCCCCTTTCGATTCCCCATCTGCCCGAGGAATAAGATCGCCCCCCCCAGAAGACGCAGGTTCCTTCTCCTCTTTCGCGGATGTTCTTTCGAGGGAGAAACGTGGCTTCTTCGTCTTTTTCCTTTTTGAAGGCGCAAGTGACCCTATAGTGTAAGAAACCCTCCTCTCCCTTCAGAGGATCTTCCTCCTTCCCTTCTATAGGTAAAGATAGTATTAGGCCTCTCCCGCTCGGTTGTCTTTTTCCGGAGGCCGGATACCACCCTGAAGAAGTTTCTGGACTGCCCCTCGCAGAGAAGGTATATCCCCCCGAGTAATGTCCTCCGTAGCCAAGCTTGGCCTCAGCGTTGGGAAGATCCGGACCTGCTTCTGCCGTAGCGTCGTCCCCCATACACCGTTTTCTCGTGAACCCCCTGAGATGTTAGCTCTAGATCCCTTTAAATAGGAGTCGACATTTTTCTTCTTTTCGCATCTTTACCCCCGAGAAGTTGAAGTGGACGCTCTTCAGCTGAGATACCCCCAGAGACGCTCCTGCTCTTCCCTAGCGTGCTTGAATACAGCCCCCTCTCTAGGCAACGATAGAGGCCTTTTCGCGCGGGTTTTCTCCCCCTGACACTCCTCTGAGAATGACCCCTCGACGGAGGATAAAATCGATTCATCGATAAACTCCTCCCCCCAGAAGATAGCCCTGCGTTGCTTGTTCCCCCCGTCTCCCTGGATGCTCGCGACGCCAGCTCCACCATCGCTCGACATCGATGATCGTACCGCCGACTCCCTCTCTCCGAGCCTCCACGCAGCGCGCAAAGATGCGTGCTTTTTTCTCCTCATGCACTTTCTCCTGCCTTTCCCTCTCTCTTTCTTTCCTCGTCGTAGCCGCTCCCCCCCTGCGTCCGGGGTGAGTCTGTCTCTTTTTCCTGCGCTCCTGCATTGACGCAAGAGAAAGCAGAGATGGTCCCCCCTCCCCCCCCTTCCCAGAGCCTCGGAGAGCTTCTCTTCCCTTCTGCCAGATCGTCGGCTCCCCTTGCCGAAAAGAGGAAGCGAGTGGTCCCTCTTGCCGCGAGGAATTGTGAGATCTTCCCCTCTCGAGAGTAGTATCGCGACCGACCACCTCAAATTTTTGGTCTCCCCCACACTGCGGTGTCCCCCTGAGGATGCGCTGCGAGTAGAAGAGAGCTTCCCCTTCACGTCGAGGACCTTTCCTTCCACTCCGCGAATATCGCTCTCTTCCGGAAAAGGTCTTCCCTTGCCCCTTCTTGAGAAAACGCCCTTAGTATCGTACTCTTTCTTCTACTAACGAAGAGTTTAGGACGAGGTAGGAAAGAAGCTCCCCCCCCCTGAACGCCCGTGAAAGGCCGAAGCTTCGCCGGCCTTTCCGACCTTTGCAGATATTTCTCTCGTCCTGTCCGTCCGTGCGCGTGCACGCCTCTTCCCCTCTCTCTCATGCATTGGACTCTTTTCTTTCTCTTTCGCGCGAGCGCTCCTTTTTTCTCGGCCATCTGGTTTAAGGCGGCGGGTACGTCTTTTTCCCGTGCGGCGCGTCTCTCTAACAGGTCGAGCGTGCCCCTCCGGCGCACCCGCGAAGAACTCATAAACGTCCGGATTAGCCCCTTCGAGAGGGCACCTCTTCATGAATATACTCTTGGAGAGAGCCCCCAGTCCATCCGACTTCGGAGAACTCCTCTCAGAGCGGAAGATTCGTCCCGACACCCAGTAAGAGCCTTTTCGGTCTCTTCTTAAGGGATTGAGTTCATACCCTCCTCCATGCAGAAGAAAGAGTGCTTCATTTGCGTCTCCCCTCAGGACTGAGAGTAAGGAGTAACGAATCTCTCCGCTGGGTGATAGGCAAGATCCTCTCCTCATCAATAAGTGTTTTGAATAATGAATGACCCCCCCCTACCGATTCTTCCCTGAGGTTAACCTTTCTCCCCCCCATTGACGTCGCTCTTTGTTACAGCTTTCTGCCGAAGCGTTATTAAGCACATCCCTTCAACCCGGAACCTTAATGAGAGTAATGTCGGTTCAGAGAATTACCCCTTTTTTCCTTTCCCATGCAAGTCTTTTATAGCCGGATTGTACGTATGTTTCTCGCGCCGCTCGTCCTCTCTCCTTCGTGAATTCTTCCCTTTCTGTGATAGAAGCGCAGCCGGTTTATAGAGAGGAATCTCTAGGTCTCCATGACTCGGCTCAGCGCTTTCTAGAAATGTTAGTGCCTCCACCTTCCCCGCCCCACGCCCCCTTCCTCCGCGACTTTCCCCTCCTGGCCCTCGCTGAGCTTAGGAGCGCCCTCGCGAGCCTTCAAAGTATGTCGAGAAGTTCGTTTCTTTAAGCGAACGGATGGCCTTTGACTCGTAGTCTTCCTCCTGCGATACGAGGCACGTCCTCTCGCGACCTTTAGCTCTTTTCGTCAAGGTGCCTTTCCTCTTGTAAAGGGTCGTTCGACCCCCCCTTTGTACGACCCCTTTCGGAGTTAGAGATCGACCCCCTCTTTATCATAGCCTTTATCAAGCAGCGTCCTTCCAATGTCCTCCCCCTCTCACGTGTAGCTCCCTAGAGTCGCTGACTGAGGAAGGCATTTTTCTGCGCGCTTCTCCTCGGTAAGAGTCCCCCCTGGCAGCGAAAAGACAGCTCCCTTGATGAGGGGATCACCGCCTCTCTCCTCCCGCGCACCACCTCGCTCTCCCCGAGAGAACCGGTATTTTACTGAAGAAGCGCATGGACATCGTCCTCTGCCCGCTCCTTCTAGGAGTGAGAAGCCTCCCTGCCCTCTACCTCAGACTTAGGAGATGCTTCCTTTCAAGATAGCGTTTGCCCTTTCGGACAAGATTCTCTTACGAGGCGAAGTAAAGCCCTTTTTTACTCATCGTCTGACGTTAGATAAGAAGAGGAACCCCTCTCCTGAATGAGGAAGACGTTCCCTTTTAAATCGAAAGCTTCTACCCCCTTGTATAAAGAAAGATGTGACAGAGACGGTCCCCCCGTCGATCTCGGTATAAAACCTCCCCGATTTTTTATCATGGAGATGAATTCGAAAGGAATCCCCCCCGAAAAGCCCTGGCAATCTTCTGCGCAGCTTACGCGACTTCCTTCGAGAGACCCGCAGCTCACACCCTTAGAACCTCCGTTCCTGAGCACTTTACTCTAGAGTATAGTGGCCTCTTCTGAGAAGCGTAAAGAGTCCTTCTCGAACATTCCTTTTCTCGACAGCCCGGATAGACCCTCGCAACGATAGGAATTCCCCCTCTTACGGCACGTAGCGGTCCTTCGGCTTCCTCCTGAGTTTTATGTTGAAAGCCGAGGTGAAGATAGTCGTCCTCTCTAGAACATCCCCCGAGAGGTCCCGTCGGTGGGGCGGGCCGACCGCTTCCTGCGCGCCCTCCCCTCCCCGGGCGCGAGCTCCCCCCCGCCAGCTGCTCGTCGCCCTCGTTGCCTCTTCTGCCTCTTCGCGCTGCATCCGCGCTTTCGCGTCGACCGGACACCGCTTTCCACACCCAATCAATGCAGATCTTTTTCACTTAGTATAGAGCTTTCCTTCCGGAGGGTATCCACTTTTTTGCTCCTTCTAAGAAATGAAATTGCTCCCTCTCTCGAACACCCTCTCCCAGATGACCCCTCGGACACTTCTCCGAATAGATAATCCCTCCGCTCACACCGTTAGAGTAACGAAGGTCGCGGCCCTCTTGGATCGACGCCTCCCCTCCCTTTTCCTGTCGCATTCTTTTCTACAACCCTTTCGATTTCTGGCAAGGATACGCCTTCCTTTCTGGGCGAGGTTCGCCTTCCTCCTTCTGTCATGCGGCCTTTTCATCCTCGGACGTAGTTCTCCCGCGATTTTGAGTCTCCGACGATGTCGCTGTCCGGCCTCGGACCCCCCCCCTCGCCTCTCGAGCCTCTCTCCCTTCGCTCCGTCAAAGACACAGTCCTTCGCTCCCGGCAGGTAGGCGTCGAACTTCTCCTTTTCCCCCTGTTATCGGAACTCCGATCTCTCTTCCTTCCTCCTCTTTTGTGTGGTTTATCTCCCCCCAGGTGCGCAGCGCGGAGAAGGTCCTCCTCTCTCTCTCTTGTTTAGCATAAGGTGTAGTTGAAGTATCCCGCGAGGAGGCAGTTCTTCCTATGCCTCGCCTCCCTTTTCGGGCAGAAATCGTCACCGAGGAGAAAGAACAGTCTCCCCCCCCGGAAGAATGCAGCGCTTCTCTCCTTTTCCCCTTCCCAGAAGACATTCTCTTGCCCTCTCGAGCATAGCGACCGGGTTTCTCGACCTTCCCCTTGGCAGTGGAGTTAGTCCCTTCATCAGCTAGACCCCTTTCATCCTCCAGATTTTCATTTCTCGTGCTGGAGAGAGAGCTTACTTTTTTTGTAATAGGAACTAATAAGCGACCCTTTCGTAGCCCTATCGTGGACTCCATTTTTCCCCCCTTGAGCGGATAGGAGCAGGCCCCCCCCGATCGTCTTTCTCTAATGCAGAGATGTCAGGTGGTTCGGGGTACGTATACCTCTTCTGAAGGTCCCCGTAATGTCTCCTCGAAGCGAAGGTCTGGTCGTCTTTCGAGGAAAGGTGGCCTTTTAAGCGCGCCGTTCTAAGGACCTCTGGCAGTAGAGTAGGCCCCAACCCTACGTGAGGTTGGAAGACTCTTTAGAGAGCGGACTTCTTTTCTTCCCGGTTTATCTTCCCTTAACTACGATGCCGAACGTTCGCGAAGTGAGAAGTACCCGGAGTGAGCAGCTCTCCGCGGGAGATCCGTGCTTCCCGAGAAAGCCCCTCGGTGAACTGCCCTTCAGGAGGCCACTCTCTCCCCGGCGTATTGCGAGCGGGTTCTGTTCCTCCCCCCTGAGCGAAGAGCATCCCTTCCTCTAAAACGCCTGCCTCTCCCCCTCAGCGCGTTCTCGTGGTTTACCCTCGAACCTGGCTACGTCCTATTGCGCTCCTTCGAATCTGCTTTCGTTGAGACCGCCTCGAGCTTCAGAAACGTAACGCATCTCTGCGTGAGACCGTCCCTCCCCCCCCTCCCTGCGCGAGTTCCTAGCAAAGTAGCCCCTGGATCTTTCTGACTCGGTTAATAGCCAGAAGAAGATTCTTTCGTTCTTCTTTCCCCAGTATGTAATGAGACTCCGATCATATTGAGATGAAGTATAGATGGAAGCCTGCCCTTTTTTCTCGTCTGCAGACTCCCTTCGAGGTAGAGGTCTTCCCGATAGGCCCAGAAAAACCATTTTTTTCCGGCGCGGGTTTCTTCCCGAGGTAAATGCGCTTGACTTCTCTCCCTCGAGAAGTAGATATGTTTTTCTCTCCCCTGCTGCGAAGTCTCTTCCTTTTTAGGTGAGGAGATCCTTTTTCTTCCTCCACTGATGAAATGACCTGAGCGATCTTCCCTCTAGTCCCCGAAGGAATCACATCTTCGGGGCTCGGTCTTCCTCCCCTTTCGGGGATGTGTCCCAATGGAAGAGATTTCCCCCCCTCCCCATTTTACTTCCCTCCGTAGTAATCAGACGCAGCTTTCTTTTCCCGCGCGGTTTTTCTGAGGTAGGCAAGCATTAACCTCACATTTAACGAGGTGTGCACCCCCCCCCCGGGGGACCGGTAGCTTCGAATGCCTCTTCCCGAGTAGCGCTTCTCTTCCCGCTGAATGTGAGCGTGCACCCCCCCTAAATGATCTTCCTTCCTTGCCGGATGATGCGCTCCCCGCGAGAGAGACTTTTCTTTCCCAACTTAGTGGAAGTAGGCTTTAAGAGGTCGATCGCCCCCAGGTGCGGCGCTGCCCGAAAAGGGAGAGCGTCCCGCCGATCTTGGGAATATAACTCCCTCATAGAGAAACCCTTATCCGAGCGCAGGCGAGCCTTTTTTTCTCCTAGGAAGAGAATATCCCCTTTTCGCGATTTCGCCAGGCAGCCGACGACCTTGAGACCTTTTTCTGATCAGCGGACTCTCTCCCTGACAGTAAGCGCCCCGGGTTACGGTGTTCTCGGCGGACTTTTTTTTCATCCCCCCTGCTTCGCCGCAATGCATTCCGTGTACAACGCTCTTCGCCCCCGACGCGACGAGTCAGGCGTTCACGCCTTCTAATAGGGCTGGTCTTTTTCCCCTTCTCAATCTCTCTCTCATCCGTGTTGGTTTTTCGATGGCATCTCCGATTTCTCCCTCCCTCTTGACGAATGGACGCGCCTTTCGAGACGCAAATGCCGTCTTTGATGCTGACGTGCGGCGCATTTCCCTTCCGCCGTCTCCCCCCTTCCAATGCGCGTCTTCTTCCATCCGGAGATTTACCTCCCCCAGGATTTTTTTCCGATGTCTCTTTGAGCTGCCTCTCCGCTCTCGCGACGCTCGCCCCCTCTTTCCATACTCTCGGATGATAGACAGCGCTCGTCTCTTCCGACGGCTGGTGTATTCTTCTCTTTCTGAAGATTCCTTCTATGCCGCTTCGAGTGGAACGATCTCCTCGACGCGCCGACCCCCCCCCCGGACCCGTTTCCCACACCGAAGAGTTTCCCCCCCTACCTTTTGCCGACCAACGAGCTGAGCTTCTTTCCTGAATAGGCGCTTTTCTCTCTTTCCCAGGCATTTCTTCCTCCAGTCGTGCAAGCGTTCGCAGGAGTTGCCCTTCCTTCTTGAGATAAGAGGACAGCGGAGGTCCCTGAAAGCCCACTAGCGTAGTCCGGCTCCCCAACTGAGATTTCCGCCCATCCCGCTGTCTGTTACGACCTCGGCCTGCCATTCCGTCTCTCTCCTTTTCCGATGTACCTTTCTCGGTTTGATAAACTTTTCCCCCTGTCAAGACCGCCGAACGTTGTCTTTTCGCCTCTTCGAGATATTTGACTGGCCTTAGACTGAGAGAGATCCTCTTCCTCCTCCATTTCCTCCCCCCCTCATTGTGGGACTAACGATGAGTTTCCAAGAGAGCCCCCCCAACTTTCTTCCTCCAAACAGACAGAGACCTCCTCCCAGCGCAATAGGGATCCCCCCCGCTCCTTAAGATGTTAGGCTCTCATATAGTGCTCCCCTCTCCTAATGCTCTCCCCCTTCGATGCGACGATCCTCCTGCCCCCCGGTGGATAGGCCAAAGGCCCCCCCCTCCTGCGAAGTAACTCCTCGGAGAAGACCCCATCAGGAAGGACTTGCTAGGATAAGAAACCCTACCTCCTCCATAGCTTCCGGTAAGGCGCCCTCCTTCCCCCGCCATAGAAACGTGACTGACTGCGCGACCCTTTTCCGGTTCCTCTTTTCTTCGCGCTCTCGTTCCGGGCTCCTTCCGATTGCGATCCCTGTATGGCGCTGCAATTCGTCGCGACCGGCCGGTTCCTGCTCGATCTCTTCTGCCATTGCGATTCGCGCGCCGTGGGTCTCAACGGGCCTCCTTCCCGTAGTTTTTTCCTGGGAGCCCAGTAGAGCTCTATACGGGGGAGATGAGGCCCCCCCCCTAGCGTCCCGGCGCCCCCTCTCCGATCGCCCGCTCAGACCGGAAGGCGATCCTTTTTTCCGTTCCGTCTTCCTCCTCCGCCATCGAGTTTTTTTTTTTTAACACCGAGCTCTCTTCGAAAATCCTTCGAGGTATTTAAACTTCCTCCGGTTTCAGCGCGGGAAGAAGCGATGCAGTAAGAAATCCTCCTTCGGCCCACTGCTTCACCTCCAAGCCCCCGTCCCCCTCTAGTACCGGCGCTTAGAAGCTTCCTTAAGGATTAAGCGGCTTTCCCCTTTGGAAAGAATCGACCCCCCCTTCCCCTTCTCATTCCAGAAGAAGATTCTTTCTCCCGAGTAGAAGCCGCTGCCGGGGTATCCCCCAAGATAGTTAAGAATACGTGGAGAGGAATTTTCCCCCCACTATCCCCGGGATCAAAAAAGACTTCCAGAAGATAATCCCCCTGAGATCGCGCCCTTAGGATCCCCCCTCTTTCTGTTACCATTCTGGAACTCTTCCCTAAAGAACTTGAATGTAGAATTAATGTTTTTTTTCCCCCCCCCCCCCCCGGTAGCCCTCTCCTTTCCTGAAGCTTATTGCACAGGTGCGCACTTCTCCTCTGCAGAGGGAAGGTTAGCACAGTCGTGACCCTAGGATCTATTTTCCAGAAATGCTCTCTCTGCATCGTAAATGATATGAGAATAGCTTAGAGAGCGCTTCCTCAGGACCTCTTCAACGGCTTCTCTCGTAAGGAGGTCTTCTCCCTTCTGCGAAAGAGATTCCCCCTAAGATATCTATTTTTCCCCTTTTCTCGAGGATAGATTCCTCTCCTTTCTCCTCTTGTAAGGAGCGGCCCCCGCGCTGAGAGAGAGGAAGTTGACTCATCCTTCCGTAGAGCGGACGGAGAGTAAAGGCCCCCTTCAGGAAGGAGGTGTACGAGCTCCCCCTCCCTCTTGAAGCACTATTCCACTTCTCCCTACATTCAGCTTCTCAATCGAAAAAGTTCCTCCTCCTCCGGAGAAGTGAGAACCTTCCCCGGAGAGAGAGAGGAAAGGAGCTCTCTCCCTTGTTGTAGCCCCATTCCAATTGCGGGCTTTTCTTTTCCTTTTCGTAGATCCCCTTCGGGAATAATTAAGACGACGCAGGTTCCTCCCTTTCGGCGGATGAGCGGTATCTCTTTCTCCTCGTTTTTCTTACCTGTTTCTCTTCTACTTCGTGAATAAGAGCCTTTTCGTAGACGATTTCCCTGGAAAATAGCTTCCGGGACCCCCGCGAATCCCCGGTACAAGAGAGATCAGCTCCCGGCGACACACGAGAGGCCTCACCTTTAC
>Ga0179591_1285330_pt1 | contig 11179 bp, 13 predicted proteins | sample CZOMad2_1_08_16f_FD_182891 | JGI IMG/M metagenome (GOLD analysis project Ga0179591, IMG submission 182891) | Vadose zone soil fungal communities from Angelo Coast Range Reserve, California, USA - CZOMad2_1_08_16fungal (PacBio error correction) | ecosystem: Environmental > Terrestrial > Soil >... | reverse complement strand
CCTGCCAATTCATGGTCAGCCTTTACGAAAGAGGCCCTCCTGCTGGCTTTCCTGCTTTTATTTTTACTGACCTTCTTCTTTTTTATCCCTTGTTTTTTCTTTTGAGACGACGTCCTGAACCCATCTTAAGTGTTACCCTTTCCTGTCCCTGCTCCGAGTGGTCACATGAGGGGCTCGAACCTTTGTTTTTTTCCTTACTTTCCGGCCTGAAATCGCTCGCACCTACTTCGAGTAACCCTGGTCAGTCCGTCGACGGCGTTGCTTTCTTGGTCCTTCGACATAAACGATGCTTCTCCGTTGTCCATCCGGTGCTCCCTTTCTAGGTCCTCTATGGAGAAGCCAAGGTTTTTCAGTTTTTCTCCCCTTTCTTCCCCCCAGCCTCTTCTTTCTCCTGTATTCCCCTCTCACAAACACCTTTTGGTTTCCTCCCCTTCGACCTCTCCTTTTGGGCTGGCCGACGACCTTTTTTTGGGAAGGCGCTATCCCCTTTGTGAATCCCAAATTTCTTTTTTTGTTTTATTCTGTTTTTTTCTTTTTTCTGGACACTTGGTCTCTTCCCGTTTGGGTCTTTGTATAATGGGTGAGCCCTCCCCTTTTTCGCGCGATCTATCTCTCTCTTTTACTCAGGTTTGTTGTTGAGATCTCTCTCTTCGCTTACCAAGGGTCGGCTTCCCCCCTTTTCCTCTTTTTAGAGGTTTTGCAGCACGAACCGGTCACTTCCCCTAGAAAGCACTTTTCCAACCCTATTCACTCGGCCCCTTCCCCTCTTTTTTACCCCTTAACAAGAGTATTTTTCCTTCTTCTGGCCAAGCTTCGGTCCCTTTATTCTGATCTTCGCGTCTTTCTTTAGGTGATTTGGTTTGACATTGCTTTCCTTTAATGCCCATCCCCTTTTTTTCTTTGCCAGGGCTTGAGACTGGGCATCAACCTGGGTCCCCTACGTTCCGGTTCCTCGGCCTGGACCGCGAAATATCTTGTTCCAACGGTCGGCGACCTCTTTTTTGGTCCCCCCCTCCTCCCTTTTGTAGAGGTTGACCTCTTTCCTCCTATTAGGGTTTTATTCTTTTTGAGGGCCGGGGCCTTTTGTGACCCCCTTTACTCGAACTTCATGTTTTCCAGTGCTCTTTGGCAAGTGGCCACCTTCTTTTTTTTCCGGTGAGGCCTTCTTTTCCTTTTTAAATTTCTCTCCCCCGCACACTTCCTGAGACCATGCCGCGCCTTTGGCACTGTTTTTTTGAGGTTCCCTTCTTTCTTTCTCTTTTTCGCTGCTCGACCAGAGCTTTCACAGCGGGGGACGTGGTTTCAAGTCCACTCTTTTTTTTAGCTACAGACCACCTTGTTGTAGATTTCTCTTTCTTTTGCATTAGGTTTCCCTCTTGTCCCCCCCCAAAAACTCCCCTAGATCTCTCTCTTTTCCTTGTGGACCTTCGCAGATTGTCATAGTTCTTTTTTACATTCCGCAATAACTACTGTCCATTACTCCTTGGATGTTTTGGAGACCTTCCCCCCCTCTTCCCCTTCTATGGGTATCTACTTCCTTTCTTTTAATAAAATAATTTCGGGTCTTGAACCCCCCCTCGAGGAAGTCCTTGCGTCTCTTCCAGAGGTAGGGTGTCGATCTGTATTTTTCGTACATTCAAGTTGCGTTTCTTTTAAGCTTTTTTGCCGGCCAGTCACTTCTCCTTTCCCCTAAGGCTCTCTTTTTTCCTTTTCCAGTTAATTCCTCCGTTCTTATTCTTCTTTCCCCAACCCTCTTTTGCTGGCCTCTCCAATAAAAAGACCTCTTTTCGGCTTTCGGGTCTGCTGTCCTGCGTGCTCTGACCTCCTCTTTGTATTCTTACTTTTTCCTTCTCCCTTTCAGAAGTCCCCTATCTCGATTTGGTGACTGAGGAAAGGAGTCTTCTTTTCCCAGCTTCCTCTTCCTTTTCCTTCTGTCCTTCAAGGGACCTTTGCACGAGAATTTTTTTCTTTTATCTTCAAATTCTTGGAAGGATTTCCCAGGGGTCCTTCTTTTCCTTTTAGTTCACCCCCTCCTCTTCTCTTTTTTCAATCCTTCTTTCAACCTTTTTAATGGCCCTCCCCGTTCCTTTTTTCACGGGAGGGGACTCTCGAGATGCTCCCTGGTCCCGGTTTTGGTTTATAAGATCCTTTTCCCTTCCAATTGTTCTGTCCCTCCCCCTCCCCCTTGAACTTTCTATGTACTTCATAGTTCCCTTTCCCTCCTTTTGTCCCCCCTGAAGGAAAGTGGCTTCCTCGACAACGGTGTCCGTTTCTCTCTCCCGTCCCCCCTCTTTTTCAATTGGTGTTTTGTGGATCTTTCCTGGATTTTTTCTTAGACCCCTCCAGGCCCCCCCCTCTTTCTTCTTGATTCGAAAGCCTAATTGGTTGACCCTCCCCCCCTTTGGTCTTGCCTCTCACCCAGAACTCCCATGTCTAATTATCGCGGTTTCCTCTTCTGCTTCCCCTGGAATCGCGGGAATACACCCTCCTTCTCTCGCCTTTAGATGGAGGGTAAACTAACTCCTCCCCTTTCTTTTTTTTTTTCCTCTTTTTTGGTTCCCCTTCAGTTTTCGATACCATATCTGTTCTAGCGGATTTGTAGAAAAATTATGGAAGTGATCTTCTAGGTCTCCTTTCCTCTTTCTTGCAAGTCTCTTTCTTATCTTAAAGGTCTCGTTGGGCTTTCCCTTTCCCCTCCCTTTCCAAAGTGACCAAGTAGAGGAGGATTAATATCCCCAGTGGACTTACCACCCAAGTGATGATCCAAGGTCCAAGAGTGTTCCTCAGTTCTGTTTACTTAAGTTTTCTCCTGACTACTATGATGGCATGCTTCTTTGCGGATTACTTACCTTCGTTCCAAGTTCCCCCCCTTCAAACCCCAATTCCCGCGACCCCCATTAGGTTGGTGATCTGTCTGAACGGCCTTGTCAACTTACGAAGATTCCCTCGGTCGGTTTGACCTTACTTTCCCTTGTGTTGCCTGGTTTTCTGCAACTCGCCTTTGGTTGGACGATCCCGTCCCTTTGTCCTGGTGCTGCGCTCATTGACTTTACCCCCTTTTTCTTTTTTTCCCCTCCGTTCTTTGTTTTTTCTATCAGTAGTTGTATCCCTTCTCCCTTTTAGCCCTGTCTTTGGAAGTGAGATTCCCCAACATTCTTCAGTTAACCCCGACCCCTTTATTCCCACCTTTTATTGTGGAGGTTTTCTTCCCTTCAGATCTTTTTCAACTGAGTAGGTCCCTTTTCAAGGTGTAAAATCTCAAAAAACAGGACTTTTGTTAGAGGTCGATTTTTTCTTTTTCCTTTTTTTAGATGTCCAGTTGGGACAACTCGCGACTCGCCCTTGTCCATCCTTTAGATTCAAAGGTACTCTCCTGAAAGTTTAACCCCATGCTCTCCGGTCCTTGGTTTCCTCCCATTGTTTTGTAGATTTTCCAGTTTCTATTCGTGTCCTCTAAGCGCTCAGTTTTTACCTTTACTTTCTTTATTCTTGCCCTTCCCCTCTCTTACGGCCTTACAACAGATACCCTCTCGGATCCTTGCCGTCCCAGATGGAAGGGGTTACTTCCCTTCTAGGGATAACTTACCTCATTTTTTGCTCATCGCTCTCCACTATGTAGTCCTCCTCTGGAAACGTTCCCATCTTCCTCCTTCCCTGCTCCCCCACCCCACTCTCAAGGGTTCTCTGTTCGATTTTCCAACTACCAGTTAGAGAGCATTTTCTTCGGACTCTGTAGATTTTTCTTCCCAAGCCCCAGCGTTTCCCAGCTTTGATGTCCATCCTATTGTAGTTTCTCTCGTCCAATGCAAGGGTAACCTGCGTTAACCCCATGCTTTTTTCTTTAAAGTACCCCTCTTTTTTAGTGTTCTGCGCTTCCCTTCCCCTTAACCTATATTTCCCCCTCCCCCTTGTGATTTTCCTGTTTCGTAAGAACCCAGGTTCACAGCAGTTGTGAAGATTCCTCCCCCCTTTAACCTGTCAGCTTTTCCCCTCCACTTTTTTTTTTTCTTTTCTCATTTTCTTGATCTCAGGATAAATGGTCCTGTGGAAGCTTTTACTCCTTGTTTTCCTCAGTTCTTAGGCAATCCCCCTTCGGTTTTTTCTCCCCGATCTCGTCACTTACCCTCAGGTCCCCTTTTTTAGTTAAGGTCTTGGATTGCCTTTTAAATCGAGCGGCTTTTCCTGAAATCCCCCCCCCCGTACACCCTGCCCTTCACTCCCCTTCAGGTCCAGAGAATTTTTTTTTTTTTTTTTTTTCTGCGCGACGGTCCTCCAATTAGCGCAGACAGGTCGTTCTTTTTTCCCCTTTGAAGTCATTTTTTCTCGTAGGCCGAGCCATTTATTCCCTTGCTCTTCTCCTTCTCTCCCGTGTGCCGACGGTCTCATGAACCTTCCGTACAGACCAGCTTTTTCTTCATGAAATTAGACCTCATCTCATAGTTGCAGCTCTTGTTTGGCCCCTTTCCCTGACCTCAAAATTTTTTTTGTTCCTTGGTCGTTTTTTTTCTTTTCTCTGCAACTCTTCCGAGTCTCATTCCGTCTCCTGTTTTTTTCGTCATCCCGTTTCGTTCTACGCTCCCTTGAGGGTTCCTCCCTTTCCCTCAATGCCCCTCCTTTCTGAGCAATGGCCGTTGCCCGAGAGGGTTTGGCTCACTTAACATAGACCTGGGGTTTTTTCTCCGAAGTACTTTCTCGACCCTCTTCTCTTTTATATTGGGTTAGAACTTCGAAGAAAATGAACTAACCCTCCTTTCTTTAGGTAGTTTTCTCCTCCCTTTTTATCGTCAAGCGTTTTTTCTCTCTATCTTCCTTCCCTTTCCCTTTCGGTCTTTTTGGTTTATGGATGACAACGGGGTTTCTCCTTAGGTCCCTCCGTTTCCGACTTTTTTCAGCATTTGTTCCTTTCTTCATAAGACGTTTGAAAACGTTTCCCTTTTCTTGTCTCTTCTTTCTGTCGAGCTCAGGAGAGATCCTAAGCCCATCGGTCCCCGCTTATTTCTGGCCAGTTTTCTTCTGCTGATTTGCCTCTGTACCTAAGTATTTTTAGTTTGCCCCCTCTCCGTTTGACGCCTTTCTGCGCTCCCTGCACCCAGCTAGAACGTGGCCCCTTTGCACAGGGACTTTTAGAGTCCTTCCCCTGATTTCTCCCCTTTTGTTAGTTCCTTTCCTTCCCTTCCCTTCGATCTCCCCGACTTTCTGAGACCCTCTTCTCTGCCGTTTCCTTTTTCGGTGTTTCTCGTCCTACGAGGAGCCGACAGTTGTCCCATCATGTCCTTTCCCCTGTCAGTTTTCTGGCCCTTTCTGTTGTTTTTCAACTTTTCTTTCCTTTTCTTTTTTTACCTTCACTTTTTCCTTGTTGGCACGTAAACCCCCCATCCACGGGAGTCCACCCTGCCATCGCTTTTTTTGTGCTGTCTCAGAAGCTCTTAATATTATTCTTCTCTTTTTTCATTTCCCGCTTTTCTTTACTTTTTCCTTTTTTTATTGTTTGTTTTTTTTATGTTGTTCCCTTCTTTTTTTTTTGCTGGGGAAAGGGTCGGGATAAATGGGGGTCCGCAGCCCTTGTCTTTCTCTATTCTTTCTCCCCTTTTTGTTTCTCTCTCTCTTAGTGGTCCCCTGGATTCTTTTCCCTTTTCCAGAGTTGATCTCCCTCCTTCTTTCCAGCTAGCCCCTCCCTCACCCCCGATTCCCTTTCCATCTCTTTCACCCGCCCGCTTTGAGAATTCCCGCCTTCGGCAGTTAGTTCAATGTCAATGCTCTTTTCTGGGATGTCATTTTCCTCCCCTTTTGTTGGGTGGTTTTTTTTTCCTTTCGGCAATATCCTCTTCTCTTGGAAGCTTCCCTTTCCTGATTTGGATACCCTGTAACCCGCTTTCTTCTTCCTCTTCCTTCTGCCAGAAGAAATCTCCCCCGCGGGACACCCCCTTTGAGAAAGCTTTTTCCTTTTCCCCCCTCCCCCCATCTTTTCCCCTCTGGCTTTTTCCATTTTACGGATTTTTAGCCGGCCTATGTGTCTGAATTTTATTGCCAAATTTTTTTTTTGGCACCTCATGTTCAAGGGCTTTGCTCCTTTCTTGACCCGTTCCCCTAGAGATGGTTACTGGTCCCTTTATTTCTCCTTTTCCCTCTTTTTCCCCTCCCAGCCAATACTTCCTTAGACCCACTGACTTCCCCTTTACTGTTCCGGATGGAGTTGGACCGGTTTGTTCGATGATATCGTCTCTTCCAATTCTTCTCTTGACCCTCCCAGAGGTTTTTTTTCTCACCATTCCTTCTTTTTTCCTACAAATTTCCATTTCCTTCCCCCTTTTCTCTCTTTTCCGCGTTTTGTTCCCAGTAAAAAATAATCTTTCTCGATGGCCCCGTTTGCTTTTCTTTTCAGATTCCATCTTTTTTATTACTCCCATCCTTTAAGTACCCCCCTCTTTTCTTTATTCCGGACCCCTCCCTCCCCAAAGATCAGACCTTTTCAGCTCCTTTCCTTCTTGTTCCTCTCTGTAAGGTGTCCCCTTCCTCCCTGTCCCTTCCCCATGGCGTCCCCCTTCTCGAGGTTTTTTAGATCGTTCTTCCTTCCCGTAAGGGTCGATCTTCTCCTTGTTCCTAATCCTTAACTCCTTCCTTCCGAGCTTCCGTATTTTGGAGTCCCTTTCCCCCCCTCCCTTTCCCCCTTCATTTTTTCCCTTTTCCCCCCGCCTGGTGCTTTTTTTTTTCCCCCCTGACCCTACTCCCCTTTTTTCCCACCCCTCCTTCTTTTTTTTGTCTTCTCCCTGAGAGGAGGAACCTAGCTTTGATGTTATGTCCGTGCATTCGTAAGGAGGCAATTTTGACCTATTCCGGTTTATTTTTTCTTCCTCCTTCAATTTTGAGCGGGATGTCCTAGGAGAAGGACTTACTGATTTTGTACCTTTTTCACTTCCCCTTTGAAAGAGACTGCTTTTCTTCCTAGGAAACAGTCTGATTTCTTGCAGTTGCCCCTTCGTTGCCCCCCCGGTTGATGGCAGTTTGCCTCCTCTCGTTTTTTCCCCAATTTCCTTGACTTCCTTCCACTTTCTCATATTCTGTCCTTGCAGGTTTTTAAGATATTATTAGAAAGGAAACCCCCCTTTAGTTTATGGTTCTTCCCGTCTTTTCCTTTTCCCTTCCCTGACTCTCCCACCTTCCCCTGTCATGTAACCCCTCCTTTTTATCCTTTCACATCCCTCACACACCCTGGGAGTACCCGAGAAGAAAAGTTTGCGTCTAAACAAAGGTCTTACAGTTTTTGTTTCCCTTACCCCTTTTCTTTTTTTTTTTTTTGTTTTTCTTTTTCAGCAATGGTTTCTTTTTCTCTTCCTGACTGCCCCCGCTCCCTCCTTGACAACCGAGGTTTTGCTCTTCTTAGAACTCCCCTTTTTTTTCAACGCGCCTATTTCTCGGTCTTCCCTAGCCACCTTCTACTCGTATACGAGATTGTTTCTTTCTGAGCCCTGTTCCCCCTTCCCCCTGAAACGAGTTCCCCCCCCTCCTTTCGTCTCTTGTCTCTTGTCTTTTCCCCACTCTTCCCTATATTTCTGCTGTTATTTTTTTTTCTCTCTATAGGTTACGTTTTCTTCCTTACAGCGAGGTCTCAGCTTTTTGATGTTTTCCAAAGGTGGCAGGTCATTCTTCTTTCCTAACCGGCCCTGGGTCGCCGGACGTTTTTCTATTTTTCCCCCCGGAGTGATGATGTCCCGGAAGAAAGGTTCTCTCCCACCTTTTTTCGTCTTTTTTTCTCCTTTCTTCAGTTTTCCCCCTTCATTTCACCCCCAAAGAAAAAGTTCTTTCATCCTTTTCCCCCTTTCGTAGGGGGGAAATTTTGGATCGATGGACTTCTCTTCTTGCCTGTCTAGTCTGCTTCTTTCAAAGACGTTTCCCCGTCACGACCTCCAACCCCATCCGTCCCCCCCCCAAAAACGGCGTGTTGGATAGTTTTTTAACTCCGGGACCCTATAACTCCGGCCTTTTTTGACTTCCCCACTCAAGACAACTTTGGTTTTTCCCCTGGCCTCCACCCCCCCAAAACACCCCCACCCACACTCCCCCCCCAACCCCCCCCAGTGGTGGGTCTTTCAAAGTCAATTCACGATGTGAATAACTACCACTAGGACTTTTTTTTCTAGAGGCTCCTGGTCTCCCAAGCTCTCTCTTCTCCCCTAGATTTTTTAGTCAGCTTGGAGGGGACATCTCAAGATTGCCGCACCCTGTCAGCCTTTCCTTTTTCTCTTCCCCCCATTTCCTCTTACGTGCCTATTTACCTTCTTCCCCCACCCCGTTCATTTCCGATTCTTGTGCTGCCCATCCCCTTTTCCTCCCCGCCCTCTCTGAGTCTTTCCCCTATCTTTTCTTACGACTCCTGTCTTCACCTCACGATAATGGATGATCTCTTGTGCTTCGCGTCCTAGTACCCGTTCACCACAGCCACTTTCTCCGTGTTTATTTCAGTCTTTTTCGGTCCTTTCTCTGCTTGTTTTTTTTTCTTTGCCTTTCCTTGTGTACATTCCGCTGTTTGCATTTTTGCTTGGGAAATCTTTCCCCTTTTTCCTCGTTAATTGAACCTATTTAGCCTCACTCTGCTATCTTCTCTCTTTTTCCGCCCTGCACTTTTCCATATTCTTGCCAATTTTGATTACCTCCCTTTAGTTGCTGGTTCCTGTTCCAAGTGTACACTCCGCCAAATGTTATGTCCCCCGTTGCGACCGCCGGTGTCACACAACCGATCAATTCGGGACACCTTTCCCCCACCTGTATAACTCTCGCGATAGGGTGTTGCCTGGTTCCACTTGCGTCATAGTTGTACCCCCCTTTCTTTCTTCTCTCTTTCCCCTTATTTCTCCTTTTATAGCCAGTTTATAAGTTCCTTACGCTTGCCTTTGTGCCTGTACAACAATTCCGTTCTGCTTCTCCGTTAATTAGTCTGCCCGGTTTTAACATCGGTTGCTAGTCCTTTTCTGCTCTCCGTGGACACGCCCCCTGAGGTTTCACTCCGACCTTACCTCCCGTTCATAACACACCATCTTACCTTTGTGGAGTCTTTGTTTTTGTACTGTTCCATGTATCACTCTTTGTTGGCATCCGCCCCGTTTGCTACTGCCGTACTGGTTACCAGCCTGAGTGTTGCGTTGCCTCCCTCGTTCCAAGTGTCCGGCTGGGGCCCATTACTCCTCTCGACTTCCTGAATTCCACCCCCCGTCCTTCTCTTTCGTGATCCTCTCCCCGCTACCGCAAGACTTGTCCTCTGCCAAGCAGCAACTACCTCCTGAGGCACAGTGGATGGTGCGTGTGTATTGTTTTGTCCGTACCCAGTCGAAGGTAGAGGCTCATCACTGCGTCCGTCGTCCGCGTCTGCGCCCCCTGCTCTCTCGGTTGTTCGCTTTCCCGACCCGCAACTTCTACTGGAGTTAAGTCAGACACACGCACCTTCAAGCTTGCGGTTTTACAGTCCTTCGCACCAGAGTTTTCCGTATCATTCTTTGCTGGGCCGAGCCAGTCACTCCGCCCTTATTAGTATCGACCGCCGTTGCCACGTCATGTAGCTTTCTGCCCGGATCACCACCACATTGCCTCTGCGGGGCTTTCAAGAATTATGTACCCGTTCGCCTTCCCAACGTCTGCCCACATGTTCTTGCGATTTGCGATGCACACAGTTCTACGAGCGATTCTGGCTGCCTTAGAGAACCTGGCCATCTGCGCTTTTTTTCGTTCACCTCGGTTGTCGTGGTACAGATCCCTGTCACCCCCTGGTGGTCCGTGTATATCCCGGCTGTCTATATTAGTTTTTCTTAATGACACTCGCCACTGACAGTTGTTGTCACGTGTTCGCCCGCATGACTGCCCCACCGAACGACCTAAGGGAGCGTGTAGTCTCCAGGATGACTCCTGGTCCTTAGCCCTTTTTTGGATGTTTTCTCTTGCGGGTACGTGAACAGCATTTGTCAAAACCCATGCACATTTCATCGGCAGTCCAGTTCTTTCCATCCGTCCAGCCCATTCTGCTGCCCTGCCCGGTCTCGCAGCCGGCCCTCGGCTCGAGCCGCGCCGTCCCGTCACCGGCGACCTCGTCGGAGATCACGTTTAGCTAAGCCTTCACGTTCCAGCAGCAGCGAGGGAGCGCCCGCGGTTCTGCAGCCCGAAGCGGTCCCCGAGACGTGGTTTTCGCGCCGAACCGGCCTGTGTACAGCCGTTCCTTTTACGCACATGCCGTCCCCGCCGCGCGCTGGAAGTCACCCCCTGCCGCAGTGGATTCGCGGTCGGATCCCTTTGCCAGCAAGGGACGGCTTTGAGTCCTCCGGATAACTCCCACTCGCGGCCGATGACTCCTTCTGTTCTTCGCGGGGGTGGTTCTACCCTTGAGGGATGCGATCTTTAAGTACGCCATAGCCCCTTTTGATCGGGGTCCGATGTCGGCCGACCACCGGCCATTTGCGTTATGGGACGTGTTAGTCGCGGGCGCAGCGTCAACCTTTTGCCGCGTCTCTTCGAACTTCTAGAGCGTTTAGTTTCCCGACTCGTTTTCCAGCCGCGGCCTCCGTTTTCGACGTTTCCCCGTATCGTTGTCGTAGCATGCGCCGTTGCCACGTCTCTTGTCCCCTGGTTCAGCGCGGAGAGCAGCGAGCCCATCGGTTTCCCTCCAGGCCAGAGGTCCGATCAAGAGATGAGCGGGCATTGTCGAAGATTCGTGCGTCGAAGCTGGTTCACCCCGTAGGGCCACGGGCCCATTGCTCTTTGGACGGTGCCTTGAACCTGCGCCGCGCCCTGGAACCATGAGGTTTACCGAACAGGTGCCGGCCAGCTGCCTCGACCCCTGCCGCGATGTCCGTACAAAGGCAGAGTTTTCCGACCGGGTTGTTTTGTCTCGACGCAGGCATGCAGCACCGTTGTCCCAGCGGTGCCGGTCGCGTTCATGCCCTTTTTGCCGGCCGTAGGGTGATACGCGCAACGTCCCTGCCCTCGAGCGGGAGATGTCTGACGGTATCCACGCCTCACCCATCAGCTTCCCCGCGCCGATCGGGGGGGTCGACCGAAGCTGCGCCTTCCATTTGCGCATACGCGGGTACTTTCACCCTCACTGGGCGCGTCATCGTGTTAATGGGCCCCCCGATGAAACTGAGCCCTGCCGACATGGTGCTGGCACGCTGCCGGAGTAACGGTGGAGCGCTCTTCT
>Ga0179591_1350499_pt1 | contig 11181 bp, 9 predicted proteins | sample CZOMad2_1_08_16f_FD_182891 | JGI IMG/M metagenome (GOLD analysis project Ga0179591, IMG submission 182891) | Vadose zone soil fungal communities from Angelo Coast Range Reserve, California, USA - CZOMad2_1_08_16fungal (PacBio error correction) | ecosystem: Environmental > Terrestrial > Soil >... | reverse complement strand
CAAAAGCCATGGTGTGCCGGAAAACCTGTCATGCTCCTCACCCCACTACGAAAACTAGCTCACGTCCTTTCCTCCTCATCCCAAAACCCTTTCTGGAAGGAATCCTCCCCCCCTCTGAAGGAAGTTCTCCAGCATCAATCCGCCGCCCCGTAGGCCGTTGTCGCTTCTACGTTTCCCCTCGTCAACTAAGGCGGACGGTGGGAATGATGCAGACAGCGCTAGAGCAACCTTTTTGGTACAATTTTCCCCTACGGATTTTTCCTTTACTGTAGCGCGATTAACCCTCTGATTGTTAGAAAACCCCATCTCCCATCGTCTTTATCCGTCCTCCTTTTTCAAAACTGGCCACCGTGTCGTCGACCCTTGTTGATTGCCGGGTCCTTTTTCCGGACCCCACTGCTGTTCCTTCATTCTTCTCCTTCTTGTGTGTCGACGTCATCAAGCCAGGACAACTAAAGATAAAGCTTTCCCCTTTCCCCGCCGCGACGGAAATTCATGAACACGTCACCGAAACCACTGCAGCCACTCTTCCCCCTCCCAGCTCCTTAATTTCTCTGAGTTGCAGCACGTCCATTTTTGACCATTTTCGACGTCTTTTCGTAGAAACTTTCCCCTTAGTGATTGACCTCCGGTGATTGGATCTTTTTTTCCTCTCCTCTGCAAACTTTTTCCCCCCCAGTAGTCCGTCTGACTTGAAGATCACGGCTTAGGTCACACTCTATCGAGGCCCCCTTCATCCCCAGTAATGGGCGGAATGAGTCGCATCACCAGTTCTTTGGACAGTGTTCCCCCCCTTCGTTTCGGACATAGATATCCTCCCTCCGGCTGGGCTGTTATGGCATGGGGAATAATGCAGGCGAGCTGTCTACTCTGGCATTTCCAGGAGGTAGGTACCTCGCTCCGTCAAGCCCGTCTTCAATGTCTAGATTTCCTTCCCTTCCTGATTTGTGTCACCGGGAGCTTCGTCAAGCATTCCCGGCAAAAAAATAGGACCGTCCTTAACGTCTTTTTTAATCCCCCCCCTGTCTTGTCTACATCCAATCGCTACGCCGTCCTTTTTCATACAGATTTGTTCAGCTGTTTTTCCCCTTCCCTCCTCATCGGCCACAGCCAGGACGAGAACCAGCAAACTTATTCTACCAACCTCCCCCTCTCCAAGTCACCCCGCGGCGTGCATCAACCGCTCTGATCCAACTATCGCACCACGTCTAGACCCCCATGCGGCCGACTTGGTAGAGATATCCGGTTTCCCTTCTTTTCTACCTGCGAAGACCCTATGTTATCCTACCCAAAGGTGATTAACCTCGGCCTCTGGCCCCAGTATTAAAGGTCATTCCCGTCCCACGGCCTCCCTCCTTTCTTCTTACATCCCGGCTGTAGAGAACCGAGTTTTTAGAGAACGGCCCGGGATTCCTTCCTCTGCTAGTTCTGTCCTCGACGGATTTCGTTATTCAGGCGCTAAGTTTCCTCCCCTCTTCGTGTACGACGCCCCTCTCTTCATAACTCGACGCGTCCCCTTTTGCCCCCCTCCTTTTAGGTCATAGACAGTGTGACAGAAGAACCGTCTAGATAACTTCCCTCTCTCTCCGAATCCGGAGGGACTTGTCAGGGTTCAGTGATCTCAACACTCCGTGCGCCCCTCTTTTGTTGGCGCTTAGAGATTTTTGAGGCGACGCTCTCCCCCGAAGACTTATCAAGTTCCTATTTGCGCGTCTCTTGATTGACCGTCGCCCCCTTCCTTAACCTTCTTACGGCGCAGACATAGACGACGTTCGGGACGATAGATAGAAAAGTAAATTAATCTTTTTTTTCCTCTGATATTTGAGCATTCTCTTCCCTCGATCTGCGCGGACCTGAAGGAATTTGACGAAGAGCCGGTCACCAATCTTTTCCGCGACTTGTCTTCATTTGCCCTCCTGAGTGGATTCGCGCTTTCTCCCTCCCCCCCCCTCCCCTGCTCTCAACGAAGTGAGTCGGGATCTGAAGATAAAGTATCTCCATTACTTCTCTCTCTTTTGTTGTCTCTCGTCCTTCGTCTATTTTCCCGGCGGTGGTTCACAAATTTCGGTCCTATTCTCAGCTTCGTCGGCGGTTACTCCTCTCTTTTTCTACCTTTCGTCGCTTTGACTTTCCGACACTCGTAGTTTTTAAAAACATTCGTCTAGAAGATATGAGACTGGATTCCTTCGTCTTTCTCCAGCCGACCAAGGATTTGAGAAGAGCGTCCTTGTTTGACTTTCGTCCTTTCCCGATGTTCGCTTCCTCTGCTTCTTCCCCTGGGGTTTCGAAACCAGGTCGATAAGTAGTCCCACAACCCCCCCCCCCCCCAACCCCACCCCCCCCCCACACCCCCCACCCCCCCCAACCCCCCCCCCCCCCCCCCCCCGCCCGTTCTTCCTACCGTGTCAGTTGACAGCGAAATACTTTTCGTGTCCTTCGTTTGTCTTTTCCGTTGACTCGTATTGAGAAAGTAGGTTTTTTGGAGCGTGGTAGTTATTCCTTTCCTTCTTGTGATCCATCCCTTCCTCCCCCCCCCCTGAGGTTATGAACTACACGTCTACTTTCTGCATGAGTTGTTCGTGTACTCTCCTTTTTCGTGACAAAGCCGGTCGGGATTCTTTTTCTTTCTGATTGTGAAGTCCCCTTCCCCTTTTTTCGACTCCGCCTTGAAAATCCCCTCGAGACTTTGTCAATATCTCATGAACTTTTTTCTTGAATTGAGCGAGCTTTCAAGACCCCCCCCCTTCCATTGACACTAGCTTCTCCCCCTCCTCTCGAGAATCAGAAAGTTTTTCCAATTCGAATCCCCGCCCACAGCAGTGAGGTAACCTGATTCTGTCCTCCCGACCATTAAATCTCAAATTTTAAAGGACTTCGGTGACGCCAATTTTCATTCTCACATTTGCCTGGGAGATATGGTCTATTTTCCTTATAGAATAAGGGTACCCCTGTCCATTTCCCTCACCCCGTAGGTACTCAAGTCTTTTGGGTCTTTATTTTTGAATATATCGGTCCCCCTTGAATTACTTCCTTCTTAACTCGACTGTACTGACGTCTTCCTTCTAGAAATCTTATTGAAGTTCCGCGACTCGTACGGACCTTTCTGACTTCTGAGAGTGATGCTGAGACTTTTTTTCGGGCTTGTTCAAGACGATGCTCGTTCCGGGGTCCTCCCATGGCTTCTCTTTTTCTTTATTTGGCCTTCTACGTCTTTATATGTCGTTCCTCCCCCCAAACGCGATCTGCTCCTTAGGTGGGAAGAGAAAAGTTATGGTACTATCCAGAACACGTTGCCGATCTTGTTGGGCTTATTCTTCACGTCCTAAACGGATTTCCTCTCAAGAAAGTGTCTCGCCCGCTGTGACCGTTTCCTCGACATCCCCCCTATTTTTTAGCCGCCACTGCTGTTCCTGCAGTTCGTTCATTGGCGCTTTTCCTCCATGTCCCCCGGCGTACCCTCTTCTTTTCCCCGAATTGTGTTTCCGAATGAAAAGTGTCCTTGTAATTGATTTCTTCTTTCGTCTTTCACTTTCTCCCTTCGCATTTGTGAACGAGGCTGATACCGCGTGTCAGGCGAGTTGATTTCTGAGGTCCTTCTTTTCCAACCGACACCCCTTTCTTCGTTCGCCTCTTTTTACTCCTCCTCGGTGCCGAATGAAAAACAATCTTTTGGTTTCCCTCCGGCGGTACTTCCCGCTCTTACTAGCAGAGCCCCTGTGCTCCTCCTCCTGGCACCACGCTCCTTCCTTCATCCCCCGCGATGAAGGAGAAGACTCTATAATACACGTGACGGGCAAGTTTAGGAACTTTTCGTCTCTCAGTGTTCTCTTTTTTTGCAGACTGCCAAGAAGCAGCCCCTTACGGCGGTCCTTGATGTCCCAATACCCTTCTTTTTTCCTTTTCGCGCAGCTCCATTCTTCTTTTCATAAGCTAGTTTCGTGAGAATGAAAGTAATTCTTCTCCTAGCACCTTTCTTACCCCTTTTTTGATCCCCCTCCACTTGGTCCCAGGTCCTTCCCCCAACTGCGTTTCCTCCCAGTCTCCTGTATTGGGGGGACGTCAAGCATCAGATTAGAAGAATAAAGTCGACCCCTGCGGCCGCTTTTTGTCACCCTACGTCCTTCCACGACCTCATCATCCCTCCAAAGAGCAGCATTCCTCCTCAATCTCAATTATTAGGACTTCGTCGCGTCCTTCAAGAGATGGTCGATGAACAATAGTTTTTTATAACTTGGCATCTACCGGAAGCGGTCGGGATACGATGACGGACTCTTAACCAACCCACCCCCAGATCCTCCTTTTTCTTTCCGAGCATCTCCCCGGGTTATCCCCCAGTTCCGGCTCTGAGGAGAGAGGCTTAGAAACCCGAGTTGATCGCCCCCTGTCAGATTTTTTCTCTTCTTCATTCAAAACGGAATTACGTTACAGGTATTCGGTACTTGTCATTCTACCCAGCTATTGACCCCCCCTTCTCTTGATTTGAGAATTGGCTGGTTCGATTTTCGACTTTCCCAAGTTCAGGAGGTCTTGAACTCGCTACTTTCACCCAGTCTTTTTTTCATTCTTTTTCCCCGGTGGGAGGCGCCAGATGGATAAAGGGAATGGTTCAGTCCCATACGTCAAAAAATCTTTCCCTCACAGCATCCCTCCAAGGAGTTCAAGTACAAAGGACGCGATAACATGAATACTCCGTTCAATAAGATTTTTCCTTTTTCAAGACGTCACCCTGGTCCTCCCGGAATGGATCAACCAAGCGCCCCCTTCGTCCCCAACGCCCACCCTCCCCCCCTCCCCGCCAGTGGCCTAAAGAGATAAAAACGAAATCTTACAGCGAAGACTTTTTTTTTTTTCGCGGTTCAAAGCGCGGTGCTCCCTTTGGGCCTTATTTTTTCTTTCTTCGTAACAGATGTTCGATTTCCCCCCTTGTGTATTGAAGCACCCGGCAATAAAACGTCGGACTTCACGGAGGGCCCTTCCCTTACGCTTAGTTCTGCAAGCCGGTGTCGCTGTCGCTGCCCCCCCCCCTTAGCCAGCCTTTTCGCGCGCGTCCCATTTCTGTCAGTCGTGACCGAGGGTGTTTTCCTCGCTGTAGAGAATTCATACCGACTAGTATCGCAAAGTCTTTCTTCCGCCGACTCCCCTCTCCCTTTACCCTTCCTTTCACCGCGGAATAGCCTCTTCCTCAACTCGATGTCCCTCCTCAACTGGACCAAGTATAGAAGAATCGGAAATTCTTTTCTCAATCCCGTCTCTCCATTGTGTCGCTGATGTGTGTCGCTTCCTCTTTTTATCTCGACTTAGTTTCCTTCCCTCCGATTGCGCGTATTTTTTTTCCCCCTTAGCCTTGCGGCCCAAAGGACTTCGTGTCCGGAGACTTAACATATAGGCTATTTGGAGTCTAACATCTCTATTACTCATCATTTTTTTGTTTCAGATCTATGTTCGAGAGATAGTAATCGACTTCTCGATTTACGGGCCGGACCCGTTCATTCATGCTTCCTTTCCCCCCCCCCCTCCCCCGTGACCGACGAGAACCCTCTTTTTCCTTGAAGTTCGAGGATGGCGATGTGCCACAGGAGACCTCCTTTGGCCAGCTCCGTTCTTTATTACTCTCTCCCCGCAGAAAATTCCCATCCCTCCCTCCTCTGCTATCTTGTCCGTTTTTTTCTTCATCTAGTTTATTCATTGTTTTCTACTCTGGAGGGGGCCAAATTGAGTCGTGATAAGCCCGCTCGCGGATTTTTTTTTTTTGTCGTACTTTTTTCCCTCCGACAATAGTCGAGGCCATTTATGATCCTGCCAATGCCCCCTTCCCTTGAAGACGATTTTTCCCTTGGGTTAGCTCCAGCCGCCCCTTCTGTACGAAGAGTTGGAAATGCTTTCCCTGCGGATTTTCTTTGCTTCACACGTTGGGCTTTTTGAAAATCTTCTTTATCCCTCCCCATTATTCTCTTTCACTTTCTTTCCGACCCCTTCGGCCTTGGAAACGCCGACCAAATAGGACGGCGAGAGGGTTTCCGGCATGAGAATTCGTTTTGGCGTATTGGCTTCTCGTAGCATAGTCAGTCTTTCGCAATTTTCGCGGCCTATCTCTTCAACGAACCAATAAAACTATTAGTTGCGTGCGTTTTTTCTTTTTAGTTCCTTGTTTGAACAACTCCCCTTCGTGAATTTTAGTTGTCTCTTTCCTTGCGCTTGGCGACCCCCCTCAACCCTTCCCGCAGGAGAGCCGCTGGAAATAGAGTAGCTCCTCTGTTCTGGCAGGTGAGAGAGGTACAGACACCTCTTTTCCCCCCTCACCTCGATGTCAGCTCTCCTGAGCAGCCGAAAGTACAATGTCCCATCAAAATTTTTATTTCAGATCTAGGAATGTGACCCTTCCGTTACCTTTGCCCGTACTTTTCTCTAACTTCCTCCCTCATGCGGAGAATGTCACCTTTAAGAATACGTTACTCTCTCTTTCGAACCGGAGCTGCTCTCCCTTCCCCTCTTTTTTTCTTTTGAAGTTTTCTCCTTACTCGCAGGAGCAGCGTAGTTTAGTCGGAGGAAGTTCGCGAAGAGTACTTTCCTCTCGGACAATTCTCTTGAGGCCTCGACGCCCTTTCCTTCTCCTTGAGATGAGGTGCTATTTTCTTTGAGGGGTCCTGTCTGCTTTTCTTTCTCGGGGACCGTCAGCTTCTCAGCAGGTAGACTTTGGGGCCTGTTCTTTCCTTTTTCTCCACCCCTTCCCGAGCTTGTTCGAAGAAGTTGGGGCGAACGGAACCGGGTACGATCCCCCCCCCTCCTTTCCTAGACTGATTTTTGCTTCGGTTCCCGTGGGAATTTCCTTCTCACGATCGAAAAAGAATACGTCGTTTCGCGCGACCTTCCCCGATTCGGTGAGAATTTTTCAAAGCACTTGACAGAAGTATCTTTTTTTTCTTGCATTCATTCAAACCCTTTCCCCTTTCTTCTTCCCGTGAAAGCGTAGTAATACACAAAGTTCAGGTTTTCTTTGATTCAAGCGGAGTCCTTCCCGGAAGCGGTTGCATTTTTAGGATGCCTTTCCCCCCTCTTTTTCTAGTTCAGTGATATTCCCGGCCCCTCGGGGAAACCCAAAACCTTTTTCATCTTCTTTTCCTTTGTCTTGTTATCTTAGTTTCCAAAGCCATGGGTTGTCCCTTTTTCCCAGTTCGGACGAGATCACCTGCCCGATTCTCAATACTTCCTTGCAACCCCGTCGCGTCTACGGCATCCTCCCCTCTTTCCTTGCGAGCCTCTTCCTCACGTTTCAAAGGGGCAAGTTTTTAAGATTCCGAGGACTAATACCTTTGAGAATTTTTTTTGGGCATGATTTCCACAAGCAGCCCCTGTACTGCGTTTCCATTGCTTCCCATTTTCCTTAGATCGGGGAATGTAGAGACCCCTTCTTCACAATGCGGGTTCCAGCACCTCTTCTTGAGAAGGAATTCTCCGCGTAAAGGGGCCTAATCCCTTTCTTCAGACTCACCTTTCTGGCACTCTGCAGTTCCCTTTCCCTGGAACCTTGAGATACCCTTTGAGGGTGTCGAACTTTTTCTCAAGTACCCCGTATCGCCCGGAAAAATCTTTACACCGCGCTCCGTGTGGCCCCCTTTCCCCCGCGACCCCCCATTCATGAACCTTCCCCCCGAAACAGCGCAGCATAACGCCTCACGCGCAGGAAGGTAGGGTCCTTCAACGAATATGGAAGGCAGACGTTTTTCGTCGTTCTCAACCCAACCCCTGCCGGACTTACATCGCCCCCTCTCGGGATAGATTACTTTAGAGAAGACTTCAACCCTCTCGAGAATCGTCTTGGAACCTTGGCGTGTTTTTGCACTAGCGAGAGTCACCTTTTTTCTCACCGATCCTACCATTTCCGGTTTCCCCCTGACTGATGTTTCCCCCTCACCGTGACATTCCTGGCCCCTTTTCCACGGTTATGTTAGGCATTAAGATAGCACTCAATCGGTTGTACTGTGCATCTGTCCGCGATCCCCGAGCGCCCCGACAGCTCGTCTTCAATGGGCCTTTCTGGTCGGTACCAGCACTTGACAAAATTAATGAGCATCCTTCCCGGCGCGCTGCTGGTCAAGTGCGATGTCTTTTCAAGCAGGCCCCGGCCCCCCCCCTCATCCTTTTTCCCCTCCCTTTACCTACGGGTGTTAAGCCAGACTGGATAAATAACCCATAAGTTTTCCCGATTTTTCTTTTTTTCATGAACCTTAAAGAGGCGGAATCGTAAATGTTTTTTTCCCCGGGAAAATATAAGTACCCCTCCTCCTGATAAACTTCGAGAAACCTTTAGCTCCCCCCCCTTCGAGCACCCTCGAAAGATTTTTCTTAGAGAGTCCCCAACGATTGGCGTCCCGTATGGCCTCTTTTTTAATAGAAACCTATTCGAAGACCCCCATTTTAAGCACCTACGGTTCTGCCCCTCCCCCTTTACAGTCAGTTTCCCTTCCCCCCCGGACGTAAGCTATCGCAAGAAGGTGTTTTTCACAACGATTCGTGCCGCAGCCCGGTATTTGAGCAGCACTCTTTCTTTGGTCCTTCCCTCTCTTTTCTTCTTTCCGCGCCGAGAGTATTGGAACTTCCCGACACCTCCCCTGTTACGCGCCACATTGTGCCAGCAGGAAATTCCTCGTCTCCACGATCTGGAATTCAAACACTTCCCCCCCCTCTTGATCTAGTCAAGACGTATTTCTTTAGTTTACGAATCTTACAATCCGTTAGCACCACAAGGAGTGTCGTTCTTTTGGATTAGACCGCTCGCATACTCTGAAGACTTAGGCAAGGACTCCCTATTGTGTTACCGTTGAAGGTCCTTACTTCCCCTTCGTGTCCTAGAAGAAATCTTAAGTTCCTCTTCCCCGGACCCCTCCGACTCTCTTTCTCTCCGTTGTTGTTGTTTTCCGGAGAGTTTTAACTTTTTCTTTGAAGCCTTAGCATTGCGGGCCGGGACAACAACCGCCTACGCCCTTTTTCGCCTTGCAACTCCTTTTGCTTGCTGCGCTCGGTCCTGCATAACCCCTCTCGAGGCACTCCAACCACGATTGTTAGCGGATATTATTTGAGAAAGCATTTTTTTTCCTCCTTCCGTCTCTCCTTTTTCTTTTGACGTACATATAGTTTTCTCTCGTCTAGTTCCGGCGGGTGGCCACCCCCTTGCAGGCGAGGGATAATCTCAGACGTACGGCTCTCTACAGATTGGCCTCCTTTCTCGTCTTCGTCTATAAGACACGCTGAAAACGTGACTCGCCGACTCAGCGGCTTTTCTCTTTTAGATACATTTTGTTCAGCTACAGGAGGGAACCCCCTTGAGGTGAAGTCATTCGTCTTTCGTTCTTTCCTTTCCTGCCCTTTCCTACTTGATGATTAAGTCATTGTTACATCCTTTCCTGATCAAATTCTCTAGCGACCCGGCGTTTTCCTCAATTATTCTTTCCCCTTGCTCTCCCCCCCTCTTTCCTCTGGTGACGTCAGAAGTGTGCGCTTTATATTCATTGTTAGAACTGGTCTGGACCGTTTTGGTCGATTAGTAAGTTTGTGTCCCTTCAGGCTGAAGGCTTTTACGATTGCAATATAAGGCGGATGTGCTTGATGGAGCGTCCTTGGTATTTCCCGCCCCCTTCTTTTATTCGGCCGTCTTCTCTGGCCGTCCTTCTTTAACCTCGATTTTCCATCCCAGGCGCAGAATGGAAATCGCATGAACGATTCTTTTCTGATCAGTTTTCCCGACCTCTGGACCTTTCACTCGTGTTTTTTCGCGATCGATGCAGTCTCTCCAGGCTTCCCCCCCCTTCTCCTCAAAGCCCAGCGAGGTGAGCCGGAATGCCAGACCCCCCTTGTCAAGTAATTCCTGTTCTTCAGAAATCGAAATCCCCAGCCCTGTTTGGATGTTGTCTCCTCCGGGTTCGGTCTCCTAAAGGTTCACCGTCCTGGCCCTTCCAACAGGGAGATGCTCGCAAAAGAAGAGGGCGGGTGATCTTTTTTCCTAGTCCTCCAGTCCGGTATTGACCTTCGGACGGGAAGTTATCTACTACGTCCCTTCGGCCTTTAGTCCTCTTTTCTTTGTAACGTCAGCGACTCCCCCCTTTCCTTCTCCTGAGTCTGCGTGATGATGACTGGCGGTGAGTTTTTAATGAAGTAGGGGTGTTTCTTTCCAGCGCTAGCCTTATTTTTGCCTGCCCTTATACGATCGTGATTACGTTCGCCCCCACACCACTCCCTCCTTCTTTCCCGCCCGATTTTTCTTCAAGGACACGGTCCGTCAAGACTTGGAGCTGATTTTGCTTATTTTTCCCCCCGGCATTTCCTTCTCCGAACTCTACGCCACCCGCCTTGCTTTCCCGACTTCTCGAATACCCGATCGGGAGTGTACACTAATGACGCCTGCAGTGGCAATTTTTCCCGGCGTAACTCAGGATTAACTCATGAACGAGTTTTCTGTGACACTTTCCCATTTACTTCTTCTACGGCTTCGCGACTTCATCGCGGATGCCTTCATTGAAGAGGGTTGCCTTCCGTTCCGCGGCTCGTTCTTTGATTCCTCGTAAGTACCTCGGGGCCCCCCCTAACACCCTTGTCGGGTATCTAATTTATCCTGTTGAGAGAGCATCTAACCGACATCTTTTTTCGGTTCCCTCCGTTCGTATCAGATACCAGCGAAGAGTATCGGAATCTCGTGCCCCCGGATGAAGTGAATTTAACCCCCCTCCCTGATGCGTCCCTCCTGACCGAACTCCTTGCCACGGGCTACTTTGATGGTTCTCAGGGGCGTTTTTCCTTTTTATGAAACCGCAGAACCTTTCCCCCCCTTCGGTCCCGCTCTGAACACTTTCTCCCGAGATTTTGAATGTCGCGCCCTTACCTGGAGGTTCGAAATCGTTCGGGAGGCCTTACCCCCCCCCCTCAACGGGCCCCCTCCTCCCCTCCGCTTCTTTTCCCTTTGATGATCTTGACCAAGTTGTCGTTCATCACCCAAGGACGGCTCAGAGTCTTTTGCGAATTCCCTTACATCGAGACGGCCTTCCCATTCGCACCCCTGAGCTCCTTCTTTTCTTCCCGCCCCCGAAGTAAACCTCCCTGAAACATGCACCGACAGCGCAGAATCAGCTAAATACTGCGACTTCTTCACCGACTGATTGCTCTAAGGCAGGGACGCTTAGTCTAGAAGGC
>Ga0179591_1324035_pt1 | contig 11181 bp, 17 predicted proteins | sample CZOMad2_1_08_16f_FD_182891 | JGI IMG/M metagenome (GOLD analysis project Ga0179591, IMG submission 182891) | Vadose zone soil fungal communities from Angelo Coast Range Reserve, California, USA - CZOMad2_1_08_16fungal (PacBio error correction) | ecosystem: Environmental > Terrestrial > Soil >... | reverse complement strand
TTGGTTGTGCTTTCCCACCCCCCCCCTCGCCCCCACCGCTACCTCCCGCGATGGAACCCCCGAGTGCTCTTTTTTTTCAACTCGTCTTTATCCTCGTTCTCGTCACGGCCTTGTCGTGGTGCGACCAGCCCCAACAAATAGTCTAGGTCACTCGCTTGATGTCCCTTCAGGGTTCCCAGTCGAATGCCTGTTTTTGGGATTCTTCCCCTCCTATCTATTTTCCTCCTCCTTTTTTGTTGTTGTCCACTCCTCATCCCGCTTGCCGCAAACTTCCCTCCCGTCTCCCAGGAAAGCTGGCACATGAGACAGTCAGTCGCGTTCCCCCAGCGAACTTTCCTTTTACCTTTTGGGCGGGCAGGTTGGACCTCGAAAAGGAGTTCTCCATTTGATGGCCCGAGGTTCTCTCTGAGGACTTCGGGGGAGGACCTCTTTTTCCCTCGTGTTTTTCTCCGGTGGGTGGGAGAGGATTCCCAGGGGTTTGGACTGCCGTTTTCTTTCTCGTTCTTTGGCCCGTAAGCACTTGGAATCCGGTTGTTCTTTCGAAGTTGTCGCTTTCTCCCAGTTGGCGATGCTGGGCCTTTCCTGGCCTCTTCTCTTTCCCGCAGATCATCCCAACATTTTTTCCCCCTGTCGGGACTCCTTGGCTGGCCCCCCAGTGAAAAACAGTTTTCTGCTCTTTTCAAGGGGGCCCGGTGCAATACTTTTTTTCTTGGGCAACCTTTTTTTTGATTTCCGAGCGGGACTTTTTCCCTTGCGCCCCATGGCCTGTTTCCTGGGCTGGCTCCTGCTCTTTTTTCCCGATTTTTTTTTTTTTTGTTTCTTTTCTTCCCCCCCAATCCCTTTGACGGTCAAGTTGCGGTGTCCCCTGTTGAATATCCTTCTGGGCTGAACAGTTCTACTCCCATTGGCCTCCTTTTTTGAGTCTTCACGGCGAGTTTCTTTCCTCCCGATTTTGCAGGGGGTGTTGGAACCCAGTTTCCTGCTGGAGGCACAGGTCTCCCGCCTTTCCCCCCCTGCCCCCTCCACCAAACGCTCTCGACACCGAGTCAAGAAGTATTTGAACCCTTTTTCCTTCCGAGAGTCTTTTTCGCGGACGGTTGGGTGCGGAAAAGGGACCGTTTTCAAGTCCCCCTCTTCTCTTGTTCAGCGCACCGACTTTTGGACGCAATTTTCTTCAGTCGATCGTCCCCCCCGGTCTTCCCTTTCTAAGCATGGCGGCTTTTTGAGACGTACCCCCCGCTCATGACATGACTCTGGGGGGGGTTTTGACCTGTCGCGGTTTTTTTTTTCGTTGTTTTGGTGGGGCGAAGAGTACGAGAGGCCCCCTTTCTTTTTCAGGTCTCCCCCCTGGTGCCGGGTATTCCAGACCGAAAGAGTCGCCCCCCTTCTGATTTCAGGTTCTTTCCGCGGCTTTTTCCTTTTTTTGACATGCGAAAATTACGTTTTCTTTCCCTGGACCGGGAGACCCCTTCATTACTTTTTTTTTTTTTTGCTTCTTGACTCATCAGTGAGATGCTCTCACTGTCCCTTACCCCCTCAAAGATGGGAACTATCCTGCCGATTTCCGCTTGTGTGCTGTCGGCTTTGACGCCGAGGATCTGTTCGGGACCCCCCGTGACGGCCCGTTTGATTCTGGCGACATGGCGGGGTCCCCCCCCAGCGTAGGAAGTTTTTCCCGTTCCTTTTGATCAGAAAAGGCCCCCCCTTTCCCGCTTTCTCGAGGTCACCCTTTTTTAACTTGCACCCCGGTGGGTGTCCTCACGTGGTGTGTGGAAGGTTCTTTGGGCTGTGACCCTGGACCGCCGGCTCCAACAACGTCGAAAAGGCGTAATCGGTCCCATCACACCAAATGTTGTGGGAATTTTTTTTTCTTTCCTACCTTTCGGTCGACGATCCGTTGCCCTTTCGGGTATACCCCCTCATGTTTTTTGCATAGCTTACGTTCAAGTAGACGACCCCTTCAGCTTTCCCTTCTCTTCCTGGGGGTTTTTGCGTCTCGGATGAAGGGGAATTCTTTTTTTTTTTTCTGGAATTTTTTCTCAAGGTTGTTTTGAGGTAACCCCTCGCCTTTTTGTAATAGTCCATGGCAATCAGATTCCCCCCTTAGACTCTCGCCCGAGGTTGCTTTTGCGCGGGATTTTTGGCCCTCTTCTGGACGGAGCAGATTTTTCCTCATGGAGGATCCCTCAGGACTCGTCGTTTGCGCTACTCATCTTGTGGCCGGTGACGGGCGTTTTTTTTGTTGTTTCTTTGCGTTCTTTTCATCCTCGGGTGTTCAATGGGCCCCGCTCGTACCTTGCCCCGGGAGGGACTTTTTGGCTGAGCTCCGCCCCTATTCCCTCGGAAGGTCCCCTTGAGCCCTTAGTTTTAACCCTTCGGCGACACTGTGGTCCATCAAGCCGTTCGTGACATGCGGTTTTTTTTTTCTTGAAGCTCAGTTAAGGCAGAGGTCCCTTCGTTCCCGGGGAATCATTACCATTCTCTTCCCCTGTTGCTGGGGTTCTAGACCTCTTCAAGAAGCGTAAGCGACCCAGGATCTTCAAGCCCCCGGATCCCACACCCCCCCGGGTTCCTGGAGTGTTAGGCACAGGGGTGCCATCCCCCGAAAGTGGGAGCGCTCAGGGCCTTCGTGCTCGGTCTCTCTTTCCCTGAAGAAAGTATTCTTTAGGTTTTGCGGAGATTTCCCCTAGCTTGGGACCCCGTAACCTTCAGAACTAGGAGCTGTTCCGGATTGGGTCTCCTGTCCGACCAATTCGGGGCCCGGCTGCGATCTCCCCCTCACATGAAAACCCTGCCGTTCCCCCCGGCCAGAGGGTTATCTCACATTCCCTACTTAAATTGACAGGGTTCAATTTTAAACGGATCCCCCTTTTTTAGGACCCCCCCACTGAGAATTTTGTGACCCGTCTTGGCTGGGCCTTTCCGGTTTGGTTTGTTGTTTCACTTTTATTGCCCAGGGGGCGGTATTCGGATCAAGGGTGGGGTATCCCCCCACCAACGGATTTTCCCCCCCCCCAGGTTGGGAAAGTCTAGCACCTCGTCATACCGGCGGCCCCACCCCATAGAGCGCAGCTCGGTTGGATCTCCACTTGGACCGGAGGGTCTCAACCCCGCGGGGGAGTTCTTTCTTTCCGCGGGACAACAGGAGAGTCCCATTGTGAGAATTGAGGGGGTATTTTCTTTCCACCCCCTAATTGTTTGAACGAAAACAGTTCCGGGTGAGCGATCTTTCCGAACCATTTCGCAAGTCCCGCACAGTTCCCCCCAACATTCGGTTTTTTTTTCAAAAGCCGATTTGGGTCAAGGTGGCTCCCAACCAAGATTTCTCCCCCGGAGAGGATTTACTTTCCTTATGTATCCTAGAGGGCAAGGATGATAAGAGCACGGGTTTAGGAGGTCCATTTAGGGGATTTCGTTCACAGCGAATCACTCCCACCGGCCGCCGCGTCCTCTTTTTTGAACCCGAGCCGAAGAAAGGAAATTCCTAGAACAGACCCCCTGACCAAACCTGTTTTTTTTTTTGGGGCGTTATCACCCCCCTCAAGGGGGAACGATCTCGGTCCAGAGGGAATTTTTCCCTGGAGGCTGTATTTTTTTTTTGTTTTTTTTTTTGGTTGCTGGAATCTTCCACCTCGGTATGTCTTCATTCTGGGAGAAATGGGACCTGGAGATAGGGAGCACTGGTGTTCCCTCCAATTCCAACGCTGCAGGATTTGACGAGAAACTGGCGCTTATAAGCTGGCGTTTTTCGCTTGGTGTTTTTCCCTCCTTTCCTTTATCTGTTTTTTTTTGCCAAAATTTGCTTGCAGGTAAAGCCCACACCAGATTAGTTATCCCCCTTATTTCCCCCCATTGGAAGCGACGCCAGTCTTTTTTACCCAAGAAGTAGACTTAGTCTTGGGACCCTCCAGTGAGTCTCCCCTTTATCATCGTAAAGATGGAGCTCTCTTCTTTTGAGGCCTCGGCTCAAGAGTCCCGCCTTTTTCCCCTTTCCCCCCAAATCGTCGAGGCCTCTCTAGAATCCCTTTTTTTTGGAGTTTTCAATATTTTCTGAAATCTTTTGTTTTAGAAGTTGTGTAGCTCCTGTCTTTTCTCAGCAGAATGTTGAACCTCAAGAAGAGTTTCCTTTTTCCTCTTTTGCTTTTATGACACCCCCAGGCAGTTCCTTTTTCAGTTTGTGTGACCTTCGATTGAATCTTGGGCAAAGTTCCACCCTGTGAGCATTCGATACTCAAGACCTTGGGCGTCCACCGTTCCTCATTTCCTACTTGATCTTTTTCTAGTTCTTTTTTCGTCAGTCTACCAGTCAGTGGTGGCTTTGCTCTGTATTTTTTTTCTCGATCATTTCTTTTTTCAGGTGGCCCTCCCCCCATCCCTGGAGTGAAAGGCCGTCTGAACTAAGACTCCTCCTGTTCCCCCGCAGAAAACACCTTCTTATCACTTTGCGGCCAGGGATGATCTTTTTTGGCCAACAAGCCCCCTTTTTGACTGTGGGTTTTCCCTGAGGAAAGCAGTCCCGCAGCTCCCATTCCGAATCGACCACAAGGTCCCCCCCCCCCTGGATGGTCTTTTTTTTTCTTTTCCGGGTTTTCTGTGGCACCCCCCCGGCTACTCAGAAGGTCCCACAGGTTTCCCCTCTCCCGCCCCCTTTGATACCAAAAGCCTTCGAAGAATTTTTTTCCCGCAACCTCTCCTCTGTCCCTGTCTCTTCCTCCTTTTTCCGAGGGTCCCTCACAGCTCCCACCCTCCGTTTCCTTTTCAGGGCGCTGTGTCCATTTCCATCTTCATTCGCAGTTCGGGTCCGTCCGGGGGGAAGACCGTCGTTTTTCCCTTTTTCTTTACATCCTCCCTCAAGTTTGTGTTGTTTTTCGTCTGATTATCCCCATCTTGCCGCCCCTGTGTCCCCCTCGGACGGCGCCTTCCAGGGAAGTCTTTTTTCCCCCCTGACACCCCTCTGCCCTTAGAACGGATTTGGAGGGGTTCCCCGCCCAGCGACTAGAAAAAGGGCGTCCTTCCTCAGGTTTTTTCTTCTCTGTTTTTCCTTTCGGCGCTTTAAGAGAGGAGTTGGTAGCGGTGGGGGGCGCCAAGACCGGTTTTTTCCCCCCCCCTGGCGGGGAATTTTTTAGTTCTTTGACTTTTTCCAACCGGGCCGTGCCGACGGCCCTTCCCCCCTGGTCTTGACTCCTGGGTTTCCCGATTTTTCTTTTTTCTGACTGGCCTGCCCGCTGTGGTAAATGATGGGGCGGCTCTTCTTGCAAAGACAGGATCTCCAGGGACTTCGAAATTCGTCTCGGTCATTTTTTTTTGGTTTAGGTAAATTTTCGTTGCGTGTGTCCCTAGCTTCTCCAACCTCGAGGGGCGTGTTGGGGTCATTTGAGAGGGTGGTTTTTTGGACTCCCTCAGGCAGCCAGAAAAAGGCTGTCTCAATGTTAAGAGAGAACAAGATACCGCTTTGGCAGGGCTTTTTTCTTTAGCCACCGCTAGGACGTGGTTTCCCCTGATGGATATTCTATTCTCAACGTGATTTTGTGTTCTTATTTGTGATGTTGTGCCAGGCCCCTTCCTTTGTGACTTCCGCATGGGTGTAAGTGCCCTCTAAATTTGAACCTTAGATGAGGTTTTTTTCTTTGCATACTCGGCGGCAATGATTCCCCTTGTCAGGTGGCACCACCCTGGCTATCCCCCCCGATGTTACCAGAACCTTCCACCGGTTTTATCGTGGAGTTTTTTTTTGGTTTGCCCGTTTTGTTCTTAACAAGGACCCCTTAGGACCTCCCGCAGTTTTCCTTCGTCCACTTTCCCCCGAGCTTTTTTATAAGTAGGATCGCCTTCACCGGGGGGTTACCATTTTTCCAGCCTGGAGACCTTTCCCCGAGTTTTTAATTTCTATTTACCTCACTTTTTCACGAAGGAGGGCTTTGTTTGATGAAATTTCATGCCAGAGTTTTTTGGAGCCGTTAGGCAGAGACTGGAGTTCGGGACCTTTTTTTACAACTCCAGACTTTCTCCCCCCCCCTCAATTTCTTTTTCCGAGCCTTTCTCTAGGATACAGGAGTTTTGTGAACCCTTTTTCTTTAACCTATTCGTGTTTGCGAGCTTCCTGGACTTGCTAACGACGTTGTTTGTCTTCGCGTGCCCCGATTTTCCGCCCAGGTTTTCCTTTTGTGACCCGATTTTGGTATTTCGGGGTACTGTGTTTATAAGAAGCCGTTTTTTTTTCTTGTCTGTTCGGACTTTTTCACCCTTAGGATCTTTCTGAGGGGCAAGATGGGGTGACTTTTGCACTTGGCCCGTGTTTTTATCTCCCCCTGCACGGTCATTTTTCACTGGACCCTTCCTTTTCTGAGACCGCGGTGGACGTTCACCCCCCTAGTCCCGCTCGTCTTTTATAGGAGGGGCAAAACTTTGACCTGACGTTCTTTGGTGCGACTGTTTTTTTCAGGGTTCTGGGATGCCTTTTTTTTCTTGTGTTTGGACACGTTCCTCCCGGCGGGACCTGTAAGCCCCTCCTGGTTTTCTCCCTTGCCGGGACGTACCCGGTGCCCTGCTCGCCTCCACCCCGCAATTTTTTTTTGCAGACTTTTTTTTTCACCTTTTGACCTATCCCGCTCAGTTTCCCCCCGCTCCATTTCTGTTTTTTTTGTGAGGGCGCTTTTTCGGGGCCCCTCTTTTTTTTCCGTGCGGTTTCATTCATCAAAAGCTTTCTCTCTTAATACCTTTTCGCCCCCCCCCCCCAGTTCTTGCCCCCCAAGCAGCTCGTCGTTTCGTGGGCCGTGGCAGCTCGTTACCGGACTGATTTCGTGTTGCCCATTGTGACGAGCAGTTTCCTTTCCGTCTCTCTTTCGCTAACGCCCTCCCTGGAGAATTCGGGGTGGGTGACCCACGACAACCCACCCCCCCCCCCCCACTCCCACACACCCAACCCCTCCCCCGTTCCCCTTTCCTGTTCCCCCCCCTCCAAGACACCCCTCCCCCTCCCCCCTACCCCTCGCCCTCCACTCACCACCCACGCTTCCCCCCCGCCGTAGCCCCTCCTCACTCCCACACACCCCCCCACCTACGTCTCGACTCTCCCCCACCAAACGCCCCTCCCCTTCGCCCACACCACACCAACTCCCCCTCCCGCAGCCGCCCTCCCCCACTGGCCAACTCCCCCCACCTCTTTCCCCATCAGCCACCACCCCCCCCCCTCCCCCCCCCCCCCCCTCCCCCCTCGCGGCCTCCCCTCCCTCACCACACCCCCCCCCCCCCCTCTGCGCCCCCCCCCACCCCCCCCCCCCCCTCCTTGTGTTCAAAGGACCTTTTCTCAAATTGTGGACCGGTGGGGCGGGGTTTTTTTTCCCTACGAGGCGGCTTCCGCTTTTTAGCTTCCTGTGTAGGCAAACAATATGAGAGGATTTTTCGAAATTTTCTCATGCGTTTATGTACCTAAGGAACTCCGTTTTTCTATATTTTAATTAATAATAACTTTTTTTGTGTTGAGAGACCTTGTCCTTTATCGGAAACCCCCCGCATTTTGCTTTTACCCCGTGATTGATTGGACATCCCCAGTGGCTCCCGGTTGGTCTAGCCCCCTGAGGTATTTTCCAAGGAGTTTAAGATATGGGGATGGGTTGTGTCGGTCGGTATGCTGAAAAAGGTTTAGAAGACGATTGTAGTTTCCCTTCCCCACTTTTTTGTGATCTTTTTTAGGGGGAGGAGACCTCCCCCCCCCTCCGTCCCTCCTTGACCCCAGGATTCAGCGCACACGAGGGACCGTGATTTTTTCTTTTGATCGTGATTTTTTTTTTTTTTAGTCCCTCCTACTTTTTTCCCGATCTTCCTTTGAGGCCGCCTTTTTAAGATTCCTCAGGTTTTTTTCCCCCCCTTCGTCCGGTTTTTTTTTTTCTGATTGCCAGGGGTTATCTTTTTTCTCCAGGAGTTTTGTCCACTTTCCCTCCCCAACACGGTTCAGGGAAAATCCGGCCCCCAGCCGATCCCAATAGATTGAGCCATTGGGATGATGCTCGGTTAACGATCCCTTCTGGTTTTTTTTTTTTTCAGGGTTTTTTTTGCCCCCCCCCCCCAATGATCGTTTTGAATTGACTCTTTTTTCTGAGTTCCCCCCCCCAACTGAACCCAAGTTTTGTCGTTTTTTTTTTTCCCTTGTTCCCCCCTCCCCTCCTTTTTACCCGGGCAAGCAAACCCCCTTTCCCCATCCGTTTTTTTTTCCCTAAGTTTTTTTTTGTGGCCCCCCCTTTTTGTTGACATCGTCCCTTTTTTTGCCCGGCTCCTTGTTCTTCATTCGACGTTCCACTCTTTAAGCCCCTTTCGGCTAGATTTTACCTTTTCCCCTACTTGCTGGGCCTTTTCTCATCATCACCCCCTGGGCGCAGTCAATGGTGTACGGCTTCCAGTCAATCTTTAAATCTTCACCCCTTCAAACCTCGCTCTGGGCGTCGAAATCAGGCGATTCCTTTTTTCTATTTTTGGTCATCCCCTTCCTGGGGGCGTGAGAACTTCCCTTATGGCCAAGCCTCTTCTCCCATTTTTGCTAACTCCCCCTTTTAGGCTTTCACCGGCCCTGAGGGAATCCCGCTTCAGAACCAGGCCCCCCCCCCCCCGTGAGAATCCTATTTGGAGCGTTATTTCGGTCTTCCTTTTTGACTTTTGTTTGTTTTCATTTTAAGTAAGACTTTTCCTTCAGGGCCCCCACCCAAGGAAATATGAAGCTGAAGACCCAAAAACCTCTCTTCCTTTCCCCCTTTTTCTCTTGTTATTTACATTCCTGACTGACAGTACTGGTTTTTTTTTTTCCCCCCAGTCGCCTCTCCAATGCTGATTCATCTTGAAAACTTTTCTTGGGATGGATCTCCCCATGTTTTTTTGGGGACACTCCCCTGTACATTGCTGGCGAGGGCCTAGGATGAAGGGACTTTCCTTTGCCGCCGATAGCTTCTCCCCTTTTTTTGTAACCCCCTTATGTGGGACACCCTTGTGTCGATTTTGAGGGAGGATTTTTTTTATTCCTTGGCGCTCTTTTTTCCGCCGAGATGTTTTTCTTGGATTAGTAGGTCCAACAACCTCTTCCCCTTGTATTTCTTTTCGCAGTCCTGATGGGCAAGTTTTCTTCGTAAGAAAATACGCCTTAGTTCTGGGGCTATTCCCCATCACCCGTCCCCCTTTCATGATCACTTTTCGGTCACCTTGTAATTCCAGGACCGTCTTTGCCAGCCCTAAGTCGACCGCTCTCTCCCCCTGAAATTTCTCCTTCTGCAATCCCAGATGTGAGTTTTTTTCCCCCCGAGGCCCTCCGAAGGCAGTCCCTTCTTGCCACGGAAAGGACTTTCACTATTTTTTATTGACTCTTTCCAGCCCCCCAAGCTCACTTGTACCCTCCCCAGGCTTTCCCAGCAGACCCTTTTCATCTACACTTTCCCGGGACCTTTGCGGTCCTGCGGAACTTCCTTTTTGCCATCAGCCTTCTCCCCTGCCGCAATTTTTTGAAACCTTTTTTTTTCCTTTTCCAGACCCCCCCCCCCCCCCCCCCCGCTACGTTCTTCAGCAACCTCGAAAGGTACTTCCCTTTCTTTGAAATAGGGCACGCCTTCCTGTACCTCCATTTGGTACAGCTGTTCCCCCCCCCAAACTGCTGTTTGTCTTCGCTTGGCTGTCCCTTCTTTTTCGCCTTCCGTTTAGGGGCCTGGTGGGCGTCCTTGCTGAATGTCCTCCACGCCTCAACTCCGTTTTGATGATATCCCCTTCTCATCGCTTTACCCCCCCGACGGAGACTTTGGAAGCTGGAAATGGACCTTCCTCCCCCCCTTACCGCTTTCCTTTTAGGGCCGTTTTTGCCTTTTTGTTTTCCTCGCACCCCCCTTGGCGTGTAACGAGACTTTCAGAGCCGTTTCCCTCTCTTCGGAGGTTACCCTTTTTTTCCCCTCCTTTTTTTTTAGCTGTTTGTTGGGAATTCTTTCGAAGGGGGCGGTCTTTAGTAGAAGTCTCTTTTCTCCCAGACCCGAAGGCCCCCCCCCTCCTGCCTCCTCCTTTCCCCTTCTGCCTTTATTTTATTAGAAGTTGGAGTGGGCCTCTCTTTCTGCTTACTTTTTTTGAGCATTTTTCTCCCCCTTCTCTTTTTTTTTTTCACCAGCAGATCATTTTCCCCCTTGGCCAGAAATCCTTCTGGATTTTTGGGCAAGACTTAGGTTTAGTGCCCTCGGGCTGTGAGGGAAACCCTCTCCTTTTTTTTCCCCCAAGCTTTCTGTGGGTTCCGCTCACTTCTAGTGCCCTGGTTTTTCCTGATCCAGGTTCCCGAGAAACTCAGTCCCCCTTTTCTTTGTCAACGTGGATCCTTAGGCATCGTGCAATATACTCCTTTCTGACCCCGAAATGGAACCCATCAAGACTTTCTTTTTCCCCCTTTTTAGGCGGGCTTTTTTTTTTTTTTTTCCCACGCCGCCTGGTGTGGTCCCTATAGGAAGAAATCTCCCCTCCCCCCCCCAGTCGGATTTGTCCTTCCCCTTGGGATTCCCCTGGGGCAATTTTTCCCTTAGTCTCCCACCCTCCCCCCCCAAGATATAGTACCCAGTTCAACCGCCCCCCCTTTTAGTCGAGTTTCTTGGAGATTTTTTCCTCGAGTTTTGTTCAAGGCTTCCACCGGCTTTCAGGGCCTTCCCCGCTTTACTTTCCCCAGTGACGAGATTGTCCCTTTTCGTCATTTTTTCCAATGGCTTTTTTTTTTTTTGAATTGGAGACTTTTTCCCTTTTTTTTTTTTTCGGGGCTGTGCTCAGTCTTCCCTTTTCCCCCTCTTAGACGAGGCTTGGGTGGCTTTCCCCCCCTTCGGCAGGTTTCTTTTTTGGGCGACTCTTCCGCGGCCGGATTTACCGTAGACACCAGCCTTTCTTTTTTACCGTCCCATTGCTCCTTTTTGCTCCCTTGCTACCGGGGTTTCCCCTGATGAGGTGACATGCTTCATCTCTTGGGACTGGAGTGCGAAAGATTGGTTTTGTCCCCCTGGTCTTTTTCAAGAGGGAGCTTCCCATCATCCCCCCAGAGTGGAAGCCCTCCCCAGGACAGATGGCCCTTTTGGATTTAGGCCTGCCTTCGGTTGTCTGTTTGTTTGTGAGCACTCTAGGATAGGGCACTTCGGACCTCTTTCAAGTGATTCGCTTGTTCTTTTTGGCGACTGCAGGGACCTTTGC
>Ga0179591_1318229_pt1 | contig 11181 bp, 16 predicted proteins | sample CZOMad2_1_08_16f_FD_182891 | JGI IMG/M metagenome (GOLD analysis project Ga0179591, IMG submission 182891) | Vadose zone soil fungal communities from Angelo Coast Range Reserve, California, USA - CZOMad2_1_08_16fungal (PacBio error correction) | ecosystem: Environmental > Terrestrial > Soil >... | reverse complement strand
GAAGCAGAGCAACATGTCCGACCCCTTTTCTTCGGGTCCGTCCTTTTTTCCCTTTAGCCAGTTTCTTCTCCTCCCTGATTCCTGATGCATCTCCCTCTTCCAGCCACCAATGTGAAAATGAGTAAGCGTGATCAGTGCACCGATTCCATTAGACATCTCCTTATTTATTTTTCCCCCTCTTCTCCTGAGTCCACCCCCTCCGACATTTTTTTTTCCCTATGAATCTCATGACTTTCCGTTCCCTTTCCTGGTAGGGTTTTCCTCTCCTAAGCATCCGTTGGAGATTCTTACACCAACCAGGCTGGAAAGAAAACGCCCTATTCTCCTCGGAACCTTTTCTTCTGGGTTTGCCCCCACGCGCCCTGATCTAGTCAAGATATAAGTAATGATGTCTGTAAATCGACCCACTGATACGTTGCCCCATCCTTTTTCCCCTCTTTGTAGATGCCGGTTTGATAGTAATAAGGATCCAGAGTCCAAGATATCATGCACCCGCCAGGTTCCCCGGTCGCGCTCTGGTGCTCTGGCTTCTCTTATATAGTAATTCCTTTGCGTCTTTGCTTTCTTCTCCTTCTTTCTTTGGCTGTTTCTTCGCCCCGCTCCCCGCTTGATACCCCCCTATTATTCCCATCTTGAACATAGCCCGTAAACTTGTCCTCTTATGTTCTTGACTTCAGGTGAGCTGGGTGATCTTTCCTCTCTTTCATCGTAAGATATCTTCCCCCCGCAGTGGTTCCATTCACTCACTCTTTTTTGGAGAAAATCCTTTAAATATATTTTCGGCATAACGTGGATCCCCTTCTTTTCTTTTCCCCAATCTCCTTCAGTCTCTTTCAATTTCAATGCAAGAGGAAATTGCTGTGTTGGTCCTGCTTTCTTTTTTTCTTACTCCCGGGCCCTTATTCTTTGTTCTCCTCTGCCTCCCTGGTTCTTGATAATGCTTCCCTTTTTTGACAAGTGGAAAAATGATTTGAGACGATTGTTGACACCCCTGTGGTCAGGTTCCCTTTCCCTTCCCTCTCTTTTCTTTTTCAGTTTTTTTTGGAAAGGTTCGTTTTGTTTTGTCACCACAACAAAAAAAAGCCGGTGTTTCAGATGCTCGAAATCTTAAGTAAGCATGTTCCCCTCTTTTCCTTCCTTCTTTTTTTTTTTCCCCCCTGGTATTGCCCTTTTTTCCCTTACATCTGTAGCCGTTTTGAGCCTACCCCTTGTTCCCCCATAAGTGGCGTCTACACCGAGATTTGAACCTGGAATTTTCAGGAACATTTTGATCCCTACATACTCCCCGTTTCCCTATTTTGTTGGCTTTCTTTCCTCCAGAGTCGACAAAGGACTGTGTTGTTATTTTGCAGAAGCTGCGGCAAGTTTTTTTCCCGCCCATAATTTGGTTTCAAAGAAATAGGTCAAAATTCTTCCTTCCTTCCTCGTGTCTTTTTCGATGATTTCCCTTTTCTCTGTTCTCTCTGCCTCAAATCAACTGCCCCCCCCCACCCCCTGGACCTCCAGGCGCTGAATCCCCACCTTCTTAAGACGCATGCTCAATGGGTGATATGCTGGTAACTTCCCCGAATTCCTCTTCAAGTCTTTCCCCCCATTTTATGCCTCGCTAAAACGTCCACTCCCATGATCCAAAGGGGTTTTGATAATAGGTATTCAGGCTGATGCACCCTGCATATGCCTTCTCCTTGCTTTTTTTTTTTTTTCTTCACTTCTACGATTTTCCTCGGATCATGTTATAGAGTGTATGTTTCCATCTGCTGCGGACATGTAACTGGCCGGCCGTTTTCCCCCCCCCTTTCTTGGCCTTTTCCTTTTTCACTTAAGCCTTTTGTTCCCCGTCTGATCTGGCCGCGGATTTACGAATTTGTGCATTGAAGATCTTACCCGATTGCCATTCCTTTCCCCTTCCTGTTATCATGCCACTTTTCCCGACCTTCCCAAATTTTTTTTTGCCGGTTTTCCTCCCCCACCTGGGTTACATAGCATTCGTCTGACCTAGGTGATTCAGCTTAGCTGGATTTCTTTGCTCTTTCGGGTTCTTTTTTTTTTTTTTTTTCCCTGACACTTTTGGCTGACTTCCGGGCCTCTGCTCTGCTATAATGGATATGTTTTGCAGCCTCTTAGAAAAAGGCCCTCTCTGACATGTACCGGCTTTTATTTTTCTTTTCCCCCTTTGTGGTTCTTTAGTTTCCTTGCCCAACTTCTTTGCCCTGTTTGAAAAGCTGTAACGATAGCGCCTTTCTCCCTTTACTCACGAGGGAAGACCTCTGACGGTTCTGTTAAACCGCGTCTGTCCGGAGATACCAGAATCTTCCCTTCTTGGTTATACATTCCTTGCGCCTTCTGTTCTCTAGCCTTTTTTCAACCATTTCGGGTTTTTTACAGGATCTCCTTTCAACGTTTAAGAGATATTATGAGAACTGATGTGGTCTTCTTTTTCCTCTCCGTTGGTTTGTTCGCTATTCCCCTTCTTCCCCCAACAAGCGGCTTCCTCCTCTCAGCATTTTTTTTTTCCCCCCCCTTCTTTCTTTAGTAGATCCACAAAGATGTAAAAATTTTTTAGTAGAGAAAAATACGGGATATTTTATTCAGTCCCTGCCCCTTGTTCTTTGCCGAGACCTTCTATTGGTACAGCCCCCTTCTCTTTTTCTCACTCTTTCGTTCCCTTCTCCATCTATCTTGGTAGACATCACAAGCAATTTTTTTTGGATCTACCCCCCTTTCCCCGACGTACTACCTCTCCCATCTTTTACCTTTCCCCCTTTTTTTCGCCTCTCAACTCTCTGCTGCACCCCGATTCTACAAAAGGAATAGTAAAGGCGCGAGAATTGTATGAAGTCTCGCACCACCCCCAACAATCCCTGCTTCCCCCACTCCCTTCCCGGCCCCCTCTTTTTTTCGTTCAGCCCGAATGTCCCTAAGGTCCCCCCTTTCTTTCAGGCACCCAGGTTTCCGTTTTACGGCAGGTGATCCCTGAAACAGCGTTCGAGACCTTTATGCCCTTAACCCCCTTTCCTTCCCCTCTCCTCCTGCCGCCAGTTCCTCCCAGGCTGTTCCCGGGGGTAAGTTCAAACTAAGGCGGAACATTGGATCTCCCCCGGCAGCCGGGCGCCTACGACCTCCATAGTGGGAAAAGGTTCCTAACAACTATCAGTTTCGCAACAAGGAAGCTCGCGAAGGGAACGGGACGTATGTTAACCCCACCCCCCACCCTCCCACCGAAGAACTGCGCACCTGTGCGGGCAGCCCCTCCTCCCCCCCCCACCTCTGCTCTGCTACACCTCCCCTTTCATTTGCTGAGTTAGCAATTTTTTATCGCCTCTTTCGCCTATTTTTTTCGTCCCCCCCTCACTCTCCTCTCCATTTCTCCTTTAGCTCGTCTGAGCACGGGGTTCCGCTGCCTCTAAGTTTAGTAATACCAAGTTTTTTTCCCGGTGATTTGCGAGGCCTCCCTTCCCCTTCTTCTCTTTCCCTCCCCCCCCTCCCCGAGGTATGCATGAGTCGAAAAGTTGTTATGCAGGCTGGGCAAAACAAAGCCCGGTCCAGCCTGATCCGCCTGCCGGCAGTCCCAGGTTTTCCCCAAACATCCCTTGCATTTTTCCTTCTTCTTACTATCCGGTTCCTGGTCGAGGTTTCTTTCTTTCATGTGGCTTCCTACTAGTTTCCCCTTCAGTCCTCCCCACAGTTGTCCCCCTCTCTCGGGGTGTATTGAGCCCTGTGTCAGGACCATGGGCCCCCGTAGTTTGGCCCATTGGAAACAAGTCGTCACTCTCCTTCCCAGCAATCCCTTTTCTCCGGTCTCTTAGCATCTGCCCACCCCTCCTCCCGCTCTATTTTTGCACAGGCGTTTGGCTGTAATTCTGCGATTTCCCATATGCTCCATCAGTACATCTTTTCCCATTTTTCCCCGAGGAATTAATCCTTTCCCCCTTTTTTCAAGTCACAGAACTTCCCTGTCCCCCCCCCCCCCATTGACCCAAGCGGCAGGGTAACCCAGGCCCCCTATCAATTTAGAATTAGAATAGCTGACGTATTCAATACTGTCTTCTTATAGTCCCCCCCCTTCCTTTCTATGACTTCCCCCTGCCCAGCTAGTGCAGGGATTTTTTTTTTCCCCACAATTGGTGGACCTCCTGCTGTTATATATCTACCTAGTCGATCAGTCTTATATCCCAGTTCCCCTCTGATCGGACCGCTTCTTTTTTCCTCACATTCGATCTGGGCTGACAGTACGGTGACCCTTTCCGGTCCGTGCGTAACAAGGGTGATACGCGGGAGTTTTTTCGCACCTTTTAACTTGCCTTATCCAGACGCCCCCTTCCTCTTTCGTCCGCTTCTCCACTTTCGGACTACCTAGACACGATGTTTCGACAAAATGCTTCGAAGTTGCGTGAAAATGCCCCCGGAGTTCGACTTCCTCCTCTCAGATGCGGCTTTCCCTCCCCCCTGTTGGCCCCTTCTTGTCCTCCTCTTATCCCTGGAGGTGGATTCCGATTACCCATTTTGAAGCATTAATTACTTTTGACAAGTTTTTAGCAGGACCAACCCCACCTCTCACTGTTTACCCTTTCAGATATTTTTTCCGTTTTGCTTCTTCTTTGTGTATTTCCTCTTTTCGAGATTTTTTCCTCCCTCCCTTTTTGTTTAGTAGTTGAATAACACCTACGAGACCCATAAATAGTATATGGGGTTCCCCCTTGTCTTTACCTCTTCCCCCCCTCTTCCTTCGGGCCTTTTTCCTTCCTGCTTTCTTCAAATGGTCAGAGCTTCCCCCCCACTGGATCACGTTTTTTTGCACGATGTGAAAGGATATTAAAATTGGATAGTTTTTGGTACTGAAGCTCCCTATCTTTTTTTCCCCCTTCTTCCCGTTTTTTTTTTGTCTCGATCTTTTCTTTGAGTCAGCCCTTTCGTAGGACCCGGCTTTGCGTTAGGATTCCCTTTTTCCCTGGCTTGCTCGCCCTCCTTCCCCCCTTTTCCTTCACCCCCTCTTCTCCCCACTTCATTGACAGAGACCCCTTAATCGTTTTAAGGTCTCCATTATATTTATGTTGATTTCTCCTGTAAGGGTACCTTCTTCCTTCTTGCCTTTGCATTAGTCTCCGTTTTTCTTCTATAGATACTTCCTACACTAACCTGCCCTTCTTTCCCTAATTCGTATCATTGAAATCACTTTGCTGTTTCGTAATACAGGTTCGTTTTCCGCGTTTTACCCCTTTCTCTCTCTTTCCTTTTGACTTCTCCCTTTCCCATGCCCTTTCACCCGTTCCGTGTGAGTGGGTTTACCTTCCCCGATCTTTCTAAGAGGCAGCGTTCCTTCCCTGTTGCTCCAAGTTTCCCCAGGGACTTTGAGACTTTTTTGGTCCGGTGGTCATTCTTTTTTTTTCGCCTTTCTTTCCTCAATAAGAGGGCTTTCCTTCTGGTTGGCATTTATAGAACTTATCATACCCGAGATGGCCGATATCAGGTTTCGACTTGCACGTGTTGACGGTTCATTTTCCCCCCCCTTTTTTTTCGCCCTCTTTGAGTTATTTCCATGACATCAGTTCTCGGCCAATTCTCAGCCCCCGATATTTTGACCCAACTGTTTTTTTCCGAGGTCCTATGTCTTGAATGCCAGACCCTAGCGGACCATGCCGGTTACGAAGAGTGACCAAGATCGTGCTTTCCCCTTCCGGTCTTTGATCCGCCGTCCTTGCTTGTGATCACTGACTTCCTACTTCCCCTTTGATTGGTTCAAACTTCCCCTACACTTTGATCTGCATAACCGTTCTCCATGCCGGGCAAGCTATATGGTAGGAGCATATAAATCCCCCCCCCTTTTCCCAGTTCCTCCTCTTCTCCTTCAAGGGAACGTTCTCTCGCCATGTACCCCTGTCTCTATTCTTCTTTTGGGGCCCCTCCCTTCCTAGGGAACTTTTATTAAAACTTTCTAATGCTGTCCGAAAGAACCGCAAAAACCGGGGCATCCCAGCCATCTTTTGTGATTCTTTTTGATCCCTTTCTTGCTTTTTCATTTCTTCCTTTTGAGTTGGGTTCTCTTTTTCTCCTTCCGTAACTTAGAAGCATCACGTCAGTGCAGGTGCTGCGTGTAGGCATTTTCAATCGGTTGTATTAGTCCCCGTAAGAAGCATCCCCCTTCTGTTCTCCACTTTTTTCCATTAGCAGTTCCCTTTCGCCCAGCCTATTATAGGGAATCCTAAGACTTGAATGGCTTGTCTCTCAGATTAGATTGAAATTCCTTGATGATAATTCCCTTTACAGAAATCCCCCCCCTTTTTCCGCTTCCCCTTTTTTAACCTGGGAATTGTAGTTTGCAAAAGGTTAGGTCCTGGATTTGCGCGGGAGTTTATACTTTTTCTCTCCCCCCCCCCCCCCCCCCCCCCCCCCCCCCCCCCCCCCCCCCCCCCCCCCCAAAACCCCCCCCCCCACCCCCCCCCCACCACCCCCCCCACCCCCCCCCCCCCCCCCCCCCCCCCCCCCCCCCCCCCCCCCCTCCCCCCCCCCCCCCCCCCCCCCCCCCCCCCCCCCCCCCCCCCCCCCCCCCCCCCCCCCCCCCCCCCGGCCCCTTCTGTTAGCTATTCCCGCTTTCTCTTGCGCCGAAACACGTCAATATCTAAGGTACAAAGTTATAGATTTATTATCCCTTTTTTCCTTTGTCTGGCCACCCCTTTCTTGCCCCTGGTGTTCCCCCGCTTGTACTCTCTCTCTCTTCGCCTTAAGCAAGAGGAGAAGAGCGACGGGGCGACAATGGCGAGCTTTTTTTCCGGACTTCCTAGGCCCTGTCTTGCTCTCCATTTTGTCTTCCCGTTCGTTTTTCAGAAGTCATGTGTTAAAAACATCTGTTTTGGCAGGATACCCTTTCCAATCAGAATAGGCCTCTTATTTTCCCCCGCCGCTTTTTGGTTCTCTTTCTCTTTTCCCTTCCTCCCTTCTTTTTTTTTTTTTTTCGAGAGCTTTACTCCTCCAAAAACGCTGGTGAATCTATTTGTCTGGGACGTTCCAAAACCAAGGTTTCAACTCATTGTCGTAGAGACCCCTTATCTCCTTTCCTGTCTCCCCCTCCTTCACGATCCGTTCCTCTTTATGCCTACAGGCCCAAGCCGGTATTTCGTCGAGGTCCCATACTTTCCCTGATCCCCCTCTCTTTTTCGTCTCCCTTTTTTTCTCAACATTTCCCCCACGTTTGCATTCACCCCAAGGAATTCCAAACTTTCCCAAAGATAATTTTTTAGACCTCCCCAGAGGCTTGACAGTTCGTACCCCTTCCTAGTACAAGCCCTTCCTTCCCTTTTCTTAGTCAGCATTTTTCTCCTCCTACGTCCTCCCCCCTCCACATCCATCTCAAAAAGGACGTGACAAGGAACCGGTGGTCTTTTCAGAACGACTTCCCCCCCACTTTTATTCCCTGAAACCCCCCTTTTTTCTTTCCGTGACAGTCTTTTTTTTTCCCTTCCTTACCCTATTTCTAATCGCCTATGAGATCCCCACTGGGCACATTAAAATGCACAGATCCAGGCTGGGAAGACGGCTGCGACTTTTCCCCCCCCTTTCGTCCCTTTCTCTCTTCCTCTTATCGACCCAGCTGTTCTTTGACAGTTCTAATCGAGCCCTATTCTAAGTACAGATGTCGTGACGTTGCGCCAAAGACCGACAACCTCCGAACATTCGAATTTCCCCCTTTTCCCTCCCTTCAGCACTCATCCCCCTATTAGTAGATCCCGCCTTCGGAGACTTTTGTTATAGCTGACTTTTTCTTTCTCTTTTCGCAATATTTTTTTTATTACCTCCCTATCTAAGTCTACCATATGTTCGTATCGTTTTTTTGAGGAAAGTGGTCCACACAGCGGTGGTTTTAGTAGTTTTTTCACATGGATTTTCTCTCTCCCTTCCTTTACAGGATAAGTGCTTCCCCGCCCCCCTTTTCCCAGGATTTCATCCCCCTTTGGAGCAGATGTGGGACCCAACCCTTCCGGTTCCATTACTCCGTAATTGAAGCCTGCCTTCCCTTCTCTTCCCCCTCCCGACCCCCAATTCCATCCCCACTTCCTTTGTCAAGGCCTCGTATAGAGACCCTTCAATGGTAGAGTGCATTGTGCATGCAACATCTTTCAATTAATTCCCTCCCCCAGTTCCCCCCATTATAGTGGGATCAGTCATCGGACTTTGTCATTGGACGTGTTCTTCCATTGAGCACTATTCCCCTGGAACCCCTTTTTCCCTTGGGACCTTCCTGAAATCGGGCCCCATCTCTTCTGGATAGGTCCGATAATATAACCGACTTTCCTTTTAGCGCCGATAAGGCGATGGCAGCTACTCGTTAAAAGCTTGTCCCCCCCCCCCTTCCCCCTTCTCCCCCAGTCCCTTCTTTCTTTTTAAGCCTCTCAGGGACCTTCTTCAGATTGAATCCACTAATAGTGTGTATACCCATGGGGGGAAAGAGGATTTCACCGGCCACTAATTTCGAATTTTTCCCTTTTTACATCTTTCCTCTCTTTCCACCCTAAGGCTCCTTTCCTTCTCCCCGAACCGTTTCTCTTCCCGCCCCCCCTAAGATTTTTAATTTCCTTTTTTTTTCAAAAAGGAGAGTGAGTTATGGAATCCTGGAGGGTATGCGGATACGTACGATATCTCAAGGCACGCTGATAAGGAACCTTTTCTTTTTCCTCGGCACTCCTTCTTTCTTTCACCAAGTCTTGTCCTGTCGGCGCCTTTTTTCCATTTGTAGAATCTTTTGGATGTCAAGATGTCGGGAGTCAGCCCCGAGATTTTTATCAGCTGTTTTGTCCCCTCCCTTTTACTTATCTCCCAAATGTTCTGCCCTCCCGATCACTCTTCCTGCCCCGACCCCAAACGGGAGAATGGCGGGAGACTGAGTCAGATCCTTGAGAATTCCCTTTTCACCCAGCGTCCCCTTCTTTTTCAATACGTTTTTTTGGGTCTCCCTCAATTTTCCTTCCATCCCAGGATTCTCCCCTTTTTCCCCTTTCTAACTTCTAGGCGTTTTTAACCTCTATGTTTCAACATGAATATTTATGTTGGTTTTTTATGGAGGGTTCATATTCTCTTTCCTCCCTCCCTTTTTTTTTTTTTCTATTTTCCCCCCCCCCCCCTACCTTTCCACCCTTGTCCAACGTCACATCACCTCCCTTCCTTCGGGAAAATCTATGTTTGCTTGAGATCAATGGATTGGAATAAATGAATGATTTCCCTCCCTCCTCTATTTCCTTCATTCTTAAAATCATGGCACCCCTCTTTTTTTCTCCACTGTTGGATATTAATGGATAAGGTTTATTCATTGGATTCCCGTTATTTCCTTTTCTTCTTTTTATCCTAGTGCTTTCTGTTCTTCCCTCCCTTTTTTCTATAACGGCCTTTTTTTCTGTCTATGTTCCCACCCTCTTCCGGATGACGCGCCCAGGCGCGGTCATAAAGGATATTCACTCGCCCGGAAGGCCCGGGGCCTGTATCCCTCTTCTGTTCGCTCCTCCTGCCTTTTTTGCCCCCCCCTTTCCTTGCCTTTCTCTTTTCTCGGTCTCAATATCAGCATGGGTTCCATATAAAGAGTATTTACTATCCATTGAATTTGCATGTCGTAATACAGGTTATATCCTTATTCGTCTCCCTTTCTACCCCAATTCTGTTCAATTGATCTTTTTCCCTTTACCGTTATTGTCTTTCCCACTGTAGATTTCCTGGGTTATACAGGAAAATGATTATTCATAAGCCTGCAAGCTAATTGCCTTCCTTTCAATTGTTGGCCTTTTCCCCCTGCTTTCTTTTTTTTTTCCCGCTATTTTCTTTCCCTTTTGTAAGAGTACCGAGTCAGAGAGTTCATCTGCAGAAGAGCGATTCTTTGTCGATTTCTATTTCCACTCTACCATCCTCCCCATCTGACCTCTTTTCCCCCCCGTCTTTAGAAAACTGTATGCGGTTGACATTCGCCGCGGGCGATGTTGTTTCCTTAAATACTTAGTCCCTCTTCCCTCCCCTGATATGCGTCCCACTGTTGCTTTTTCCCTGCTCCAGGCCTGCCCCATTCCCCCCCCCTCACATGAACCTTTCGCTATTTCGAAGACGGGCCAAAGGTTTGAGGGATTTTTTGCCAGGATGGTCATTACTGCCGGCAGGCGGGCCAACTGACCTTTCCTCCCTGTTCCCGTGTTTCTTTGTTTGCCCATCCAGCCTGCATCACCACTTTCTCTTGTAATAACTCGTAAGAGTGCCTGATCTGAGTAGGTCTCGCGCACCTTTCCCCAATTCCCCACCCCCCTTTCCTTACTCTGCAGTTGTTCCCTTTTTTTTTCCCCCGGTTCCTCCTATCTCACTTCTCACTGGGTTGTCTTTATTTGAGGGTACACCACGAAAGCCTGAGAACAACCTTGGTCAGATCTCCTTTCAGCCCCCCCCTCCCCTAATCCCCCTTTTCTTTGATATCCGCCATAGTTCTCATAGTGATGATCAATGAACCTGGGAATGTTGCATTTTCCTGTGCTTGTTTCTCCTTCCCTTCCCAGTTTTCGACCTATGTCCCTCGGAATACCTTTTTTTCTCCGAATGGTGTTTATGGTCTGGTCCCTGTGGTATAGCAAATTGGCAGGAATATACAAGTGAATTTTCCGCCCTTTTTGACCTTATGACAGTCGTCCTTTAAAGCCCTCCTTATCTGGAATGCCCGCAGTATTTCCGTCCTTTTCCTGGGCCCCCCTTTGAAGTAGCATATATTTCCCGGCTCAGCTCAGAACGGAAACCTGCCCTTCCTTTTCCCCCTGTTCCCCTGGTCTTCTTCTGCACTCCCCCGAGTGTGACTTGGAAGGCTTTTGAGCTGTATGTTATTTTTTGCGGGGTCCGGAGTGCCGATTTCCTGGTTCTTTTTTTCCTCCCTTCTTCGGCTTCCCCCTCCCCCCTTCCCACCTTTTCCCTGTTCACAGTCTTTATCCTTTCTGTAACCCGTGGCAAGTTCCTGCCTTTCTTTCAAGGTTTTCCGACCTCTTGACTCCTCTCGTCCGCTGGTAATCGGTTTCGAACGGGCTGGACCGGGCGCGGTATCCGGCAGCCCTCAACTGCAATCTTTCCTTCCTCTTTTAGACTTACTTAGTCGTTCAGAACTTTTTCCCCTTACATATGTGGTTGGCAGGATCGCCACAAATTTTATAAAGTTTTGGTTTCCTTTTTTTTCCT
>Ga0179591_1299405_pt1 | contig 11181 bp, 11 predicted proteins | sample CZOMad2_1_08_16f_FD_182891 | JGI IMG/M metagenome (GOLD analysis project Ga0179591, IMG submission 182891) | Vadose zone soil fungal communities from Angelo Coast Range Reserve, California, USA - CZOMad2_1_08_16fungal (PacBio error correction) | ecosystem: Environmental > Terrestrial > Soil >... | reverse complement strand
AGCATTACAGGTTTTTACTTTCGGCCAAGTGGATGTGTTTCCCCCCCCCCCCCTGGGCATCTTCCTGCAGGAATTTCTCTGAAGGTTCTTCCTCCTCTATGACGACGGTTCCCCTTTTCTCTCCCTAGCGTGACGATAGCCTCGCTTTGATTCGTAGCCGTGTTTCGTTTTCCTTTTTTCTTTGTCTTCCTTTACACTGCGTTCCCACTCTCCCCCCCCGGCACCGTCCGCACCTTCTCTTCTATGAAAAGACAGTCTTCCCTGTTAGATATTTCCACGCGCCGACCCTTGAGTCTGGTAAAGACTTTTTCAGATGGATCCTCATCTATCCTTTTTTTTTTTTCTTCATACCTCCTCCTCCTCCCTAGTTCCAGCCTTGTCTTCCCTTATAGAGTTTCCCTTTTTCAGAGACGATAGGTTTTTTTGCGCTTTCTGTTTGTGCTTTGTCCGGTAGGCCGCTTTTTTTTTTCCCTCCCCCTCCTTTTCAAGCCCCTCACGCCGAAGCAAGGACTCCCGAACTTCCAGTGCGATTGCTTTTCCGGATAGTAAAGAGTTTTTGATTTGCCGACCCTTGACAAGGGTGGCGTCATAGCCTTTCCTTCTCCCCCCTGCCTTTTTTTGTCTCCTTCTCAAAGTGAAATACACTCTCCTTTGGACAGTATCATATTTTCCTCCGTCGCTCCCCCCAACCTTCGCCAACTGAATACGATGATTTAACAGCTTGTTTTGTCTAGTCTTCTCAGCCCCACTCTCGTGTCTTCTGGCGAGGAGCATTCCATTGCTCTGGGAACGACGAAAAGGGGACCCTTCGTCCCTAATTGCCCTCTTGCATTACCATCTCGGCATTCCCCCCTCCCCCCCCCCCCGATAATTCCAAAGAACTGACTCTTACACTGTAATGGCTGCACCCCCAACCCCGAGGCTGAATGCCTTTTTCAGAGTTTTTCCCCTCTTAGATTCCGCTTAGTTCCTCGCTTGTCCACCTCGCCGCACTTTTTTTTTATTGCTCCTGTAATCCCCTAGGGCGACTCCTCCTTTTTTAGAGGGGCGAGGGTTTCTTCTTTTGTTTTTGTTTTCGTGTGGCTGTGTTGTTATAGAAATAACATGTTCCCTGTTGATTACCATTCTTCCCCCTGAACCGAACCGGCTTCCTGTGATTACATGACCAGTTTTGGGTTTTTTTAGGTCGAAGCTTGTTTAAGAAGACTTGTATCCGTTACTCCCTACCCGCGCCGTCCCCAGACAAGCACCTCTGAACTGCAAACGTCCCCCGACAGTTGATAGTACTTTCACTTCGGTGTTGGCCGAGATTTTTTGATAGGCTTCTCTGCACCAAGTTGAGAATTCCCAGATCTCCGAAGAGTCAGGCCGATTCAAGTAGATTTGCCGGGTCTGGAACGGGTCAGAGTTGTCAGTATCCTCTGGCTATTCTGTTTTCTCCAAAAGCTGCGAAAAAAGTACCCTGGATGGACCCCTCTTAAGGATGCCCTTTTTTCCAAGGTTGTTTTATGAGATCTGAAACCATTATTCGACTCTCGTCATTCTTTTGTTTCCGGTTGAACAACCCCCCTCCCCCCCAGCGGCTATTGGCATTTTAACACCTGGAGAAAAGTTCTTCCACATCCTCTGATGAAATTCGTTTTCTGGGGTCTTCTCCGCAGACTGCCTTTGGTGCCTTATTTATTGACCCATACTCAACCCTTTTCCCCTAGGTCTGACCGGAACCATTTTTTGTCCCCCCCCCCTTTAATTTGACAGACGTGATCCGGCCCCCCCAAAGCCAGCACGCCCCTGAGGGTAGAACTCCCCCCGAACTAAGACGGTCTTCGTACACTCTGGATTACCGTTCCGTCCAACCGTACCTCAGATTTCAACTTCCTCTTGTAAAGGCTTAGTCATTTTTTTCTTGTGAAGTTTGATACTTCTCTCCCCCTTGACCTCCTTTCGCCCCCCCCACCACCCCCCCCATCAATACCAGGGACCTCCCCTTTTGAGGGAACATCTAGGATTTTATTACATTAATTCTGAACCTTCAAAATTTTCTACTTCCCCCAGAAGTTCTTCTCTTAGCTCCCGTACTTCATAGAGGGTTGTTTTTTTTTGTACGTTTCGTCCGGTAGACGACAGTCTGTTTTAATTTACTTCTCTGCAGACCAAACCTTTTTCGTTTGGAGTAGTGTTGGTGCGACCATTATTTTTTTTCAATCGCCTTCAGTTTTTAGTGCGAGGGAGCATGTTGGCACATAATAGGGTTTAGGATTTGTCCTGCCCCAAGGGTTGGAATCCATGGCGCTCCTAGGATCTCAAACCAAAGGTTTTCCCTTTCTTTCCCTCTCTCCTCGCGCCTTTCAAGATCAAGGCCGGCTGGCATAATGCCTTCTCGCCCGTTGTCGTTTTAATCTGCAATTGACTTAGTTCTTTTTTTTAATTATCAGATACCCCCCCTCTATAAACCAATGATTTGACCCCGCACGGTCCTGAATTTCCTGAGTCCTCGAATTTTTTTCACCCTCAGAACTCTCTGAGCCCTCCCTTTCAGGTTTACTCCAGGTAATATGCTATCCCCACAATAAGTCAACAACCTTCGTTATCACGAATGAGGTCCTTTTAAACCGGAATGCCTTACCTGAATCATGTTGGCGGTCAGTCCTTCCCTAGAAGATAAGTCAGACCCATCGACGTCTGCGGAGTTCTTCGCAGTGGGATGCACCTCCACCCATTCCCCCGTCTCCTGAACCAGGCGATGAGCTCCCCACGACATTTCTTTTTATTCCTAATTCCGAGAACACTTCCCCGAACCTAAATACCGGTTTTTTCGCGGCATACCGCTAAAAATCCCTTCTTAGCTGGATTCTCCATGGCTCCTTTTGTAAGAGTACTTTGAGATTCCACCAGCAAAACGAGTTTCCCCTGAATGGCATGTCTACGTGTTTTGAAATTTCTTAAGTCAAACCCCCCGACGAAAAACCTTGTATTAACGGAAACCAGCTCTCCCACACTCTACCCCTCCTAAACCTTTGACCCTCTTTTGTTTGACTCTTCCGGCCAGAGCTATTCTTCACTTTTTCTTTTTTTTTAGCTTGAGAGAGGAGTCCCCCACCTTTTGTTGCAACTCGATTTTTTTGCTGGGATGTAGATTGAATTTCGGCTTTACTGTAGGTTATTTGTTCCTAGACGCCACCAAGAATGTATTTTTCCCATACTTCTTCGCCGTTTGACAGTATAGGAATCGTGAAAAAAGCCGTTTTCTTTGCCCCCCTCGCGAGGGATTTTATTGCTCCCTCCCCACCTTGGTCCGTCCTTTTTCCGATGTAGTCTCTTAGAGTAATCCTCTCCTAAGCGAGGCACCATGCTTTGAGTCTCGCCCTCGGGTGTGTTGGCTCCTCTCCCTCCCAAATAGGTTGTTTTGGTATTTTTTCCATTTCCCCCACTTCCTTGCTAGAATACCCTCTCCGGCTCTTCGTGGACGTCCTCTTCCTTTTTTCGGTGTCTGACGCTGCCGTCATCCCAGCTTGAGGTATCCCCGCCCTTTCCGTCTGCTCCTTTCCGGTAGCGCGGAGGCGGATGTCCCCAGAGATGTTCTGCTTTCCTAGCCTCCCCGCACTCCCCTTCTCAGCTTCCCTCTCTTTACTTCCGTTTCTATGCACAGAGGTCCCAAGGAAAACTAGCCCTCATTAGTTTTTCCCTTTCTTTTCTCTCGGGAGGGCGCTTGATTCATTTAAACCCCCCCCTTTTCCTAGCTGTAGCCGATTCCCACTCCGAAAGAGTTCGGGCCTCCTCTTTTATCCGATTTCCCGAGATTTGTGACTATCCCCCCCGTCGGAGAGCAGCAGTACCCCAAGTTTTTTTCGAGGTCCTTCATTCCCTCTTTGAGGGCACCTTCTTTTATTGGCCCAGCCTCCCCGGATGAGTTGAGACCAATGCTTCCTCTTTTGCACCCACCTTTTCCTCTTTTTCCCTCCTTTCAACCATCATTCCGTTTTTCCCCAAAATACCTTCCGTGAATTTACTTGCTTTCTCACCTCTGCCAAGTTTTTTCTGTGCTGTAACTCTTTCGCGGTCCGATTCCCCCCCTTTTCCAGTAAAAGCACCCCTTTTCTTTCCTCGGAGCCAGCACAGAGCTGACAAGTCCTGCTTGGAACCTCCTCCCTTACTTCAGTTTTTTTTTCCCACTACCCGATTTTGAAAATAACCCTGCGGTGTGACGTCCCCGTTACAGAAAAAGTTTTTTTCTTTTCTTTCCCCGGCCAATCACCCCCATGCCATTTACCTCTATTTCTTGAGGCGATTTTCACAGCCTTGATTTTTAGGTTCTTGCTTCTTATCAATTTTTTACTGCAAATAACCGGGTCGCCGCGGGTTGGGTTCGTACGTTTCCAAGGAAATCTCGTCAACCTTCCTCTTTTTCCCACGTGAACTTCATGAGAGTCTCACTTTGCTCCTCCCCCCCATAACACGTCCTTCCCCCCCGGGTGGTTCTACATTTTCGGACCGAATTCTGGAGGGAAGGAACTCGTTCTTTTCACGTTTTTTCATTTAAGTCTTATGGATTTGTTTTTTGCCCCTTTTTCTTCCCTATTAAATGAGCGGATCCCATTTCCAATCTTCTCTTGAGATTGGTAATCGACGTCCGTCACCCCATGCCGGTTTGGAGCGCATCACTAATTGTTGAGGCACCGTTCCCCCTAGGAAGCTGGGCCTTTTCATCACCCATCCAAGTCTCCCCTTCCGGCCCCCCTCCCCTCCGGTTTTTCCCTTCCTGATCTTCTTTTCTGTTTCCTTCCGTTGTGGTGGCCGAGGAAGTAACAGTCCTTCTTTCCTTGACACCTCTCGTCGTGCTTTATAGGATTTGAGTTCATCTGTTCGGCTTTCTTGGTATTGTTGTTTCCCTTTTAGTGCTTCCTATCGGAGTCCCACCCCCTCTTTTTCCTCCAACGAGGTCCACCTCTCTCATTTGGAGAGAACCCCCTATCGCTGCTTTTTTTGTTACAAATATTTGTCCCTCTCTCCCTTAATCCCATTGTGCGCACAGTTCTTTCAGTCCCAGCGCTAGATGAGACTTTTGAGTTACCCTAACTGTTCTTGATGTCCTCTTTCTCCCCCCCCAATGGAAGATGGTTCAGCTGTAACACTCTTAGTAGTCCTCCCCCTTCCTCCCCTTCTGTGTTTCCGATTATCGCGTCATAGTGGTCTTTGGGCCCGCCCCCCTTGCTTTTTCCTCCTCTTTTGCTTTCACGTTAGTCTTTCTTTGGCTCTCGATTTCTTCACGTCACTCAGCGAGTTTACTAAGTGTTCGAGGTAATGGTTAATTCTTACTTGAGCACTCGTAGTTTGTTCTTCTTTTCCATAGACTGAAACCTCCTGTTTTTCCTCATCTTCTTATCCTGTTTTTTACTCTTTCGCCTCGTAGGCTGCGCGTCCCTGGCAAATCTTTTTTTCCCCCTTTTTGCTAGTTTTTCATCCTTCCTCAATTGCTTACCTCATCACCTTGGTCACGTCTTTCCAATAGCCCCGCTCCAAACATATTGAAGCCAGTCCTCGCCTTTTTCTCTTAGTATCTTCTTCCTTTTTCTTGTCCTTGAGGAATTGAATTCGTCCACCCTCTCTTTCCATGGGCACTCCCCCTCTTCCCTTCACCAGTCGCCATCGATAGGCGTCCGTCCGTTATACCATCGTTCGCGAGCCTGATGCACGCGTTCGTTTTTTCTTTCTTTCCTTTCCCTTTCCTCCTCCTTTGTTCCTCTTCCTCCCACCGCGTTAGTTTCCCCTGATACTCCCTTGTTTCGATGGGAGTTTAAATTTTCCCTTCTTCCTGTTTGCTGCGGCACAAGATCCTTAATTCGGCGTTTTCTGGGACGCCCTCCTTTCAAGCACACGAAGGAAGATCTCACTACCTGCTTACCTAAGCCGCGACCTCCTTTTTCAACTCTTTGTTTTTGCGGTTTTCTTTTCCCGACTGGTAACCTGTTCCCCCCTGCTTGATTGCTTATATCTCATGTTTTTTTGATGTCAAAATTTAGTTAAAGAGTTGTTTGGAAAGTCGCATCCTTTTCTTCCCTTCGATTCTCCACCATTATTTGCCGCCCCCACTTACCTACTCTTCTTTCCCAAGTCTGAGCGGGTCTCACCCTTTTTTCCTCCTCGTTAGTGCGGTGCTTCGCTTTCCCTTCCATCTCTTTTATGTTTTGAGAAGCAAAGGGAACGTCAGTTCTTCCTCTTTTGACCTAAATCGCGTGCGGCTTTTGACGCCGAAGGAGGCCACTCAGTGGCACCAAGAAAGTGGTCCCTGCTCCATCGATTTTGGCGCCTGCGTGTCGTCAATTGTTCCCCGAGGCGGGTAAACGGCTTGGTTCTTTATCCTGGCCCTCCCCACTGTTTTCAGCGCCTGGCGAGCGGGCCTCTAGCGGGACGGCGCCTGAAGACCTTTTCAAGGCGGAGGAAACAGGTCACCACATCCCACCACAACCCACCCCCACAAACACCCAACCCCAAAACCCCCCCCCCCCCCACACCCCACAAACACCCAACAAACAAAACAATACCCCCCCCAAAACACCCCCCCCCCACCCCCCCCCCCCCCCCCCCACCCCCCCCCCAACCCCACCCCCCACACACAACACTTTTTTTGTTTCTTCCCCCCTCACGCCCCCTCCTTTTTCGGCTCTCGTCCGCGACGGTTGGTTTTCTCTTTCGTAATCATTTGGTTTTTTTCTGCGGCTAGCCTCCCCCCCCGTTCCACAGTCCCCCCCCCAAAGACCGCCTGTCCCCCTCTCGTGACTCAAAAGGGGTTATTGACCAGCGGGGCCGAGAGTTACGGAGATCCTTTTTACGGTCCTCTCCCCCCCCTTCTAGTCCGCCCCCTGTCAGACAGGAAGGTGGACCCAGCACCCTTCGATTGTTTACATTCTTCGCTCGGCACCCGAATATTTTCTCTTTTGCTGTTCTCCCCAAGATGAGTGATTTTTCTTCCCGGCATTTCTTCGCCTACTACGGGCCCTATTCCGTTTCCCCCCCCTGAACGCCGCTGACAGCTCAAATTCTAACATCAGGCTTGACCTCCCCCAACCCATCCCAACGTAGCTGAAAGGGGGGCCCCTTCCCCCCCCATGTGCCACTTCTTTCCGTGCCAAATCCCGTCATTAAATTCCGTTTTCGGTCCGAAGTCTGACTTTCTTTTTGTGGATGACGTGTTTGGTCCTCTCTTAACAGTTCCGGCTCCTGAGCGCTTTGTCGTTGGCCCCCCTTTGGTTTTTTATGGTCGGAGCACATCCTGCACTTTTTCCTCTGAAAATAACACTGTCTAGCCCCATATTGAGACCCTCAGCTCCTCAACCCTTAAACTTTATCTCGTTTTCATCCTGTAGGTCTCTTTGCTTTTCATTTTTTCAATATATCAAAGCCATGGCGGAACCCCCCTTTCCTGAACTTTCAACCAACATCCTTTTTCTGGGGAACCCCCGAGGCTACCCCTGAACGCCCTTCCTCCCCTCTTACTTTATGACCGCCTTTATTGAGATTTTCTAACCTTGTTCCCTCCAGACCTCTAAGAGGGTTTACTTAAGGTTTTTCCACTCCCTCGTATCCAGAGTCTTCTCTTCCGCATTGAAGAGAGTTTACCTCCTAAGGGACGGGACATTGTTAATTTGGGTTTCCTGATGATGTTTTGGTCCATAGCTGAGAGGAATTCTTCTTTTCCCGAGAGCTTGTCTTGTTTCGGTTGAAGGAAAGCCCGCGTTGCCTCTCAAGCGTGCCGTCCGTCCTTGAACCCTGGTTATTCTGGCGCGGTCGTCCCGCGTAGTCTCCCCTGACTCGGTTTATAATGATTTCCTCCCAGAACTTTGGATGAAATTTTATCCTTGATAGGGGCTGGTGTATCCCCTTCATCCTCCCCCGCTCGTCCATTTTTTATTTCCCCTCGGGCCTTTTTTTTCCTGGTCCGTAAGAGGCCCAATTGCATCCCTCCTTTCCTATCGAGCCTTGTACGAACGGAAGCTTTCGTTCTCCACCTCTGACGTGCGCCTTCTCCCACATACAGAAATAAGAGCTCCCCCTCCCGTAGCTGTCCCCCCTCCCCCCCCTTCTCGACATTAACTTTTAGTACCTCCTAGTCTCAGGAATTCAATAGAAGTTACGTATAGCTCCTCGCCGTGCGTCACGTTTATCTCGACTTGTTGCACCCCAACTTTGCTTTGTCCCCGATCCCCCCCTCCCCCCGAGGCCTTTCTCAAAAAAGACTTCGCTGTCTTAATGAAGCGCCGCTACTAACATCATGTTTGCCTGCAAGTATCGTTTCCTCCTCTACCATACCCTAAGTTGCTGTGTACCTGATAAAGGACCCCTTGTTCGTTAATTACCCCCGACGGCCACCAAGGTCGCTCCCCCTTCCCACGGATATATCGATGGTGGCATGTTAAGGGACCCCTCCCCCCTAACGCAAAATTACGGATTTTTCGCACGGGAGCGCAACCCTCTCGAGCACCTCCATAGTCAAGAGCCCCTGTCCCCTCGTTTAACTCAGTTGAATATCTTTTCTCTCATTTTAACCTAGTTTTTTCGTTTTGGCGCACGTGGCCCCTGCTTTCCCCAAGGGCCATGTTCCGTCCTTTGTCTTTGAGAGCCTCTTTGGATGTCCCCCAAAGCGCGTTGATTTTTGTTTGGTTTGTACGACTGCACTTCCCCTTCCTAACTTGTTTCCTTAGTGAGGCCCTTTTTGGTCGGACCGGTTCCCTGACTAGGAACCCCGGCCGATGGAATGTCTCTATTCCCCGCCTGCGCACTAGTTTTTATCTGAGCAAGCCTCCCCCCCCCTCTTCCCCCCCAAACAGGTGCTTCCCTTTAGTCTTCACTCGTCAGTGAGTACGCTCCCGCCATGTCGTTGTTGCGCGCATCGTTCTCTTCTTTTCTTTTTTTTCACTCTTCTTTTTTAGGGGTGCAGCGTCGATGACTCCTCCTGCGAACGGACTTCTGATCCTTGTCTCGACTTACTTTGGGGATTAAGATGTCGCGCTCAAGCTCCCGAGCTCGTCGGTCACGCTTTTGCCCTCGTTTTCTGGTCTCTAGACGGAGATGCGGATTCTATTTGATTGCGCGAAGTGCCTTCCCGACGTCCCTTCCCCTTTTTGTACCGCCCGAGGAGGGCCCTTCCCGGCTTCCTGGTTTGAAATGCTCTGACCCAGGAAAAAGTCTCCTGAGGTAATATCCCCCATTTAGTGGGGAGCTGGAACCTGAAAAAAAAGCACATCTTCCGGCCTGGATATGCCGAGAAAAGAATCTCCGTCCATGTTGACTGGAGCCGTTCCTGGCAGGGTCGTTCCTACGATGTTCGCGACCTTAGGCGTCGAACATGAATTTTCCAACCCCCTTTTTTGCGATCAGTACGTGAATCCAATCCTATGATGGCTTTCCCAACTTTCGTCCTCTTCACAAAATGTACTTGTTCGTGACCTGATCTTCGTTCCTTTCATTTACACACAGGGCTTCCCCCACTTCCCCTGCCTCTTCCCAACCGTTTCTTTCTGATAGATTGCCCCTCTAGTCTCCCTTTCCGTGATACACCATTCATACAACCGACTTTCCTTTTCTTTCGATGCGCTTCTCCCATGAAAGGACCAGGAGTCTGGAAACGATTTGGGGGCGCTTCTTAAGTGGGAAAATATCTTTTGCCAATCCTGTTGGGGCTGCCCCTTCGGTCCGAACTGTTTCTAGAGTATAAGGCTCTAATACACCCGCCCTCCTCTTTAGGCACATCTCTTCTTGTGTTAGCCTTCTTCCTGTTCTTGGAAATGGCCCCCCACAACCCTCTTCCCTTCTGTGTTGTTCCTTTGGGTTTGACCAATTTTCCACCATCTCAGGTCCATCTCTTTTTTGGGCCACTTACCTTTTCCAGGTCCCTTCCCTCTTTCCGCATTCTTCTCCTGACACACCTTCCCTCACGTTCTGTCGGACAGACCCCGGTTCCTTTTTTTCTTTTGATGGGCTCCCCTTCCGGTACGGTGACGTTTCCCCCTTTTCTCCAGTTGTTCTTTGGCGTCACACCCTCTCTTAACCTTTGAGATGTCTATGGCTTCTACTCTTTCCTTTGCTACCTTCTGGCAGTCTTTTTATTAGCCTTCCGGTCAGGTCCCCTTCCCTTGTTCACATCCCCCCCTTGGCGGATGACAAAGATGTGTCGAGTACACTTCTCCCCCAACTTCGGTGCTGGTCTTTCCCTTTCTTCCCTTTTTCTCTATCTTTGGAATTATCGTGTGGGCTCAGGCGGAATTTATGGTCTACCGATGATGTTCTTGTCTCATACCGCTCTGCTTGTGCCAGAGGTGTTGGATCGTTTTGGTTTCTTTTGGTCTCGGATCCTTTGCGCTTCTTCCCAGTGAGTCCAAAAACGAACGCTAGACCAACACGTCGTTCATGTCATTGAGCTCACTCCTGTCTTTTTTCTTTCCTTTCTCTTTCCTCAAACACACCCTTTCTCCCCAAGTTGAAACCACCCCCCCCAACACAAAAAACTCTTTTCTTTTGAAGGCCGAGATAGAACCTCCCCGATCTCGGACATTTTTCCCCATTACAAAATTACCCCTGTGAGACAATTGAGTAGTAAACATTCGGTAGCTCCCCTGCGTCGACCCCGATTGATTTATCGCGATAACTTTTTCCCTTTTTTCAGCCTCCCCCCTTGTGTCCGAATGTTTGGCGTTTTCCCCCCTTCCCTCTTTTAGACAGGGACAGAGCTTTCTGAACGTCCGCATCTAGAGATACATGTTCTGCGTCTGTACAGGGTTTTCCCTTTTTCCCTCTCCTCGATCTATCCCCCTACTCGGTCTCCCCCTACCTTGACCCAACTAAATGTTGGTCATAATCTTTTGGGATGGAAAAAAGATGGTTTGACGCCCCTTGCCCGAAGTGCGGCGACTGTCCCAAGGCCCTCGGGGCATTTCTTGATCCCAAGAGATGATGAGACAATGTTTCCGCATCCCCCTTGCAAGTAGTCCCATCTATCCCCTCCCCTCCTCAATTGACCTCAGTCTTGGTTCGCTTTTTTTTTCGGCGTGCGGGTCATGCTTTCGCCCCCTTCTTTCTCCCATCTACCCCCTTCCCCCAGCATATTCCTTCTCTTGGCCCCATCTCTTCGCCCTCCTCTCCCTTTCGGAAAAGTTTGCCATCCTCTCCCGAGTGCTGCAACAGCCG
>Ga0179591_1329506_pt1 | contig 11182 bp, 10 predicted proteins | sample CZOMad2_1_08_16f_FD_182891 | JGI IMG/M metagenome (GOLD analysis project Ga0179591, IMG submission 182891) | Vadose zone soil fungal communities from Angelo Coast Range Reserve, California, USA - CZOMad2_1_08_16fungal (PacBio error correction) | ecosystem: Environmental > Terrestrial > Soil >... | reverse complement strand
ACCCTTGCTCACGCAAGGCGTCATCGTTTCGACCATTACAACGCCTAGAAATCGGGTAAGTTTTGCGCTTCTCGCGATCTTCCTTCCATGCCTTCTCCTCCACCTGCGTTCGCTGATAGTAGTCTTTTTCGTATGCGACCTCTGCTCTTCTTCCTAAAGCGGAGGGTCGATGACTTGTAACCTCTTTTTTCCCGTCGCAGGGCATTTTCCCGCTTCGGCAAATCACCTAGTGTTTGCCATCCTCTTGTGCCCAGACGCGAGACCACCCTCCCTTTCCCGGCGACCTCTTCCTGCGCTGGCATTCACTGCGATTTGGAAGTTTCTCCCTAGACGGGGGATGGGAATAGAGGTCTTCATCGTCAAGCATTAGCCCTACACCCCGGTCGTAGCGTGCCACCACCGACCCTGCCGGACTTGTCTACCTTGCTGCCGGCGCCTTTCTCCTCCGTCTTTCGCTCTCACCGACTAGCAGTCATTCTCCTCGGTTCTCACATTCGACGCGGTGCACTGCCGAAAATATTATTTTTACAATCGTGCGTGCTTCTCTTGTCGCCGCCAAGACACTTAACCTTACTCGTGTCGTCCGTTCCCGAACGTCTCATTGAAGCGGTGCTTTTTTTCCCTCTTTTCCTTTTTTTTTTTAGACCCCCCAGTCCCTTACCCCGTCCTCAATCCCTGCACGCCTCTGCTTCTATTGTTTCTTAGTCACATTTCCTTCCAAACGATCTTCTTATCCTGCGGCCCGACCCGTTCTTTCCCCTTCTTCATCGGCAACGTTTCTATATCGCTGAACGATTAGCCCTTTGTACGGAAACCTATGGTAGAAGAAATGCGCTCTCCCTCTCTGCCCCCTTCCCCCTCAAACGGGTGTCCGCTTCCACAGTCCCCTGTTAAACGACGGTAAGACTGGTGGTTGTCACCATGCCCGGTCCGACGGACCATCCAAATCTTCCGAACGCTCGCTCCCTGCTCTTTGGCTTCTTCGTGGTCCATCCTCCAACTCGTAGCTTTTTGTAATTCTTCCTTTTAGATATACCCACGCCCTCGCAGGAGTCCCTCTACACTCTCGATAGGTGTCATTCTTCCCCCAGCTTAACCCTTCAAAGAGGTGTAGGGAGGGCTCCCCCTCCCCTCCCCCGCCCGCCCCACCACCCCCCACCTCCCCCGCACCCCCCCCCAAAACCCTGGAGACCGCCCGTGGCGAAACGGTACTCTTTTTCCAATGGAGCTACTCCCCACCTGTTAACACCTTTCCCTCGTCAATGTGAAAACTTTTGCGATAAACGGGAAGCAAGCTACCCGATGCTCCGCTCTATCTCCTTCCGCTTCCTGACCTCCATTAGCCCGGGAAGTAAAATTCCTAACTTGAGTCGAGGTCAGACCCTTCGTCTCCATTTGTCCCCTGCGTTTCTCCTACCTTTTTTTTCTTCTGGCCCCCAACACCCTTCGCCCAGTCTTCCCCGCGGCGGGAGGCGAAGCGTCTAGGCCGAGTCTCCTGCAGCTCAACTACCACGCTGCCTGTTTCAAGGATAGTCTGCCTGCTTCGCGAGCTCCATCCTTCGGCTGCATCTCGCGCCGGTTCAAACCAGCGTTAATTCCGCAATGGCTGACACACCAGAATAATTGATTCCCCCCCCCTCGAAATTTCCGTCCACAGCCCAAATTCATCTCTCTTGTCAAAAAGAATTCTCCACGAAGAGTTGACTGCGACTCTTTATTCCCCCTCGCCCTTGCCCCAACCTCGTTTGTCGCCAACCCCCCCCCCGGGTACCCGAGCCTTGTTGGTGTGCGGCTGATCACCTTTGCCCCTCTCTCAAGAAATTCCCCCTTGCTACTTAACTCCTTTGTTTGTGACTTTAGCCTCGGGCCCCTGGAAACTACTTTTCTCCCCCTTTGTTGTTTGAGCGAGATTTCCGCGGGGAGCCGTTTTCACCTTCCAACCACCTCTTCGGCCGTAGACGGGATCGTCGAGGAATCCCAAAGTTAATTCTCCCCAGCCTCCCCACAAACAGTATGTCCCGGGTTGGTCTCCCACGCTTGGACCTCCGCTGGTGAATACCGATAGAAACACTATTCTTGCTTTCTCCTTATTGGGGACCGTATCTCTTTCTTTCTGTCCCGGTCCTTCCCCTATGGAGGTACTAATGATCGTCCATGCCGCATTGCGCCCGAATTTCCGCTTTTTAAATAGTCGGATCTGTCTTTACACCGCCTGCGTCTCGCCGCTCCTTCCGGAGGGAAGTGCATCCTGCCCGATCGGAGCTTCGAGTTGGAGTGATATCGCCCTCAATGCGCCTTCCGCCCGCCGGGAAACAGGGGCACCCGCTCGTGGTGGCAGCCATGACGTGATGCTCCTCCCTCAAATGGACACGGCGAGACGTGCCGCTCTCGAATACTCCCCACATTTCTTCTTTCCCGTATGCCGTCGTCGTTAGACGGAGGAACTCTCGCGGCTCGGGGGTCTTCTTCTTTCCACGCAAAAACTTTTCTCTCCCCTGGGCCTCGGGCTTTCTAAAATTTGCTTCTCAGTAATCCCGATCCGGTCCTCCTCTTCGGTGTTCCACTTGTTGAAGGTTTTTCCCCCCCAATTGCCGACCTCATCATACTCTTAGGACGTGAAGCATCTGTCCCGGCCGCCCCGGACTTCTGATTGCAACCTGTCCTGTCCTGGTTTTCACCGGGAATTTGATCCCGCAGATAAGACCAAGGAGAGATGATGATCATCGCCTGCGAAAGAGGCAGTCTCAGATCGGTCTCCAGCCTGCTGGGCCGACGCAGGGTGCGTGGCGGGGGCGGACCGTGCATGGAACTACCTCGGGCCCTCGCGGGTTTCCTTTGCAAGTTTCTCCCTCCAAAACCTAGTTTTCGGGCTGTTCGATCTCGAATTCTAGATAAAACGAAGTTTGCCTGGCCGTCCGTCGTCCCTCCCGAGCCTAGCCCCCTTGTGCAGCCTCTGGATCTTCCACGTAGGCATCTCGCTAGTTTTTGGGAGGACCTTCTCTAGACAGAAAGTCTACAATCCGCAGCTGGAGCAATTCTCTTACTCCCGGCTCCTGGGTTTTCTGAGGCAAAATATGAAAACAAAACGATTTCAAATGCCGATTTGGAAGGACGAAATCGCTTGAATGGCTTTTTTCCCCGGTTTCGTCTCAATCGCAGCTCAGCATTTTTCATCAGAGGTTCCTCATCTCCCCCCTAGTACGCCGCACCATGGAGACTGCCCGGCCCCCCTATTAGTTATAGACTCAGATAGATGATGGATCCTGATGGATGATGAGTCCAATCGACCTCTTCCTTGACTTTCTTATTTACACGATGCGCCCCCATACGTGTTGTCCTGGGGCCCCCCCTGCTGAATCCGTTCGACCCGGAAGGAGCCGTTTCTCCCCCCCCCTGACCCCCTTAGTTTTGCCTGTACGAGATAGACAGGACCCCCGTCCTTGAGTTCTCTAGAGGTTCTTTTTTCCCCCCCTTTCTGTCTGCAAACTAGTTGCTGCCGTCGGAAGAATTTTCTTCTAAAGGATAAACCTTACATCGAACTCCCGCTTGGAAGAATCTAATGGGCGCACTACAACCCAATATCTTCCCCCTCCCAGAGCTTCAGCACCCAGGAGCAGGCCTCGTCATGCAAAGAGACCAATCTCCACAGGAAATTCTTCGAGGGCCGGGTCTTCTACACGATGTCTCCCCCTTTTTTTTTTACGACCTTTATCTCTTACGCTCCTTTTTGGTGTTGTTCTTTCTACTTCCACACGCAAGGTCTCATCTTCTCGAGATCCACGACCCTTCTAACTCGGGCGGGGCGCTTTAGTAGTAGCTTTCCTTCCTCTGCATACTGCCTCCCTGATTGACTCCCTTTCCCTGACCACAGATATGTTGTATTGCTACCCCTCTTCTATTAGTCCCTCATCGTACTCGTACGATGTCATATGATTTCCCCTTCCCTTTTCTCGGGTCATTCGAAGAGGCGGCAATCTTGTTTCCCCTCAGCTGCGAGTTGACCAGCTCGAGAAACCCCGATGCCTCTTCTCGTGCCTCTCCTTTTCGTTCGGCATCTTCTCTTTGGAAGAGCCCCAATGAGCCTCTCCCTTGTGGAATCGGAGGTGCCCTGACAAGCTTCCCCTTGGTTTCTCCACGGATTTTCTGTCCTCCTTTCAGCACCGACTCCGCCCCCCTTCCTAGATGTTACAGCAAGACTCGCGGGAGCTCCTTTATAGACATTTTCTTCGATTAAACGCAGCTGGGAATTTGACTTTCTCCTCCTTTTTCGCTCGTCCCGACCCCCCCTGGGATGGGGTCGACTCTGTGGCTATTAGTGGTCAATCTCTTTTGTGCTATTGACTCCCCCTCCGAAATTCTAGATTGTAGGTCGTTCCCCCTCCAGCATATGACACGACCCCTGCTGGTTCATCTTCTCCTCCCTCCCTCTCCACTTCTGGAAACCGGTTACGAGAAGGGACCTCGATTTCTTTATCTTGCCTCGAGAGATACATTCCCCCCAGCTTTCTTCCTCCTCCTTCACCCCGAACCGCCTACCTATGGCTTCGGCCACCAGGATATTCTGGAAGGGATTACCGGCCCCAGTCATTTCGCTTTCGTGCTAGAACTGCGATCGAATCGAACGAAGTACCCCTCAAAGAAGTTCCTTTAAAAACGTCCCCTGTTAAAAGAAGCCGGTTTCAGCGGATTTTCCAATTCACGTCCTCCCGACGAGCCCAGCTTAAGGAGGAGCCCGCGAGCGCCTGTCCCTCTTGACTATTATTCTCTTCCATCACACCGACCTTGTCCCATTCTCCTGAGTCTTCCACCCACTGCAAGAGACGGTAGACAGATAGATCCTCCTCTGCCCCGCCACCCTCTTCCCTTTGTTTCCACACAAAGCTGTATTTTCATACTTGGGACTGTTCTCCCTCCTGAAAACGGAGAAGCCCCTCATTTTTCTTCTAGAAAAGTCTGTATTCCACTTGCGAGAATCACTTTCAAAGCCCCTCCAGTTTTGGACAGTGCCACATTTTTTTTTGCTCTCAACCCCCCCCTAAACCAGAAGCCCTATGCTACCCCTCTTTCCTCCGTCGCCCCTTGCACGCGATCCCCTGGTCACGACCAATTCAACTAAATTGCCTCGATGACTCTTCCCTGTCTCCCCCTTTCCCGCCTATGAGCAGCCGTCTTCGGTCTGGACCACCCCCCCCCGATCGCCAGTTTTTACGCGCTTTGTTTGGTCTCTGGCCACATTTTATGCCTGAATGAGCACGTCAACTTCCTCTAATAATCCTTGCAGCGAGATGAGCTGCCCTCCTCTCTCGCTTCAGACCGCGGCGCATCTCCGCTTGTTACCAGCGGGACTTCCCGCCCTGCCGCCCAGTCCCCTATCCTGCGTCCACGAAGGTCAGACCGCCCATTAATAGATCCTCGGTCGGTCCATTCTTAAATGAAGCTTCCTTTTTTCGCGTCTTCACCAGCCGGCCCCCACGTTTCCCGCACCCAACGAGTCACGAGGACGTTTTGTTGTGATTTGTACTTGCCTTGGTTTCCTTTCCAGACATTCTACTTTCTCTCCGAATTTCCTGAATTTTAGAATCTCTACGCCGCGTGAATATCTTACTCCCCTCTTCTGTTTTTTCGATTCTTTCAGCGGCGGCGCGGAGGCTAAATCCCCCCCCCTTTAGTCCTTTTCTCTTCTCTTCTCGCTTTTGAAGCCAACGTCAGCGCCAGAAAACCCAACCAACCGTCCTAGTGACAGGAGTTGGAGACCCTTTTTTCCTCGATGGTGAATTCAATTTCGCCAGTCCCTCTTCCCGTGCCGAAGTCCTTGTGAAATCTTCTCTCTTGAATTCAGGTCTAGTGACTTTCCATGGTCCTGCCGGATTAGTTCCTCCCTTTCGGGAAGTAAGCCTTTTACCTGCTGAGACTTCCTGATTCTGTTTTCTTAGCGCCTTCGTTGCAGCTAATCCTGCCATTCTCTTCTGTAGAGTTTTCTCTTTTCTTTCTCCCCTCCATGAAGTTTACGAGCCGCGCGACTTTGTGCCTGTGGTTTCCAGCAGACAACGTGTCGCATCGCCACTGTTCCAAAAAAGGGAGGACGGCCGATGCCTCCTCCTCCATTCTTTCTTTTTTCCCCGCTATGCGCGTCGTCTTTGACTTTTGTCAATCTTTAGAGGCTTGGGAGGCTGTCTTTTCCCCCCCGTTTTCATAGACCAACCTTTCGCTGACCCGGGATCTCCTGTTCTCCTTGTTTCAAATTGTCCGCAAGGCAGAGCAGGTGAGCCCTGCGGTGTTTCTCTCCCGGTTCAGGAGTGTATAACCACATCAGATTGAAGAACAGTCCTTTTCTTCTTGCCCCATCATCCGATGTTGTCCAGATCCCTCATCTCATATGTACGAGAGTTGGCCATTGACGACGCCGCTTTTTTTTCGTACAAGGATTCTTCTCTCATCCAACGTAAGCCGCGACCTCCTGCTTCGCGCAGGTCCCCCTCCCCTCTCGTCTTTTGGCCTGGACCGTGCCTTCTTGAAATTTCTTGACCGCTTTTCAGGTACTTTTCCCATCCACCCGCGGATCCCGGCAGTTCGTCTCGTGAGCGTAGCCTTTACGGCTACAACGGGTCGACCTGGGCTTTAAGCTGTGACTCTAGTCGCCTCAGTCTTACAGTCCTCCTGATCCGGCTCATTCTTTTTTTGAAGAGCTATACTTTCTTTGAGGAGGACCTTGATTCTTCTACTCACGACCCACGTATACCAAGCCGCAGGCCGATCAAAGGGGTCAGATTCAGAAGCCCCCCGGTCCGAGCCCAAATGGTCCCACCCCACACGGTGCATCGGCAAACACCAAAATATTTCCCACCACGCTTCAATGCGCTCCTGGAAAAGGACCCTTTTCCAACTATTCACTGATTTCGGTGCGATCCCGCCGCCCTCTTCCTCCCTCAGCACTTAATAAAGCTTATCCACGCAACTCTTCGATTACGTTCAACCAACTCCTTCGTTCCCCCTCTCTAATCCCGATTTATGCTTTCCGCTCCACGCTGCGCTGGCCCCCCTTCCCCCCTCTGAGTAAGTTTCTGGCACGAGGACAGTGTATTTCACGGACTTTTTCTCTGCCTACCGCGATTCGCTCAACTTCCCTTCCTGACGGCGTCATCCAAAATATAGTTTTAGAACCCTTCGACCGTCGCTAGGAATTGCTTCGTGTTATCGAGTATTTTACCCCCCTATGGAGCACGAGTTTTCAGCGAACTCGGCCAGTGCCTGCGAAATTAGACACAATGTCCCAATCAACCAAGCTTTGCACGCTCTCAGCTTTCCTCGAATCACCAAAAAGCTCTTCCGCAAGTCTCTTCAGACCCCTCAGGGAGGCAATTCATGTGAATCCCAAGATCGCGATCAGACTGTGGCTGATTTCTGGGATCTTCTCGTCCGAGCTATTCCGTGCGCTGTTTTTTCTCTCCCCCCCGTCTCTCTTCTTTACAATCCGTTTTTTGTTGTTTTGCTCTGTCCCCTTTGTGCGCACCGCACGGCCCCTTTTTCGGTTTCTCTCTAAACCCGCTACGGCAGGTGGTCTCTCTTCGCGCCTTACTGCCCGTTTGACTCGGCCCATGGATTTTCGCTCCAGATATCGAGCGTCCTATCTTTTTGTATTCCTTTGACCTCTGATCCGAAAGCAGTAAGACCCTAGTCGGTAGACTTTCCCCAGTTTCTCCTTTTCTCTACTGAGCCAATAGACGTGATTAACGCAAGAAACTCTGGGTGGGATCCCGGACTCGCTTGTTGCAAAGCAGACGGAGAAACCGCATGACTCTTGCGCCGGTGGTTCTCTTCTTCGTTCAATATCTGATTTGGATTTGATTCCCCCCCCCTGCGTCAGGGCGCCCTGCCCTCGCTGGATTCCTCTTTCCACCTCCCTTAGCATACACGGCTGGTAGCCTCTGAAACTCCCCCCGGCTCCCCAGCTGCCTCGTTGCTTGCCGCGACAGCGTAGCTCTCGCGCCAGCCCCCTTTTTTTCAGACAACGACGATTTTCAGCCTTGACTTCGCCGCGTGGCCGCTGCCCTAACTCGGTCTCAGTTGACGTGAACTGAAGGAAATTTTTTTTTCTCCAACGTTGATGACTGCTATTGCTCCTCTCCCCTGTCCCCCCTCATTCCGAGATGTAGTCAGTTCCCCCGAACCGCAGTCACTTTGAGATTTTGGGTAATTTTTTAGCCGCCCGCACCCCTTGGCTCTTCTGTCCGCCCTTGGCTCCTCCTTCGTCCTCCTATGTTCGTTGTCGAGATCCCTCCCAAAATCTTCTCGCTCGAGGCCCGTACGTGAACCTTGGTGACCCGCCCCTGTTCTCGGTTCCCTTATCACGGACGGCCAGACTCGTTGTTACGAAGCCAATGCGCGCGAATCGCGTCAAGAAGCCCAACATGCGGGTTATTCCCCACAACTCCAGGTCCCCGCGCGTCACTTGCGTGAAAATTCTTGAACTGGTATCCGCGTCCGCCGCCTTCCAGCAGGCAGAAAGATGCTCGCCTTCTTACTTGGCTCTTTGACTTTCGTGGATTCATTAAACTGAGCCGCCCTGACGTTCTCTAGAAGGCGATCCACCCCTAAGCGACGGTAGCAGATATGCCGTACTCTGCCGCCCCACCCAATCCCTGGTGCCAAACCTAAATCTCTCTTCTTTTCCCTTTTTCTCCTGATGGCTTTAACTGCAACACCATTTTCTACCGACCTCCTCTCTCCACGTCCTTATATTTCCTTTCTCGAATACACTTCCCAAGCACTCGCCATTGCCCCTCCCCCCCTAAATCTTGATTCAACGGAAAGCAATCCTTTCCCCTCTTCTCGACTCTAGATTTCTCCTTCGCACTCACGCTCATACGTTTTCAAATCACCCCCCCCCTGTCCATCCTCCTTAGGAAGCGGCACGTCACCCCCTTCTTTTTTCCCTGGGATTTCCCTCCCTCTTCGTTTGCTGTCCACCCTTCAATTTTTTTCACTTTGTCGCGCGGAGAGAAAGAGGTCTTTAGCGAGCCGCTCCTCCTCCCAAAGGGAAGGATGAGCTCCCCTCCTTTTCGATATCTGCAGATGCGACGAATTCCTCGTCGTAAACAGCGGACTTCCGCATCGAAGGAAGACCAATGAGTCCCATCTTTTCAGTCCTAGTTCCCAATTTCATTCTTTTTCGATCTGTCCCCAAGACGCGGCAACGGAGAGTTGTAATTTTCCTCTCCGGTATTAACCAGCGATGGCACGTGCCCCCTCCCCCGCCATGGTCCCCGATTTCCGTTGTTGTTTGTGTTTGCTCATGGATTTGTTTCCCCTCCACGAAATCCCCTTTTACGTCCGAAATGTTTGGCCTTTAGAATAATTCCTCCTCCCGAGCGGAAATTCTCTTTCCCTCCTCCGTTGTTGTTTGTTGTCGTTTCCTTTTCCCCTCCCTTAGGCTAGGTTTCTCACCCCCCCCACACACCTTCTCTTACGCAGCACGGCTCTTTTTGGTGAGCCCCAACTAATGATCACTCCTCCCCCACCCACATTTTCGTGACGGCGTTGGCGACTGGTGTCCTTCTTAGTGTTTAAGTCCCCTACTTCCCATTCCCCCTCTCTTTTGAGATTTATTGGGTCCCAGATCGATGATTTGCTGTCGGACCTTATTTTGCCCAGGATTCGTCCTGCTTTACAGGGGACTTTCCTTCTTCACCCATAGGGAGATGCTCCTCATTTGCCCCCTGCTCGCCAAGGCGCTGCAGCTAATCTTCCCCTTCTCGGAGGTAGAGGTTAGATGCTCCGCGCAATGCCGCTTCGCTCAGCCTGTCCCAGGTGGCTCCAACCAGTGTTTTCCCAGGCCCCTCCTCCCCCTTCCAGTAATGACATGGAAAATTGGGTCCGTTGCCCTTCTTAATCCTAGTAAAGGCTTGATTTTCCCCCGACTTCCTCTGAGTGAGGAAGCTCTGAAATCTATGTCTCTTCTTCTTTTGGCGGTTATTCGTGATCGAAAAAATCGCGGACTTCGGATCTTTATGCATTTCACCTTCTTTCCCGCTCCTGGGAAATCGACACTTGGTCCTCTGAGCGGAGGGAGTAGAAATGGGGTGCAGCTTTGTTCCCCAGACACTATGAAGACTATTATTCTTTCTTTTTAAACTGTCCGCCTTTTTGCACTCTTCTCCTTCTTTGTTGAGCTTCATTTGATAGCCGCCGTCAACTCTAGGGAAGATTCACACTACGCAAGCTACCTATCAGGATAGCGCTGGTTCTCAGCTCCTGGGATTCTTGACCTTGCAATCCACCTACGAGTGGTGGCACTCGAGGCTGACACTGCTTTTTACACCCCCCCCCATCCTTAGTGCTGCGTCTTTCCTTCTACGCTGCATTTCGTCCACGACTCCCACTGGAAGTCCGGCATCTTCGTCCGCGAATCCCTCTTTGCTTAGACTATCTATACCTCGGGGCCTCGCCGCTACGCTTTTTTTAGTTCCCCCATGTTCTCGACGACCAAGCTAAAGCTACGTCGGGATCAGTTCTACTCCCTTCTCCGCCTTTTCCTTTCAGGTCCCCCCCCAAATATGAACCCACGCTTCATGCCTTTTTTCTTTAAATGCTTAATCGCGGAATGCTGGCTTTTCCCCTCTTCCACATCCGCCCATCCCCTATTTCATCATTGAGCTTCTTTTTCCCGAGTCGACTACAGGAGAAGTCCCCCTTCCAAATCTTTTTTATCGCGAAGCTGATCTATGATGGACTTTTCTCCCCAGTGCTGCTGCTTTCCATCTACCCCTGGATTGAGTACCCGGTGGATGGCGATTCTACCTCCGTTGTGGATTAAGGTTTCCCTTTCCACTCTCCTTTATGTGCCGGCGCATTGCCCCCCCATTCTCCCCCCCATAAGAGATTTCCCTACCTAGATCGCGGGCCCTCTTCTTTCGTCCTCCTATTCCAGATGCTTTCTTTTTCCCCCAAGAGTTGTGTGCAGGTCCTCTTGCGAACCTTTTCCATTGTTTTTTCCTTTAGAAGATTTCCACCTCTCAATAAAGTGGTATGATTAACGATCCTGGTGCGTGAAATACACCTCAGATGAAGCCGAGCGTCCGTAAACTCAGGGAGTCCCTTCTTCCCCGAATGCAAGCTCTCCGAGCCGTCCCCCGGACCCCCTTTTAGAGTTCTTTTATCTCTAAACATGCGCAGTTTGTTTCCC
>Ga0179591_1275138_pt1 | contig 11182 bp, 10 predicted proteins | sample CZOMad2_1_08_16f_FD_182891 | JGI IMG/M metagenome (GOLD analysis project Ga0179591, IMG submission 182891) | Vadose zone soil fungal communities from Angelo Coast Range Reserve, California, USA - CZOMad2_1_08_16fungal (PacBio error correction) | ecosystem: Environmental > Terrestrial > Soil >... | reverse complement strand
TTTCGCCCTTTTTTTTTTTTCTTCCGTTCCTTCGTGACTTTCCCCGTGTAAGGGGGAGTGAGAATATTTCCCCCCCCACTTTACCAGTTTTTTTTTTTTCCCCACGAGCAGCCGAGACTTGTTTTTCTTCTTTTTTCGGTTTTTTTCATTGTTTTCCCCCTTACCGTCCTGGGATTTACTTCCCCCTTGGAACCTTTATAAGAGTGCTTTCCCCGTTCCAACCCCCCCAAGTTCCCCTGGCCGTACTTTTCCCCCCATTCCCCCTTTTTTTCCCAATCTCCCCCTCAAGGGGCAATTCTAAAAAGCCCGCCCGTTTGGCCTTCTCCCCAAAGGTGTCCCGTTTCTTTCCGTGTGAGGATCTTCTCTTTCATCCCCGCAAACGTTTGGGACGGCGACCCCCCCGACCCGAGGCGGGCCTTTTCCCCTTTTCCTTCCCCAGATACTTTTTCCCTCTCCTCCCCCCCATTGCGCTGTTCCTCTCTTACTATTCGGCGCCGAACTCCCACAGGGGCCTGATTTTTTTACCCCCGATGCGCTCGTCATTCTTTGCTTCACGCCGCCGCCAAAGTGTTGACGACGTTCTTTTTTGCAGGAGTGCGACACCCCACTAACGGAAGGACCCCCCTGGGGAGCCGTTTTCTTTCTTTCCCGTATTTCGGATGCTTAGGAGCGGGTTTTTGTCGGCCGCTTTTTGAGGAACGCCTCCTGCTTTTTCCTTGCCTTCATGGACCGTCCTCGCAGAAGGACTGATTTTTCTCTCGACGGGCCATTTAAGAGCGGTGGGACCTTCCGTTTATTTTGCCCTTCACAAACCTCGGGCCCCCCCCCTATTTTTTCTAGGCCCTCCGGGAAAGACCCCTCTCCCCCCTGCTCGGCCGGCTTGAACCAGCCTCTTTTCTCACACCCTTCGGTTTTTTTTTTTCAGGCGTTCCTCAGGAGGATTTTTATGGCGTTGACGCCTTAGGCTGGAGAGTCCTATGAGGGTTTAAGGCGGGTGTATTTTTCGACCTCCCGTTCTTCCCTCCTCGTCCTCCCCCCCCACTTTGGTTCACCCCCTCCGTTTTTTGGATCGGCCACCTCCAGGTGCCCCCTTTGCAGGTTGTTCTGCACCCCCCACTTTTTTCAATCCGTCCGGGATGGGCCGGCACACGGAGGAACCGGACGCGCTTGTTGTTTTCCTCCCCCGGCTTTTTTTGACAAACGCCACCTTTTTCCGCAAAAAAAATTCACCTAGTGTTTGCCGTGCCACTTTCCTCCAATTCTGGGCTGGCTTTTATTTTTTTTGGCTATCTAGGAGGGCGTTTTTTCGGGTTTTGGAGTTTAAGGGAGTTCTTCCGCTCGAAAGTTTTTCTTTGGCCGATTGGCTAGTTAACCCTCTCCCTTGTATCTCTATTCCCCCTTGACCCTCATTTGTGGAAAAAAAAAAAAAAAAAAACCCCCAGCTTTCTCTTAGAATTAACGTTCTTCGTGTTTTTTTCTTACTGGCTCTAAGCCTGAGCTCTGTCGCCCTGTCCCCTTTTTTTGACCTGGCAGCCGCCCGGAGGCCGACCGCGACCCTTCCAGGACTCGTTTTTTTTTCTTCGCAGGTCGGGCCCGCGGGCGGCTTTTATATAGTCTCCACCAATCGGTTTTCCATATCGGCGAGGGCTTTGGTGCTTCTTCCGAAGCCATTTCTTTTGATCCACCTCTATGCGTTATCCGTGATTGTTGGAGAGGACCTGTGAGTGCCAAATAAAAGGCGGCCGTGGGTCGTCCCCTTTTTTTTCCCCCTTCTCCATCAAGGCGATAGTTTCCTTTTAGTACCGACGGAGGGTTCCTTCTATACAACATTGCTGCCGTTTCTTTTCCAATTTGCACAGTTCCCAGGAGACCCCCTTTCTTGCCCTTCCCCCATTTCTTCCTTTTCCCCCCCCCCCGAGGTCCTGATGGCTGATCCGTCGGGGAAGTCTTTTCCTAAAGAAGGTGATTTTTTTGTTGTTTTGGTTTTGGTTAGTGCAGTGGGCTACTGCGGAACTCCACCCCCGCTTTCCCCTTGCCCCCTTTTCCTCCCCTGGGTTCCCCATGTCCACTTCCTTTCCCTGGTCCTATCCACCTTGGAGACAATAATAGTTTTTAAACTTCTCTGACTTTTGACGTCCCCACCATGCCGGTATCACAACAGTCTTGGGAAAGGCCCAACGCCCTGAAAGTCATCTGGTTAAAATTAAATCACCATTTAATCCCTATGTTTTGTCGACCAGTGGGCCAGTCGCAGTATCCCGTGATTCCAATGGCCTTCTTCGTGGAATGTGGAACGCCCCCCAATTAAGGGCCCCAGGGCTGCCCCTTCCCGCGCAGTCGGGTCGCCTAGAACCGGACCATTCCCTGATTTAATGTGGGTTCCCCCCAGAAAAATTTGCGACTGTTTTCCACTTAGCAAGGTCCTTTCGCGGACCCCCCCTGCCTCTTCCCGGTTTGCGGCTGCACCCCTTTTTTTTCCCCTTCTTTTTTCAGGGAGGAGTCGGTTGCAGGGCCTTGAGGGAGGTGGTCATCGGGATCCTTCAGCTCGATCTGTACCTTGTTAGTGGTGCCCCCGGCAATCGGCCGACCGTCTTTTTCCGTCTCGCAGGGGACAAAGCGGTGCAAAGGACGATCCGAGATGGGTGTGAGAATTTTCTTTCCTTTCTCCGCCCCCAGTTTTTTCGCGTGTTTGCTTTTTTGAGGTGGGGGGGGGGGGGGGGGGGGGGGGGGGGGGGGGGTTTCCCCTTTATTTATTTTTTAAGCCCTCGCCCAATAGCCCCCCCGGGCAAGGCGTCTTGTTACGCCCTCACTTCCTCCACGTTTCAGTGCTCGCTTATTCTCTCTTTTTTCCTTCCCCCCCCTGTTGTTTTTTTGGTTTAAGAGGCCAGCTTTCATTTTTCCTTCCTGAGGTTAACAGGGACTTACGGGTGTCCGAAGAGGGCCTTTAATGTTTAACGCTAGAGGGCCCTCCCCCCCCCCCCCGCACCTTTTGACCCTCCCTCCGTGAACCCGGATCTTCCCTTTTTCTCGAAACAACCTGATAAGATGTCTTGGACGGACCCTGGCTTGACTTAGGACGACGACCCCCCTCCGGGGCCGCTTGTTGGCTTGGCCCCCCCTGTAGATCTTTCTTTATTTCTCGATGCCCTGTCCCCCTCAGCCGTTCCGCTCCGCGTCTCCGAAAAGTCGGGCGTCAAAACCCCCCTGGGGGGTCGCGGAGCTAACTGGATAGAATAGTCTGCCCCAGGTATCAGTTTTTTTGCTTTGTGGTTGATTTTTTTTTTGGGGCCTCGACAGGTGGGTTGACCCTGAGGAACTTCTTGGCGTGTCGCCTGGTCCCTTTCCGTGTTTTTCGTTGCCACGCGTTGCTTAGTGTTTCTTGGCAAGAGGGAAGGAGGTTTACGGGTCCCCCGTCGCCCCAATAGGAGTAGCATTTCTGGGAGTTGATATGGACTTCCCGCAGAGGGACTCTCTTTTTCTTTTTTTTACTGTTTCTTCTTGGTTGGCGGTTTGTCCCCCTTTGCTGTTTGTTCCAAACCTCAGATGTAAAAGCCCCCATGAGGTCCATGTGGGCTGGGGCGCAGAGGGTTTTTCCCGGTCGTAGTCTTTTTTTGCCTTGGGCAGCGGTGGGTTCTGCCCTCGGCCTTTGCCTGCCAGAAAAGACAAAACTCCCAAACCTCACATCCTGTGACCTGAAAAATCCCCCTTTCCGGTAATTCAGGCTTCTCTTTTTCACTTTTAGGAGTGAGCGCATGTTTGTTTTTTCATGAAATCAAAGTTGGGTTGTTTTTAGGGCCTTGTTTTGGGGGATTTTCCCCGAGTCGTTTTTTTACCCGCTTATCAGGTGAGACTGCTCCGTTTTTCTTTTTGAACGTTCCCGCTGGCTCGGCGCCTTCGGGCGCCCCCGGTGGCACGCGCGAGTTTCAAGTCAATTCCTTCACCAAGCCCACGCCTCGTTCCAGATGGGATCCCCCCCCTGACATGGAAAGATTAGCCGTTCGGACGAGTCGAAGATGTGTCCCCCCTGTGGAGGACCCCTACAGGCTTGGCGACTGCCCTCTTTCCCTCCGGGGCTCAGTTCCTTTGTCCCGTCTTTGGTGCTGTCTAGGTTGCTCGACGGGGCAGGCATAGACGAGTTTGTCTAAGTAATAACTCATAGGAGGGGTTCCGCTTAACCGGCCTTTTTTTTCCCCCCCCCCATGCTTCTGTAATATCCGTTCCTGTTGTGGATTTTTTAACGGTTTTGCCTTTCCGGGATTTCAGAGCATTACGAGTTTCGGAGAAGGCCTAATCCAGCTCCCCCCCCTTCCCGTAACCCTCCTTTTTGGCTCTCCCGCCCGCCGCTTCATGATCCGGTTGTGCAATGCACCAATGATTTTTGAATAGGGGGTTGGGCGAAGAGGGTGTTGGGCCCTTGGGGCGGCACCCTTTGTCGGTCTTTTTTTGTACCCTCCGGGCCACGCTCCTTGCTCACCTGCCGTATCACCTTGGCGGTGGCCGCAGCACAGCTGGTGGGTTGAACTGCCGTGTTGATTTTGTCACATTTTCCTTCGGGTGGTCTTGAAGTCCACCGTCCAACTCTGGGATTTTACCTTATTCCATACCCTTTAGCACCGCCTCCATTTCCTACTTTTCCTCCTCCCCCACCCTTGTGAATTGACTTCCCTGCTCACTGGGCCGAGCCAGTGCTGGTAGAGGTTCGGGTGGTGCGTAGTCGGGCCCCCAACAACAGTCCTTTTTTTGACGGGCACACCTACAAAAGGGTCCACTTTGGTTGCTTCCCACGTCTATTGACCACGCGCGAAGGTCCCCTAGGAGGTTGGGAGTTTTCCGATGAAGAACCCTAAGCGGAAAGCGTCATGTTTAGAACCAGATTCCCATTCCTGTGCTTCATTGATCTTGTTTCCTTCTAACAGTCATTTCTGGGTGCTAACATTATGCGCTCAACCCGTTTGCGGGGGGAGCTTTTTTCTTTTTTCCCCTCTTGACCCTCTTTCTTCCCCCACAAGGAGGATGCTTTTACCCGTTTGTCGGCTGCTAAGCGGTATGAAGTGACCCTAGAGATTGAGTAGCCGGGTTGAAGGTCTTGGGAGGAGGGCACACCCCCCTCTCCCAGGACATTGCCCTCGGGCTGTGTTGCGTGATTTTGCGACACGTTTGTTTTTCGGTAAAAGCTCCCCCCTGGTAAGGGTTCTCTTCCTTCTCTTGGGGCGATTTCGGGGCGCTGGCCTTGCCCCCCCCCGGTGGTGTATAACCCTTTAACAAATTGTTGACCCCGTGGGCCGGTTAAAGGTTTTTTTTTTGCGCCTGCCCCACAAGTTTGATATGAAGTCTCACCCTCCTACGTCCTCCTCGTGGTAGGGTTGTCCCCACCCTTTCGCCCCCCCCCCCCAGCATTTGCTTTGACCCCCCGTGTTTCCTCGGGGTTGAGCGTAGAAAGCCAACCCGAACTTCACGGTCAAGCATCAAACGTTCGACTCTGCCCCCTCCTGGAAACACCTTGGATGGCTCGAATCGATCTTTCATCTTTCATATCACTTTTTTGGTTGTTCTTTTTCGCCGCTTTACCTTCGCTGGCCTTCGTGGGTTTTCTAGCGTTTTACTGGTTTTTTTTTCGTCCCTCAGTGCTTTTTCTCGGACCTGAGGCTCGTATTCTGAACGGTTTTTCGCTATGGTGCGATGGGACTTCGTTGAGGCTGTTCTCGTATTCCCCTTCTCCCCTTTCAATCCTTGGGCGCCGCTTACCCCCCCCCGGTGCTAACGTGGACGATTCCCAATGTCGCTTTTTGTCTGACAATTGCAAGCCCCGGGTCCCCATTCTTCCTCCCCGATTCCCCGGGTTGTGAGGACCTTCACTTGGCATCAATACCCCTGTGCGGGATTGTTCCCTCTTCCCCGCGTCACGGTGACGGTCCCCGCCCGCTACGGAGGGTTGTGGCTTCCGGCCCAATTACCTTCCCCGCCCCTGCCCGAAGGGTCCCCCTGGCTCTTACCGTCTCCTCCCCCCCTCTTCTCCATTACCTTTTGACCGTGGACGAAGGCCGCTTACGCGTTTTTCCCCGCCGGGCCCCCGGTTTTTTCCCTCCCTGGTTCTTGTCCCTCATCAATGACACTCATGGAGCCGTTATTGACAAAAGTCAGGATCAAGGGGGCCTCGCTGTCAGCCCTGGGTGCCAGAAAGGCTCCCTTTCGGCGGGTTTTCGTATCTTGACCCTGACCCCCAGATTTTCTTTGCCTGAGGGGGGCCTGATGGAGATAACTCTCCCGTACTTATTTTTCCTTCCCTTTTCTTTTTTCTCACCAGGTCCCTCTGGGAAGGGTGGACTACGACTTATAAAACCTCGTTTGCCCCCCCCACCCCGCTTTGGGGTCCCAGGCTTTTTCCCACGCTTCCCCTGGCGTGATGGGAGGTGGGCCTTGCTGCGGAGCTGCCGGGCGTCCGCGGTTTTTTTGGAGTGGACGACCTGCTTGGGAGGCGGTGGATAGGCTCCGCTCACCTGGCTTGCCAAACACGTCGGTTCACCCCCCCCCCCCAGTTTCTGCGGGTGCCCCCCTGGCCCAAGTGGGGTGTGTGGACACCTTCCGCTGAGAGGGCCGGCAAGTCGGCAACGGCAAAAAGGGCCGTCGCAGTCCCCTTTTAACGTCCCCTCCCCTCCCCTCCCCCCAAGAAAACCCGTTTCCAATTCTTGTGTGCCCGGGCCATACTTGAGTAACGTGTTTCTTCTTCTCCTCCCCTTGCGTGTAAGGGCGGTTGGAGGGTTGTGAGTTCGGAATCATCAGCACGAGTGGGCTGAAAATACTTTTCCACCTTCCCTAGTACTCTCCCTGACATTCCCAATTTGGGAAACCTGTATCCTTAGACAAAAGCTGTTTATGGGGTAATCTCAACTCCGTGAGCTCGTGATTGTCCCCACGTCAGAGGCAGGGGACGCACCCTCCTGTTTCCCCCCTACCCCGGCGGTGACTTCCTCGGCCATGGGAATTAGTTTTTTGCCCCGGTCGGCCGGGCGGGGCGGCTCCTAGAGCACAATTCAAGGATTGTTTTTTTTCCTCTGCACGGAGGCTTGCAGTTTTGACGCTCCCCGGAGCTTTGGTATTTTCCCCCCCCTCATCTGGCGCTCCTGTCTTTCTCGTGCCTTGAAAAGGGCGGACTTTTGAAGGGGGAAGCCTTCGTTTTTTTCCCTTGGGGCGGCCGAAAGGGGCCCGCACGGCCTCCCCAAGTGTTTTCCCTTCGGCTTTTTGTCGTCAGGAGTTGTATCCTTGCCTTGGGCGACACCGCCCCGTGTTCCAGGTCGGCGCCACCCCCCCCCCACTTTGCGTGGTCTTGCACATTCCCCGCTTTTTCCCCCGCGGTCCTCGACCGTGGCTCGATCCTCTCGTGCGGCCTTCTTTCCCACTCTCAACTTGTTTGAGTTTGATGGATTGGGGCTGTCGTGCAGCCCAGTCGTGCACTGCAACCCCTTCCTGCACTTTTCGCCGGTCCCCACCTTCCTCTTTCTTTTTTTTTTTTCCGAACCCCTTTGAGTCCGCCTCCTCATTTTAGTGGAACCTTCATTCGTGTGCTTGCTTTTTTGAAGGCTTTTAGCCACCAGTTTTTTCCGCAGTCCCCCCCCTCTCGAGTCTTTGCTACCCCTTCCATATCTTGATCCGCCATTTTGGTTGGCCAGGGGGCAGTTTTTCCTGCTTCCACTTTCCTCTTTGGTGTTTTCCCGATACGAAACAGAGGAAAAAGTGACCGCCCCCGCTTTTTTTGCCTTCCGTGCCGTGAGCAACCCTTTTTCTCTTCCCCCCTTCCCACTCTTGTAACCCTCACCGGGGCCGACAATCTTGAAGCGGTGAGCCTGGCTCGCCCCTTTCGGTTTTACGGGCTTTGTTTGCCCCGGACTTCGGTCTTCGAGGGCGAGGGAAGGGACTTTGACTGGGTCTTTCCCCCGAGAGCTTCGTCTCGTTGGGCTTTGTCCCAAGGGTTCCATCGTTGTCCGAAACCGGTGTCGTCCCGGTCAGGACAGGTTCCAGGACGGATCGCGGTGTATTCGACTGAAAGGGGTCCGTTACCGTCACTCACCCCTGGGAGGGGAATGTTTTTGCGGGGTGTACAGCTGCTTCATGCACTCAGCAACACGGAAGGGGCGCTTTTCCCGGACGGCAGGGCAAGGTCCGTTTGGACTTGCCTGGCTGCAATCCCTTTTCTCTTCGTCGCTCATTAATGTTTGTTGTTTAGCTTCAAGCGTCAATCTTCGCCCTTGCTCCTTCCGTGTTGCTAGTCGCTTGCCCTTGAAAAAGTGGGTCTAACCTACCCCTGCCTCCCCTTTTTTTGAATACACAAGGGGTTCTTTCCCCCACGGTAGGAGGACTCTTGAACACCCATTTTGCTCCCGGAGCCTCGACACCCCCCCTGCCTTCCGGCGGCTACGTCCGTCCCTCGTGGGCCGCTTATTTTGGGGAACTAATTCTCCCCCCGAGATATAGATGCCAAGGCACTTTTCCGGCCGCTTTTCCGCAGATTCATGCCGTCGGGGGTTCAGCCCAGTTCCCCCCCGCCCAGTCTTGGGGGGCGCCCGAGCCTGCTGCCACCTTGTCCCTAGATATGAGGCCCCCTTCCTTACACCCAGGTATTTGGATTTTTCCCCTACCTTTTCTCTCGCCTTTCTTGAGTGGGTTTCGCTGTCGCCTTGGCCAAGGGAGTTGTGCCCACATGCCGTCAAGCCGACGGAACGGCTTGTTGGCCCAAATATGCGCCCGCCTCCCTCTGGGAGCTTGTAAATGTCAATTGCACGAGACCCCCTCTAGGAATGATTCAAATGTTTTTTCTGATGGTAGCACCAACCTTGCTTTCCAGGTTCACTATTTGCTTTTCTTCCAAATTTTGATCGGAGCCTGTTGGATTTCCCCCTCTGAGGAAGTTTCTGACGTTTTTTTGAGAGTGGATACCCCAGAACACCTCCCACCTAAACCATTCTCTTTAGTCTGAACCACAGTGAGGAATGATTCCTGCCTCTAGAGTTCCGTCTTCCCTGCTGGTCGCATTTGGACCAGGCACGGGAAAGGTTGTGTTGGGCCTCCTGTAGGTCGCCCCCCGTCCCCTTTACTTCGGAAGCAGGAGAATATGCTAGGACTTTTTTACGTCCTCTTCCCTCCTTTGCTTTTCTCATGAGGAGGGGTACCACGTTTTACTTCTTTCCCCCTTTTTCGACATTTAATCTTACCACAGTTCACCTCCGGAGCCTACCCCAGATTCGTTATCCACCCCCCCCCTTTTGGCTCGTGTGCGCTCTATAAAGATCTGGCGAAGACGGGGGGTGGGGGGTGGTGGGGGGGGGTTTTTGGGTGGGGGTGTGGTGGTGTTGTTTTGTTGGTTTGGTTTTCTTTTTTTTTGTTTTTTTTTGTGCGTTTTTTTTTTGTGGCCGTGTTTTCCCTGTTGGAAGACCCCGCTTCGACCTTTTTCGGCGATCACTTTCTCTTGTCCTATGAAGTCTCCTTTTTTTGCCCTGCCGGCGTTTTCCCACGGGGATAGTGAACACCCCTCTCTCCTTTAAAGCAAGTTAAACTTTACCGCAGCACGTTGAAAGGGTTTCGTTGTTTCTTCTTTTCCCTCCTCGGTCACCTCCTTTTTCCCCATTTACCACCTGGAAATAGACTTCCTAGTTTTTTTTTTACCGTACGGCTGACCCCGCAATACCCCCCTTCGTTTGAGCCGTGTTCCCCATAACCCTCCTAAAAACCCCCCCCCCCCCCGTCCTCATTAACGCCCTAGCCTCTCCAGAAAGTATTATCCTTGGGGTCACCCCCCTTTCCCACAACCCAATTGGTTTCTTTCGTTTTTGGCGACGAGTTCGTTTCCCGCGGAGTGCTCCCACGTTCTTTAAGGCCTTTGAAGCTGCACATCCTTCCTCTTTATGTGTTCTTTCAATTCGTAGTGCACATTTTTCTTTTCCCGGCCTTCCCGCGCTGGGTGACCGTCTCTTTTTGGGAGGGGACATTCCAGAGGGTATTCGCTTTCACACCAAGCCGCCACCTAGAAGGTCCCCCCCTTCCCCCCCAGTCCAGTGCCGGGCCCCTTTTTCTGGTCCGTTTGAAGGGGACTCAATACCCGCACCTCTGTTGGTCTAGATGTCTTTACATGCCTTGTCATGTCCTAGCGGTACCTGTTTATTGGCTCCCCCTTTTTTGTTATGACCCCCTCCAAGAGGCGCGTTGGTTCGGCAACTCCCACCCCCACCGTTCCCCCCACGTTTTTTCTTTCCACCTTGTTTCGTAGGGCCCCGTTCCGAGGGACCTCCATACCGGCGGATTCAGTTTCTTTTTCACTCAGGACCTCCCTGTGACCCCTTTTCCCTTAGCCCTCGTTCCATCCTGCCGGGTGGGTTCCTTCCTCCCCCCGAGTGTCTCGATCTTGATTCTTTTTTTCCTCCACGGTCTCCAGGAATTCTTCTTGGATCACTCCTGGGCTCACAATTGGGATTTCTTGAGTCTCGTGCTGTTCTGTGACGCGTTCTTCCACTGTAGCTGTATGGGCCATTTTTTTTCGGCTTTGAGCAAATCAGGCTCGAGCAGGGCCTCGCAGATTTCGGCGGCCGGTTCTTTTGGCGTCTTTTTTTAAACCTCCCCCCTTCGTCCCTTTCGGGTGAGGGTGCTCAAGTTCGTGCTGGTTCCCTGGTCAGCTTCCATTTTCTGGGGAGCTTTCAGACCCCTGGATCGCGTCGAGGCCTTTTGCTGGTGGGGCTCTTTTTTCAGAACCCAGGCCTTTCCATTTTTTTCTCGGTCACTTTTTCCCGGGGTAGCGCCGCCTTTTTATGAATTCCCCCTTGACTACGTTCTCCGCTTTTTCTTTGGGACCACCCCCAAATCGCCACCAGACCACGAGGTAAAAAACTTTGTTCCCACTTAGATACCCTTTCCTGGCTTCTTATGCTCCCAACTTCTTTACAAATATTCCTTTCGAAGTCCTGGGAACGTTTTCTGGGTGACTTTACAACACTTATCTCCACCCTAAAATAATTTGTTGGAGTTGAGGTAGATACTTTTTTTTCGCCAACCCTCCCTTCACGTTCCGGCGGAGCCATTTTTTTTCTTCGTGTTGTTCTTCGACTCTCCAATGTAGTTCTTTACGACGCATCGGGTAGGAGAGAACTTTTTTTTTTTCTTAAGTTTTGGGTGTTGAATTTTTACAAAATCAAAGAAA
>Ga0179591_1376438_pt1 | contig 11183 bp, 12 predicted proteins | sample CZOMad2_1_08_16f_FD_182891 | JGI IMG/M metagenome (GOLD analysis project Ga0179591, IMG submission 182891) | Vadose zone soil fungal communities from Angelo Coast Range Reserve, California, USA - CZOMad2_1_08_16fungal (PacBio error correction) | ecosystem: Environmental > Terrestrial > Soil >... | reverse complement strand
TTTTTTCCCTCCCCCTGCTCTGAGCGCGTCTTCTCGTTGGAAAGAAGGGAAGAGTGGGAACTCCTTTCTCGTGAGGCCATCGGAGGGGCTTCAGCCCCTTTTTGTTTTTTCTCGAGCTACAGGTCCATCGCCCCCCGTTCTTTTTTCCTTCGAGTTTTTGAATAGCGTAAGGTGATGGTTCGATTGCAGTCATATTCGATCCTCCATCTTTTTTTCTTTTCTCCCCAAGTGAGATGACTGACCTTCCTCCTTTATAATTGTCGCGAAGATTTCTTTGTCTCCCCCCCCCTCCTGGCCGTTGAGTTTTATTTTCTCCTTTCCCTCCCCCCCTGCTTTCTAAGTAGAAGGATATTACTCGAGCGGCCTCCGATAAGCTCGTAAATGAAAACGTGAATGTTGTTTCTCCCTTTTTTTTTTTCTCCTGGCCTCTCCCGGCCTGCATTCGCCCCTCCCTTTCCTTCTAAGGTATGGAGATGCACTACGACCAGCTTTGTTCTAGCTTCTTTTTCTCTCATTGCCGCTTTAGTACACACCAGGGTCCCGTTTTTCTCAAAGATTGACGCCCGTCACGACCGCTCTGTTTGGCGAAGAGGATTCCCTCGCCGAAATGTAGGATCTCTTTTTTTCTCCAGTCTCTTGGACCCCCTTTCTCCCTTCGGAGATAGAGGAAATGGTTCTCTCTTCCCGCTAATAGTACGGATTGGCGAAAGTACCCCTCCTTCCTTTTTGGCGTCCTTTTCCGTTCTTTTCTTTTTTCCTGCCTGGGGAAAGAAACGTATCGATCACCCTTTTTTTTTTTCTGTTCCCTGGCGGCCCTCTTCCCTTCAGGTTGGAGTAAGAGACAGACGGCGTAAATTTCCTTGTCCTTGCTCGTTATGAGAGAAGGACAACAAAGACGTCTCTCCCTTTCCTTTTCCCCCCCCACCCGAAGCCCTACCTTCGGGAATCCCTTTCTTCTTTTCCGGTATGGAGGTGATGATGCTCGTCTTTCGCGCAAAACCTGTTGTTGACGTTTTCTCCACTTCCCGTCAGCCTTTTCAGTTCTCGTAGCTTCCGAAACTGGGGTATGTGGCGTTCTCTTCCCTCCCTCGAGCTTGCCGTCGTCGATGCTCCCTCGCCATCTCTTTTTCCCCCTCTCCGCGCAAGCCTCCTCCTATGTTTTTTGTATCCTTCGTGTCCCTTTTTTGACGTACAGGAGACAAAAACCACCCTTTTTAAAACTGCAAACGAAATCCAAGGCCCCCCTCCTCTCCCCCTGATATTGAACCCTTCACCGTCGTCGATCCTTCTTTTTCGGGGGTTCCCCCGGGCACAAACGCGTGCCTGGAAAACTTAAACGACCTTTTTTTTTTTTCTTTTTCAGAGAAAGATGATAGATTTTTTCTTTTCTTTCGCCACTAGCGGCCTGACGGCCCCTTTTTTTTTTTCGCTTCTTTTCCACAAAGAGCCTGTCTATCCATCTTCTTCCTTCCTAGAACGTGACGTGGGAGAAACGTTCCGCCGTGACCTTTGGCCGGGCTCAGAGCTTCACACCGGTATCTTTTTCTTTCAAAAGTCCCGCATCGAAGTTTCATCTCCCCTTTTCTAATATCTATAGGGGTAATAAGCCTCCGTTAGAGCGATATTGCCAGGAATTAGTGATCGAGATTACGTCCTTTATCAGCCTCTCTCTTTTGACTGTTCGTTGCGACTCCCGTTTTTACAGTCGATACGAAAAAGGAGGAGAAACGTTCTTTTTGGTAGAGGCGTCATTGATGACAAAATACTGCTCCGACTTTTCTCCTCACGATTGTTTCGTGTTTTGACCCGGTCGCCTTCCCCCTTTTTTCTTTTTAAGAGAGAGATTCAATCTGGGCTAGGACGCCCCTCTTCTTTTTCTTCTCTTTTACTTGGAGAGTCTCGTTTTTGTCTCCGCGAGTTCTTCCCTCCCCCCTTTTCCGGTGTTAAAGATCGTTCCCTGTTGACACTTGGGATTGAGGGTGCCCTTTTTTTCCCCCCCCTTTCTTTTTTCCAGGGAAAACCCCCCCCTGGTGTCCTCTTCCCTTTCTTCCATAGTAGGAGATTTCGAAGATCTTTTCTCGCGCTGCAGCCCGGTATAGAGACTTCTTTCAAGCCTCTTTTTTCTCCGAGCCTCCTTTTGATGTCAGTCGCTAACTCTTCCTTGCGCTGATGGTTGACAAAGCTTCGCGGATCAGGGGGCTGCGGAATCCTCTTTTCCTCCACATCCCCGACTGCACATCCTGATCCCCCTTTTTTCTCATAAAAGGTGAAGAAGTCTTTTGCTAAAGGAGGGCGTCACCTCCACTTTTTCTTTCTTTTCTTCCGACATGATAAAGCTTCTCTTGGGCAGACAGAAGCTTTTTCCCCTCTTTAGTGATCGTCTCATTTTCTTGGTGTTCCCTCCCTCTGGGAGTGAGATTAGGGCTTTAAAAATCTTTCTTTAAAGGACCTCCGCTGCCTATGGCCCTCCTTCTTCTTTCGAAAAGCCAGGACTATTTTTTTCCCCGCTTCCCTGATCCCCAGGAGATATACGGAGCTGAAACCTCCCTCCCTTTTTCTCCCCATGGCTCTTGTCTTGAATCCAGATCCCTCTTTCTTCCTTCAGGAAATTCCTCTGCCCCCCCCATCGCGGTCGTGAAGGAAAGGTCTCCTCCCCTTTTCTCGGCGGCCTGGTGTCGCTGAACTCTCCCCCTGAGGAAGAAGAACCACCTTCCACCGGGTGAGTTCGACCCCTTTCTTTTTCCCGTGCCTTCCCAAGTCTCATTTCCCCCTTCTCCTTCCTGAGTGCATAGAAAGGATTTTTCCAGGTCGCAACAAAGGAAAGGTGTCCCTTTTTCTTTTTTTTCCAGAACTTCAGTGCCTCCCCTTTCCTCCCGAGAATTCATCCTCGAGTTTTCAGGGACTTCCCCCCGGATATCGTGCAGGGTTTCTACCCTCTCAAAGTAGACAGTTTCTCTGCGAGAAAATTATCACGGTTCCCCCCCCACTGGCGTTTCATAGGTGGGTCAGCCGTCCCTGATCGAAAAACCCCCCCCCCCCCCCCAAGGCTGGACGACCTTCCTCCCTGCAGATGCGACTGCCAAGACAAGGCCGAACTCCCCTCCCCAGCTTAGGAAAGAAGAGCCTTTGTAACGGCTTCCTTTCCCGCCAAGTCGATGATTTCCTCGCAGAAGATGGCCTCGGCTCGAGATCTCTCGCTTCTCCTCCTTTTTCCCAACGAATTCTCTAAGCATGCGACGCGCCAGTTTTTTCCTTATTTCCTTCCCTATAATTTGAATAATATAAGTGTGTCTCCTCTCTTGGCAAAAGAGGCCCCTCCCTTCTCTTTCCCCCTTGTGGCTTTCCGAGTTGAAATACTCCTTGGAGGACATCAGGAGGCTGTCAGTCCTCTTTTTTTTTTTTTGTCTTTTTCTCAGGCTTCCCCTTCCCATTTCTTTTTCTCCGAGAAAGATGTGATTGGTGACTTCGTTTTCTCGAAGAATAGGTTCAGTTGCTCTTTCTTTTTTTCCTTTCGACCCATTTCATTGTTCTTTTCCCTCAAATGTGTCTTTTCCCCCCTTCGCAGGCCCGTGATACTTTTTTTTTTTGTAGAGTTTTTTGCCTTCCCCGCTTTTTTTTCTTCTTTTTAATGGATCCCTGAAACCCCTTTTCTCGGTTGCTGAAGTAGCCCATCTCTCTTCTTTCCTTCTTTTCGAAGTCTTTTACCCCCCCTCAGGGTGTTGAGACAGGCAGGTTCTGCATCTTGAACTCCGGCGGTAATGAAGACTTTGCCGACTTTTTTCCGGTCTGGCTGAATTATCCTCGGTTATGAAAAGAGGTTCGCTTGTTGAGTTATTATAATTGCCCCCCTTCCCCCCAGGACGGAGACCCAGGCCCTTGAGCCACTCTTTTTTTTTCTTTAGGACCTTGCGTTTATGAGAAGGTTGTGTCTCCTTTTTGCTGAAATCCCCTGGGACTCGTTTTTCTTTCTTTTCCCCCGTGAAGAGCCAGGTTCTTCTTCTCCGCTTCTGTTACCAGATAGTAGGTCTTTCTCCTTTTCTTTCCCTCCCTTAATTATAGCCCAGGCTGTCTAAATCTTCTTCCACCCCCCTTTCGGAGTAATTAAAGTGGCCTTCCTTTTAGAGCAGGGCCAAGAAAATTAGTTTCTCTTCTCCCTCCACCCCCTCCTCCCCTGAGCACCCCTTTATGTCTCTTTCCTTTCCTTTCCCGGTTTACGAGCTTCTTCTTCCGGGCGTAGTAAAGGGAGGTGCCTCCCCCCCCCCCCCTGTGATATCAGGGCACCCTTCCGCTTCTTCTTTCCCCCTAGCAAAAGAGCCCCGCTCTCCCGCTCAGATGTGGCACCCTTTCCCCTGTATGGATGTTGCTTTTTGAGTCGGCTTCCTCGCCCTTTTTTCCCCCAATGTGCTTTCTTCCCGATAAGAGAACTCGTCCTTCTTCCCGGCTGCCCCTTCTTTTTTCCTTCCCAAGCATGTCCTAGAGATTGAATAGCCTTTATGAAATGGAAGACTGCCATCTCCTTTTCCTTCCTCTGTTTGACTTAGGCTCGGACCCCCCCCTTTTTTTTCTTTTCCCACAAACAAAGTAGTGGTTGCTCTCCCAAGGGTCACAGGTGAAGCTTTCGACGCGCCCCCCCCTCTTTCTCTATCTTTTTTTTTTTTGAATTTCCCCACGCGATCCAAGGAAACTCCTCACTGTCTTTTTTAGGGGCGTCCTCGCCAATTGCTCGACGGTCTCTCTCAAGAGAGGCCTGGCCCTCCACGATCGTAAAAGCGTTTCTTTCCTCGTGCCAAGTTTTTATCTCTTTCCTCATCTTTTTCTTTCTCCCTTTGCCCTTGAAGTGGTGGAGAACTTTTTTCCGTGGCATTTGCCGGGATCGCTTTTTCCAACCTTTTTCCCCCCTCCTCTCCCATAGTCTGCTCTCTTCTATAGCCTCTTCCCCTGGCATATATCGATATTGTAATCATCTGTTGAGAGAGATAGGGACAGGAATTTTTGCTCTCTCTTTTTCCCCCTTTCTCTCGATGTACTTTTTTTCGTTGTTGCTCCTACTAGGTGTTCCCCATGTCCGGGCGAAACGCTGCTCTTCCCCCCTTTTCCGGTAGAGGCCGTCCTTTAACCTCCTCTATCTTTTTTTTTTTAAGACCCTCCCGACCCGGGAGCAGGCCAGTCTCCCTCTACTCATGATCCTGACGCTCCCTTTCCTTTCCTTCTTTTCGCCAATTTAGGATGTGCCTTTTTTCTGCCGCGACGCGTAAACGCTCCTACTCTTTTTTTTGTTCCCATTGTGCGCTTACCTCCCTTTCCCTTTTCTTTGCGTGGAAGTTTTCAACAACTTTTTTCTCCGTCCCGGGAAAAAAACTTTTCTCTTTCTCTTCCCAACGATTCCGTGAGCTTTCTCCTCCTCTCTCCGTTACTGGACGCGCTTTTTTCTCTCGACGGCAGCGAGGACTGCTTATCTTTTGTTTCCCTTTCCCTCCCCTTTCATGCCGCTCCCTCGACAACCTGTCTTTTTCTTAGTCGCTGATGAGTTGCTCATCTCCTTGTCTCCCTTCCTGGGCTGAGGGACTAGCTTCATTCCCCCCCCGACCGGCCAAATAATGAGCTTTCCCCCGGTGGCCGGCGAATAAAAGGTGAAGCTTCTCTTCCTCCCGGAGTGTCGCCGCCCCCCTTCCCGCCTCTTTTTTTCATGATAAAAGCTAGTGCGCTTCCTCGACCGAACGTGGTGCTCCGCTCCCTTTTCCCCCATGTGTTTTGCTTTCTCTGTTTTCCCCTTTCAAAAGGCAACGGGAAATTGTCCGAGGGACTTCCTCCCCCCCTCTGAATATTCTAGGAGTCTTTCCTTCTTAGAGCTAAGAGATGAACATTTCCATGTGTCGCACATGGATCTTCCCCCTTCCCTCCTCCCTAATGTAGCTCTTACCCGCCCTCATTCCTCGTTTTTTTCAAATCGAGGTCTTTCCTTCCCGCCTTCGTAAATCGTTTCTCTCTTTTTTTGTTGTGTTTTCCTCGAACATCTTTCCAATGAGAAGACGCCTTTCTATCACAGCTGTAGTTCGACCTCTCTTTTTCTTTCTCCCGAAGGGCCAGGTTCCAAAGCTTCCTTTTTCCCTTCGCAAGGAGAAAATCTGCAGATTTTTCATGGAACGGTGTAATGTAAAGAGCTTCTTTCCTACTCCCCCCCCAGATGAGTTATTGGACTTCCCTTCTGAAGAAGAGTTTTTCTATTAAATAATAGGATATTCAGCTACATTTTAAGGGTCCCCTCCACCTTTCCTCTGCGAGAAATTATCATTTCGGTTTAGAGAAAATTTGGCGTCATCCCTTTCCCCTTGGTTCCCCAAGATGCCCTCTCCCCCCCCTAAATGACTATTGACCCCTACAAGGAAGAATTCACCACTCCCCCTCCCTTTCCTCGGGCGAGGCTACGCTCCTCTCCTCTCTTTGATTTAAGGATGAAGAACTTTCGCGATCGAGGAGCTTATTTTCCCCCCCCCCCCCCCCCTGCTATCAGCAAATATTGAAGCGAAAGGTCGTTCTCGATCTCTCTTTCAATTCCGTGTTGTTTTTCTTCCTCGATTAGTAGAGCCGAACCGGGCGCGTAGACAGGTTTGCCTCCTCTTTCCAGCTCAAGCAGCTCGCGATTCCTTTTTTCTTCTCGGAGGGTCCTTTCAATCCAGGATTAGAGGGTTTCTCTTCAGCTGCCATCGCCTCCTTTCTTCTTCTCCAATTTTGATGGTGGCCTTTCCCTCGGTAGATTCGTACCCTTGGTTCCCCTTCCTGATCCGAAATAATGGGTTAGACCCTTTTCCTGTGCGCTGGAAAATAGTGCCTTCTTTTTGATAATTTCCCCGAACTTGTCGGTTTCCTTTTTTCTCCCGGAGATGGATGATAGCTTTTTGCTCCCGACACGCGAGCAGATGCTCCTTTTTTTCTCTTTTCCTCCCCTCGAGCTCACCCTCGTTCTCTCGTGAAAATGACACCTTTTTTGCGACTGCCGCTTCTTCCCTCTCCCCTTTCCGATTGCCCACCCTTTTTTTTTCCTTTTTCCCTGAAGGAAATTATGTCTTTTCTTTATGGAGATTGCCCTAGACTCCAACTCCCGACCTCCCGAGGGGGATAGTATCATTTTTTCCCGAAAAAAAAAGGGGCCTTCCTTCCCCCTATGGACTACCTTTTCGTTGACCTTTCCTTTTTCTCTTCTACGAAGGGGGTTGGTGGTGGACGATTCCTTTTTTTTTTCTCCCTCCATTGGGTTCTCTTTTCCTGTTGAAGAGAAAGGTGACGACTTCCCTCTCCAGTCGTAGATATAAGGAAGCATTTCTCTCCTTTCACACGAATAGTCCTCTGGTAGCAAAGAATATTGACTTTCCTTTCCCGGGGAAGGGTTCCTGCTTTTCCGGCAAACCCCTCTTTTTATAAAAAGTCTCGCTCTTTTCCTTTTCGAGGAAGCGCGGTTTTCGAGCTTGAGAAGGTCGTCTTACTCTCTTTTCCCTGGTCTTAAAGTTCCCTTCCTTTCTCTGATAGATAGAAGGAAAAAAGACTTCTTCCCCCTTTCCCCCCTAGACCGCGATGATTTTCGGGAAGGTTTCCTTCCCTCTGTGATGGGCGGTCTTTTTTTTCCCTCCTGATTCCCCTCAGCCCCCGGCTCCTTTTTTCGCAACGAATCAGCGAACTCGTCTTCAGTTTCTCGAGCAGGCAATCCCCTTTTTTCTTCCCCCCCTCTCACTTCTCTACCCTCCGTCGTCCGCCTTCTTTCGTCAGGAAAGGGAAGAATCGAATTTCACTCGTTTGAATTATAAGTCCTCGACCCCGTTTTTTTTTTTCATTTCTTCCCCAAACAATCTTTTTGAAAACTGCACACTCCTTCTTTTCCTGTTGACGAAGAAGAAAAAGATCTTGAACCCCTTTCTTCGTCGGAGCAGGTTGAAGCGTCTCTCCCTCGCCCCCCTCAGCCTGACTTCTTTTTTTCCCTTCCTCTGCATATTGCTAGAGGAGGCTACTCTCTGCCATGGAAGGCGGCCCTTTTTTTTCATCTTTCGGGCGCAAGCAGTCTCTCTTCTCTCTTCCCTTTCCGGCATATAAAGTGAAGTTATCAGCGGTTAAAGACATTTTGCTTTTTCTCTTGCGTCGCACTCACCCAAGCCATCCCCTTCTTTTTCCCGATAAAGAAGGCCTGGCACATCTCTCTTTTTGTTGGTGAGGAGAGATAGTGCCCGGCCTTCTTTCCTTTTTTTCCTCTCCGAGAGCCTCTGGTATGTTTTGCGACTCCCTCTTTCTTGCAAAAATGTACGGCGAAACTTCTCTTTCAGGTAGAGAAGTAATTGCTGAAAACTCATTATTCTTTTTTCCTTTCACTTTGGCTCTTCCCTGTCGCGGCCAGGTTTTCCCTACGCGAGAGAAGCATCGTTTTCTTCGCGGCTGGACGGAGAAAGTCGCTTTCATGGCTTTTTCTTTTTTCACGGCTCCCTTTTCCCACCCACATTTGGTGTAAAGATATGTGTAGATTCTCCCTTGGGATTGCGTGTTCCAGTTTTAAACAAACTGTTTTTTTTCTTTTCCCAAAAACGGTTTTATATAGAATGCAACTTCCCTTCCCCTCCCGTAGCTGAAGAGGATACCTTTTTCCGGTCTCATAGAAGAAGTCAAGATCTCTTTCTTTCCTGCCCTCCCAAAAACTGTGCTGCGTTATACCCTTCTCCCGAGTTAGATGATGAGGTGCCCCCTTTTGCGCGAACGGATATGGGGATCGTTCCTCCCTCAAAATTATACCGACTCCTTTCTCTATAGTAGAGGGATAGGTGTACCTTTTCCTTAAGACGTCTTTTGACTTGCTATCAGAGTCGCCATTTTCCCCCAGTCCTTATAAAGACGACTTCCTTTCTTCCTGGCGCGCGTCCTCGAACGCAAAAGTGGGTGATCGAGACTTTTCTTCTCTTTGCTCTCTGCGGAACGCTCCTCAACCAAGTCCCATTTCCCAGCAAAAAGAGTTGACATGCAGAGGAGGTCGCCAAGCGGCTCTTCCTCTCTTCCCTGCTCCGGCTTCCTGGCTGGACTCTTTCTTGTAGAAAAGGGAAGAGGAAGGGTTCTTTCCTCCCCCGACTGTCGGATCCGTTCACTCCCCTTCTCCACACTCCTGAGAAAGCTGCGGTATCTTTGTCACGCAGTCGTCACTCCTCTTCGCCTGGGGTTTTTTTCCCCTTCCCTTGCTGAAGACTCTCCTTTTCACGCTGGCGTGAGAACTCTTTGTCGTCCTTCCAGAAGGGAATGCAGGGCACAGGCTTCTCCTCCCAGGATAACCCCCCCCTCAGTCGTCGCACCCCCCTCCCTTTCACGAGATTTATCGACCTCTTTTTCTCGAGAATATCGAGGCGACTCATCCCCTCTCTGGAGCCCTACAATCCTCGGCTATCCGCCTCCTTCACCTGGAAAATATAAAAGGACCCCTTTTTATTATCAGGGAAGATAATGAAAGAGTTTCATTCCCCTTTCATCTTTTAACCAGTCTTATGGATCGAAGCTTCAAATCATCCTCTTAGACCCTAGTCAAGACCCTGCCGCTTCCTTTCGACAAAGAAAGCTTCTCTTCTCTCCGACAGGATAATGGATGTCAGGCTTTTTGTTTTTTCCCCACGCCGCTAGAGATTCTTTCCCACCGCTTCCCCTCCTCAATAGCCTTTCGAAAGAGCCAGTCTTCCTTTTTTCACTCGATCTCTCTTACTACCTGTTTTTCTTTCCCATCGAGGCAAGAGGCCGAACCTTTTCTTTTAGATGCTATGAGGAATGTTTTAATGCTTTTTTTTTCTCTCCTCTCTCCCCCTCGTGAGGCCATCGGCCCTTACAAAAGGATAGAAGGTTTCATCCGTGCCATCGCGATTAGAGTCGGCGAATCTTGTTTTTCCCCTCTTCATAGCTAACTCGGTTCCGGTGACGTTTTTCCCCTCCAACGGGGTCGAACTTCCTCTCTGAAACTCGTGCAGTCTTTGCACGTGATCATTTTCCGGGGTAGAGATTTCCCTTTTCTAGCCGAGGATTTTTTAATGGGATACCTGCCAATCCCCTTTTTTTTTAAGTGCCTTCTATTAACGACGGCGCCTTCTGAAAATGAAAAAGTGAAGGTTCTCCCCCCTTTTCTGTTGTGATACTTGAGATTGAACTCGCTCTTTTTTATGCCCGTTCCTTTTACGGTTCTGGAGATTCCTCTGTCGAAAGACCAAGCGGTTCTTTTCTTCTCTCATTGTACGTACTTTTCGCTCCCCCTTTTTCCCCCTTTTTCTCAACGATTTTCGGCTAACCTTGCTCCCTCTGTAGACGACGGTGTGTCTGCTCCCCTCTCCGACCATCGGGATCTCGGATTCAATCTTCTACCCTTCATCCTTTTTCGGTTCAGCTCGTTATCTTTTCCGAGATCGAACGGATTTTTTCTCAACTTCCCCCTCGGCATCTTTTTTCTTGCCCTGTTCCTGTGCTGTCCCCTTTTCTTTGGACAGAAAAGTAGAGAGCCCCTTTTTTCGGGCGGCAGGTTAGAGCTTGATCAGGTTTTCACCCTTCCGTAGCCTGAGGTGACGCCCTCTTTTTTTCAGAAGTCTTAAAATTGTATTTTTTTTCGACGCTCTCGGAAAGCTCAGGAGGTGGCTCTTTGATTCTTCCTCTTACGCAGCCAGTGATTTTCCTTGGCTGGAAGAAACCCCTTTCCCTCCCCCCTTCTTTCCAGTTTCTCAGAGATTCCCTTCTCTCGTTCCCATCATGTTTCGGCTTGCCTTCTGAGAAAGGACGCTCTTCCTCCCTCTTTCCAGATAATGAGAAAGATCCGACTCTGTTGCCTTTGTATCCGGTCCTTCCCCTCACCAACTATTTGGTTTCCCCTCTCTTTCCATCCAAAAGGGTTCAAAAAAGGTTCCTTTTTTTCCCCCCTGGCAACGTTCGTCGGAGCCGGTGTTTACCTCCCCCACACGCGCCTCTCCTGCAAACTGAAATGGCGCCTTTAGGAAGAGATAGGGCTAGAGGCTTCTCCGTCTTTCGCCCACGAGAGGCCTGTCCGGTTTCCCCCTCCCCTTCGTCTTTTGGCGCCACCCACTTTTTCAAGAAGGAAGGAATCGACCCTTTTTCTCCCTGCCTATAAGAGTTTCGCCGGTACCTTTTTTTCTTATCGGGTGGCCAAGTAAATAGAGCTGATAGGAATATTT
>Ga0179591_1310489_pt1 | contig 11184 bp, 15 predicted proteins | sample CZOMad2_1_08_16f_FD_182891 | JGI IMG/M metagenome (GOLD analysis project Ga0179591, IMG submission 182891) | Vadose zone soil fungal communities from Angelo Coast Range Reserve, California, USA - CZOMad2_1_08_16fungal (PacBio error correction) | ecosystem: Environmental > Terrestrial > Soil >... | reverse complement strand
GGGTTTTCTAAAAAAAGGAGGTAGACCTTTATTAAAGTTTTTCATTTTAACCACCGGCAGGTTCATGTGATCGACCCTGGCCTTGCTCCACCGTTTGATTCCCGCCATCAGTCTGCTCCCATGGCATACTACAAAGAGTTGTTACCCCCAGACTCTTTCACTTCTTTAATTTTTTTTCTGGTTTTTCACCTACTCACTTGCTGTATTTTCGCACTCCCCCGATGAAACTTTTTTCGTCCCTCCCTCTGCCCCCATTTTGAAGCACAACACGTAAAAATTTCCAGAGTCCCTCCTTGAATCCTCAAAATGCCCGTTTCCAATGGCATAAACAACAGTAAGGTTTTTACCTATTTTCAGACGGTTGTACCTTTTCTCTCTCACTCTTTCTAACTTGTGTCGCACGTATGCTTAACATGGTGAAACTTTTTTCTTTTCTACGCAGGAGTGGCTCCCCCTCGCGTCTATTACCCGTTGATTATTATAAACAGACCGGGTCCTCATTCCTGTTGTTGCTCTCTTTTCCCCTGGTGGGTCCTGTTCGCGCCGGTCTCCCAAGCGTTGAGCCTATTTTTCCCTCCATATCCCGGCTGCAAGCATGCCGGTTGAACCCTTCTTCTTTGTTCCCCTCTTTGAAAGGATGATCTTGCAAGGAGAACAAAACATTCCTCCGAATTTTTGGCAAATCAATTTCCCCCTCCTTGACGCCTTTGCAAGAGGCAGTCGTCTGACTTGCTGCCTTTTTTTTCTTATCCATTGCATGTGGGCCTCTTTTTCGTGCGTTCTTTTATGATTGTTTTTTCATTTCACCACACTTCCCTGCCCTTCAAACTGCCGAAATAAAGGTATTTACGGTATTCTTTTTCCCTCTTTTTGAGAGTACTTGCAGCCGTTTCGGCCTCCTTGGTTCGAAGAGGCGGCTTTCCAAACCCCCCATCCCTTTCGCCCCGACAAGATTTATTCCTTGCCAATTATTTTTACGTTTCCCCTCTGTTTTAACCGCCGGTATTCCCGGGTTTTTTGAACCTCAGCCGCCTCGTTTATCTGACACCCCCTTTTTGTGTTCCCCTCAACGGTCATTTATTCGACAATGGTGTTTCCAATTTTTACGCTTTTTTTTTAACCCTTTTTTTCTTAACAGCCCATGACAACGCCTTTTTATCTTGACGCAATCTCACCCCAACCCCCTCTTAAACCGGTCCTTCCGCAACTGACATGTGTGGTCCTCCCACTCCTCCCCCAAATCAAAGCTGTCCCCCGATGTCTATCATGACCTTCTGGTTTCTTAGAAAGCGTCCTGAGGTATTTTTTTCGCCCCTTCTATATTCGGATAAGCCACTAAGCGTTCTGCTTCATTTTGAGTTTTCTCTCCGCAGGTATTTACAATATCCTTCCCCTGTCTTTATATTCCACTAGATACCTTTTAGCCCCCGGCGAGAAGATGCCAATTTCACCCATGAGTTTAAGCGGTCAACCCCTCCTCACCTCCTTTCTTTGGGATCTTATTCTACGCGCGGCACTATTTTCTTCTTTTCTTCTACCCCACCTAAACGATCAAGCCCTCACCCCCCTTCAGCACTTTTGTCTTTTCCTTTTGGGGTTTGACAACCTTTTTTTTTCACGGTACTTCCATGGACTTCCCCTTGTTTTGACCTGTCCTTCCACTTCTTTAAACGTCCCTTTTGCAGTTAACCCTCAGTTGAAAACGCATGTTTGCCCCCCCCCTACTTTCGAAGAAACCCGGGCCGGGTTACCACAGTGTCCCCACCCCCTTGCTTTTGAAACGGAATTGGCTTTTACTTCTCTTTCTGCCCCCTTTTTTCTGCATCATGCCCCGTAAAGAAATGGTTGGGTCCCAGTGTATTTGAGGAGGACCACAACTTGAGCCTTTGACAAACTTTCTTCCGTTTCTCCTTTGCGGGTGTTGAATTTTAATCAGCTCATTCCCCCCACAACCACAACGACATGAGATAAGATGTGCCCCTTTTCTTGGTTTTTTTCCCCATTTTGCATGTAATTTTTCTCCCGTTTTTTCTTGAACCCCAATAAGACGAGCCTAACTTTGCCCCCCATTCACCCGATTATTTTAGAAGCATTATTACGGGCCCCCCCAAGTCTCTTCCTGCACAATCACCATGGCATCCTCTTGCGTCCCCCCTTCTTTTGAGTGATAACCAATGCTTTTACGTCCCCTCTTTTTTGACTGCCGCGATGACTATTCTATTGCCTTCGAGTACAAACGCCTTTTCTCCCCCGAAGGTACAACACCCTTTAGGTACATCCCCCCTCTTCCCAGTAAAGGCAATCTTTCCTCCCACCGCTCTCCGCGCGAAATTCACAACCTGTTGTTTGCTCATCCCCTCCTTCTTTCCCAGTGTCCAGGAGTTTCTTAGAATCCCCCAACGCTTGACCAGTTTTTGTCCATAACCCCAATTACTCAATACCACCCCCGAAGGCGATCACCGTGTGCATCTTTCTTTTTCCCCACAAGTGGCACAAGGTTGGCCCCCCCACCCCCTTTTTTTCAACATAATGCAGTTTTTAAACCACACCCCTGCTGCGTCGTCACAGAGGCGGGTCGCTACCCCCCATCACACTTCCCCTATTCCTTGTCCGACTCTATGAGCTACGTATTTTGGCTTATCAGCATATATTATCCCCTGACTGTTCATAACGTAAAAACGGAGAAGTGACGACCAAATCCCTTCTCCCCCCCATTTTTTCTTCTTTCCTACCCTGTTGTTTTGTGGTCTGATCTTTCTACTTCTTTTTTCACTTTGCTTTTTCGTTCTGAAGTTTTGACTCTTTGCTCGAGATCTAATAGATATTATCCTGCTCCTCCCCCTTTTTGTCTTTTGGCGTCGGACGGCCTCACAGACTGCCCCGGTTGTTTTTCAACTCTTATTTCTTTGGTGCCCGGTGTGGTCTTATACTAAACTCTTTTCCCCCCCTCAGCATTCCTGGAAGGGTTTTATTTCGGTGCTTGTTTTTGTATGCTTCTTTTTTTCTTGACGCAACCTACTTGGGACTCTCCTCCTCGTTGTGGACGGATTTTTGCCTTTTTCCCCCCTCTATGTTAGGCGCGCCCCCCCATTTGAAGTTTCCGCTTTCTGCTGTTGTGAGCAATATTTAGTTGAGGTTTTCTTGTCTTGTCTACCCATTTTTATCCATCGTTGTACAACGTTGGTGACCCCCCCCCGCCCTATCTTTTTTCCGCCTCTTGTCTGACTTGCACTCTGGACTTCCCCCCCTTTTTCTCCCCCTGCCTGAGGAAGTTAAACGCTGACCTGTGTTTGTTAGTACGCCCTCTTCTTTTGCTTGTGTAATGCTTAGTCACACTTCATCCTTCGATATGCGATTCCCGCCGCGTTGATGTTTTTGAAGGTGTCTTTCTTCTTTCATTCTCCCCCTTCCTCCCTTTCATTGGAAAAAGTTACCCCCTTTCAGTTTGATGCAGTTCTTTACCCCAGTCTTGGTTGGGTGTTACTAATCGACTGCTTCAACCTAAAATTAAACCTTGCCCCCTCAAAAGGGGTTTCTGCCGTTTTAGGTCTACTCAAAGGCCCAAGGGGGCAACCACCCCTTTTTCCTTCCCGTAATTAATGGCGACCCTCTTGACTCCCTTTCCTCAAAGCCAGTGTGTTTAGATTCCTCCCCCCCCCGCCACCCTGGTTACTGCTGGCATTGGTCTCTCCCCCTTATGTTCCCACATGGTTTTTTTTTCCCACCTGCATTCCTTTTAACTTTGGAACGTTAATGAATTTGGCCACGATAAACCCCTTAAAAGAATTGCTTCCCATTGCTTTTTTTCCCCCCCTTTCAACTTCCCCTTTTCCTTTTTTTTCGTTTTTTTCTGGTCGTTTAGTTTTGGTTTCTCCCGGCCCCTTAAATAGAAGATGATGCCCTTAATCACGCAGATACCCAAACCCCAATTCGGTAAGTTCTCTTTTTAGACCCGTCTAACCCCTTTTTCCCTTAGGCCTCTTTCTTGCTATCAAAAAGGGGTTACTTTACCTTTTAATCTCCTTTCTGTTTCACTATTTAATCCACTCTTCTTTGTCTTCCCTCCCATACCGTTCCCTTTGGATTAAGTTCTTATGATATTTCTAACACGAAATAACTCGCGGCTTGCCGCCCCTTTCTTTCCTACAAGACTTCCTCTCTTGAATCTGGGGAAGGAAGTCTTGACTTTCCTTTCTTTTCTCCCCCCCCCATCCCTGTTCAGCTCTACGATTTTCTCAAATAGTTGTTTTTTGTTTTTTTTCCACGCCCTGTCCCCCCTTCCTTTTCTTTCTTTCTCGAACCTTTGGAAAGTTTAAAACCGGCCCCTCCACCCTTTACCGCAGGAATGAAACACAAATTTTCCCCCATCCTCACCTTATTCCAACAAAACGGGTCCCTCTCTCCCCAGCGGCTGCAGGGGGCCCCCAACCCGGTTCCCCCCCGTCCTCCGATTGGAAAACAGCGGCTTACCATGCTCTTGATGAGGGTACAAAAGGAATGCTGGTACAGTTTCCCCTTTTTTTTCTTTTTTTGAAATTCTCGCGGGACGTGTATTCTCCCCCGTTTTTGCTTTATTCTTCATCTGCCCTGTTAGAAATTTAATACCGTCCTCATCCTTTTTCGGACCTTTAGAATTCCCTCCTCTTCTTTCTCACATCCAATCATAGAATCAAACGTGATGTCCCCCGAGTTGTCTCAGTTGCCAAAAGCTTTCCGCTTTTCTCCCTTTTTTTTTAACTTCTTTTTTTCCCACGGCCGCGGCCAGGATCCTTTTCCACTCGGGGTGTCCCAAGCCGGAAGGTCCTTTTTTTGCATTCGTGACTCCCTTCACCCCGGGTTGAGTCCAAACTAGTTTCAAACATTCAATGCTTTTTCTATAGCCCCAATCTTTTAGCAGGTCAGTTCCCCCGCTTCCCCCATTTCGAATACCTTTCCTCCCTTGTTTTGGATACATCCCCCTGTCAGAGGCACTTCACCTCTCGTCTCGTTCCGCTTAGACACAACGGTTCCATTTTTTTCCCTCTACTTTTCCGCTCGAGGGTAGATGCTTCGCCTTCCGACAATCTTTTCCAAGGAATGTTTAAGTGCTTTAATGACCCAGGGTCCCCCTCCCTTTGCGCAGGACTTGCCAAGGAGGGCCCCGTTGGAACACGGTTTCCTTTTTGAAAATGCCTTGTCCCCTCTTTTTTGCTCTTCGTCCTCCTTTCTTTAACTAATATAAGTTTTCCCTAATCCCCCCCCCTGTTCACCCCCCCTCCCTGTCAACCCCCCCCCTTGTTTTTGCGGCTGTTTAATTTTCTACAAGCAAATGCATTTTTCCGCTTCTCCTTCGTTGACTCACACCTCTTCTATAATGAAACTGACTTTTTCGTTTTTCCTTTCCCCTTTTTTCTCCCCTTTTTTCTTAACACCCCGTTACAAAACGTTATGGATTAAACTGATCCAATCTACAAAGGTTTTCATCGCCTCTTTCACTTTCCTTTTTTCGTTTCTTCCCACCCCCGTGAAATAAAACCTTCCCTGCCCTCCTTTTCCCTTAACCCTCTACTCTTTTGTGTGGTTTTTTTTTTTTTCTAGTATGTGATTGGAAATTATGGAAGGCTTGACTTGGATTATTCCGTCTCTTTGCCCCTTTCCCCCACCATTCCTTTCCATTTTTTCACTTATTTTTTTCTAATCCAACGTTTTGTAAACTGTTTTTTTCCCTTTCTTGTCAGCCAGACCCCTTAGTGTGCAAAGTTTAGTAACTCTCCTGCGTCCACAGCTTTCATGTTTTCTTTCCCGCCGTTTTTGCTCCAGAGCCGGACTTGATTCCCAATCCGTGCTTTCCTTGAGTGGAGGGCTAATTCCACCAGCGCCCCAGTTTCAAACAAATCCTTGAGTTTAAATTTGATTGTTTTTTGACTTTTAAAATCTCCTTTGTCGTTCTCTCCCCCTCCCCGCCTTTTCCCTCAGAGAGACCCTAGTGAAAAACCTGCCTCCCCCCCCCCCACTTTATTATCCCCATTACCCGAAGACTTCTTTACAAAGTTGGTTTCACTTTTCCTTTCCTTCACTTAAGTCGTCTCTAAAATTAGCCAGTGCAGTCCAACTGTCTTTTCATCTCCGAAGAGCGAGCTTTCCGTATCTATTTTTTCTTTCATTGTTTTTCTAATGGGCGCCAGTCCCTCTCTTCCCTTTGATTCTTTTAGTTGAAAAGCCTGATCCCCGTTTCTTTTCTTTTCTCATCACGGTCTCGATTACGCGCCTTTAGTTGAGTAAGTAAAGCCTTCCTTCTTTCCCCCAACCCGCATTTTTGTTTTGAAAATACACTCTTTTTCCCTCTCTGGCCTCAGGCTGATGACCACCACTTCCAATTTTTGCCCCATTCTTTTTTCCCCCCAGTATCACCGTTCTCGTCCCTTTTTACCCAGAGGAAGTTGAGAATTTATCTCCACTACTTTAACCGCCGTGGGCCCACTTTAGGCTCTTCTTCTTTCTTTTTACCATTCTCCAAGCAGAAAATATACGTCCCCCAGCCCTTCTTCCTCTGAATATTAGGCTATTTCATTATTTAGACTCTGAGATAATCGCAGCCACATTCCCGCTGAGGTCATTTCAAAACCCAATACCCCCTAACTGCCCTACCCTCCTTTTTCACTTATCAGCAATTGCATCATTGAAAGTATTTTTAAAGCTCCGGTTTTTCCCGGCTTTTGAAACCCTGCTCCCGAGCCTTTTTCGATTGTTCCCACCCTTTTTTTTTTTTCCACAAGGTAAGTGTCCATTGTGCAATGCCTTTCTCCTTAAACCGGGGGATGATTCTGTTGTCCCCTCCCTTTCCACGCTTTTAAGTCTGTTTTGATTGTTTCCCTATCCCACACCAAAAACTATTTCTTACCCTCTGTTCTTCCCGTGGACTGAATTGATTTTCCTCCCCCTCTCTCACTCAAATCAAGTTTTCCTTCAAAAGATTTATATATGTCCATTTCTTTTCTCCTTCTTTTTCTTCCCAGCTTGAGTTATATTTTTAGCAGGAAAATATATCCTTCTTTTTCATCCAAACTACCGGTTATTTGTTTTCCCGCCATTCGTTCTTTCCAATCTTCTTTTTACAAATGTCGTGTCCGGGCACCCTGACACGGTAAAGTGATAGCCTTTGCTAGTACCCAATTCAATTTGTTGCCTCTCGTTCTTCAACCCGTTCAACCGACATTGTCGGTTTTATCTTCTGCTTCCCGTCCTTCCTCTTCTCATTTCTTTTTAAACCACCCAAACACTGACCCACTGCAAAAACTCCTTTTCCTAGTGTTTTTCCCCCCGGAAATGTATTCAAGGTAGTTTTTTAAAGTGTTTCGGTATTCAATCTTCTTTAACACGCCCCCCCTTTTTTCCTTAATTAAGGCAGGTGACCACCCCTTGTCCCCTGTTTCCATACTTGTCTGTCCGAAAATTTCATGCCCCGTTCCCACCCCCTTTTTCTTTTGCTAAGGCTTGCTTTTTCCCTATGCGCCCTTTGCCTCGCATTAACCAACTCACCTTTTTTTGCACCTGGTTATACCCAGCAACTTGCCGCACCCCCTAAGTTCTTTCTTTCCTTGTTGTATGCCGGAATGTTATCATGTCCTATTACCCCAAACCACCCCCTCCGTTTGTAATGCCTCTCTTCCCGCCTTTTTATTTCCTTCCTTCCTTTTTTTTAGCCTTTTTTCTGATTTCCCGATCTCCTAACCTCCACAACACCGTCTTCCTTTTCGTAGCCGATTATACCTCCCCAGATAGTTTAAACCCTCCCTGCCAACAATTTCATCTCGGTAGCCAATTATCTTTTTTTTTCATCCCCCATTTCTCCCTGCTTCCATTTCCCCCCTCTTTCTCGCAAGAGTGTGCTCATGAAATATATTGCTTGTCCCCAACCCCGCGGATATAAAATTTCCTCCCCCCACTCCGTTGAAGTCAACCGCTCTTGCCAACGCTACTCCCTGCGCACTCAACAATGTGGTGCTCCGATCCAACATTTAAGGCGCCCCCCTTTCCTCAAAATTCCGCGGTATGATTCTCTATTTCGATTGATAGGTGTTCCTTACCAACTCAAGCCCCTCCCCACATTGATTTCCCCATGCCATTGGCGGTACTGGTTCTCCTCCCCACCCTGTGTTGAACCACTTCCCCCCATCTGCCAGACTTTTAAAACCTGCTTGTTTACTTTGAGAACCCCGCAAACCTAAACCGATCATGTTCCTCCCTCTGGAGCAGGTGCTTCCCTCTTTTGATTTTCTCAGTCATCTTCTTTATCTCTTCTCATACCGTCTGGTCGAACAAGCGTCATTCTTTCTCCTTTGTGTGGTCGAGGCTCGCTCTTCCCCTTTTTTTTCTGGGCGAATTTTTTCCCTTTTCCTTTTGCTTTGTGACGAAGAGAGCGCATGAATCTCTTCAGAGCGTTTTTTCCCTGTTTTCTTTCAGTCCTTCTTTTCATGTCACAGACCGTCCGGTGCAAAGGCCGGGCAAGGGGGGGGCCATTTTTTTCCCTTCTCTCAACAGTTTTTTTTTTGACATGAAGTCCTTTTGCATGTGTTTTCTTCTTTTCTTCGTTTTGTATGCGCGGGTTTTTAATCCCCTCACTAGGATAAGGTTAATTTCTCACTCCCCCCTTCCGTTTCTGCATCCAGCCCCCCCCTGAGGCGATCTCAAAACATTTTGCAGTTACGGGGTTTTGCGACTATTCATTTCTTTATTGCTCTTATCTTTTTTTGAGCCCTCTTTTTACACTGGGGTTGAGACCCCACAGGAGTAATGTCAGCGCTCTTTTTTCCTCCCTTTGGATTAAAGCATCAACCGTTTTGTGAGTAATTACCCCCCCAGCTGCCCTGTGAGACGCGAGGGATTCCCCCCTTTTTTCCAATTTTTTTTGCCAATAAGCCTTGGTTTTTGTGTCTTTCATATGTACCTTTTTTTATCTTTCATGTGTTTTCATTTAGCGCTTTTCCACGGCCTAACAAACACTGACCCCACCTTTTCCCCCTCCCCCCAACTAGGATGTTGCCCACTTCCCTTTTTTTACCCAAATATGGGGGGTTTGTAATACTTCGCCCTTCCCCCCCAGGAATCACAACCCCTCCCCCCCATGATGACCACCTTAACGTACGTTTGTGTCTTCCCGTTTATTCTACCACACTACCTGCACAAAATTTTTTTTTGCTTCTTTACGCCCCTTCTACGGGGGCTAATCCCCCTGTAAACTTGAAAGTATTTTCCTTTCCATCCCCCCTCCAAAGGTGGTCCTGGCCTTTTGATTACCCAGATGGTTGCACTTGTTGCAAAATGATTTACTTTCCTGCCCACCCATGTTTGCAATCTCCCGATTGGGGTGATGGAAGACCCGATCCCCACCCCTTGACAACATGTTCCTCACCGGAATTTGGGCAATACAACCTTTTTTAATTGCATTTTTCTGGTCCGTGTTGGAGGGGGGTGGTTATCCTTCAGCAATAGATTTTGCACTCCATTTTCCGCTTATCCGTCAGACCAAGCCACTTACCAAAAGACCGGTGATTGTTTCCGCCCCCGCGTCCCCCCTCCCCCACAATTTGCCCTTAGTGTTCCTTTCTCCTTTACTGGACAGGCGTGGCTTTTCCGGGAGAACGCTTGTTTACCCTCTAGTTCAATAACGTTTGGCGTTTTCTCTGACCACCAGCAGAAACGTTCTTTTGTTTCCTCGCCTAGAGAGTTTCCCCCTTCCACCCTCCCTCCCTTCGAGATTCCCCTCGGGGCGCCCCCGCCTTCCATACCCTCTCCCTCCCCCCGTTCATATACTCCTGAATGATGAAGCTTGAATTTTCTCTGTTTCTTTTCCCCTGTCCACAATTTGCTCCGTCTCTTTTTTTTCCTCCATTTTTGGTTTGGCGATTGTCGCCAGTCATTTTAAAATAAGCTGTACCCCTTCGGTTCCTTATGCCAAGTCCCCCCTTTACAAGCGTTCTTCCACTTGCTCCTACCGACGTTGTGGAATTTTTTTCCTCTGACCCCTTTATGTTGTTTCAACCCTGCGGGAATTACCGCGCTGTTTCCAACCGGAAATTCATGATTCCTGATTGCTCACCAAGTGGAAGGCTTTGATACATGGGTGTTGTTTGGGGGACACCTCCCGTCTCTGAGACCGTCTTTTTGCTTACACAGTTTTTGTCAGATGCACTTCCCCTCCTTGCGAAGATCTGATCCGAGGTCCTTCCTGGCGTTTACATTTATCCATTCTCCTCGTTTGGCTAACCCTCCCAGCCTTTCGACGCCTCCCCCCCAGTGCCCTTCTAGTTGGAGCAGATTTGTTTTTCAAGTTATTCCCCCCTCTCACCCTCCATCGTTTCCAGTTCCCCTTCGTTTGCCACTTCTTCTTTTTTTAACGGTTTGCACCCCAACTCCGTTAAGGATTTTTTCTTCCCCCAATGATTTTGCGCAGTACTTATGAAAAAGTTCTACACCCCCCCCCCCCCCCCAATCCTCTTTTTCAGGCCTGATTTTTCATTCACTTAGGTTAAGCATATTTTCCTTGTCAGGACCGAGCGATTTTTTTGACTATTCCCCTTAATACCTTGCTTTGTAACCCCTGGATCACTTAGATCTATGTTCTAGAACCCCGTCCCCCCCTGCGTGTCTTTTTTAAGCAGCCGGCCGTCATCTCTATGCCTGATATGACAATTACCCTTTGCTGCCACCCAAAGATTGCATACATCTCCTTTCCTGGATGACATTTCCCCCTATGTCACTAAAGGCTGTACTTTCTTTTCCCTTGGGACACGCGTGTTTGGTGCTGCCCATTTTCTCTTGTGTCCCTTTTCGTTCTTTCTTTCCTTACTGGAGTTGTAAGATTCAATCAATCCCCCCCCCTTTTGAAAATAAGCGCACCCCTCCATTTGGGGTCACCCCCATCTTTGTGCTCTTGTGACGAATAACATCCTACTTCTTCCTTGGCCACGTCCTCCCATTTTTTACAGCCTCTCGACCCTGCTTTTTTTACGCCTCTATTTTTTTTCCCCGTTTCCCATCTTTTGGCTGCCCCCCTCCCCTTCCCACCCCCCCCCAGTAAACTGTGGCACCCTATCAACCAGACGCCACAGTTTTTTCTCCCGAACCTTGCCCTTCCCTTTGTCGTGGTCCATACAGAGAGTCGCAACCATCCACGTCATCTCCCCCCCTACATTTCCCACACCC
>Ga0179591_1367386_pt1 | contig 11185 bp, 16 predicted proteins | sample CZOMad2_1_08_16f_FD_182891 | JGI IMG/M metagenome (GOLD analysis project Ga0179591, IMG submission 182891) | Vadose zone soil fungal communities from Angelo Coast Range Reserve, California, USA - CZOMad2_1_08_16fungal (PacBio error correction) | ecosystem: Environmental > Terrestrial > Soil >... | reverse complement strand
GGACGGCCCGGCATTCCCTTCGATCTTGACTCTTCAGGCTTCGAAGGTGCTGGACCCCAAATACAAATTGTCTCTCCCTCTTTAGTTTCTTGGACTTCCCTTTTTTCATAAAAAGCTTTCGACCCAGACGAAGAGATTTTCCCCAGTATGATGAACGGGGATCACCCCTCACAGTTGCCTCCTCCCTCCTCCTGTTGCTCCCAGGGGATACGAGGCCGTCCTTTTCTCGATCGCGTCTTAGAACACCCCTCTCAGGCAGGTTCTTACCGAGCGTTCGAGACTAGAGCGTCGGAAGAAGTACAAGGCAATGCCTTTTTTGTGGACTGCCCGACTTTTAGCGGAGTGCCTGGACCACATCTGGGTGCCTCGCAACGGTGCGTTTTTCCCGGGTTTTCTGGTTCGTTGCACTGGTAAAGGGTTCTTTTTTGGTTCAAGGTGCCTTGGGTGCAGTGATGTCTGAGGTCGGGTGAGGGAGGTGAGGAAGAATGGAGCATGAGCTTTATTTTAATGAGCCTTTTTTTCGATGCCTGTGACCTCGCCGCGATCCCTCCTTTAGTCTTCTGAAAAGTCCCAGTAGGCTTTTCCTTTTTTCTAGTTCGTCGTGAGACGTTATAGCAGCAGCGTTTGCCTTCTTTTTCCCCCCTTTCCTCGCTGCCCTAGTCCCCGATGCCCGAGCTTTTTTTCCTTTTTCCTTTCTACGGACCCTTCGAAAGGTTCTCGTTTAGATGAAGTTTTGTGCGCGTATGATCGTCTCGGCCATTTCCTTCTTTCTGGCGGATTTCGCCCCAGCGATCTGTGGCTGATCTCGATCAGGAAGTCCAGCCCTTTGGCAGCCTTCCCTTCTATCTCTCTCGTTTAGCGATCGCAGGTTTCGAAGGCGGCGTGTCGCGCGTGAAGGTCCCTTTTTCCTATTTTTTTCCTTGGATTCAGTTTTTCAGACATTCCCCCCGCGCCGACAAGTTCCGTTGAGCGGGGCACAGCTTCCTTCCCTTTCGCCCCTCAATTCCCTAAGAAGTATGTACCCAGCCGCACGGTCGCGCCCGCAACCGTATTGTCCTTTTTTTTCACGCCCGCGTCGACGTTGAGCCCCTGAAGCAGATCTAACGACTGCTGACTTCCTTAGTCTCGTCTCCTGATCTCCCCCCTTTGGCCGTGCGTCTCAGGCGTGACCTTGCTTCCACGGTCAAAGTCCAGAATCGCAGTACACCCTCCCCCCTTTTAACAACCCAAATCCCTCGCGGGTTCATTTCCCGCTTTGTACTTCGTATCGCCAGCTAGCTCGACGGGAAGACGCTGCTTCCCGCGTGAGACTTCAGGGCTCATTTTCTCCTTATAGGACTTTTCCACCCTTTTTTCTCCAGAGAAAATGGTCCTTTTCGCGAGCATGTCGCTGTCATGCGCGGTCTTCTTCCTATTTCTTGAGGTCCTCTAGAGTCTCCTTTCCATCCGAGTTCCCAGCCTTCGCGCGGTCGTGAAGTCTCCCTTTAGCATGCAGATGGCCAAAGCAGCGACGCCTCCGCGGCCCCTCACTTCTCTGATCTTTGGAAGTTCTTTTTTAAGAGAGGCCCTGCTAGTGAGCCCTCCTCTGCGCGCGCTTTCCTCTGGTTTTATTGAGTCATCCGCGTTCTTTGGGACCGGCCCTTGGCCTCCCTTCCTCTCTCTTCATAGAGCTCGCGCCGAGCGTATTCTGACTTCCCCTTTCTTTGAAGGCTATGGTGCTGTTTTTACTCCGCAGATACATTCTCCCCCCCCCTTCTTCCCCCCCTCTTAGCAATAGTCGGATTCAGCAGCAAGATTTGCGACGATCCCCTTCCCTCTAGAACCTCAGGCAGCTGACCCCCTAAGGACCCAATCGTGATGCGACCGCGCCTCCCATCCCCCCCCTTCCTGTACACTCCCCCTTAGGTCCCAATCAGATGTCCCTCCTCTCGGTCCTTTCCGAAGTATTTTCCTCCCCTCTTTCATCCCCTCCTGTTGTTTCGCTCCCTTATATTTCGAGTATTGTGGCTCCATGGTCGGGTCTTTTTTTTCCAGGCCGGCGAGCTTCCCTCTTGGGTAACAACAGGAGGAAAAGGGCTGTTCATGATAACGTGCTGATTGAGGGTCCCTTTCTTCTGCCATTAGTCGTTTATTTTCCTCGAAGGTTTTTTTTCATCTTTTTATGATGAATGAAGTTCTCCTTATTTTTTTGGCTTTCTTACGATATGTTCTGGCTTTTTAGAGCAGGAAAACACCCCCCCCCTTCGGATTTCCCGATGGTGGGGACGTCCCATGACTTTAGGCGCTCATGGAGGGATAATATGGAAGCCCGGACCGAGCAAATCCTTCGGTACCTCCCCTTCCTTGACGATCTCAGGGGATTAGAGCTGGCCGCCCGCCGGGTCGGCCTCACTAGAAATGGCCGAACCCCTCTTCAGAGAGACGTCAAATCACTTCCAATCTACGCTTCTCGGTCCCTATGCTTAGTCCTTCGAGGCTGGTGTTCCATCCTTCTCCGGGCTCCTCTTGTCGCTAAGGCCCTTTAAGGTCCCAGGCGTTTATCCTGCCTCCAGACATCACGAACCGCCCCGAGCGCGGCTGGCCTCTTTCCCTTCCTTGGACGATTTCTTCACCGAAATAGGACCGGATCCCTCCTCTTTTTCTTACTGGCCCCCCCTCGTCTCGTCCGCATCCGATTCTATGCAGCCATTATGAATCCTTTTGCGCGGCGCATGAGATTAAGCGATACGATTACAAGTACCAACCACCAGCTGAAGAAGTATGTGGTTTTCTGTGCATATCTTTTTTTCTGCGATTTCTTCCTTGACCCCCTTCTTTGCTCCTGCTTTTCACTTTTCGGCGACGCCGGCTCTTATGTCAGGTTTCTTTATGCCCCGGCCCCCGCGCTGAGAGACGGCTTCGATCAGAACTAATCCCTCTTGCCTTTCTCGATCCTCAATAGGCGGGCGCGGACGCCTTCCGCCTTTGAATCTCCCCGGTTCTGGTTCGCGTTATTCTAAGACTGCTCTGTTGTGCACGTCTTTGATAACTTTCTTTTCCTTGAGCGAGTGTTGGACGATGTCGCTGATCACGCTTTTCCCCTTCACCGGAAGATTCCACCGAGTTCCCCCCGCTGGGCACCTCCCTCGTTCTAACTTAGATACAGCAGTAACGCGCCGCAGAGATGGCATTCTGTTCAAAAATTCGATTCGTAAGCAGATTTCAGCCAGAATTTGACGCCGGAGACTCCATTCTCGACAGATCGTCCTAGTCACATGGCAGATTTTTTCTCAAAGTACTTCCCTTTTTATCGAATACGGGCGCCCGGGCTCGGCATAGTGATTCGGCCGGCTCCAGGGATCCCCTGTCGACCTCCCGCTGATGCTCTAATGCTACCACGCCCCCCTTGTCTTTCCGAGACTTTTTTAGAATCGGAGATCCGGATCGACTTCTCCACACCGTCCTCTATTCTCTCCTCTCCCTAGTTCTGAGAATAGAGAGTCCTCGACGAACCTGGCCGAGCCACCCCTGGCAAGTATAAACTGGAAAACATTGGCCCCCCTTTTCCCCCTTCCATGGTTGCCTGGCAAACTTCCCCCCAGGTCCCGTTTAGAGGAACAAGAAGGTTTTTTCCCTGGCCTCCCTAGATTAAAATTTCGCCGGCAAGGAAAATGGACTTCGGTCGAAGCCTTTGTACTCCCGAGTGGTCCCTAGGGAGGGAATCATTTGATTCTCTTCTGATGTACTGATAACTTTTCACGGCGGATGATCCGCATAAGCGTGAGGTCTCCCGTTCCCTTTTTACTAGGGGTGAAGGTGCCATCATCTCATGTATCTTTTTCAGTCGCTTGTTCTTAGCCCAGTTACCGGTCCGACGAGACGGCCCATACTTTTCCCTCATGGATGTTGAGTTCCAGCCCCCTCCTCCGGCCCCAGTCGAGAACCACGAGCTGGCAGTTCTTTCCCTTCTGGCTATCTCTCTTTTCCCTCCCCGTTGTGTTTGATCTCTTGCGGCTCCCCCTGAAGACGTTGCATTTTCGATTGAAGTAGAGGTGTGAACTTCATCCCCTTGCGCCGACATCCTCTTTTTTTAGCTGTCTATTTTCGGCCGGAAATGGCGTAGTCCTCCCAGCCTGATGACATCTCCTGATGCACTGGATAACAGTACCCGATTCTCTATCTCGCCCCCCGTGGGACTAGCCCTCGATGGCGTCCTCCCCCCTAATGTAGAGGATTCGTTGCGTAGACACCTTCCCCTTGAAGTTTGTATCAGCCCTTTATTCACCGTTAGTCCCCCCTGAGATTCCTAAGTACCCCTTAGTCGGACCCGACTCCTTTTCCTGAAGGAGGGGAATAGCGTTGGAAGGACCCCTATCTAACGGGTTTCCCCTCCCAAACGGTGCCTGGTGCCGGGCCAGTTTTTTTTTCCCTTTAAAGGTGCCAGGTTCAATTTTCCCTTTGGCCAGGTTTTTTTACTGCAGGTTTCGGGTCGAAGTGCGCCCCTTCCCTCCCCTTTGTGTCGATCTCACTACTATTGAATTGCGACGATAGCGAGGACCTTTTTTAGCCTTTCTATCCCCTCCTGTCCGAATTTTTTATGACCAGGCAGTAGTCGGTCATCTTTTTTATGTCGCAGTATCCTACATACCTTCGTCGACAGAGATTTAAGATTCTTTATCCAACCCCCTCTTCCCTCACGCGAGCCCCCGAAGGTCCGGAGAGGTCCCGTATTCGACTGCCGAAGGGTACTGCACCAGGCGGACAATCTCTACGATGAAGCTCGTTCGCTGAGCGATACTGCTCGTTTTCGTCCCCCAGGCGTTTTTTAGTCCGACGTTCATTTCGTCAGCCGATCTTTTCGTGGCTGCTCGTTCTCAGGAAGTTGGCATCCTAGTTTCGCCCACGGCTTTGGAGAGTCGAGTTTAGAAGCCCTTTTTCTGGTGGCCGAATGTCTCCTCCTTTTTCCTTCCTTTGATTTCCTCATCATTCTTTCTTCCCTGAGAAAAGCTTTCCAAGCGCGCTCGACAGCGTTCTTTAACATGAGCCAAAGAATAGGGCAAGTTGTACGCTAACCCCACCCCTTCCTCTCTTTCCCCTAAGTAGCCAGGGACTCCCCTCTCTGGGATGGTCCCTTAGTGTCGAGCGGCCCGCGCTTTAGGTTTGCTCTAATTGCAGCGCCGCCTTTGGGCGTGACTGGCCGGGCTCCTGCTTTAGCGGTCGCCGGGCCCTTTCCATTTGTGTAATCGACTTTACCCGAGGGTTTTTTTTCCAAAAGAGACTACCCCTCTCCCCTACGCAACCATCCCCTCCCCTACATACTCAACCCCCCCGCACCTTCCTCCCAACCCCCTCACCCCTTCCCCCTTCCCACCCCCCCACCTTCTCCTCTCGCACCCCTTCGCCCCACCCCCCCCCCTCCACTCCACCCTCCCCCACTTACCCCTTCCAAAATACTCCCCCCTCCCCCCCCCTTTTCCCCCCCCCCCTCACCTCCCTCTCTCCACCACTTCTCCCCCCCCCCGGTCACGACAAAGTCCTTGATGCTTTCTTGGGGACGGGGGAAAGGTCCCCATCCTCGCCCCTACCCCCCCCTCCTTCCCCCGCTCCTCACCTTTCCTCCCTCACTCCCCCCAATACCTCTCCCTCCTCACCGCCCCTACCCCCCACCCTTCCCCTCTCCCACCCTCCTCCCCTCCTCCCCTTACTTTTCCACGACACCACACTCCTTCGCATCCTTACACCCCTTCCCCTTCCCTCCCCCTCCCCACCGCTTCCATCCCACCCCCACTCCTCACCCCCCCCCCCCATGAGCCCCTGCGCCAACTCCCCCCCCAACGCTTTCATCACCCCCTCTATTCTCACCTACCCCTCCCCCTGCCCATCCCCCTTTTCCCACCCACCTCCCCCTCCCTCCCCCCTTTTCCATCCGCCCCCTCCCCCCTACCCCTCCGGCCATTACCTCCCCCCCCCCCCCCCCCCCCTTGTCCTCCCCCCCTTCCTTGAACTTTCTCCCACCTCCCCCCTTACCCCCACCCTCCCTCCCTTCACCTCCGCCAGCCCCCCGTCTCTCCGCCTCCTCCTCCCCCCCACTCCCCCTTCCCTTCCGCCCCCCCCCCTCATCACCCACTCCCCCTCTCCCCCCCCTTTCCTCCTCCCCCCTCTATACTCCCTTCCCATCCCCCCTCTTACTGCACAACTCCCCCATTTAATCTCCTTACCTCCTTCGCCAACTCCCCCACCGACACCCCCAACCCATCAAGCCTATTTTGTCCTCCTCTTTTTCTCCGTCTCCTCCCCCTCTTTTCTTCCCATCTCCCGCCTGCTACCCTTTCCTTATGCCACCCTCTCATCCTTCCCCTACCCTCCTTCCCCCTACCATTCTCAACCTCCACACCACACTACCGCCCCCCTCAATACACCTCCCCCCCTCCCCACCCCCAACCACCCCCAACTCAATCTCCCCCCCATTCCCCTTCCACCCCCTGCACCACCTCTATATTCACCACGTATCTCGCTTACACCCCCCACCCCCTCAACTTCCTTGCCACCCTCGCCTCCCCTCCCCCCTCTCCTCCCTCCTTTCCCTCCCACCCCCATTCTTTTCCCAACTATCCACTCTCACCATCCCCTCTCCCCCTCTCTCCAATCCCTCCTTCCCCCTCCACTTGCCCCGCTTTCCTCGATCTCCCATCGCACTCCCTCCCTTTCTTTCCCACCCCACTCACCCATCCCCCCCCCCTCTTCCCCACAACCACCACCCCTCCACTCTACCCCTCCCATACCCACCCTATACCCTTCCATCCCCCCCCCGCCCCCAACTTTCCAACATGGTGTCACCGACCCTCCCCCCTTATCCACCCCCCCCACCACACCCGCTCCTCCTTTTCTTCCAATACGTCCCACTCTCTCCCCCCATCCACGCCACCCTCAATCACACACCCCACCCACTACACTTCCCCCACCCCCCCACCTCAAACAACCTTACCCCCCCAGCCATCCCCCTTCCCTCTCCCTTCTCCCCCCACCCATTTCCCCTCCCCCACCCCCGTCTCCACCCCCCCATCCCTCCACCAACCAGCTGTACGCACCTATACCCCCCCCCCTACCCTTCACTCTCCCTCATACCCACCTCCCCCCCTTTCCCCTCAACAACCCCACTCTCCTTAACCCTCACCCCCCCCTAACCGCCTCCCCCTCCTCCCTCCCCCCCCCACCCAACACCCATCCCTCCCTCTATCTTCAAACTCCCCACGCCCTCCACCCCCTCCACCTCCTTACCCTCCCCCCCTCCTTCGCGAACCCCTTTCTTTCCACTCCACCCTGTCCCCCATCCCCCCAATACCGCCCCACCCCACCTATCACCCACCCTCCCCCTCGCTCACACTTTGTTCCCCCCCCCACTACCCCCCCTCCCCCACCCCCGCCACCACCCCACCCCCCCCCCCGTAGCCTCCCGCACTCCATCAACCCGCCAATCCCTCCCACCCTCCCTTCCCCTCTCACCCTCTCCGCCCTTCCCTTTTCCTTATTATTCCCCCTCTTTCTTCTTTTCCCCACCCCCCTCTCGCCCCCTTTTCACACCCCCCACACCCCCCTCCACCCACTCCTCCTCCCCTCTAAATCTTTACCCCCCAACCCTCCCCCTCCCCCTCCCTCCTCCCACCTCCTCCCCCCCCCCCTCCAACCCCCATCCACCCCCAAACTCCCCCCCTTCACGCCATCGCTACCAACCTCATTTCCTGCCTCCCCTTCTCAACCCCCCTCAACTACCCTTCTCCCAGGACCCTCTTCCCCAGCCATGATACCACCTCCTCCTCCCCCCTCCCCCCCCCCCCCCAACTTCTCCCCAATCCCACCCCCACCTTCCCCATCTCAAGCCTCCCCCAAACCACCCCCCCCTTCCAATTTTCCCCTTAGCTCCCCCCCCCTCCTATTTACCCTCTTCCCTTCCCTATCGCGCCTCTCCCCATCCTCAACTGCTCCCCCCCCCTCCTCCGCCACCCTCTCACACTCCTCCCCCTCCCCGACCCGCTCCCCCACCCTACTCACCTATCCCCCCTATCCCTTCCTCCCCCCTTCCCAGTCTCACCTTACCACCACCCTCCCTTCCAACCTCCCCCCCCCCTTCCCCGGCCCTCTTACTCGCTCGCCACCCCCCCCCATACAACAATTCCACAACCTCTTCCCTCTCCGCCCCCCCACCTTCCACTTCCATCCCTTCCAAAATATCCTCCCCCCATCTCTCGCTGACACATCCCACTTCGCCCCCCCCACCGTCTCCATCTCCCTACCCTACTCTCACCCCACCCCCTCACCCCATCCCACCACCCTCCCCTTCTTCTTCCAATCACCCCCTCCTCTTCCCCATCTTATTTTCCCTTCCCTCTTTCGCCCCCCCCCGCCCCCTCCTCTCAATTGCCCCCCTCCTCCCTACTCTTCCACTCCCTCAACCCCCCTCACCGCACCCCCCACTTCTCGCCCCCCCACCCCCCCCCCCTACCCCCCTCCTCCCCTCCTATACTCACTTTCCCCTCCTAATCCCTAGACTCCTCCTCTTGTTCCCGTTCCGCGACATACTAGTGAGATTCATGTTCGATGATGCGGGACGATGCCACTGTCTCCGGCATGAAGCTATGTTTATAGTTCGAGCGAAGATAGTGCTTGCGAGGGGTCTTCCTGCAGCGCTTGCTAGTGGTGTCCACTGGGGGAGGACTTGCGTGATAATCAAGTCCATGACCAGCCTTCGGCGCCCGAAAGTATCATATCCTTATTAGATTTCACCAATCTTCTGCACTGAAGATCCAGCGCCCCTCCGAGACTCTTTCTTTGGTCTGTGCCGTTCTCTGCTAGTGCCATACTTCCCTTTCGTTTCCCTATTTGAGCGGAAGACTTATGATCTTTTTGTCGCTTCCGGAATCGTTTCGTTTGCAGGATGGTTCCGAAGTGCTCTGCATCGCCCTCCCTTTTCCTCATTTTTTTTAGCGTCGTCAGATGTCCAGGACCACGTCGCTCCGTTTTCTTTGTGCTGGTGGAATCGGCTCCCTTATAGCCAGAACAACTCCCTTACCAGAAGCCGAAAGACGGTCTCAGCACTACGCTCGTTTGTCGTCACCCTGCCGGCCCCAGCAGCCCCTTCCAGGGCACGACGAATGACCGGCACTTCGTTCCCCCTCAGACTTTTCCATCCGGCATGTACCACGCGATCTCCATTGACGATGCTTTCAAGTTACTGCTTCTCTAAGTATCTCTCTATTCACTACTCCCTTTGTCAGTTTTTTTTTAGTTTGAGAGTGTCTTCGCAGGACTTGATCCTTGGTCGGTTTTCCATACGGCCGAGTTCGCTGGGATTAATTACATGCACCGCTGGAAAAAGGTGAGAGCGGTTTTAACCTTGTGAACCAGGTCGTGCCCTTCTTTGCTGTAGCTTTTTTTTAGGTGACTATTCTTCTAGTATGATGGTCGAAGTTCGTGTTTAGAGTGGTGTTTCGATCTGTTCTGGCGAATACTCTCCTTCCATCCCCCCGCTAGTTTCAGATGGTCGACGTGGTAATCCCCCGATGCTATTTGCTATCGGGTAGGATGCTTCTTTAAGCTTCGCGTGCTTTCCCAAGTTCCCGACTGAATTGACGAAAGCTAAGTCCGTCTACGGATAATTTTGGTGTGGGCGCGCCGAATTGGGGCCCATTATTCCATGTCCCTTATGAAAGATCCTAGCGACTTTTCACCTTTTCTTCGGATTAATGCCCTCGTCGTCAGCGGCGGTGGTCAATGCGGGCCTTTTTTGAAGTCAGACGTTCCAGGTCCCGCCCCCACAGAGGAGTATCCGTTCCGACCGGCCTCCCAGTGGTCCTTCCCCCAGAACTAGAAGAGGCTCAGATCGACGCAGGCCTAGAATCCATGCCCGACCGCGACTAGGGACCAGGTGTTCTCGGCAGGCTGTGATTTTTTTTCTCCAGATCGCCCATGAAGCTCCCTTCTCGCTTTCTGCCCTTTTAACGCATTACGATACAACGTACACGATTCCGTGAACCAGCAGAAGGTTTTTATTTGGGTTTTCTTTGCCATTTCCCCTTATTTTTACCGTAGGTCGTGCACGCGCAGATGGCCGGTCCCCCGGAGCCGGCATAAGCAGTCAGGCATCTTTGTCGACTTCATGCCGTCTGCTTCTTTCCCTGCCTTCCAGACACCCGACCAGCGCTGCTTAGCACTAAGGTACGCAGCTCCTGGGAGCGACCGTGAGTCTGGAGAATACTTTCTTCACAGCCGGTTTTTTTCTTTTTTATAGAGTACTAACGAATGAAACTTCTGTGCCACGACGGTTTCTAAGGGACTGTCCGAGAGCGGGGACACGATTTTACTTCCTCAACTGCAAGGATTCTCTATTCAAAACGACGAGACACGCCCGCTTATGCCCAACCGCGTCCGCTTTAATCGTTCGATAACACGACGTCACTTAAGAAGAGTGATTTAATTCCTGGTCCGATCCTCCCCCCCTCTCCCCCAGATCCGGCTGACGAAGCCGACGGCTTCTTTTCCTCCCTTGTTGATTGAACGAAGCAGGAGCAGTAATTGAAACAGAACTGTTCATCGTCACTTGTTTCATAATTAACCTCCATCTCCCTCCAACCTCAGACCTGCGGGCTCGGCTCTCCATTAGGACGGAAACTCGGGAGCCTGTCAGAGGGCTACCCCCCCTGACGGAACGCCGGCCTGGTCATAATTATCGAGGATGCAACCTCCTCGACGTTGCGCATTAATAGTTTTCTGCGCTGCGAGAGTTTTTTCCACGTCACCCGGTCGTAAGCACCTGTCACCCGGCACTTTGGAACTTGGAAACCGGTACCCCCGGACACTGAAACCGAGCACCCGAACCCGTTTCGAGCCGGTGGTTCCCTTTCTTAACCGAGAAGGTTCGACGGCCGGTCGTGCTCCCCTTGTAATTATCGCGATTCGACGTTCATTTCTCTGTTATCAGAAGGAATACTGTTCCTCTCAGACCGATCGGCGAGTTATTTTTTAGAGGGCTGCACGCGCCATCTGCCTCTTAGAGATAGGGTGGACTCCCCCCTTGGTACTTTTCGTCTGCGTGTTCTTCCGCACTCGCCAGACGACGAGCCCTCTCAACATCTATTTTCGTCGGCATCGGATGTGGACCCCCGAAAAGAGTCCGGCACTGCGAAATCACAGAGATGAAAGGATTGACGTC
>Ga0179591_1354604_pt1 | contig 11185 bp, 6 predicted proteins | sample CZOMad2_1_08_16f_FD_182891 | JGI IMG/M metagenome (GOLD analysis project Ga0179591, IMG submission 182891) | Vadose zone soil fungal communities from Angelo Coast Range Reserve, California, USA - CZOMad2_1_08_16fungal (PacBio error correction) | ecosystem: Environmental > Terrestrial > Soil >... | reverse complement strand
TTTCATAAGACCATTTCCCCCCGCAGTTTCCCTTAAGCTCTCGGTAGGCTTCTTGGATTCGTCCTCGACTCTCACGTTGATCCCTGGCTCAAGACCGCCTGGCTTCATACTTCCATTTGTCCTTTCTATTTGAATGAATTGGTAATTGAGATACCCCCTCTCCCTGGCGATTCGCAAAGGCGCTGCCCTTCTTTTTAGCCCGCCCTCCTTTCTAGTCCGGCTTCCTGCATTCTGGCTCATCGACTCTGCTACTCGAAACAGAGACTTTCCCTGCCCTCTTTGTGTTCCCCCCCCCAATGGTCAACTGACGCTCGGCGCTGAGAGCGATTCCGTGCGGTGAGACGGTGTTTGCCTCCTCAGGTGTGACCAATCTCTTCTCCCCCCCCTTAGTACCTCGCGGAGCGCTGCGTCGTTTCGACCTCACCCAACGAAGGTTCCAAGGGGGTCCCCCGGCTTCTCTGGCCTCCCTTCCTTCAAACCAGACGGGGAACCAACGCCCGCCGCTTTTCCCTTCCACGGTCCAGTCAGAACTTGTTCTCTTCTGATAGTTGAACTTAGACATTGGTTCACGCTCAAAGACTCCAGAGTGGATACACCATCCCTCCCTTCACCCGATTTCCCGAGATATTCGTCTTACACGATCTCTCTTGCCCCGTAGTCTTCATCCATTACCTGACGGACCTTCTATGATAGGTTGCTGGGATTTTCGTCCCATGCCTTTTTAGAAAAACGATCGACAGCACCCCCGGCCAGGGGTGAGGACGAGGACCAAAATTTGTCACCGTGTAGATCCCCGGAGTTTATCGCCGCCCTCTTCCCTTTGCTTCTACCTTTTCCTTTCTTACGTGCCAATAGGCTCGTCTCCCCCCCCCGCGGACCCACCACCATGAGTCAGGCTGCTCAAATTGATCCCTTTGTCCTATTCGGTTTTTGCGAGTTCCTATCCTGGTTTTAATCACGCGTTGCTCCAGACCCTGGATCCTCCTCTGAACCTTCTCAGCAAAAATATTATCGCTTATCCTGATTTTCAACGGTCCCCACGCGATCATCGGCCCCCTTATGGGAGGTCTCTGAAGCGGCGACCTCCCCGCAACTTTTCATGATAAAGAAGGCTGTACAATGGAATGGGAGGGCTATTTACCAGAGGGAGCCCCAAGGATTGTCTTTACAAGACCCAAGTACCACTTTTTACCCAAGAATTTCTTCGGTGTCGACCCCGGACAAGATTAGTGTTCATTTTACAGGTAATAAACCCTTCCGCGTTAGGAGGTACCCGATCAGTGAAGTTTGGAACGCCCCCCATCAACGAGAAGGATCCTACCCATCCGACCTACCAGGCGCCCCCATCATATGTAAAGTCAGGCATTCTTCTTTTCTTTGTCCGAGAGTCATGATGAACCACCTCAGAGAGGTTTTGTTTTCTCCGAGCCTCTTCTTTCAGTTATTCTCCTGATAGAGTGCTGTATCTGACACCGAAACTTATTTTTCCCACCTTTCACAGGCAGTCACTCGGTTCCCTAGTTTCCCGCCCCATTTCCCAATTCAGCCCGTGTACTGGCTGGTTTGCCCCACCTGGAAAAAAGTTTTTTGGTATCGGCTTTTTTTGTCCGGTGAGATTTTTGTTTGGTCGCGGTGCTCTTCTTCGCTGTTTTTTGTAATGAGGATTTCGAACCCCTCCACAAATGATATGCCTCCGCAGGCATTCTTGGGCTAGTTTTTCAGCTTTGTGGACCCCATGCCTCCCTCTTAAACGCGGAGTTTATGCTCGAACATTTCAACCGACGGCGGCCTCGTCCTCCATCCTTAAGTTAGTCAATTTCTCTTTCCTTCCCCACCGCTTTCAAAGAAAGCATATACGCGGGATTATGGTCCCCCCCCCCCCCCGGGTTTTTGAAAAAATGTCTCGTCCTCTCCCCTGTTCAAGTTTGTGTCTCTACTTCGAATAACCCACTGAGATAACAATTTGGACCCTTCCGTCGTTTAGCTCCTCCTCATTTCCAATCCCCCTTCCCATAGGCAGGGAGTCTCTCGGTTAGTGAATTCATCTTTATGCCCTTTAGACGAACGATTTTAAAGCTGCCCCCTTCCCCTTTTTTTACGCTCTTTTTCTTCAGAGTTCGACTGTTCTATCAAGTTAGTCCCTTTAGACGAGAAAACGCCAAAGGAATTTCCCTTTCCCTTTTCGGAATTAAATTCTGCTCCGTAAGAACGTCCTCAGGCGCTTAGCGTGAGTCTCATGGAGACTTCTATCGACCCGGTTCCCCAACACCTCCTCTTGGAAGTCTCGGTGCTCTTGAAACCGGGCTAGACGGATTCCCGACTTGTCCCTCTGTTGCGATAAGACAGGTTAAAAGAGTTCTTTTGACTCAACGCAGAAGGCCGGACTGGCTTTTTTATCTTCCCCCTAGGCTTCTACGTTGATTGCACGTCTGAAACTATGAGGCTCTTACCCTTCGAAGTTCTTCCGGCAGCCTCACGGGGATGTCTTGCACACCCGTTTTTATTCATATGAGGAAAAGAGATACCAGCTTAACGTAATTTGCTTCGCACCCTAATGACACGGTCTCCCGCGTTATACCGATCGCATGCCTTCCTGAGTTGAGAAAAGGTCTCTGCATAGGGTTTACTTCAGGACTTTCTCAACTGTAACAGTATGACATCCGGAGTTTCCTCCCAATGTGATGCGCAAGATTAGAATTTTCCTAGTTTTTGTTTTTTTAGATTTTTCAGATTGAGAATAACACTGTCAAAGACTAGAAGGTTAAAGTGACGCATTCTCCGGCGCAAATGTTGATTCAAAGCGCTGGAGCCCTACCCTCATCGGCCGTACAGGAGCGACGCTCGCTACAAAGGGCCCCCTGTGGTCCTGACGATCCTCCAACCCAGAAGTGAGCTAGTTAGTTAATTCTCCTCTGTTTTTAATCCTGAATACTACCGTTTGCCTATTACCGTTCGGATTGGTTTCAGCATTGATACTTAAAAGGGTTCCTCCCGTCGAATTCATGGCCAGGGAAAGCCCGTCGTAATATTCGACCCCCATGTACCTCCTGAATTGCACACGTCGTTGAGTATGGTCAGTGGAGCCCCCCCCCCCATTAGAGATTCCCCGTCAAAAACTCCCCGGTGACCCCTTCAGGAATTTAATGCTCTCTTGCCACTCTTACACAACATAGTCCCGCCTCGAACATAGGAGATTTCGCCTTCAGAACCTAAAGAGAATCCCCGTCGCCTTGGCTTCCAACAGAGGACCACCCTGGAACCATCCCCTTTAGGCAGGTCCTCTGCAAAACAAAAAGAGCCTGACATGCACCTGCCACCCACTGTGACAGGAAATCCAACCCGACAGGAAGTCATTCCCCATTCCCCCTCCCCCACCCTCTATCCCCCCCTCCCCATCCCTCCTCATCCCCCTCCTTTCCACACACTCACCCTCCCTTTTTCCTCCCTCCCCCCCCCCCCCCTGGATTTGTTTTCTTGAATTGGCTTTTCACATGTTCCCAGTGTTGATCAGACTGCTCCTTAATCTCCCGCAGGCCCTTAGATTCACTTCTCCGTCTATCTAGCACAAAGTTCGCAGTCTTGACTCCGGAACGTCTCCACTACCCTTTTGACCGACTCCCCTTCCAATGTGGATTCTCCCGTGACCGGCCCCGGAAGGTCCACTTTTCCCCCTCGACCTTCTGGGTGATGCCGCCTGATAATTTGACTCGTCTCAGATGAATTTTATTTGAATCATCGCAACTACTTAGTCACTAGAAATAAATTGTATCTTCAGGCTTCCTTGCAATTTTACCCAGTATCTTTTCGAAAGTTCCTCCCAAGACCTATACCCGTGTTACGATCTTTACCTTAAGCTATTGCAGCAGTCCTTTAAGACTGCCCTGAGCCTCCCCCTCTACCACGCCCCTCACAGGAGAAGAAGGTATTTCTGAATAGAGGGATTCTCTTTGATTTGCAATCTCCCCTCAAGGTGGCCCAAAATAAAACCCGCACATTATAGAGAACAAACCCACAAGGACCTACCCCCCCCAAGGAATGACATTCAGCGTGTTTCCTTGCGTTTTCCACTCACTAGGTAGCACACTTGTAGGCTATTGGACCGGTAGTGCGAAGAACACAAATGACTCCTTTGGGAATGTCTCTCTACCATAATGACCCTGACAAGAATCGTCTTTGTAAGCACCCAATCCCCCCTTCAAGCCCTTAGACGGCTCCGCTTCTTTAAAGAGTTGCTCTTCTTATTCTCCTAGAGCAAGAGATTATGCATTTCAAGAAGAGCGTTAATATCTCCGCGTATGATTTTATCCCTATAGCTCCTTCCCGACGTCTTTTTCCTCGCCGGACTCCCCCAGCCTTCCTGTGTAAAAGTCGCCCCCGCTTGTTTTGTAATAATACGTCGCTTTTTTATTTTCTTTCCCTCCTTCTCTCTATCAGCCCCTCTCCTGCTGTTTTTTTGCGAATTTTGCTAGGTGAAACCACTCCCCCCAAAAAACTCTCCCCAGGCGGTCATGCTCAAGCGAACAGTTTGAAAGATTCAAGAACTTGCTAATTGAAGGGTTCGATAGACCTCTTGCGAGTTCGCCTTCAGAAGACCCTCTTTTCCGACTTCTCGCTAGAGTGTCCCCGCCCGAGGATCGATTACGAGTTTTTTCTTTGACGCATGTGCCTGGGCTCTTGAATGTCTATTCCCCTCCCTTTGAGCCCTGTCCCCTCCCCGAACGGAAAACGACCTCACTAACAAACGTCCTGTCCCTGCTGAGATTTCCGCCGTGCCCTTAGAGGTGGTTTTTTCTCCCCTCTTTTTGTATATACTCGGTAAAGGCCTAGACCTTTCTCGCAAAGTTTAGACGACCCCATACTTCGCACCCACAAGGTACCCCTTCGGCAGCCATTCCTTCTCAGTGAAGGATGAACTGACCCTTTTTTCTTTCATCGATTGTTTCGCCCTTTTTTTCCGTATGGACTATCGTTGAACGAAGCTTCAAAGGGGTAATAACCTTCTCCTGCATTTAGTCAGGCGGATTAATCGGCCCTCCTATAGGGTCAAGACCCGAACGAGGAAGTGTTTTTAGTGAGAAGAGTTGTGGGGTCAATCTTGCAGACCAGTCCAGGGGGGCTGTTTTAAAAATTTTTGATGAGTCCCCCCTAGATCTCTCTTCAACTCCCGTTGCGTATGCGGAGAAAGGGTTTCATCGGATTGCCCACCACTTTCTTTTTGCGAGGCCCCTTCTGGAAATCGAAGAAGTAAAATTCACTTTGATTTCCCGTACGACCCCTCTCTCCTCCTATTATGTCACTCCGTCAGAAGAGCTTGTTCCCCAGTAGTTCGGGATTAACATGCTTTTCCTGTATATAGAGTCCATCAGCGTCGTTTTTCCCTTTGGGACCCCAGATCGTCCTTCTCTTTCGAACGTCTGGACGTCTCTCACCGTTTCCAGGTCCCGACAGGCATAAGTCTCCCTGCGATTCCACCGACGCCTGCGCGCCCTTTTCCTCCTCGGTAATCTTCCCCTTCCTTAACTCTCCCCTATCAAGTACATGCATTTATGGAAGCCCTGTGGATATCCTTGCCGTCTGTTTCCTCCACTTTCTCACTGGCGCCCGGAATTCCCCAGGTCCGTTGCGGTCGACTCATGATCTTTCTTCCTAATGCTGGGTCCTAGATGCGGTGTTGATCTCGTTCTTCATTCCCCCCTTTTACCCCAAGTTTTTTTTTTTTATCTGATCGTAGTTTGCCCCCCCATGCAATCCTCACCAACGCCAGTTCCCTACAGATAATGCGGACTAACGTCACCCTTTTTAGAGAAGTCCGACTTCAAAGTCCCTGGGGAAGACAGGCCAGTCGGTCAGAACCGCGTTCAATCCTGCTTCTTAATAATCCCAAGGTAACACAAGTCCCGGCGAGAGACCGGAGGCGAGGTCCTTCAGTGAGATGACATTCGACCTTCCTTCTTCAGGCCTCTGGGACCCGTCGGGCTATTTCCGACTGTAAGCGAACCCAAGGATAAAGCTGAAATGCGATGTGCCAAACACATTTTAAACTTTAGGGAGAGTAAGGTCAGTTTAGCCTTGTGATAGACCTACAACTGTGGGTCCCCAAAAAGATCATAGAGCAACCCCCATAGAATTTGTAAAAGTAGCAACTCAAAGAAGGGCAAGGTTTTTCCAGCGAATGGGGACGGCTTATAAGGGCATGTCAATCTACCCCCACTAAAGTCCAGAAGATGACTGTCCTATTTTTTAGAAGGAATCCATGCCCTCTCTCGAGTATTTTTCCCACATCAAGGTGAAGAAACAACTAGCCTAAGAGGAAACCTGCTTCTCAGGTACCAAGAAGAATTCCACCCGAGACGATTTTACGGAGGACATTCTGTTTCTGATATATTACGTCAGATACCCCCCGAGACGGACTCATGTTTGCTCATTTGGGATCTTCGTGCACCTTACGTTTCCCTTAGGAAAAGACAGATAAGAACAACCGTCCTTCAGCAAGGCTGCTCATTAACAGGAGCGCTTATGGACCCGCCTGTTTCCCTCGATGTCTTCTATTTAGAAGCCTCGCACTGGAGCCCCTGCTTATCGTGAAAATTTGTCTAGCACCACGATTTCTAAACCCCCAATCCTTGTACGGATAAAATCAGGAGCCGGCCTTGAGTCTTTCCTTATCGGTCAGTTCCTTGAACTTCCCTTTCCCCCTCTTTTTCAGAAGCCACCGATCTCTCCCGGCGCCTGCTCACTCCCCTCGTTTCTCCTTGATCCGCGCTATAGGCAATATTCGGCTCTCTTCTTTATCTGTCATAAGGGCCTGCAACCTGGTTTTTTCGATCAGGCAATTTCGTCCCCCGCCGTTGGCCTTTTCCCCGTTTTTTTTTCTCGGTTGTCTTTTCTCACATCGACCATTGGCAAATCTCGCTCTTGCTAGCTGAGCCGACGGTCGGTGTAGAAGGATAATCCCCAACTGATGCTAGTCCCGGATGTTCTTAAGAGCTAACACGGCTACTGTAGTCACCACAGATAGGCCCCGGCGACCACTCCTTTCGATGCCTTTCGCTGATCGGCTGAATGAGACGCTACGGCGCCCCTCCCAGAACTGATAGCACCAAGGCTTCGACGCACTCTTTCTTCCCATTCTGACAAAACACTTTTGTTTTGATATTATTTTTTAAACATTCCCCCTTTTTCCCCCCCAACAAGTAATTGGTGTTCCAGTAGCCGACCCAACATTCACTCGTTTGCTACTGGGGTGGAAAGGACCAGATGAGGTAGTGCCTTCTTGGTTGCCGTTTTTGTGATTGTTTTTGTTTCGGTATATCCCAGATGAGGTGATTTCTCGTCTATTCCGACCCTAAAAAAGACCCTCGGGAAGTTCGTTCTCCCCTTCCTTCTTCCTCTTGTCTTGGGTAAGGCTGGCGGTTCCGATGCGGACCCTTGGAGATCCCCCCCCACGCTTATCGTTCAGAGAGTCAAATTTTAAGGCCTTGTAGTCGTTTAGCAATAAACCCTTTACGGTAGAACGCTGAAGGACATTTCTCCCTCTACCACTTTCATTTGAAGGGTGTGTTTTGAGTATGACATATGCCAAAGTCCCCTCCTTAGGACTATGTCAAGGTGTAGGCACTTTTCTGACATAAAAATTTATACCTGGCACCTTTTTGGACCGAAGGGAACAGTAATAGGCTGATCCACCCGGTCACACGAGGTTTTTCGAGTCGTCATGTTGGATAATTCAACCCGTCATAGACGTATTCCGAAGAGGTCCTACGTTGACGACCCTGAAACCAGTTCCGAGGGTCCTTATGCCAACCGACGCTCAAAGACGCGTCCTGACAGTGACGATAACGCCCACCTTAGATCCACTCCCCACACTGCTCGGAATCTGAGCGCCGCACCTTCTCGCCCTCCTATTATGGTTATCCATTGCAGGCTGAGTGTAATTGTCGTCTTCTGAGTTTTCTCCGGAGGTTACGAATTGCGTCCATCCCCCGTAAGAGTTTCTAGGAACCGCCCTCATCTGTTTTCATACGGGTATTTTTGGTCCTTTTCACGCGCTGATGCACCCATATACCCCCCGATTCGACTTAAAGTCTTCCATTTGTAGAAAACGGTTGGAGATGAGTCCTGTAGAATGAATTCTTAGGGCAGGACAGGAACCCTTTGTTAGAGAGAGCAGACAGGTCCTGGGACATTCAACCCCTTTCTTATTCACCCTTTATCCCACCCGCGCTTCAGTTTTACACGAGATACGTTATGGTCCTGATTAATAAATGAGGTCCCCAGGTGTATCCTCAGAGCCCAGGGAGGTTTGCGTACCCAAAGGGGCTTTCATTCCCTTTCTTGTAATACTCCTACTGATGCCACGTTCCTAGTTTTATCCCCCATCTCTGCTACCCCCTGTTATGCTCTCCTTTCATAATCCCCCTCGTGCTTGTTGTTCTCTGATTAAGAGCGAGCTCCCCCCAGTTTAGCTTAGCAATTGATTTTCCCGGCCTCATGGACAAATTGATTCTTCCTTTTGAGACCCTCCCCCGAATCTTGCGCCTGCCTGCTCAGCTGATACCCCTTTTGACCTTTTTGTTGCGGTCCTTTAATTCACCGCCTTGCCTGCACTGTTGTCTACTGACTTTCATACCTAGGGTTGATTTCCATCCTGTGCCCCTTGGCGGCTCGCCCGATTGATAATTCAGTTTCGTGCCGCCACTTGTCATGCGCCCCTTTCCCTCCTTTTCCCCCCTTCCTCTGGGAAGAACAACCAGCGTATATGTCGCCCCACGAAAGATGTTTCGGTGGTTTTCCCCAGCTACTTTTCGTCAACTGTAGTTGCGCCAACAATGTTTAAAGCATGACCCTGATGTAGAACGAAGATACAAGAGGACCCTCTTTCGAGAGGGTGGCCTGCAAAGAAGTATAGACAAGAGACCTAAAGAGGAATGTTTGTGGTCCTAATCCCCGCCACGTGGACCATGTGCCTTATTGTTCGAACCTCCCATTCAATACCCGGACCTTGCGGATGGAACCCCTTCCCGGCAGCCGGCGGGTCCGCAGTTTTCGGACCTTCCATCACTTTTAGTCACTACGGCGACGCTTATCTTCCTCCGCACCCGTAGAAATTCTGCCGTTTCATAGCTCGCGCAGGGTCCCCCCCGGGCGTTTCCCTTTCTTAGACAGCCCGGCGCGCCGCCAGAAACTGGCCGGTGATTGCTAGCCGTTTTGCTGCCCGGCCCGGGACAGGTAACAAGTTTGTGAGAGAACTCGGTGTGTATTCTCCCTTGACCATTAGCTGCGCCGTGTTTTGTGGATGGGCACCCTCCGACAATAGAACTACTCAGTTGTACTAGTGCAAGGGTATCTTCCTGAAAAGTACTCGATTGGAGCCGAGGACGACTTTACCGATCCCTTATACGTGTACCTTCTGTTTCGTCTCTCCCTCCGGGTCCGCTCTCCCCTCGAGAAGAATAACACCGCCCAGTCCCTCTCCTCGCCGTCGTTAAAGCCGTAAGGGGAGTTTTTTTTTGCGTTCTTTTCCTCTCGAAGGCAACATGGGTCTCATCCGCTCCCCCAAAAAAATCTCAACTTCCCCCAACCCCTCCTCATTACTCAGCGTTGTTCAGGTTGTCCCAGTCCCCCCTGTAGCACCGGAATTTTCCCCGGGTCGTCTGACTCTCCATACCCACCCAATCGGAACTGGTAATGACCAGAATTCCCCCACACTTCAATTTACCCAGAGTTTCGATAACACTCCCTGAAGAGAGACCTCTCCCCCGCCTTCTTTTGAAAGTAAGCGTTTCCTGGAGCCTGCCGTCTATGCTTTTCCACGGGAGAACTCTACCCTCCAAGTTTCCCCTTTTAATTGTACCGTGAAACGCCATGAGCTTGTCGACTTATTGATGATCGTTAAGAACCTAGAGTCCTGCACTTCTACACAAAGCATTTTGGTGATGCTAGTTAGTCCGCGTCCCTTCGCCGGCACTCGATCACTTCTTCTTCCGACTGTGGTGGAGCTTGGAGAAGTTCTCCTACATCCACCGAAGGGCGAAAGCTTCCCCCTTTCCCCCATTACGCCTCAATGATGAAGACTTCGTGATATACCGTTTTTTCTAGAGGTAGCCTCTTTATACCCGAGGACGCGTTTTCCTATTTCCAGAGAACGATTTGGCGGATTCGAACGATTTTTTCCGCGGAGAGCAGAAGTGCTTCCCCGCTGTTCGTTTTTCGCTCCTAAGGCCCCTTCAAGGGCCCCCTCCAAAGAGCACCCTTTTCTGTGAAGGATAGACGTGAGGTGCCCCGAGTTTTGAAGGTCTAAGGTGTTAGTAATAACTTCGCTTAGTGTCCCTTCGATTACAGCCCTCTCGGTTCAACATGTAAGGACATGTTATGAGAATTTCCGTTTTTTGCTCCGTGTTTATAGATCCGTGCGCTCAGGGTTACTAACCCCCAGGTGGAACTTTGGGTCATCACAGAGGTACCGATAGATGTAGATACCGACCTTCCTTTCCTTTCTTCTATGCCCTCAGAAGATCTTGTACGACGGACATCGCGGCACCGTTTCATTTCTAGTTTTACCCGAGTACAGCAGTTTTTTAAATCGGTAGGCTTATGTGTTTGCTTCCCCCTTAGATGTAGGACCGATAGCGAGCACGAGAAACTCAGTGTTTGATTTTTCGACCTAGGAAGTTCTTGGACATCCGGGTGTTTGCCGAACGGGTTTGTTCCCCTTTCCGGGACTAGATCTCCAGTACCCCCTCATGAAGAGGCCTTTTGCCCATGCGGGGTTGCAGCTAGAGAAAGTGCTAAGAGAGCTTTCTCCCCCCCTCTTATGATAAAAAGGCCCTGGACTTCTCCTTCTGCCTCTCCCTAGCCTTCCTTTTAAAATTGACAACTCGTCCGGTTGTGCCATCCGTTTTCTCGGAAGAGAGTCCGATTCAACGTCCCTCCAGGCCGCCGCCGCCGACTTCTTCATTTTAAGTATGCACCTCAGGTAATGAGCGCCTCGTGTCCTTTCTCTTCTTCATATACAATCAATAATTGATAACAAATAGAAACACAAATGCATCGTCCTGCCCTTTACTTTGTCAGAATGGCCGGTGATTTTTGACCGGCGGCTCCTGCAGCCCTTTTCCGTTCGGTCCTCTACTTTTTGTATTGATATTGCCTGCTTTGAAGAGGCGGCGGTTGATCTTGTCGATCG
>Ga0179591_1164045_pt1 | contig 11186 bp, 11 predicted proteins | sample CZOMad2_1_08_16f_FD_182891 | JGI IMG/M metagenome (GOLD analysis project Ga0179591, IMG submission 182891) | Vadose zone soil fungal communities from Angelo Coast Range Reserve, California, USA - CZOMad2_1_08_16fungal (PacBio error correction) | ecosystem: Environmental > Terrestrial > Soil >... | reverse complement strand
ATCTACGGCTACCCCGGCCCACCCCTCTTTTTTAACCGCGAGATGATTTGTCTTTTCTGGTGTCGCAGAGGGCTATTCTCCAATCGGTGATCTTTTTTTCCCTCTGCTCGATGTCCGTCAACCAGATCTTCGGTGTTTTAACATCGTCCCTGTCCTTTTTTTTCCTTTCTCTAGAAAAGATGAAACCACACTTTTTTTTTTTCCCCCCTGGATAAATTGACTACGAGTTGACCGGTTCTGTTTTCCCCTTTGTCCCCACCCCGTTGTGGGATTTCGACGCCATCAAGTATTTTCTTCCAATTGACGACAGCCCAATTTGTGGCCCTTCTCCCGGGATAATCCGTCAACCTGATGAAGGCTTCCCCCTCTCGTTTTTTTTTTTCAGGAGATCGTCAGCGGGTGGGATGTTTAGCCCTTCTCATCATTGGCCACAGTGGGGCTGTACCTTTTGCACTCAGCATGATGAGGGATCTGACTAGCAAGCGTCCCCTTTTTTTTCACTCTTCCTTTCGACTACATCCCGGTCCCGCTTGGACTCCTTTCCTGGTGATTTCTTTTTTCCTTTGTAGGTTGACATTCCAGGAGCAGACTGGCCCCGCGGTTTCTTGTTGCCCTTTATGCCACTAAGCTTAGTCCTGCCTCTCTCTCTTCCCCAGTATAAACGATTGAAGATCGCCAATTTTTCGCCACCATCTTTTACCCGTTTTTTGGTTTAGGGATTTGGGGAGCCGTTTGTTTTTTTTTTTTTCTATTCTTCCGTCAATGACAAATCTCTCCCTTTCCCCCTCCCAATTTGCGAGGTGTCGCCTAGTTCCAGCAGCGACTGGTCTTTTTGGCCCCGGTAAAAGAGGTTGTCCCTGGCTGCCGCAATGGCGTCTGTCCGACTACGGGGGACGTGTGCTGACCGTGTCTTGCCGAATGCGATCGATGGCAAGCCCCCGTGCTTTCCTTCCTTTGTTTGCTGGGGCCCCTTTACTTTTTTTGCTGGGTATCTTGATCGGCTTACTTTTGAAGCCTGTCGATTAAAGCCTTCACCTTTATCTCTTCCTTTTCTTAAGTGTGTTCAATTGCTGTTTTACCTCAGCCACGACCTGCTCTATCAAATGTCCCGTTGATGTTTTCCTCGTTTTTCTGTTAAGCGTGTCTTGTAGGGTTCTCCAAAAGTTTTATTCCCGGCCCTCAGCTGGTTTAGAGACCCCTTCCTGGTAGACTGTCTGTTGTCTTCTTTATGACAGACTGAAATTTGTCTCTGCTACATTACGTACCCCTCCTGGCGAACCACGTATGAGGATTCTCCGGCTCCTTGCATCTTACTGACTCTATTTTTTTTTTGCCCCTTTACCACGCGAACCTGCGCCCAGAACTGTTCGTAGATACTTTTTAGGCTACCAATTCCCTATTGTGGATGTCGTTTTTTTTGTTAGAGGTTGCCAATCTTATTGTACTTTTTCTATGTCTCTGCTTGTTGGCCCGTGTCCCCCCTCTTTTTCGAGTTCACCAAGACCAATCCCTTTCCAACCATCGGGGCGCCAAGAGGGGACCTTCGAATCATCATTCCCCAGGAAGATAAGATTGATTGACTTTTCTCTTCCCCTGCTGCTTACGTCCGGACCACGCGCGAGAACACCAGTACCCATCGCGTCATGTTGTTTCTGGTTTTCTCGACTAATGCGGGGAACTTACTCCTTCGATGACTAGCCCTCCGTTGACTCGTCCAGGATCTTGGTCCATTCTTTCCCCGATTCTATGGTGCGGGCATCCCTTAACTTTGTCCTTCCTTATCTCGGCGGTAGGCCACAAAGGTCTTTCTTTTCTCTCTCTCCCAGTCCACGATTAGACGTCACAGGAGGAGATCCCGATCGTTGACTGACGAATTTCTTCACACCTTCTTTCCCCCTTTTTGATCCCTCACTTCAGCTTGCGTGGGTTAGAACCCCCCCTCCACTTTCACAAGCAGCAGGTCGGTGCCTTGCCCCCTTCTGCCGCCCTTTGTCCCGGGATCGAGGTGACCAACTGGGTTTTTTTCCCCTCCTTTTCTTCCCTTCTCTTTTAAGACAAAGCTCTCCTCGACAGAAAACTTCCCAAAATTCTCCCCATCAGCCTACTGATGCTGCCGTTAGTTGTTCCACCCGTAAGCTTCTTCCCTTTTAAAAACTGAGTTCTCTGGCGGATCGCCCAAATCCTTTTTTTTCAGCCCTTGCTGCACTTCCCCTGGTTGACTGGAACCCTTCGTTGATGATTTCCCCTTCCTTTTCTTTGAAAACTGGACGCCCGGCCGCCCAGGGCCATTTTCTCCCTGGTATAAGGAGTAGCCCTGACCCTCTTCGACTTTTGTGCTCGCTCCCCGGCGCGCCTGGTTATTTCCCGTTTTTTTTTTTTTTCGGCTTCCCACGGGCCACGCTCACCTGTACATGGGAGTGCCACCTCCGTGGCTGCTGTTTTCTCTTTTTAATAGATTCCCGGAAGTGTGGTCCCGGCCCGCTTTTTTTTGCGCTTTTCTTTTTTCAGTTTTCGGGCCTGATCGTCTTGTCGACCCTCGGCTTTCCCTTTTTCTTTGAGACTAGAGACGCACCGAGACGTCTTTCTCTGACTCTTCCTCGTTTCTACTATCGTAGCCTATACGTTTGTTTTTTTTGCTCCTTCGGCATGGAAGGGCAGTCCTTCTTCGGCTTCGCTCGTCTCTCTGAAGAAGTCCTTCTTTTCTCTCCCCTCGATAGGGAATCGACAGGCGAGTTCTCGCCCTCTTTCCGAGTCATGAAGTAGATATCTGGCTGCCCGCGCCGCCCCGCCAATGAGTTTGCCCTGTGTTTTAGCCGTAAAGGGTTCTGAGTTCGGCGTCCTATCTGCAACCGAGTCAGATCGGCGTAGAGCACCACAGGGCGAACGGCATGCTTCTCCCGCTTAGACGCATTTTCCGTTTCGGTCCCATTCTAGGGATCTTGTTGACAGGTCCCTGCTTGATGTGGGGCAATAAAATTGATTTTATGCCCCTTCTTGGCCAGCACGAAGTGGTTTTGCCTGGTTATACACGTGCTCGTGAATTTTTTGCTTCCCATTGAAAAGACCGTTTCATTTTCCTCTTTTATTTTTTAAAAAGGAATCAGTCCTTAGATTTGGCTTTTTTGCTTGTTTCGTTCCTTGTAGCGTTTTCGTTTTTTAAACGAAGAGTTCTTTTTCCCCAGCTCAGTGGGTAAAATCGATAACCGGGACAAAGGCTCTTTTTTTGACACTCTCACTCAATTTCTTGGTGCAATTGGTTTAGTTTTTTTTGAGCTAGCGTCCTTTCCCACCGAGCTTTCGCTGTCCAAGACTGGTTTGAGGAAGCTTTTTCCCTTCTCCTACTGCTGACCGCCCGATTTTTGGGATTCTCCTCCGAAAGTGGTGTTGTTTCATGATTTCGAGATTTTATATTTCTGTCTTGTAGCGCGGCACCCCTTCATCCACTGACGGAGACTGGCAGCTTGAGTTGCATGAGGGCTCGTCGAATGGAGGTACTTCTTCTCCTTCTTTCCTGAACGTAGGTCTGAACTAGGACACCCCCCTCGCATTCATTGTCTCCAGCTGTATTGTCGGCCCTTCTCAGGATGTATAGTTTTTTGAAGCTTTTTTGCGCGTTGACATTCTTTATCGTAAGTGGTCAGGATGATGTATCTCGCTCCGCTTTGGGCCTATGTTTGAACCACTTTTTTGGTATTTGTGAAATAGTCTTCGGTTGCTGTTTTTTTTTCCCCCGCATTCACCCTCTAGACAATCCTACTTCTTTTTCCCCCTAGAACAGGGAATACCCACAATCGGACCTGTCGACTTTTATCACAGTGATAATTGTGACGTTGTTGCGCATCCCGTGTGTTCCTTTTCCTCCTTTCCCATCGGGCCCCGGCCCGGAGTCAGTCTGATGGCTTCCCCTTCTACTCATACTTGGGCGCTTTTTTTGCCTATTTTGGTGACACTCACCACCAGGGACAGGCTCTTCGGACTATCCATTAGAATATTGTTTATCCAAAAGTTCTTTCGTTTTTTTTCACTTTTCCTGTTTCGGTAGATAACCACATTCCAGTCTGTCTCTCTCCTCATCCGAGCGTTTTTGGCAGGCGGTGTTGATTGTTCCCTCTTTTTGACCGTTGGCACGTCGACGTCTTATTCTTTGAAGCTTCCGTTTCCGTAATAGAGACTATTTCCACGACACATCACGACCTCACAGTTCCTGGAGTACCGAAACTGGTCACTGTGCGGTCGATCGTTCCCCCATTAGGTTCTTCAACCACGTAGCCTACTAGTAGTACCGCCTTTTTTTTTTCCAGCCCTGGAACCTCTTTACCGCGGTTTCCTAGAACTGTGACCGCTTCTGCCTCTTGACCCTCTTAATGCGGGTCCGCACCTGCGTAGATGCTTTTCCTTCTATCGTCCGTTTAACCTGCCCCCCCTGCCCTCCACTCAGACGACTTGCTTCGATGGTTTCTCATAGGGAGCTCCTCTTTCTATGGTGTTTCCCTGATCAGATTTTTCGATCAGGTCTAAGACTCACTCCTTCTCTTCCGTTAATTCTTTTTCCGGTCCATTATGTACCAAACCCCACCTGCTACTTCAACGCTCCTTTTCCCCCTTGGGAACGGGAGTATCGAACATCACCCCCCCCTTTTAAGATCTGGATTTCTCTTGCGCCTCCCCCTCGAAAAGCCCACTTTTTTTCCCGTCCGGGTCCCCTACAAAAGATGAAGGATTTCTTTCCTCTTTTGTTGTTGAGCGCTCATTTCTTCAGTCGTTTTTTGTCTCATTTAGTTTCCTTCCCCCTTTGATTTCTTCTTTTTAAACTTTTTTCCATCTTGATGGACCTCGTTTCTCAAAGGGAAATCTTGCTAAAGCAGGGTTCTCTACCTCTCTGTGACCCCCCACATGATTCCGCGGTTTCCTCGGTGGGTTAATATTGTCCGCTGGACATCCCTTGTCCCTCCAGACCCTAGTCTAGGTTGCTGCTGCCCAACCCGTTCAGATTTGCCTTCCTCTCTCGTCCCTTTACCTTTGGAATATCTCCCTGAGCCCATTTTCCCCTTTCTGTATGCGGTTTCTTTCTTGTGTGTGCATGGTTTTCTCCCGGAAGATTTCATCCCTACGTTCAAACGCAATAGTATCTCTTCCGTCCTTCTCGTTGATCGATCTCTGGGCAGAAGCTCTCCCCCGTGACTTGCAACACGGTAACGCGTTGCATGGTGGCCCTCCGGGTTTTTTTGGTACGAATAATAATTAGACGTTTTTCTTTTTCCCCGGCGATAGTTCAGCCCCTTTTCCATTCTCTCAGCCGGTTTTTTTTCCCTTTTTTTTTTCGTTTGAATAGTCTCGGATATTTGTTTCATCCTTTTTTTTTTCATTGCTCCCTGGCTATACTGCCGTCTTTAGGCAATTTTAGTTTTTTTTCCCCCATCCATCAGCCCGACGTCGAACACCCTTTTTTTTCTTTCCCCTTTTTGAGCCCTCGCTGGTCTTTGGTGACCTCCCCTTGAAAGTCTTATTTTCGGTTCAAGATTGGTTTTGTGACACCCCATGAAGGATTCGCCCTGGTCTTTTTTCGATACATGGTGTTTCGGGATACCTCTGAATTACGTCACCGACGATTTTCTCCAAGTATTTTTGGCCTAAGCGGATCAGTGCCTCGACCTCGCGCGGCCGCCCTTCTACTTCTGACAAGTTCTTTTCCCCCTTCGCTCGAAAAAAGTCCCACATATCATTTCTTTTTTGCCCTTTGAAATTACCCCTAGTGTGTTTGCCGTGTATATGGTGGTCCCCTGTTGATGTTCTTTGGTTGCTTTTTCTTCTTCGGGCTTGGCACCCGTTCCACCCTCCCCGGTGTAAAAAATAACCCGAAAGTGCCCCCCCTCTGGTTTGCCCCCCCGTCCGGGGCAAGGATCCCAACCTTCCCCCCACCCCATTCCGCTCCTCCCTCTTATCTTGTTTCTCCTTCTTCTAATAAAGGATTAAGTCCCCCCCTTCCTTCATAAACCCAGTCATCCTCGATGTTTTTTTCCCTCCTGCCGATTCCCAGTCACTCACTCTCCCTCAAATTCGAGTCCCCCTTTCACCTTGAGGAAACCTTCTCTTTTTCCCCCCTTTTTCCGTCTGAGGGTAAGGACTTCACATCTACCTAATATTTTCCCTCACGTCCCTCTTTCACCACTTTGCTTCTCGTACCATTTTTTCCGGTTAACTTAGGAGAGCTCCTGCCGTTCCCCTCAACCTTATGGGAACTTCCGTTATACCATGACACTCCTTGCTTACGGTTCGCAACCCCCACTTACAAAAGACTGATGTCGTGGTTTTCTCTCTTGTCTACTGGATGAAGTGGTTCAAGGTGATACTCGTTTTCCCCACTTGTTCCTTTCTTTTCCTCCTAATGCTTTTCCCACAAAAACTCCCGCCAGGCAATGATCCCCTCTCTCCGTCCTTCCCTTACTTTCTTTTTCTTGATTGCCCTTTTGTGGACCCCCCTTTCCCCTCTAGAAAGGAGGTGCGATCTGTCCCTTCTTCGCAACCCCCTTTCCCCCCACACCCCCCAAACTAAAACGATGCTCCTCCTTGTCGGCAAGCGAACTTTTGGTCTTGGAAACGTCTTATCCTATCTTCTTCAACACTCTCTGAGCACTTGGCCGCCCAGGCAATCACCTTTTCCCTTCATTTTGTACCTTTCTTTTCGTCTTCTGCAGGCTAAGTTCTCGATCTATTCGCTATTTCCATTTTCGGTCCCCAGTTCGTTCCCCCTCCCTGGAAAGTTTTCTGGTCTCCCCCACACTCAGGGAGAGTTCTCTCTTCCCCTAGATAGAAGGAAGTGTTGGGCGCTTCGGTGATTTCTGCCCCGCGCGGTTCTCTTTCTCGTCGTTCCTCCTTGTCCGACCGGCCTCTTTTCTCCCAGATTTTTTTTTTTTTTCCCCTGACCGGACTTCCCAGAAAGACTCTGATGAACTCTCTCTTCCTTCTCCCACGTTGTTGTGAAGGCCCTCTTCCGCATTCTTTTCACCGACTTTCCCGGCGGCATTAGGCGATTCTATGCCGTCTTTTCCCCCTCATTGTTTTTCGAAACACGCCGATCAGGTCCTCTTCCCTTCTCCCCTTTCCGCCCTCAGAGCAGCACCCGCCATTCGCTCTGCTTTGAGCAAGATCCACCTCATCCACCCCCTACCACTTCCCTTTTCTTCGTGCCGTGTCCTCTCTGGCGTTATAATTCTTTCCTTCTCGAGCCGTTTTCCTTTCGTTTTCGACAAAAGGCGCCGGAAGATATCTCCTGGAAGCTTGTAGGCCTTCTTAGGGCATTGAGTTGACCTTTGGCTCCCGAATACCTCCTTTTTCCCCTCAGTCGTGGCCAGCCCGCCTGGACCCTCGTCGTCTCTTCGTTTTTTTTCATCATACGAGATTCTCCGTTTTTTCTTTTTATTTTTTTCCCCTTGCATAATCATTGAAGTCGATTTTTGTTTTTGCCTTCGTTCCTACTGTTTTTTTTGGTCCAAGCCGTAGTTTTCCTCTTCCGCAACTCCTCCCCCTTTTCCCCTCTATACCTTCCCCTTCTTCATCAATCTTCCCCTATCTCACTCTCCTTTGGGAATTGTCCCCCTTTTGTGGTTTAACTCCCTGAACTTCTGCTTTCTTTGAATATTTTTTCCGCCCTTCCCTTCAGATTCCGCTCCTTTTTGAACGTTACTCTTTCCTTTATTAATAGAACTCCTTTTTTGGATTGCAAGACGCATGATGTCGAGTATTTTTCCTCTTTTGCGGTTTATGTTAGTCTAGGACAATAGAAATCCCTAGTTGGTGACCCGAGTTCTCCTCCGTAGGTCATCGCTTTATCTCTGACCTGAGTTTTGTCTTCTTCTCATTCACCTGTATTTTCTCCTCGAACCCCCCTGATGGGAATGGGTGAGCTTTGTTCTTTTTACTCTTTAGAAGAATATGGCTCCGTCATTCCGGATTCTTCTGTTTCCGGATGATTTCTCTTTTCTTTTTTCCCTCTTGTTTGGAACCCCTTTTTGTGTTTTTTTCAACCTTCTTGGACATGTGTCCCGGCAAGCAATAGAACATTTTATGTACCCTCTGAATCTTTCCTCGACCTCCTGTATCCCCCCCCCTTTCTCGGTCCCACTCCTTTGATCTCGTTCGGTTTGGTGGCGCCTCCCTTTCTTCGTTTTAACCATTTGTGAATAACAGCGTCCCCTGATTTGTCTCTTTACCTTTCCAGAGTCCCCTCTAAGTTTATAGCATCTCTTTGCAACGTAGGCTGCTTTTTTATCTTTTCCCCGGCTTTATCGGGACGTATGCAAAAGCCAGTAGTGGTTTATACCCCCCCTCTTCTTTCAAGGGCCCCGCTTTTTTCCTGTAGTCCCAAACCATCCTTCTTTTTTCTTTTTCTCAGACTCGCATCATTTTGTAGTCTCATTCGTTTTCTTTTCTGTCCCCATACACTTTTCCAGTGTTTCTATGATCCTTTTCGAGCTTTTAATTCTCTTTCCGAGACTATAAAAGACACCTTCCCTTAAAAACGCCTTCCCGTTTCTTCTTCTGGCGGTGCACCTCTACTTTTCCCTCCCGCAGCCCGTTCCCTTCTTATTCTACCAAGACTCTTATCAATTGAGTGTACATCCTCACCATTTGACCTGGTTGATTTCGAACCTTCCCATAGATTCCTCCGGCTCTCCTTTTGTTCCTGCACCCGCCCCGATGTACTTTCCTTCTCATCGGCTGGCTTCCCCCTTCCCCACAAATGAAACCTGAACCCCTACCTCTCTTTTCGGCGATTGTGTTCTCAGAGGGAGATCTTTCTTTCAATTTTCTACTGGGTCGATTCCTCTCTCTTCATGCACTTCTCTTGTGAAGAACGTGAAACACTTTTTTGCCCCACGGAGAAGGGCAGGTTCATCTTAAAAGTTCCACTTCCCTTCCCAACGTCCAGGACCCGGTTCTAGCTCTTTATTTTTAGAACCTGCATTCTCCAATTCGTAGTCGTTCTCTCTTTCTCCCCTCATCTTGCCTTCGTGACCCCCACTTCTCCAATTTTGGAACAGCTTCCCTGGGCGCCTCCCCCGATGACGGACTCTCTCGTTTACTAATCTCCACTTTTTGTGGTTTTGATTTGATCTATTTTCCTTTGTTGGTCTGTCTCCATTTACTTGGCCACCCCCCTGTTTCTGTCATTCAGTTTATGAAGTCGTCTTCTTTTTTTCTACTTAGCACCGACTCCTTTCCACTTTGGGTCAGGTTCCCCTCAGATGCCTCCTCTTGGCGATACTCCCGAGTTTTTTTATTTCGATTTTTGGATAGTGTCAGAGGCCATGACCTTCTCCTCTCACTAGGACGATGTGATGTCTGAAACATAAGCTCTGGTCCCCGTACCTCCATTCACACCAGTCCAAACCCTTTGCCGATCGCCCTCTGCTTTTTCCCATATCCTCCCTCTTCTTAGGGGTTAGTTGTTTTGGTGGTTTTCTTGGTTTGTATCCTTCCGTCTCCCTCCAACACCCCTCTCTTGCGACCCCACTTTATAGCAGAGGGCAGAAGTTATTGCCTCCTTTTTCACCCCCGTCAGCGGGGTGCCATGGTTGATGCCCCATGTGCTTTCTTTTGTCTCGGAAGTCCTCGTGTGGTTTTCTGTCTTCCCTCCCAGGTGACCAGGTCTCACAGGTTGCTGGTTCCTTCTTTTACCTGATGGATTATTTTGGAATCCTTTATTCCTCTGCCCCGTCACCCGATCCTTCGAAAGGCCAGCGTTTCTTGTGTTTTTCAACATCGCACCAGAAAGGCTTTCCCACCCTTGTTTTTTCTCTCCCTTGCTTCTTTGGCGGACGACTGTCAAGGCCTTTCCCGTCCTCGGGTTTTTGGAGTCCACCTTCCTTCTTTCGATCGTTGAGAAGTCCGAGTTTGCCTTCGGTTTTTTCTTTTTTTTCTCCCTATTCCCCGACCGGCACTGGGTCCCACCAATTCCTTGCCTTTGATCCGGGCCCCTCGTACCTTCTCGTTTTCATCCGTTTCGGCTTTTTTGATTCCCCTTGAGAACTTATCTCCTCTTTGACCTGACCCAACGTAGACTTATTCCCTTGCGGGTGAGGCCGTATTGTGTCTTCTGTTTCGGTGTTCTCTTTTATGCGGCGATTTCCGTTTCCTCTGTCTCTGCGGGGCAGGTCCTTCCCCCCCCTTTGTCGAGTCACCAAGACCACCGAACCTGGGTTCCCCAAAAAAAATTGGGGGCCTTTTGCCATTTTCATAATCTGTCCCCCGGCCTGAAGTTTATCAGTGGCCCTGAAACATCTCTCTCATCCTGAGGCCAGGCCCGAACGCGATTCCACGCTCTTTGGTTTGTTTGCAGCCTCCTTGATTGCTCTGCTCAAACGATCCCTCCTCTCCGAGCACCTTTCTTTCCCCTAAGGATTAAGACCCATTTCCCCCCGTTCACGTGAGGGTTGTTAGACTCCCCGTAATCTCGACATCTGACGTCGTCCCCTGCTCCTTTCCCTCTGAAGGAAACTCTTCGCGGAAATTCTCTTTCTATTTAAAGCAGCCTCTTCAACCCTTCGCATTCGGATCCAACGTAATTTTTTCTTTTAGCCCCAAAACGTTACCTTCACAACCAAGAGATCTTCTTGTCTCCCCGATGACGCAGGGGTTGTGAGTCGCGGTGTTGACTTTTTGTGGCGGCTCCTAGTTCTTACCGCCCTTCTTGCCCTTCGCCAAGATCGACTCGCCGAAGCCCAAAGACTCTCTTTTTTCCTGTGGGCACCACGGAAGCCATCAAAGAGGACAGTGACAAAATTCGGGTTGGATCTCACCAACTGCACGAGGACGTTCATTGTTGCGGTCTTCTTCTTCCTTTTCCCCGTCGGATTCCTGATGATGGCAAAAATCCCCTCCGTCTCCCCTTTTTCCGCCCGTCCCGCATATGGCGAGCTTATTCCAGTTTTTATTTCTCGGCTACATGCCCGACGCTTTTTTTTCTTTTCAAATGTCGAGACGCCAGGTCTGCTTACCCCTTCCCATTTCTCCTTCTTGCCAACTTCTTTTCTTCCGGAGTCTTTCTACTCGATTCCCCGGCTTTGTTCCTCTTTTCCCTAAGGTCTCGTCCTGATAGGACCTTGTCGACCAAATAGCTCGTTTTCCTTTCGCTAATCCACTACTTCCGCTAAGACTTCGTGCGCCTTTTTTTTCGCCGACTTGGC
>Ga0179591_1156236_pt1 | contig 11186 bp, 11 predicted proteins | sample CZOMad2_1_08_16f_FD_182891 | JGI IMG/M metagenome (GOLD analysis project Ga0179591, IMG submission 182891) | Vadose zone soil fungal communities from Angelo Coast Range Reserve, California, USA - CZOMad2_1_08_16fungal (PacBio error correction) | ecosystem: Environmental > Terrestrial > Soil >... | reverse complement strand
TGCCTTTTCCCCTGTTTTTCCCCGTCCAACTTCTTAAATTGGCTTCATGCCTAAAGAAATCCCAGCAGGACTGTCTTACAGACAATACGATATTAAGCCCGTAGCCTGCCTCGCAAAGTGGTCGTTTTCCAAGATTCTAGGTTTTCATCCGCATGGACCTCTCTTCACGTCTTGCCTATACACCTCCCCTCCTCCCCTCTTTTTGGAGTAATGGCTGGCTTGGTCCTGGGGAGAAGTGGGTTGGCGATTCTTTTTTTTTCATCTGAAGCACGCCGTAATGTCACTGGGTGCTTTCGTTCTGCCATTGGTGACTTCTAGGTTGCTGGCTCCTTGGAAGGTAATGGAACGTCTTCTCCACCCCTTTTTTCTTTAATTTGAAATGGACCGGATTTGCTCGGCGCGTATTCTGGGCGAAATTCACCTCTTCATGCATGTCCGTTTTTGGCCCCCCCCCCTATTTTTTTCACGCTCTCCCGGTCAAAATGGTCCTGGACTTTTTCTCCCCTCAAGTCTTTTAGTCCCCTCTCCACCTCCACGTATTTGAACTTATTCCCCCTTTTTAAGGCGCACCACACGTCGCCAATTTCTCCGGGAAAAGCTCCCCGTCTTGATTCATTTTTTTTATTAGATGCCCGATTAGAAGGAAGGATTTCCCTCTGGGTCTTCCTCAGTTTGTCTGGCAAAAACCACAGTGACTCCCCGGCTGATCCTGAAAAAAGTATTGCGGCCTGCAGCAATACTTCCCTCGTCCTTCAACAGACCTCGGGTGATGGCCAGCTTTGACCTCCCCCCCCGTCGAACGGTTTGGTCTGACCGAGCGCTGTCACCCAACCCGACCGTGCACACTGTGGTCCCACCAAACTCTGTGATTTCTTTTCACTCCAAATGACCCACCAGCCCCGACTTCCCTCTCTTTGGGGCTGTATTTCGGTCAAAATCCTTTCCCGACGGACCTCTCGTTCCTGGAACACGCACCGGCCCGTGTGAACCAGTAGCGTGCCCTTCGCGCCTCCAACGGGCTTTTTTGACACGTCTATGTCGTTTTCATCCAACTGTCCAAAATCCTCGCGACCTCTTTCATTTAAGCCCTTGTGGCATCAGCTGCCTCTTCTCTTTGTTTGCCTCCGAGGTGACCAACCCTTGTTCGACCGCGCAGGCTTTTCCTACCCCGCTCCGCCGGGAAACACTGATTTCGTCGATCCCCCTGGAATGCCTATCTTTTTAGTCCGACCTTAAACTCCTACGACCTTCTTCAATCAGATTTAAATCCAAATCACGAGTTGGTATCGACTTTCCAAAATCTGAATGGGGATAGTGGCTGCTGCGTCCTTCCCACTCCCAACTTTTCAAAGCTGCTACGATGCTCCACCATTTTTTTATTTTCTCGGGCTCGGTTCCCGTTACCTTTCGCTTCCCTCTTCTCTTCGCGACTATGGAAAATGGTGTGACGCCGCGGACCTTTTCTGGAGTTTGCCCCCGTGCAAATCTTCCGTCCTCTGCCGTTTCCCTGAGCGCACTGTTTCGAGAAGTAACAACCCACGTTGAGACCCCCCTCCGTGTCAACTTTTCCTGCAACGAATGAGGCTGTATCCGCAACCCCACCATTAACGGACCGACCCGCACGTTCCCCCCCCAAGTTTCCTTTCTCAAAATGTTCAACTCGCGACTCGTCAATTATTTCAATACCCTTGTGCAATTTCTCCGAATCCGCCAACGGGGCTACTTTTCCCTCCGGTGCCCCAAGGAACGGTCAGGACGCATTGTACGCCAACTCCCCCCCACCGACAGGAATGGCCGAATGCCCCTTTCAGCTTGTTTTTTAAGAAGCTTTCTGGGCTGTTTTCCTACCTTCTCCTGCCCTTCTTCCTAAACAAACGGGTTGTTCAGTTTTTCTCATTTCCGTTGCCCCACGTAGTTCCAAAGTAACGTGGCCTTTTCTTATCTGGTTTTTCAGAAGGGGCGACTAAAAACGTTTTAATCTTCGGTTTCTCCCGATGGTCCAAGGTCTTATTAACGCCCCTTTCCAACGGCCCCAAATCCTCCCCTCCCCAAATGGCAACAGGTTTCTGTCCGCAGGGCCACAACCATATGTTCACCACTTTCTTCCGCGTTGCCGTTTTTCTTTCCGGTTGTTTTCTTGCGCCCCATGTCCAGATAAAAAAATAGTTTTCCCGCGTTTTTCCTTTCTTCTTTGTTTCATGTTGTAAACCGTAAGTTTAGCCGCCTTGAACTTTTAAACCGGATTCGCCCCCACCTTTGGCGATCCTTTTTTGCTTGTCGGCCGCGATGTTCAGGTGTCTGTTTTTTGCATTACCCTCCGGATTCCTTTTCTTTTACCCGGGTGTCCCGAAAGGGTGGCGTCGCTGGTCCACCTCACCATCGGACACTTGACCGCACTTCCCCCATCCCTCTTTTTTTTTTATACCCGAAATGTCCCCAGCACTTCTCTCTCTCCTCTGGCACCCAGCCCTTCTCCCCCGTGCTGCCATCAATCGATGCATCACCTTCCTGTTGCAATTGAGGTTTCTTGGCCCCCCTGCCTGCTTCACCCAAGCCCCGCCGCAAGCCCAGTCAGGCCGCTTTGACCGCCGCCGGCCTCGCGGGAACCTCTTTGCTTCCTCGTCCTTGCGTGTCTTACGACCAACATGCTCGTTTTTACTCCATGGTCGGGACCAATCCTCTAAACTGGTTCCCTCCAAGATTCGTTTTTAACGCTTTTTCCCCACCCTATTTTTTCTCTCCCTTTTTGTTTTGAGCGAGATAGTTTTCCTGTTTTTGGATTACAACCCACGGGTTTGCTTTTCACTTCCGTTTTTCACCCTTTACTTTTCGCTTTCTTTTCGCCATCTTTAGAAAGTTTTCCCTTTCTTTCTATTCTTAGCCCTTTACGAGAGGCCTGGTGTTTTGATTCGCGGCTGGGCCGCGGCGGGGTGCTTGTTCGTTGGGCTGGCGGCGTTGGAGTTCATCCGGTCAAACCTTTGTCAAGCAGCCCCCCCTCCTTCTTCCGATTCACGGTGATTTGCTCGGATTGAGACTTGTTGGCTCTGGAAGGGATCGTCGCACTTCTTTTTGCCACTTCTGCTAGGATTTAGTTCGAGTTGAGGGCCTTTAGTTTTTATCCCAACACGGATCTTCCTTGTTTCAATTGTTCTTCCCCTTTTGGGATGAGGCCCTCTCAGCAACCTGGTTCGACCACCGGTTGCACTGAGTCTATCCTGGCATTGATATCCCCTGAAAACCCTCTCTAAAATATTTCCCTCACGCACCGTCTGAAGCTTTTCTGCCTCCCTTGGGCGATCCGGGAAAAAAGTTCCCTGCCTTCCCCTTTTCTTAAAAACAAAATTGCTCCCCCAGAGAACTTTTCTTAGAGGGACAACTCTTTTTCTCAATTCTTCCCCTTTCTTCCTCCCACCCCCCTGTATACCACGTTCCCTCAATCCTTGGTGACTATGTTGTGGGACCAACTGGGTTCACCTCTGGCCATTTTTGGGATGCGCTTTTTGCCGTCCCTGTTGGGAACGGGAACGTTTTCCTTCCTTTTGACCACAGTCAGATCGAGAACATCTTTTCTTTTCCTCCTTCCCCCTGCTATTTCCCCTGCCACGGTCTTTTTTCCGTGGCGGAGGCGACCTTCAAAACCGGTTTTTTAGGCCGGTCCCCTCCTTTCCTCTCTTTCTCACCACCAAAGAACTAGTATTTACCAACTCCGCCCCTTGCGGTTATCGCAGGCATCCCGTTTTTCATTATCTTTCTTTGCTTGCCGTTCCCGTTCTCCCAGGATCCACGGAAACTGATTTTCCAGATGGGCTGATTCGATGGGCTCCCTCCCCCTTTTCCTTGAAAATCAGGGTGCGTCTTTTCGCTAGGTCTCACCACATACTTTTTCTGTGGTGATGTCCGTTATGTGGGAGGAGGTTTGGCCTTTTCTTCCTGCCCTAAGTAGTTGCAGCCTTCCTCGTTAGGGCTCGTTGGTTTACGGCTCATGGATTTTTATCAGTCCTTTGTATTGCTATGTCAAGTAGAGCATTTTTGCCTCGTGTACTTTTCCAAGCACTGCTCCCCCGGCGTCACTTTCCCCTCCGCGTAAACGCCGGCGCAAGTGTCACGTGACACAGTTCAAGTCCATCAAAAATGTTCCTCTTCGATCCCTTCTTAGTTGCTGTGAACCCTTCTTGAAGAGCAATCTTCTTTCCGCTTTTTTTTTCCTCGGACTCACCTCCTTTTTTTTGATGTAAAACTCCTTCCTAGGCGGAGACGCTTTTTTTGATTATGTCTTTGTACAATTAAACTAGATCCTTAAAGTTGAGCGCATTCCTCATTTCCCTGCGTTCGAAGGCAAAGCTGCCGTTTTCTTCCCTCCTTGTTTCTCAGCCGCTCTGCCCACCGTTTTTTACCTTTTGTTTCGAAGGGCTTTTGGATGCATATCTTTCGCTTTTGAGGTTTCCTTCTGATCTTTCCCCTCCCCTTGTTTAAAAAACCCCCTTCTTCGCGTTTCTATCGCCAGCGCCTTGTTTCCCCGGTATGCCCCCCATCACATTCTCTTTCTTTCAAGTCGTGCCGTAGTTTGACGCGTCACAAATCCGATCCCAACATGACCCCTTTCACTCTTCTCAGCTTTCATAGTTTAGTGAGCGTCCCCTCTGTTTTACAAACCATATAGTGCACGGTTTTTTTTTTGGCCGCGCTCTCTTGCGAAAAAACCTTGCTCGGTTTCCTGACACTGTCCCTCACCCCCCCCCCCCCTCTCAAAGAAGGGCAGTATTGGTGCTCCCCCTCCTTACCCCCTGCGTGGTCTGTCCCTTTTTTGACGCCAACATCGTTTTCCCTTACTCGGCTTGACGCTACTCGCTCTACCCCCATTAACATAATTCCTGCGTTGTTCCCTTCTGTAAACCGTGCGACTTTTGTTTCCCTTTTTCCTGCTTTCGGCTTTCCCCTTTTTCACCAATCACGTGCTGGTGCTGCTAAAGGTAGCCCAGAGTCAAGGGGTATTTGTCAAACAATCCTCCCTCTGTTTTCTTGCCAGTGAACACATCCTTGCTGAAAACCAAACCTGCTCGTGAATTCTTAGCTTTGCTTCTGCAAAACTCCAGACCGCTGCAAAGAATATCTTAACAGGGCACTTTCCCCCTCCACAAGTGGTCGATACCTTTTCCCATTACTCGTCCCAAGCAACCCATCCCGCTCCCTGCACTGCAGTCACAGACCCAGATGTTCTCGTATGGGAGGTCAGTTTCCCTCCCCCCCCCAACGCCTCCCACCACTGATCCCAAAACTTGAAGTCCCCCTCGGCTCCCAACTCCGGGGCCTGATCATCGTCTTTTGGTCTCTTCAGAATACCTACTATTTCTTCCTCCCTTAGTGTCCAGATCCGCGTGGCAACGTGCAGAGGCCGCATTTTGGGCATTCCCCTCAACCTCCAGAAGGTTCTCGCGCCTTTTTTCCTACTGATGGGATTGTCGGTGTCCATTTTCTCCCGTTTAACGCACGGGCCGTTGTGAAAACCATCGCCTCAATCCGACGTGGATAGGTAGAATTTTTTCATAATAAGGTGTTGTTCTGCTCCTAACCGTTCAGGCTTTCGGTGTGTCTTTCGTGGTCCCACGTGCCCGTTTTCTTACCTTGGCTGAGACAACCGCCAGCACGCTCTTCCCCTTTGCAAAGACCATCGAGCAGGGCCATTCGGCCGATAAAGGTGGAGTTTTCCCTCTTACGGTGATTCCTCCGCTGGCCGACCTTCTCGTGACGGATTCGACCTTAGACACTTCAATAATCGGCCCCCGGCACTTTTTTTCGTGCTGTGCTTTAAGGCCAGTTCTTTGTTAATGTGGGGTTGGATCTGTTTGGTGGGGCCCTTCCCCCACGTCTGATTAAAAAGACGCCCCTTGCACAGATGTGCAGGTGATGGAAAGTTTAAGTTATCGGTGGATGTACCCGGTCCTGCAATGCGCCACTGTTTCGGGAAAATTCCTTTAGATCTGAGTCTCTGATCGGAGTTGGACGACAACAATCCTTCTGTCAAGAGCGGTTTTCCCCAACCAAAGGCTTGTTCGCATATACACCTCGCAATGGGAAGTTATTTTTCCCCCCCCTCCGACTTAGCGGTGCTCCTTTCTTACCCCTAAGTATTTTTGACACTCCGCCTTTTCCTTAATGGGACCCCCCCAGGTCTCCCTGTTCAAAGGGAATGGACATCTCCCGTTCTGCGTTCAGTTGTTACGCCCCCATGCTATTCCAGGCCGGACCTTCGTGTAATGCGTCATCCGAGTGTTTTCCCCTTCAACAAAAAGTGACAAGACCACTTGTCCTTCCGATGTTTCCATTAAAACGTCCAGGTGTGCCACGCATCTGGGTGATTGACCTGGCTCCCCCCCCCCCCCTGAAGGTTGCAGATTAGCTGGCACACTCCCTGTCAACTCTGGTGGGGCCACCCCCTTCCTACGTCCACTAAATATGACAAAGCTCCCCACTATTCCATGGGCAGTTGTCCTTCTTTTTTCTCGGTCAAAACTTCATGGAAGGAAAGGCCAGGAACTCAGATGTAATGGACCCCAAAGCAAAAGACTTTGAAAAAGGCTCGGGCGAGCCTCCCTCAGCCCCTTTGGTTTTTTCTTGGAACCCTTCTGAGCTTCTTGAAGCCACTGATGAAACTCTCCCCTTCTCTCTTTTCGCCACTGAAAGAAAACTGGTTTCGCTCTGCAGAGTTTTCACGGTGAGGATCTCTTTTGATCCAAATTTGTGCGGACTGACTATGCCTGCTTTGACTCCCCACCCAGAAAGACGGTCTACCTGCCTTCCCGCGCCGTCAAAAACTGGAAGGCCTCTATTTTTTAGAAATATCACCAGCCGTACAGTCCGCCGTCCTTTCTGTTCCCTTCCCACCTAACCAGGTTGATTTGCCAGTTCACCAATTGCCGTTGGTTTTCCTCTTCTTCCTGTTTCCTCACCTGCGTTCATCGAAGCGACCCTTTTTATTCCTTCTGGTCCCCTTTTGCACGTGACCTTTCGTCCGGTTTTTCTTTGCGCGATTGTCCCCTTGGTTTTGATTTGCCTTTTTTTTTACCCTTTCCCACGTCTTGAAAAATGCGCTGACGAATTGACCCACCGATGGCGCTGCACTTGATACTGTCTTTTCCACCCCGAGACCCTTCTGCCAATTGTCTGCCCCGACTGAGGGAGGGGACTCACCCGCCCAACCGCCACAACATTACTTGCCCGAAAAATCCCTTGTCCCCCAACATAGGTTCTGTTAGTGAAGACCCTCCTATCTCATCCTCCCCCTGCTTTCATCCCTTGTCCAAATTTTCTCCAAATATGAATCCTACACGTCTGTCCCTTTTTTCCCCTGGACACTCCTTGGGCCCCCTGTCACGTCTGCATTCCGCAAGACATCACTAACTGGAATGGCCTCTTTTCTACCCCTTTTCCCAAGTTTTTGCCTTTTGGGACAATGCCGAGGTTTTGGGATGTTTCTTTCCTCATCCCCCCCCTTTCCTCTCGCTCAATTAAAAAAAAGGAGTTGTTCGATTTCTATCTCCCACATTCGTCAGGCCCCCCCTTGTAAGTTTATGACAAGTTGTAAGCAGGGTAGCCTAACCACTGTTTTTTCTCTCCCCCTGTTTAGCGAGTTCCAGGAATGATGCCCGTTACTTTGTAAAATAAAGGACCAACATCTCCACCCCACTGGACAAATCTGATGAGCCCTCCGTTCTTCCCCCCCCCTCTTCCTTCGTAGAGTGGAACGGTTTACATGTTCTTGTCCTCCGCAAACTGCCATCTCATGACCCCCCCCACACACTTTGACTCGGAACTGTTTTTCTTTTTTTGCCTTGTGTGGAAACACGTGAGTGTAGGCGATCACTTTCTTGCAATTTTTTCCCGGAATCGACTTCGTCGTTATGATCTAATTTGCGTGGATGATGGATCTGTTTAAGTTGTCCCTAGGTTCCCTCTTCCTTTAAAGGATCGGCATAATCTTTCCAACGTGCGGCCAAGGTGGTGCTTCCCCATCCCCCCTGACTGGTACAACCCTTGAACGACCATTCCAGTATCTTTTTCTGTCTCTCACCAGACAATTCCGCACCGCTCTACTTTGATGGCACCCAAGCCATTCCTTTATCTTCCAGCTTCCCGCCTGTCAAATCCGAGCAAATTACAACGTCAGAGAATTGCCTGTTCTTTTTCTTACCCGCTGATTACTTCCAAAGACTGCCAGCGCCGCACCGTCTTCCCGCCGCGCCCTCCTCCGCGCCTCTGCTGGAAACGTCTGCCTCTCGTCCCTTGCGAACTAATCTCCCAAATTTTCTCATATGTGCGACCAAAAACCCTTCAACGCTTAACCTGTTTGACGGCCCCTCCCTTTTTCAAACGCCCCTTTGGTTTGTCCTCCCTTTCCCCCACCCTCTATCTTTCTTCTCCTACGGGTTTGTTTTTTCCCTTTTTTTTCCTCTCCCCCCCCGTGGCGCCCCTGTCACAAGATAAGATTTCGTCAACAAGGTTTAATTTTAGGTTTTCCTCCTAATCCTTGCCGATTCTATTTGGGCGATATTTAATTCGCAAGGGTTCCTGCGGCAGGTTTCCGCTGATGACTCGGATGGCGCGGCGGGACGACTGTTGTGGAGATGGGAGTTGGAGGCTCAGGACCGTTTTCAAAAAGCAAAACCGACTTCCCTCTTTTCCGATTTGCTTGAATTTACGTGAGCTGGTCCCCTTGCGGTCGCGGAGCAGATTAGTCGGTGGCGGGCTTCTGTGATCAAAGTCCGGAGAATGGTCATTTGATTAAATTGGTTTTTACATCTTTTTTGGGCTTCTTTGTCCCGCACGCACATTCCGGACTTTTGGAAAGATGCGCCGATCTGGAATTTTTTTATCGCGTTCACCCCCCCTTTCAACTTTGCCACATATCTTACTAGAACCCGAATGACAAGATTTCTCTCCTCCCCTTTTCATCTTGGAAAATTTCCGAATTATTCTTCCCTGCAACAATGACGCAGTCCTATCCCCCCCGGACTTTTCATACTTTTTTTTCATATCGTCATGTTATTTCACCCCAAAGTGATACCCCTTTGAAACTTGCCTCTTGGTGTCCCGTATGTGTGGGCACTTTTTTAGTTGATTCCTCATGTGGCAATTTTGGGGTATGAATTTTTGCCGAAATGGAAAGGGCATCTTCATGTTGACCAGCGCTCCAACATCAGTCTCTTCCGCGACACCATCTTCTTTTTTCTTTTCTCGGACCCATTCTTTTTTTCTGACCTCCCAGGCCCTTTGCGTACTGTGGACCGTTAGGAGTAAAGCCACCCCTTTTAGCGCCTCTTCGAAGGGTCTGCCGAAAAAATCCCCCTACCCCTTTTCTTTTTCAACGAAAGAACTTGCCTTTATTATTAGGCCATTCCAGTGCTTTTTCGGACTTTTGCCTTTCCTTTTTCCCGGATTTTCCACCTGTCAATTAGTTCCCCTCCCTTCTCTCTGGGATAAATTTGCAATTATTTCAATCAAGTTTTGTGTCTTCCGCTAGGTCTCCTTCGCAGACCTTCTCTTGTGCCGGTAGGGTGCTTTTCAGGTCATTTGAGGAGGTGGATTTTCCTCCCATCCTCATTCGTTGAAGCAAGAAGTGGCCCCCTCGCCTTTTTCTAAACGGTCAGGATCACGGTGCGCTTTTCTTTTGCCCTCCTCCCGTTAGCATTCGACTCGTTGCAAACTTCCCCCAGTGCACGACGTGCGTCAACCCCCGGAGAAAGATCTCCCTCCCCCCCCGCCGAAAGGTAACGTGCCCCACCATTCCTCCGATTACATAAAACCTTGTTTCTCCTTTCCTTGTGTTGCAAAGGTCCGTGCGAGCCCGATACCCATTCCATTCTTTTTGACCGTTTTCCAACAATCGGTTGTGTTTTTCTTTTCACCCAATAGTTCCTCGGCTTCGCGTCGTTCTGGTTTGGCAATCAATTCTAGGCTTCCGTTTTTGTACGCCTTTCGAAGTTTATTCATTCTTATCGTTCCTTCCCTCTCGAGGTTCTCGAGCAACGTTGGTTTGGATCAGTCCCGCCCCGGATACTTTTGAGCAGCGGCCCCCATTTATTTGCAGCGCGCTTTCTATTTCACTTTTTTTGCAACACGTCTTCATCCGATTTTAAACAACATTGAGCTTTTCTGGCCTCCCTTCGTCTCCTTGTTTCAACCGGTATTGTTCTTTGGGCTAGCAGTTCTTGTGGTCATTCTTAGGAGTTGACTCTACCACTTTCCGAGCCAACTTCCTTTCCCCTTCAGGGTAATCTCTTTTTCATATTGACATGTATAGCGTTTGTGGCCAACAACAGATATTGGCTTTTTTTTGCTGACCTATCTTCAGCCAACCCGGCTCGGTGGTTAAGGACAGGTAATCACCTTCTTTCCGCTTCTTTGGCGCATCCAAGATTTTTCATTTCCTTCGTCTCTTGTCACTGGTTTTGCCGGCCAAAACACTCGAGGCCCTCGGTCCAGGCCCTTACGTGCGTGCATCGATTCTACCACCTGCAAGACCATCCGTGCGCTTTCTTCTTAGTGGAGAGTTTGTGCTTCCTTTCCTGGCAAAGGGCCTTCACTTTCCAAACCCGTGCTGGTGATTTTTTCAATGGCGAACCTGCAATTTCGTGTGCAATTGACCCCTCCCTCAAAGTGCTGCGTGAGATGCGTTAACAACCTGTTTGGTGCCAACCCCAACCGCTGCCTTCATCGTCTTGTAATGTCGGCAAAACCGTCCTTCATCGAGCCTAGCCGATTCCCCTTCCAATTTGAAAGACCCCCTTTTTTCTCCAGTGAAAGTCACTTCACTTCTTCCCCCCTCTCGTTCAAAAGCACTGCATCACTCAAACAATGCGTTTTTTTTTCCCTCGTTGAGGAAGGACGTTTACCTCCCCCCCTATACAACAACACTGCTCACACACAAAACGCCGCCCTCAGCCTTTCCCACTGAGTTCCGAGAGCGTACGAGGTTGTTCCTTCATGCTTCCCCCTCCCCCCTCTTCGTTTATAGGACAAGCGCTGTCCCCCCTCCCCTCCCCAGGCCAAACGCCACCGTTCTCGGCCGTCCTCCTCCCCTCAAACTCTTAGATGGTCCTTGTGCTCCCAAGTACCTCGCTTGTTGTTGATTAGCAAGGTAACGGCACTTTCCCTTTTTTAACGCGCACCACTGGCCAGCACCCGCCGGT
>Ga0179591_1415825_pt1 | contig 11187 bp, 14 predicted proteins | sample CZOMad2_1_08_16f_FD_182891 | JGI IMG/M metagenome (GOLD analysis project Ga0179591, IMG submission 182891) | Vadose zone soil fungal communities from Angelo Coast Range Reserve, California, USA - CZOMad2_1_08_16fungal (PacBio error correction) | ecosystem: Environmental > Terrestrial > Soil >... | reverse complement strand
GGAATTTCGGGGCCACCGGCTTTAAAAACTCTCGCGTTTTTTTGCAGGGGGCCAGGACAAAAAAAAAAACAACATTCTCCGATTGGGCCGTCCGAGAAAATTGGCTGGGGGGGGGGACCCTTTGGGCCCGTGGGCTGCGGGGACAAAAAAAACAAAACGGTTTCGCCGGTTTTTTTGCGGAAAACCCCCCGGCAAAACGGCGGGCGGGGGTTGTTGGGGCAAAACCCCCCCCCCGGCGAAGGGGGAATGTAAATTCGATTCGGGGCCATCCTCGGGGGGCCGGGAAAAAGGCAAATTTTGGCCGGGGGCGGCAAAAAAAAGGCCGGGACGAGTGGGAATTTTTTTCTTTGGGGGGGGGGGGACGGGCTCTTTGGCATTGGAAAAAATAAACCAACTGGGGCCAGCCCACACGGGATTCGGGGGCTTGAAATCCCGGGCAGGGGCGGGGCCCCCCCGGGAAAAAGGGCCGGGGGCCCGCCGCCCCATTGATTTACGGGGGGGGCCAGAGGGGGCATGGGGTTCTTGGGAAAGGTTCTTTTTCAGATTTTCCCAAAATAGCATTCGACACAGGAACGTGTTGGGGGCGGGCGGGACGGGGAACGGGGGGGGACACCGCGGTCCCCAACCGGACCTTCCCGGGGGGCGCCCTCCGCCGCCCCCCCCGGCCGGACCCCGTTCAAAGCACCCGTCCGCACCCGATGGGGGCGTTGAGTGGAGGGCCTTGGACCCATTTAAGGCGGGGGAGGGGTTTTTTTTTTGGTTGGCCCGGCGGGCGGGCAAAAAAACTTTGGGGGCGGGGAGGAGGGACCTTTTTTTTTTCCCGCAGGGGGACTTCCGGGGACCGCCCAGCAATCCGCACAAGGGGGGGGGGCTTTTTGGGGCCGGTTCCTCGATGGTTTTCGGGGGAAAAAAACAGGGGGGGATTCTTTGGATTTTTGGGCTTTTTCAAAATCCCGGGGCGAGGGGGGGGACGGCCCCCACAGGGGCAGTTTTGGTTGTCAAGTTCGGGCCCGGCGGGGAGGGACATTTTTGTGGCAAAAAAACAAATCCTTTCCCCGTTTCCGGGTTTTTTTGGCACGGAAGATTTGTTCTTTTTTGCTGCAACGGGGGGACAAAAGCCGGCCGGTTTTTTTATTAGGCCCGGAATGTTTTTAATTGGGGCGGGATGGGATTTTTGTTTTCTCGGACTGAGTTGCGGGACACCCGCCCCTTGGGAAGGGGGTTGAAACTTTTCCCCGGGATAGCAATTGATTTTTCCAGGACTTTGGCCCGGGGCAGCCGCCAACAAACGCCCGGCGGGCAGCGGGGGGGGGGCGAATTTTTGCGGGGGCGGGACCCGGGCAATTTTCCGGGGGCCCGCGTGGGGACCGGGGTTTTTTTTGTTTTCCCCACGGGGGGGAAGGCCGGCCCGGGGCGGGGACGATGGAAAAGGGTCCGGGATCCCAAAACCTTGTTCGAGGGGGGACCATCGGGCAAAGGTTTTTTGCCGGGGGATGCCGGCGGCAATTTTTTTTTTCACGGATTTTTTGGCGCCCAAAGCTTCCGGGGGGGGCCGGGCCCGAACCAATGGGACGGGGGAGGAAGAAAAATCGGACTTGAAAAAAAAAAAAACACGGCTTGATATTCATTGGGCAAAAAACAGCGGCGCAAAAAAACAGCTCCGAAAAAAGAAGAAAAAAAAAAAAACTGGTCCGGGTTTTCCCCAGGACCAAGGGGAAACCCTTGTGGCGCTGCGGGGGGGGGGGACGATTCCCCAAAAACCGCCGGGGACCATGAAAAAAGGAAGGTTCCCGCGAACAACCCAACCCACGAACGGGGGGGGCAAAGTTTTTTAAACACACAAAGCCCGGGGGGGAGCACCCAACAGGCCAATTTTGTTGCTCCCCAAACTTTGGCCCACCCCCTTGGCCCGGGGAAAGGGGGAAAAAAACCGAAAAAAAAAACAAAAAAACTCGATCGGCCGAAAAGGGCGTGTTTGCCAACGGGGGCGCATTTCAGGGGGGGGGGGGGGCGGGGGCCGGCTCGAAACCCGCCAGGTTAAAAAAACGAAAAAAGGGGATTCCGCCCACTGTTTTCCTTGCGGGGAGATTTCAAGGGCCCGCGGCGAAGGATGGCCGCTCGGGGGACCTTTGTGCCCCCCCGGCCCGGACTGGTTTCTGCTCGGAAGGGGGTCGGGGGGGGGTCAAACGGGCACCCCCCCCACGACTCGGGGACAAACCATGGGCTCTTGGGGAAAAAAAGAAGCTTCGGGGGGGGGAAACCGGGAGGACCCCAAAACAAACAAAAAAAAAAAAAGGGCTCGGGCCCCCGTTTTCGGCGCGCTTGAAAGATAATCACGCAGGTCAGGGTGTGGACCTTGGGTTTGCCACGTTTGGGGGGCCTTCAGTGGGGGATTCCTTTGCGGCCGAAAGGTGGGCGCGTAGCCGTTGGGCCAAAAGGGGGGGGGGGGCCGGCCCGCCGGCGGGGCCCCCCTGGACCCCAACGGTTTTGCATGCTTGCCCGTTCGCGAACTTGTGAATTTTTTCGAAGGGGGGGGGCGGTTGAAGGGGCCCAAAAACAACCCGGCCGAAGCGGGGGGGGGCACCCCCATTGATTTTTGTTCGGAAAAAGGGGGGGCCGTGGGCCGGAACCCAGGGGGAGTTGGGCATCAAAAATCCCAGTTACGCCTGGCGTTTTTTTTCCCGGGGCGGCCCGTTCAACCATGTTTAAAGGGGGAAAAAAAAATTTTTTCGGGGGGACCTGGGACGTTTTGAAGGGGGGGCGGATTTTTTCGGGGCGGGGCCATAGTTTTAAGGGAAGGGGTAATGTTCGGGTTCCCCGCAGGGCCAAGGGGGGGGGAAACGGGGTTTTGTGTTGGGGCCCTCCCCAGGACGGGGGGATGGGCGGGGGGGGGGGGGACAGGAGCAAATTGGGGGGAAGGCACAATTTTTTTTGGGCCCCTTTGGCCCCGCGCGGAGGCTTGCGATATCGCGGAATTCAAAAAAAAAAACGGGGGGGCCGAAGGATGACCGATTTACTTCGGGCGTTAAACAGCGGGGTGTTTTTGGGGCGGGGGACGGATACTGGGCAACCCTCCCAGGCGGGGGGGAACGCTTGGGATGGGGGGCTTTTTTGGCATCGGGGGGGGGCAGCGACGGAGGGGCAGGGGGGGGCGGGGGGCCCCGTCGCACGGGGGCTTGGGTGCAAAATTTTTTTTTCGCCCCCCTAAACCAAGGTTTTTGGGGTGTTTTTGCGAAGGGGGGGGGGGGGGGGAAATGACCGCCTCTTCATCAAAAACAAACAAAAAACAGTCCAAGGGTGAAGCTTGGGGGCGGGGGGCCCCCGCGGGGGCGCTTTCAGGGGGATCCCGGGAGGCGCCAAACATTCGCGGGGAACACAAATAAATTCGGAGGGGGGGGCCACGTTAAAAAAAAAACGCCCGGGGGGGCCGGCCAACGGGGGGCATTTCCGGCACAACAAAACACCAAAAACTTTTTTTTTACGCGCGGGGTTCTCTCCGAAAAAACGAAATGTTAGGGGCGGGGGGGGGGGCCGCCGGGCGGGCGCCAAATTCGCCGCCAGGTGTGCGGCCGGAAAAAACGGGGGGGGACGGGGGCGGGACACCACCAAACAGCGGGCCCAAAAAACAATTCCCGGCCGGGGGGAACGGGGCCCCCGCGGGGGCGGGGATATGAAAAACAAAAGGGGGGGGGCCCACGTTTTGCGGGCCCCCACGTGGGGCTGACCGGAGCCGATTGGTTTTGGAAAACCAAGCGTTCCAATTGAAAATTTCCCAAGGCGACAACCCGTAGCCGCCCCCCCCCCCCAGGGGGGCCAATGGGGCCCGTTTGGACCGGGGGAAGAAAAAAGGGGCCGGATGGGTTTTTGGGGGCGCCGACCCCCGAACGGCAAACTGAAATTTTTTTAGGGAAATCGGTTCCAAGGGGGGGGGGGCGGGGCAAGAGAACCAAAAGCAACCATGGGGGGGGGGGGGACGGGCGGGCGCCAAAAAATAAAAAAAACAAAACAATGGTAGGCTTTGAAAAGAAAGGGGCCGGGCGGCCCCGGCCGGCCGGATTTTGGCGGATCGGGGGAGATTATTGGGGGCCCCCCGGAAAACATTGGGAAAAAAACAATTTTTTTTTGCCAAAAGCCCGGCCCATGGGGGGGGGGCCCGCGGGAGGGGGGGGGCGTCACCGGCAAGGGTTTCACCACCTCTCGGCTGAATGCGTTTTTCTTTTCAAAAGCGCCCCAAAAGGGCCAAAAAAGCGGGTCGGGGACCAGATTTTTTTTTAAGTTTCGGCCAGGGGCCAGATTATTCAAAACTCCGTTGTTAGTAGGCCCACAATTTTTCTTTTGCCAAAAACCGGAACAGGGGGATTGAATTGGGGGGGGGGGGGGGGACTGTGGCCCGGGAAGGCATGGGAATGAAAAAGGGGGGCTTGGGACGGCTTTTTTTTTCCGCCCGGTCCCTTACGAAGGAAGAGGCAAAAAAGCCCCCCGGCCCGGAAACTTTCCTTTCGGGGGGCCGATTTTTTCATTCCGGGGGGGGACTTTTTTCCCCCCCACCGAAAACAAACCACTTTTCGGGGCTCAGGGGGCGGGAAAAGGGTGGGCCCCGCGGATGTAACGGGTGAAGGGGGCGCCCGGGGAACAGCCGGAAACCAGGGGGCCGGGACGGGCGAAAAAAAACAAAAAAACACAAAAAAAAAAACATTGCCACGCGCCCCATTCCGATTCAAAACCGGGGCAAACAAAAAAAAAAAGTAAAAAGGCGGTGGGGGGCCGATGGGCTGCGGGCGACAGGGGGGGGGGCCGGGGACACCCCGGCCACAGGTTTTTGGGCCAAGGGGCCCCGGGGGGGCCCAGGGCACGGGACATAGGATTCGAAAAAAGGCGCGGGCCCCAACGTTCGAATTGCGGGGCCCAGGCTTTTTTTTCGGGCCCACAAGCGGGGGGGCCCCCATGGCCAGAGTTGGCCGGAAATTCCGGGCCGGCCAAAAAAAAGGGGGCCGAGGACCCCGGGCCGGGGGGGCCCCCGGGAAGGGTTGGCGCGGGAAAGGAAAAAAAAACGGAAGGTTCCCCAATTAAGGGTCTTGGGGCCGGAAAAAAAAAAAAAAAACGGCGGCCAAAAGGAAACCGGTGAAAATTTAAAACGGGACCACCACGGGGACGGAGGTATTTTTTTTTCTTTTGGTTTCCCAGGGGGTGTCCGGGAACGGGTCCCGGGGGGCACCCAAAAACCCGCGCCCCCAAAGGGAAAGGGAAATTTTTTCCGGGGGGACACAGGGGAATGGGGCCAAAAAAAAAGGGGCCCGATGGCCCCCGTGGGCCAAATTTTCAACCCGGCCGGGGGCCGAATTCCAAAGGCGCGGGGGGGGGCGGTCCCCAACCAAAGGGCGGGACCGCCGGATTGCGGGCCCTTTGGCGGGGGGGACCAGGGGGACGGAGATTTCGCCCCCCCGCGGGACATCGTTCCCGGGCCAGGCAATGAAAAGCCGGGGGGAGGAAAATTTAAAGAAACAAGCTCCGGAAAAAATTTTCCCGTTGTTTCCCCCAAAAAAATTTCCGCCAATAAAAACCCGAAAGCCCCCCGGAAAAAAAAAAACCCCGCAAGGGGGGGGGCCGCCTTCCAGGCATTTGGGGCTTTTTTGTGTCGGGGGGGGAGGGGTTTGGTGGGGTCGGGCCCCAACGCTTCTCGGCATTGGTTTTTTTTTTGCCGTTTAGAGTTTTTTCCATTTTTTGGAAACCACCCCTTTCCCCCCTCCGTTTTTTGAAATTCCCCGGGGGGGGGGGGGGGGACCGGGAAGAAAAAAAAGTGGTTTCAAACCAAAATCCACGTATTCAAAAAATTTTTTTACAATATAATCTCCCAAACAAAACACAAAAATAAAATTTCCTACTCTCTTTTTTCCCTCTCCCCTCCGGGGGTTTGGTTTGGTGCGTGGAGAGGGGAAAGGAATATTTTGGCGAAATTAATAATTGTAGTTTTTGGATCACCGGGGCTTGTGGCAACCCCTGGCTTTTTTTCCGTCGGGGGCATTCCAAAAACGGAGGGGAGGGGGGGGTGGTCCAATTGCCTATTTACCCAAGGGGCAGGACCCATTTGGGGCGGGGAAGAAAAGCGTGGGGCGGACCAAACCCGTCGGGGGGGGGGACAGGGCAAGGTGGGGGGGCCTGGGAAAAAGGGGCCCCGCTTGGGGCGGGGTTTCGGGGGCTTCGGGGTGATGGGATGGACGGATTGTCGGATCTTCTATTTTTTCTGCTGTTTTCATGCATGCGAAAAAAAAAAAAAAAAAGATATCGCGGGGGGCGATTTCGGGTTCGTCGCAGGCCGGGCACAACTTTTAGGGCGGGGGTTCCGACCGGTTCTGTGGAACCCGCCACCACCGCTTTGCTTTCGGAGGGGCCGGCGGTTTTTTTGAAATGGGGCGGGGGGGGCATGAGGCTTGGGGGGGATTTGCTGTAGGGAGTCGTATTTGTCGGGGGGGCGCGTGTTTAGCGGGGGGGGGCCGCGGGTTCCTGGGGAAACTGGGGGAACCTTTTGTTTCGTTTTGTTTTCCGGGGCGGATATTTTCAAAACCGGGTCTTTTTTGTTTGGCGTTCCGGGGGGGGGGGCAAAGGGGCTATTGGGGGGGACCCTTTGTTCTTAATTCGGCCCCCCAACCCATTCGGCCCAGGGGAGGGTTGGGGGGCCTTGGCGGGCGGGAAAATTCGGGACAAATTTTCGGGCCTGGGGCCCGCTGGTGGGGGCCGAAGGCCCCTGGGGGGGCCGGGGCATCGAAAGTCGGGGGGGGTGGGGGGGGGGGGGGGGGGGGGGGGGGCCCGCCCGCTTTTTCATTTCCCCTTATGTCGGGGCCTTGGGGGCTTGGGGCAAAAACTGGGGGGCCGGGGTTTGGGGCCTCGCGAAAGGGGCCAATTCGGGCCCAAAAAGCCTTTTTTTTTAAATGTGCAGGTTTGATTCGGATGGGGCGGCCCGGCCATGTTAGGGCAACCCGTCGGGCCCGTGTTTTTGTTTCGGCTGTCGTCTTTTTTTCCCATTGTACTTTTCATTCCGCGGCTCGGCTCCAATTCGAAAAAGACCGGTGTTTTTCGTGGCAAAAAAAAAAAAAAAAGGTTCCGGAAAAAAGGAATTCGGCCGAAAGGGAGGGTCAGGGGGGCCGGGCTTTTGGGCATTTGCAGCTTCGTTCTAAAGGGGGGACGGGCCGGGGAAAACCGCCCAAAGGCTCCAAAGGGGGCCCTTCGGGCTGGGTTTTTTTTGTAATCTTCTGTTTCGGGTTTGCAGGAATTTTTTGGCTTAATACGGGCGGGTATGGAATTTTTTTTTCCTTGGGCTTTTGCCGGGGGGGAATTTTTATTTTCTGTAGGGGAACCCCCCCGGGCTTTTGGGTCGTTGCGGTGGGGGGGGACCGCAAATTCAAGGCGGAATGTGGGAAACCTTGGCGTGGACCGGCTCGCCCGGGGGGGGCAGGGGGGGCTTGGGGCATTTTTCATTGGTTCGGGGCCCACAATTTCCCGGGGGCCGAAAATTTTCGCCCAATCCCGGGGGCGGGCGCGGCCGGGGCCTGTTCAAAGCTAAAACAAATGGTTGGGGGGGCGCCCCCTGGGCCCCGTTTTTTTTTCAGGGTTGTGGGCTGGTTTTTTTTTCGCGGGCTGGGGGGGGGAAAAAACCGAAATCTAAATCAAGGTTTGGGCTCCCGTGGGCGGGGCTCCCATTTTTTCATGGGCTTTTTGTCTTTCGGGGTTTTTCCACAAAAAAAAACAAAAAAAACCCGGGCCATTCTGCGGGGCGGGCTTTTACGGTTTGCGGGGGGGGGATTGATTTAAGGGTGGAAGCTGTTTCCCGGAAACATCGGGCGGGCGCGCACACGGGGGGCGGGGGGGGCAAAGGGGGAAAAAAGTGCGTTTCAATAAAATTTTCGGGGGCCCCGGCCCGGGGCGTCGGGAGGATTGCCGTTCGTTCGGGTTTTCGGACGCGCATTGCGGGGCCGGCCTTATGCGTTCGGGAGGGGGGGGGGGAACCGCGAATTTTGTTGGGGCGATTTGGGATTTGGGACGGCCCGCTTTTACGTTTGCCTTCCGATAATTTCCCGCGATTTGTTGGGACTGTTTCATGATTTTCCCCCCATGAAGGGACGGGGGCCGCGGGCCGCCCCCCACAGCCTCAAACTTGGATGTGTGGATTGGGAACAGGGGGCCGGGTTATGTACACTGATCAAAACCCAAAAAAAAAAAAAAACAAAAAAAAAAACAAAACTTGGTTTGGCCAGATTGAGGGGTGAGGGGGGCGGCACGGGGAAAAAGGGGGACAGCCTTTGCATTTTTACCCGCCGCGGACACCCTGGCCCAAGGGGGCCCAAGGGCAATCGGTCAGTTGAGGTTGCCCAAGGTCCCGCCGCAAAATTACGCTGTTAAAAAAAAAAAACCCCGCCGGGAGGTAAACTTCGTTTTAAATTTTACTTCGTCGTTGATTGCAAAAGCGAGGGAATTTGTCGCCAGCTTTCCCGGGCGGGGGCGGGGGGAGGGGGCAATTTTTTCTTTCCAAATTTTTGGCTTTTGGTCCGATTCCCGGGCCCCCGGGAAGGCAAAAAAAAAAAAAAAAAAAAAAACGTTTTCTGGCGGGGCGACCGATGGAGGCCCTATATGGGGGCGGCCGACCGATTTTTTCAAAAACGTCCTCAGGGGGTTTGTCGGGGAAGTTTTTTCCCTGTTAAAACCAACATGGGGTGGGAGGGGCTTCCCGCGGGGGGGAAAAAACACGCGCGGGGACGGGTTTGATCCAAGGCCCGGGCGGCCACACGCTCGGGGAAACATTTTCATTTGGGGGGGCCGTTTCGGAGGGTTCTGGCTTTTCCACGGCTCGAATCCCCCAAGTTGTGGGGGGCGGGCCAACAAATTAGGTTTGGACAGGCGGGCCGGCGCCGCCGGGCCTATGGCCCCCCCCACACCGGCTCCGGAGGGGCCCACTCCGGCAAACAAAGGGGTGCGCGAAAAAGGGCCAAAAAAAAAAACGGGCCACAAGGTCCACTTGCGAGGAAATCTTCAGCCCCGGGCGAGGGGGGACGGCCCCGAGGGCTTTGTTGGTCTTACCGGTCGAATCTTCCTGTCAAAAAGAAAGCCCCATGGTTGCCGGAAAAAGTTCGTTTTGGCGGGTTTGGAAACCGGGGAACCGAAGGGCCAGAAAAAACCAAAAGGGCGGGGGGGCCGGGCAAAAATTTTGTTTTCGGAAAAAGCCGGGGCATTTTTCTTTTCCCGGCGGGGCTTGGACTCGGGGCACAAAGGGGGGAAAAAAGTGAGAATTTTTGCGTTTTATTTAACTGCGGGTCGAGCCGTTTTTGAATGTTGCGGCGTTGGCAAAAAAAAAAAAAAACAGCGGCGTCCCGGGCGGATTCGGAGTTTTTTCGGTTTTCCCGGGGGCCAGTGTGGGGGGGCGATGGGAGCGGGCCACAAAAAATTGCGGATGGGGTGGTCGGGCTTTTTTGGTTTTTTTTACTTTTGCTTGCCGTTGCCCGGCGCATTTGTCAATGTAGGGGGGCGCGGTGAAAAAAAAAATTTTAGGTTCAAAAGGCCGGAAGGGGTTTCTTGCTGGGACGGGTGGAACCCCCACGTGTTTTTCGTAATTTGGGTTGGGGGCGGCCGTGAGCTTGGCCATGAATTTTTCCAAACAGCCGTTGTAAAATCGAACTCTCCGGTCGGGATGGCGGGGGCTGAAAAAAAGCTGCGGGGGGCAAATCCCGGGTTGGATGGCCGGGGGCAAATACGGGGGCGCACCCTTTTGGGGCCCGGAGGGGGGTCTCGGGGAAACCCAAGGTGACGAACTTCCCGATCGGTTTTCCGGGCGGGGGGGCCTTCGGGACAAAAGGGGGGGAACCCGTTTCCCCAACGCGGCGAATTTGGGGGCCGGGGCGGGGGGGGGGGGGGGGGGGGGCATCAGGGCACCCAAATTTTTTCGTTTTGCCCGCGCCGTTGGGGGGGGAAAAAGGCGGGGGGCCGGGGGCACAGGGGGCCTTTGATTCACATGCGTTTTTGGGGGATTCCTCAAGGGTCGTTTTTGCCGGGGCACTTCATTCGAGCAAAAAAAAAACAAAAATTTCCATTTTGCCCCCGGCCAATATTTCGGGGCCCGGCCTATGAAAAAAAAACACGGCCCGGCCTGGGGGGTTCGTCCAAAAGGGATCTCGGGGCCAGCGGGGCGCGAACCAGGATTTGCGCAAGGGGTCTTTTCGCGGGGCCCGGGAAAAAAAAAAATGAAAACCCACCACCCCCCAACTGCCTTGGGGGTCTTCCGATTTGAAAGGCCCCATACTTCGCCTGGTCCGAAAAACAAAACATCGGGAGGGGAGGGGCGGGGGGCAAGGGGGCCCTTTGCGAGGAATTGGCGCGGGCGGAGTCCGCGGAAAAAAAAACAACAACCCGCGGGTCAACCCGCGGGGGCCAGTTTGCGACCGCCGGGCCCCCCCCCAACCAAAAAAACAACAACAAATTTGCCGCTTATGGGGGTCAGGCTAACCGCCCCCCAACATACACGGGGGCCCGGGGGGGAACGTCAGCTGGGGACGTTTCCGGCGGGCGGGCGGGGGCGGGAAAGGGCGCGGGAGGCCGGGGGGGGGGGGAACCCCGGCGGTTTCGTTTCGGGTCCGCAACCGTTTCTTTTGTCGGGAGGGGGCGATTGAATTTTCTGAAGGGAAACTTTCCAAAAAGGGGCCCCATTGGGCCCGGGCAATTAATTCTTTTTTTTTTTCAAATGGGCGAGGGGGGCCTTGGGCCCGGGGGCCATGCGGGATTAAAAGGCGGAATCGTGGGTTGCGGGGGGGGAAGGGTTTTCAAATTTGCACGGGCCCAAGGGGGGGGGCACGTTCAAGGAATTTTTTCCAAAATTCGTTCGGGGGGCTGCCGCGGGGGGCATTTCTTCGGGGGGCCGGGAGGGCGGCGATTTTCGGAAATACCTGGGCCTTCGGGGGGGTTTTTTTTTGGGCGGGGGGGGGGGGGCAACGGCCGTTGAAAGGGGGGGGCCGGCCAAAACCGCCGGGACCGTGTTTTCTGCAAAACGGCGGGGGGGCGGGGCCATTGCGTCAGGGGGGCAATTATTCCGGGGGGGGACCGGCCATCGAAGCACGGTTTCTGCCCTTGCAAAAACAAAACACAAAAAAAAACCCCGGCGGAAAGTTAAGAAAAGGGGCGTGGGAAAAAAACCCGGGAAACATTTCC
>Ga0179591_1298770_pt1 | contig 11187 bp, 10 predicted proteins | sample CZOMad2_1_08_16f_FD_182891 | JGI IMG/M metagenome (GOLD analysis project Ga0179591, IMG submission 182891) | Vadose zone soil fungal communities from Angelo Coast Range Reserve, California, USA - CZOMad2_1_08_16fungal (PacBio error correction) | ecosystem: Environmental > Terrestrial > Soil >... | reverse complement strand
TTGTGTCTGTTTTTTTGTTCCCCAGGGTTGTTGGACCCTACATTGTGCTTTTTTTTCTTGGCCCCCTGGTGCTCCCCGTACCGTTTTTGTTTTCCCACCTTTTTTCAAGTTTTGACTCGGTTGTTTCCACCCATTTTCACCCTTTTTTTCCCAGTTTCTCACATCCTGACCATACGGTTCCATCAGTCCCACCTATGGTCTGCGTTTCTTGCCCATTTGACCATCGCAGGTGCGTCACTCAGCCACTTTTTCTTTTTCCTCTCGGAACCTAGAGTCTCCCTTTCTTTTAATTGCTGTTTGCAGATGGTTTTTTTCTTTACCAGGGCCACAACTTCCCGCGCACTGTATTCCCCACCGCCTTTCCCCCCCCAGTTTTATTTTCCTCCCTTGGACCCCCCTTCAGAGCCCCCAATATTTATGGTCATGCCCGCGAAGTATGTTCTTTTAGGACCCTGGGTCACCCTGCTCTTTTTTCAAGTTTTGACCGCTTCGGTGTTAGATTCTTGTTCTATCCAGTCACAACCTCCTCTCATTTCCCGGCTCTTCCCCTAAATTCGCGAAAGTCTTCAAGCTTTTTGTTTCACCCCCGTCATTGTCGTCTGTTGGCAAATTTTGACAAACGTGTTATCGTCCTTGATCTTTCGTGCTTCGCCTCCAGTTCCTTCCTGTAGTCTTGTTGATGTCTTTAACGTTGACGGTGACATTCTCGTCCTTTTTTCCTTTGAGCTAGGGTGTGCTTTTTTCAATAATCTTTTCCCTCCCCCTGGACCGTCTCTTTCGTCTTTTGTCGACAATTTGCCCCTGTGGTTGTGCCCCCTTCGTTTGGGTGGACCTTCCCGACTTTCTGTCTGGACCCAGACGTTACCCATGCTTCCCCTTGGGGTGTGGGTCCTCCCCCGACTACTTTTTTTCCTTGAACCCGGGGCGTGTTCCCGGGTCCTTTTTTGGCTAGTCCCGTTCCTAATTTCTGGCCGATTTTTTCGAACAGGCCGGTTTTCCTGCTAGACCTTTCCCTGTTGCCCTGAGGTTTTTTTCCCCCCAGAATGCGAGTGCACCCACTCGGATTCATTTCCCCCTGATGAATTGATGAGGCAGAAGTTTTTTTCAAGAGTATTCCCCTTGTTATGGTTCTGGATAGTTAACCCCTTTTTCTGGAATTTTTACGATGATCATCGCCGTTCCCAGTGTGGCCTTAAACATGGGTACTCCTTCAAACCTTGTCTGACTTTGGCTTTGCCCCCGTTTTCCTGGCTCGGGCTATGGAGAAATTTTTCCGCGGGCCGTGAGAGAGGGATCGCATTTTTTTCGTGGCTTGAACTTGCTTTTTTTTTCGTTTACCTTGTTTTCGGTTTTTCCCTGTCCCCCTGTTCCCCCCCCCATGTTACATCACCAAATACTCCCCTTTTTTTTTTCCGATTGTTTTCTATGTCATCGACGGCGCCTTTCCGCTGGACATCACCAGGGCCTTAAAGGCCCCCACAGGCTTCCCTTACGGTCCCCAGGCTGTCCTTTTTTGTTCCTTTTTTTCCATTTGAGCGGTCCCCGCCGATCAGCCTCCGAGAAGGCCTGTAGAAGCCGATAAGACTTTTTTTTCTCCTTTTTTTTTTTGTCCAGAGTTTCCCTGCTTCCCCCCCGTCGACCTCCCTGATAGAGTTCCCCACTTCGGCATTCTTGATGCTTTTTTCCTAACTTCTTCGTAACCTCCTTCTAAATTTGGGGTTTTTTTTTCTTTTGTTTGGATGAACTTTTTTGTCCCCCCAGCCCCACAAACCCCCCGGGTTTACCACTTCAGACCCGGTCGCCCTGCGGTTAGAATATTTTTTCGATCCTTTTCCGATTGATCGTGACGTGTGACCGTGTTGGACTCCTTTTTTTTTTTCCCAGCGAATTGATCCGGATGTTTCTATGCATTATTGGGGGGTACCTTACCCCGTCCCAGCCCCAACGAGTCGGCCCCCCTGGCACGGAGTCCCCACGCAAAACACCCAGTGTTTGGGGTTATCGCTTTATTTTTATTTATTTTCATTCGCGGGCCCCCCCCCCAGAGTGGGCTGTCACCTGGGACTCATTGCGTGGGGGGTTTTTTGGTTTTTTTTTTTTTCTGTGTTGAAAAGCGCCCCCCAGTCGTCCCTTTAGTCCCTTTAAGCCTTTTTATCGTTCCCTTCTGTCACTCTTTTCTTCTTCATCTGATTAAGTGCTCTCCCATTCCAGGGTCCCCATCTTCGTTAGGATCTTTGATTTTTTTCCCCAGTTTTCTATGGTGACGGCATCGGTGTGGCCTGTCGGTGCCAGCTTTTCATTTAAACTTCGGTTTTTTAATCATACCGTTTGCTTGGAACTTTCTTTTTCCCCCTTCTTTGAGACTCTCACCCTGTCCTGTCTCAATTTCTATAGTGCTTGTTGGCCGTGTTTCCAGGTTATTCCCATGGGTGCTACTTCTTTTTTTCTCTCCTTCGGACACCCCCGTTGTGACCCTTCCCCCTTCTCTTTGGCTGTTCGGCGTTGTCCCCTTGTTTTTTTTTCTTTCGGGTTTGCCTTTGGACCTTTTTTGTCCTGTTCCCTGAAGCTTTTTAACGGGCCCCCCCTGAAATCCCACTTTACTGTTTTTCCCCCCCCCTCCATGGAGTGCCACACGTCCCTTTCTCGTTATTGCCGGGTGCTTGCCAGCACTCTGAACAACCACCCACCCCTTTGGGATGCTTTCTTACCCCGCCTGGCCACCCCTTCCCCACTATTGAGCATTCTTTATGGCCTTTTGCCCACAGAAGTTAGCTCCTTCCCCCCCCCTCTACTCTGGATAGATTCCCCCTTTTCCTTTTCGTACATCCTTTCGTTCCCTTTTGTTGGCCCCCATCTGGGACCTTTTGCTTTGCCCCCCTTGTGGTTTTTTTTTAGGATTTTTTTTTTCCTTTTCCTTCAAATTGCTTTTTTCCCCCGCTTATGCCGTGCGTTCCCGGAAAATTTCCTTCCAATTTGCCCACCTGCGGTAAAGTGCCTTTTTTCCTCACCCTTTGCCTCGATTGATCCCCTTACGCTTTTTGCCGTATGGTGTTGGGTGTGTCTCCTTTGCCGGTTTTTGAACACTTTTTGACCGCACTTGTTTTACACCTTAGGCCTCGAGGCATCCCGATTGTTCTTCCAACCGTTTTGCCCCAGTACTCGAAATTCCCCGAGTTGTTTGTTCCCTTTATCTTTTAGTTTCCTTTTCTCTTAATAATTCCTCCTTTTTTGTTGTTCTCGAGCGCCCGCACGACCAAGAATGCGGCACCAGCACTGAATTTCAGATTTAGGTTCGTTCTTTTTTGACTGATCCTCGATCTTTTGCTTTTGCCTAGTTTCCCCCACACCAGGTTGCTTGTTTTCCAACCTTGTTGCCCCCCCTTTTGTTTGTTACCCCTGTTTTACCCAATTCCGTTGGATCCAAACCCTTTTTGCATAAAAGCGGCTACCTACTTTTCTGAACACTCCTCCTTTTTTGTTCCGTTTTACGTTCGCTCCCCCTGGTTTGGACTCCTCGCCTTTCTTTCTTTCAAGCTTTTCTGCAAGTGACTCCCCCCCTCAAATCTCTGGGGAACATTTTTCAAGTTTCGCTGTTCCTTGATGGTCCGGTCCCCACCTGAAATTCTTTCAAGCATTGCTTTCTAATGACGGTTTTCGCCCCCTCTTCTTTTGTTCGATTTCGTCCCTCTTTCACCTGATTCTGAGTTTCGTCGAATTTTTTCCCCAGAAAAGACTTGGTTTGTAATCAGTTGCTGGTTGCCTCGCTTTGTTGCAGGCCTTTCCCCCCGGTTTCCTAGGCCCTCCCCTTGGCTCCCCCGCCCCCTTGTGCCATTCCTTCCATTGGTTTGAGTGTTCATTTGCTTGCCTTTTCTGGCGATCTTTATTGCCGCCGTTTTTCCACAGCTCACAACCCACCCGGTTCTGACCCTCCACCCCCCCCTCTACGGTCTTCCCCATGAATGGCATTTACCCACGTTTTCCCAGAGGTCAGCCTGCCAAAAACCAAAACTTGCGTAGCAAAGTTTTTAAGCCCCGCTCCCTGAAGAACCGTTAACCAAAACTATCCACCCGCTTCTCCTTCCCCAGTTTACCTTTTGTCTTAGGTGAAATCCCCGCCCATTCCCCAGATTTTCCCCTGTCATCACAGATCTGATCAACGATATTGTCTCCAAACTTTCAGAACCAACCATCTCCTTGCCCCAATGCCCTCTCTTGACCTTTCCCCCTGGTCTCCTGTTCCCTTCTTAATTTTGTGCCGATGGCGTTCGGTCCATTGTTTTAAGAAGTTCTTTTTTTTTTGGATGCCTCCTGCCTAGCCGCAGCGCATACCGTCACCTTTTTCCATTTTGGAACGGACCCCTACTCACCTTTTTTTCTTTGACTTCCCGCCGATCGTAACACTCGTTGCTGGTTTCAAACAAAATCCTTTTCCCCCGATCTTTTCCCCCATTGTTTTACTCTCACCTTACGACTTTCGTAGGGGGACCCGTAATTTCCTTCCTACTCTCTGGTTTTTGGCCCCGTCCCCCCTGGGCAGACCTCGTTTGCGTCCATTTGTCAGGCCCGCATACCCCACCATTGACTCTCCCCTATTTCAGATATCAAGTTCTCGGGATCACCACCCAGTCAAGGTACCAGGTCTCATTTCCCAAATTGGCAATTCCCTCCTTTCACGAAAGATATTCTTGTTATCATCTGACCCATTTTGCTGTTACCCCCCTTTTAACCTGTCCCCGGATTTGTGGGGGTGACGGCTCCCCCCCCCCCGGATGATCCCCCCAACGATTGCCCGCCCTCCCGATGCCGAGATTTTTTATTTTATCATCCCCTCATCCAACGGCACGGCCGTCGACTTTTTCAATTCCTTCAGGAGTCGTCCCTCCTTTTGGGGGACGCCCGGTTACAAAACCACCCCTTCTCCGTTTCGGCCCCCCCCACTTGTATTACTTTTTCGTTCTTGGTTTCCTTCGGTTTTACGGAGGCTGATTCTACGGTCTTTGCCCCTTAGTCAAATCTCCCGATGAAAGCTTGGGTCGTGAGGTGTGATCCTGTTTGTCTAGCATGGTACTTCACAAAACTCCCTCAATCTCCATCACAAGGACATTTACGACACCCTTAGGTGTCCCCCTCTGACCCATTGCACTTTCCTATTTTTTTTTTTTTTTGCCATGTCCATCCACACGGAATGTCCCCCCCCCGAAAAAACCGTTCCGCAACCCTCCGTCACCCCCACGCGTCTTATTCACAACGTCATTCAGACCCAGACGGCCGCAACTTCTCAGTGTCGGTGCCGTTTTCATCAACTCCTTTCTTTGTCCCCCCCATTGCCAACGATTCATGTTTTTCTCTCTTTTTCATTTTTAATACCCCCAGCACCTTGGTCCCAGGGAGATTCCCATCTATTACGATTTCTGCTCATTCCCTCCTTGACCTTATTCTTGCACCATAACCTCACCCCTTGCTCAGCTTTGTTCACCCACCCCACCCTTCCCTACCCTGAATCGAACTTCCCTTGTCTTTTACGAACGCTTGGCAATAGCGTCTTTTCTTTTTCCCAACCTCCTCCCCTTTGCAACGCCCAGTCGCACATTGCACTCTTCGGGTCTTCCCTGCCAACCTCTGTGCAGCGTCTTTTCTTCTTTGTCACACGTGCTTCCTATCCAGTTTGGTGTGAGGTTTACTTGTCTTTTTTCTCGGCACTTTCCCCCGAAGGATGATCCCCCCACTGGTGTTTTTCCGTTTCGGAACATGGTACGTCCCCCCAGGGTAATTTTTTTTTTTGCCCCCCCAACTCCACCGAAAACCCCCGGTCCTCGTCACCCTTTTTTCCCTGGGGTTTGGTTTTGGGACTTTTGCATTTTGAGTTAACTATTTCGTGACTACATACTTCCCCACCCTCCTCCTTCAACAAGTCGCGAGAGTTTTTTTACCCGGTGTCCCACCGGCCCCCCCCCATTCAAACTGGCGCCCTTTTGACATCTTTTTTCCTTCTACGGGACTATTTAACCTTTTTCCCCCCAAATCTCAAACCCCTTTTCCCCAATTTGAAACCGGCTCAATTTCAGTGGTTTCCTTGTTGACGCTTGCCCCCCCCCCCCGTTCGTTTACTCCTAGTTCGATCCCCTTCTGATCCCCTCGTTTTGTTTTCGGGTATATAACGAGTCCAAATCGGTGATATAAACCCCCTTGTTTTCCCCCCCCTTGGTTCTGTTCTGCGTCCGCTTTTTGTCGACCCACGGATTCTCCCATTCACCCAGTCTTCCCTGTGAATTACTTTCTTTTCCTTCCTTTTTGGGGAGTGTCCTGTTTCACCCTTTTTTTTTGGAAGTTAGCGTTCCAAAAAAGTTGGCAATCTCTTCTCCGGCCCTTTTTTGCCCTTGTCTCATCGTTAAACCCCCTTTGCTTTTTTGAACAAACCCCACCCCCCTCCTTGCTCCTGGAAGCTATCTCATTTTTTAACCCGTTCCCTTTGGGAGGTTTCCTCCCCCTGTTTCCCTCTGGCCAAGACCCACTTTTCGACCATGTTGTGGAGAAGTGCCCGGGACCTCTTCCCTCCGTGCCTTTTCTTGCATTTTCAAACCCCTTTTGGGGTTTTATGTGCCTGACAAACCCTTTTCCCAACCTGTGACCCGATTTTTCTGGCACCCCTGCCCATTTTCATTTTGGTGTCCTTGCCCTGTTGTTAACCAACGTTTCTTCCCCGATTGGTCTTCCCCCCCTTCGGGTTTTGTTTCCCTGTTACTTTTTTTCAGTAGGTCACAGATGCTCTCCATTCTTTCCTTCCTTCGAAGTTCCCCTTCCCGGCGAACCCAGGATTTTACCACGACCGTTTGCAGACACGTTTTATTGGTTTTTTTTTTTTTCGATCAGATCCCCGACCCCCCCCGAGACCTCCTCCCCCCCGACCCCCCCCTTTCCCTTCCGTTATTTCCGTTTGGGGTCCTTCCAGTTTTCATATGCCTGGGTCTTGGCCGGTGTTTTGGCAGTATGGGGGTCCCCCCCACGCCTGCCTCGTCTCCTTCATTCCTTTTCCTAAGAATCTGTTTTCGCCCCTGCACCCTCTTCATTCCGATCTCCCGTCCCATGTCCCCAATCTCCGTAGTTTTTTTTGAGAAGTTTCCCTGACGCCCTTTTTTTTCCCCCCTCATGCGCGTTAATACAGTTCTTCCTTATTGCTGCCTCTTTTACTTGCATTTTCAACCGATTCCCCTTTGCTTCAGATTCTGGGTGTCTGCATCCATCGGACGGTTCAGAGAGTATTTGCCCGCGTTCCTATGGTGACCTCTTCTCCCTCACACTTTTCCCCCCCCCCTGGCGCCCCCTCTATTCCGTCACTATTGCTCTCGCTTCCCCTATGACCCCCCCGATTTCCTTGTTCTCTGCCGACCTTCCCCCCTCCTTTTTCTCCTATTCCTACGTTTTTTTTGTTGTCCTCGATTTGGCCTGCCCAGTTTAGCAGGGTTTCCCAGTAAATTCAGGTTTCTTTCGGATCCCCAGCAAATGAGTGTTTCATTCATTCCGTCTTTCTTATTGTGAATTTTGTCAGCGTTGTTCTCCCCTTTCCTCTCCCCTTAACTCAGAGTTCGATGGCCTTTGCCGATATAGAGATGTCATCGGACTGACCCCCCCCTTTTCGTCAGTGCAGGTCAAGGCACCACGGGTTATTTTTCCTTCCTAAAGCGTGTTTTCGTGTTTAATTAAATTGCCCTAACGCGATTGCTTTCAATTCCTTTCCTATCGGTTTGAAATAATTTTTTGTCTCCCTGCCGTTGTTCCTGACGATCCCGCCCCTGACTTTCGGTCGGCACTTCAAGGAGTCCTACCCGCTGCGTCAATTTGACGTTCACACCCGCCCCCCCACCCAATGACACCTTCCCCTTATTTTTGTTAGGTGTTTCCGTTTCTCGGTTAGCTGAATGACGATTTTCTCCCAGTTCCGCCCCCACCGAAAATTCACTTGAGGATTTCTTTACCCCCCCTTTGTTTCGGGCGTTTATGGTCCTTCTTTTGTAAGTCTTTTTAAGTATTGCTCTCATTCGGTCCATATTCTTGATTTCTTAAATGTCCACGACTTTCCCCTCCCTTCGGACGAGGTAACCATTCCTTTTTCCCCTTCCCCCTGGTTCTTTTTTTCTGTCATTGTGCACATATTTTTCAAGGTGTGTTTTGTTTTTTCCGTTTGGGCATGAGTGTGCAAACCCCAGTTGGTCTTCGTCGGATCTTTGCCCATCTTGTGCTGCCTCGACCTATTTGTGCCCTTTTTTCTTTGGCATTAGTGCTGTGTCCGGCCATAATTGCTTTTTTTTTTCTCCCAGTTTTTCCATCGCCTGCGCCCTTCTTTTTTTTGACTGCGTTTTTGAGTCCCCACTTCAATTCCCGTTTTGTTGCGCCACCAACGGGTCCAACTCTCCTTCACTTTTTTTCTTTTTTTTTTTCCTCCATCAAAGAGTCCCCCATCAGTCATCGACGCATTTGGTTCTGATCCTCCCTGGGTTCACTCCCGAACGATCCCCCAACGCTTTCCTTGTTATACTTTTGATTGGTTTCTATTCCCGTCACACCCCTCTTTCGTCGATCGAAATTGAATCTCCAGTATTTCCAAAGTTCCCAGTTTTAAAACACTGCTTTTTAGAGTTGGCATTTGAAACACAAGTGTCTCTGTTTCTTTAATTTAGATAAGTGTTTATGCCTTGTTTCCATGTATTTTTTTTTGATGGGATTCCGTGATGCTGTTTCGGAGCCGGGTAAACATTCTTGGATGAATTTCCCTTCTGATTGTGTGTTCATGATTACAAGTATTATTCCCGCCCTTTTACCTCCCTCTTTTGGTTTTCCTTTTTTCCCTTCTGCCCACTGTTGTTCCCCGCTGAATCGCCCAGCAAGCACACGCCCCCCCCATCCCCATTGGTCTCCTTGTTGCCGGCTTCGCATCTCCGTGCACTGTTTGTTCACGGCGCGTTTGTTCGACCCGTTAAATCTTTGCGAGTTGTTGGCTCGACCCTTTCGCCGTTTCATGCGTAATTTGCATTGGTTTTCCCTTTCTGGGGTGTAAAAATCAACTTCCTTTTCAAGTCGGCTGACTTCCAACTTTACTTCGTTTTGATGACCTGTTTTCGCAGTTGTGTGTTAACACATGGAGTTTTCTCCCGGCTGGTTTCATTTAGTTTCGTGACTGGCCGATACCTTCCTCTACCAGCTCAGGTGGTTTCTTTTATTTTTCCTCTTTTGAAAGCCTCATTACCTGACTGCGTTGCAGTTTCACCGGGTCTTTATTGCATTTTTGTCCTCTCCGTGTTTAGTTTTTTGCTCTTGGCCCTTCGTTTTTTTTTTCGTATGCGGCTGTGTAAGGATTTTGGCCTTGTACCCTTGTTTTTTATTTGGTCCTTTCCTTTCCCAGTTCAAAGGCTGCCGTTCCCCGGTTAAGTTTTTTCTTGACTGTATATTTCCTCCAAGGAGAAGTATTGTTTTTTTGTGAACTCCAACCCTTGTTTTCACCAAGCCCCAAGGTCCCCCCGTCCTCTTCCCCCCGTTTTTGATGTTGGGAGCCTTTTTTCCCAGGGAGGGCTTGCCCCCCCCCCCCAACTCCGTTGATCGACGCCGAAGCACTCTACCCGCGCCGCAGACCTGTCTTTCGTTTTTTTGCCAAGGGTGGTGTAAAGGAGTCTCCTCCGCCTTAGAGTTCCCCAAAGGGCCTCCTTTTATTTTTTCTATCTCCTTATACCCCTTTCCCATTTGGGCGCATCTTGTTTTGATGCATGGGCAGTTGTCTTCCCTCTTGGTCCCAGCAACCCTTTTTTTTCATGATCATTACCCCCCAGCACAAGTTTTGACGGGCTTTAGCGCCCTCTTAGTATCTTTGTGTTTCGTTTTCCCCTTGGGTCCTGTCTTTTTCTTTGAAGAACCCGACGTGGTCCCTGTTTGCAAGTCTCCCTTCCGGATCGTGTCTTTTTTTTTCCATGGTCTTGCCTTTACCCCCCAGTGCAGGACTCACGCGTCGGCGTGCCTGCTTCCCAAGATTTTACCCCAAAGTTGTTTTCGGGGTCCCTCTTCTTTTTAGTGGACTTCGTTTTTGGAGGCCCCCAATCGGCCCGTCCCTGTGGCAGCCCCCCCCGCAAGATCGGGGGCACCAGATTCCCCCACAACATTTCTCCCTGCACTGACGTGTCCGTTTCCCATTTTCAAGTCTGGACGTGGCTTCTCTCCTGGCATAGTTCCCCGACTTTGCTTTCCCCTTTTTCCAACTTCCTTGGTCACCTTTTTCGGGAGTCTCTGAGGGGTGCCAGTTCGATTTTTCCTCGGATGTTCATGATTTCCCTTCTTCTCTTTCCCCCTTGTCTAATATTTTTTCGCGGATTATGTGTCATTTTTCATTTTTTACTCCGTCTATGGGCGTGCCCCCTCTTCCCCTTTCCTGGTGAGAAATGATCGCGGGTGGGGTACTTTTGTTTACATGGTTTTCGTAATTTTCCGCCGGTTCTCTTCTTTTTCCCAGGTGTGTTCCCCCATCTCTGGAAGCCTCTTTTCGATTGAGTTTGACTTTTTTTCGCTGTTCTTTTTTCTTGGGGACTTGCGTTGTCCCTTATATCGTCTTCCAAGAATTTTCTTGAACGGAACCCCGTGCCCCATCAACGTGGCCACCTTGTTTTGTTGGGACCTGTCGACAACGAGAATTTTTTTTTCTAGTTACTACGGGCCCCCACCCCCCCCAGGCACGCATGCACAACGTCTTCTTTCCCATTGTTTCTCAGGTCCCCCCTCTCCATATTGCGTCCCCTAGCTTTTTTTTTTCCACTTTTTTCGATATTCAACACCATCCTTCCTAGACCCCTCCCCCTCGTCTTGCACACGTAAACGCCCTTTTTCTCAGACCCCAGGTTCCGTCCTTTGCAGTGTCCCCGTTGCGTCTTTTTGTTCTTTTCTTAACGCTTCAATGGAAGGATCCCGGGGCCCCTTCCCCCCATTCTTGGACCCTTTCCCCAGTGCGGACTTTTTGTCTTTAGACAAGTCGTTCCAATCCCAGCATGGCTTTGCCCGCACAGTTTTGAATATGATTGTGTTCCGGTACGCCCTTCCCTTTGTCGGAAACCGCCCCCTTTGGGGATACTCTTGCTACTTTGTTTTCCCCCCCCTGACCCTGTACGTCCCACTGGCTGCCGAAAATAAACTTTCCAAGGGCCGCTTTTCTTT
>Ga0179591_1290645_pt1 | contig 11187 bp, 12 predicted proteins | sample CZOMad2_1_08_16f_FD_182891 | JGI IMG/M metagenome (GOLD analysis project Ga0179591, IMG submission 182891) | Vadose zone soil fungal communities from Angelo Coast Range Reserve, California, USA - CZOMad2_1_08_16fungal (PacBio error correction) | ecosystem: Environmental > Terrestrial > Soil >... | reverse complement strand
TCGAGCAAAAGGGCCAATTTGCTTTGTTTGCCGAGATTCCTCACTTTCTTATGTTTCCTCCTCGTTTTTTTTCGCTGCCTTCCCCCCAGCGCTGACGTTTTGAGATAGGATGCCGTCTTTCCTGATGTTCGCCGGCGCTGACCGTGTGTTACTGATTGCAGAATTTCTGCTGTCTTTCGACGGTATTCCCGCCAATGGTTTTTTTCCCCTTCCTGTTTCTGCACCAGCTCTTTTGGTTTTTTGATAATGTTTTTCCCTGATCGTTTTTCTCCTCGCCGAAGTCTCGCTTCAGATCCCGCGACAGCTTTGCTTCGTTCCTCGCGCTGCTGCGCCCCCTCTTTAAGTTGCTCGCTCGTGTCCTTTGGAGTAACCTCGACATTCCTTTCAGTATCGTCCCCCCGGTCCCCTTTTATGATTTTCAATTGTGTATCTGTCGAAGCGTGTTCTGCGAAGCATTTTTAACCCTCAGTTTTTCTCTCTTTTTTTGCCTTCCCTCCTGACTCCTTGTCGGCGGGAGAACAAATCTCCGAGCCCGCGATTTGTCCTATTCCCGTTTTCAATGCCCAAGGCGCAGTTCATTAGCACCTCAGCGAGTGCGCGAACGCTTTTGTTGCCCCCTCCCTTGTTCTTTAGCCCTGCATGCTGCAGATTTTCCAGAAATGAGTCTTGTCGCCTCACCCCCCCACAGTCGCCCCGCGGGCTTCGCAAGTGAAATAACGCATCGACCACCCTGTCTTCCTTCTTCTCGTTATGCCGGAGTATTTGCGACTTTTCATGGGATCCTCGCGACAGTATGCATCCGTGGAGTGGCGAGTTCCAGTTGGGCCTTTAGCGAGGTTTTCCACTCGATCCTCTCTCTCGTTTCGTATTTTTTCTTCTTTCGGCCACTTTCGCCTTTCTTCCATTTTCGTCTCCCTCGTTCTCTGGTACTTCAAGTGCCGTCCCTGGTCATGCGCCGGTGAAGTGCATTGGTCATCTATAATTCTTCGACCCCTCCTCCCACTTCGAACTCCTGTGGTGACCATCTTTTTCCTCTAGAAGGCCCCCCTCAGAGAACAAGTCTCGAGGTATTGTGCGGGTTTCCCCCCCTTCTTCTGGCCCGCACAGCGTCGGTAACCGGCACCATGCGCCCTCTCCGAAACCATTGGTCCTCTGCAAGTCGTCATCTCTTTCCGGCTCTTTTACCTTTGCCGCGGATTGCAGAGCGGCGCTTCGTCTTCTTCCCTCTCTCCTTTATTTTTCAGTCCTTCCTTTACCCAAGCGGATATGGTTGCACCCCCCCCCCCAGATGGAGCGAACTGTCCCCCTGGATGTTCTGAATCCACCCTGGTTGTCCTTCTCGTTCCCCCCCTTTATCGGGGGAAGACTTTAGGTTCCCTTTGGAAAAGACTCGAGACGGCCTTTTTATCCTCCCATCTCCCCCCTGATCGGTCCGACTCGGGCTCGAGCCTGAAACAGGTGACGGCCCCCCCCCCCCTGTATTTCCCCTATCCCTCTTGTAGGGACTTTTCCCGAGGAGAGCGTGATGCCTCTTTCAATTCTGCGAGCCCCTCTGCGCACGCGCTTTATAAGAGTTCCTTTTTTGGTCCCAGCTCTGTTTTCTGCGCCTTCTCTGTTCGTTGATGCTGTCGGTTAAGCGTCATCCATTATTTTTTCGATGATGTTGTTCGACTTCTGATAGTCCGTTGCAAATGGGGCGGGCGTGATTTTCCCTCCTCCCTGTTTACCGAAGTAGAGTCTACTTTCTTTTTCGATCTGTTTTCTCTGCTATTTCTTGACGTGCACTTCACTCAGCGGGCTAGAACTGTTGGGCCTCTTTTTTCAGGTTCTTTGGTTTCTTTTTTCCCCCCCAATGTCGGGAGATTTGACACGCGACGTGCGTTCGCCCTGGCGTTTATCGGCCTTTTGGCGCCACCTCACAGAAGCCCGACTTCCTCAGCCCTCTTCTCTCCTTCTTTTTCCAGATCTTTCCGCTTCGTTTCGACTTCCATGATCGGACCCCCTGCGGTGCCGAGAACTTTTTCCCAGTTGGCCTCCTCCGTCCTTGCCGCGGTTATGACAAGTCCTTGTGCTCGCCGCCCCACTGAACCCTTTCGACCCCCCCGGCGCGAAATAGTCCTTACCCCCCTTTTGAAGTCGCGCTGGTTCTGGCCCTTGTTGTCGGCGTAGTTCCAGTTGGAGTTATTCCTCAGCCCCTCCTCCTCGCGAGTATAGTGGAAAACTACTTCTTTCATTACAATCTGTTTCTCCCTGCTCTCCCTCCCCCGATATGTGGCGAGTTTTTCTTTCTTCTCTCTGGCCTCGACCCCCGAGTTGCGTGGCGCGATACTTCTTTTTCTTCCGGTACCACCCACACGTTTGGGTGTGGTTTTTCCCTCTCCGGCCTTGCGGTGGGTAGCGGAATTAACTCGTCCCCATCAAGCGTTTTCTTGGTTCCCCCCGTGCCCTTATGTGTAGCGTCCCTGGGCTTTTGGGCGGCTGCAGTTGTAGCCATTAGGAGGTTTTTAAGTTCGCCTTTGATATGCGCTAAATAGAAGAGGCTCTTTCCCCATCCTTCTACCATCGTTTCCCTCTTTTTGGGTTTTTCTTGCCTTGGGGGAGTTTCGGTTCTAAGATTAGCATTACATAGCTTGTGCGTTCCTTTTACTTTTTCAGGGTTTTTCCCTTGGCCCGATCGGGCCGGCGCGGCGGGTGTGCGATGATATTGCTTCCTGCACTTCCCATTGCATTGTTGCTACTCGTCGACGTGCGCAAAAAGTTTTTCCGATGGTTCGTCTTCAGCTTTCCTGATTCTTTCCCCTTTTCCCATTGTCTTCTGCGACGTGCGAACTTTTTTTCAAATTCAGCGGTTGTGCAGCCCCCCCTTCGCGATATTCGCGTCTATTTATTTTTCTTTTCCGCGTGTTACAGATTATTCTGATTTGTCCTGCGCGAAAATGCGTCGCCATCGCAGTCTTTTCCCAACCTCTCCTTTTCTGGCGACGTTCTCCTTTCCCAGTGATGGGAGCTTTAAGAGATCCCTTTCTGTTGTTCCCCTCCCCCCCCCTTGTAGATAGCTACTTACGGTTTCCGGTTAAGGGTCGTTCCCCCCCCCGTTTTATTAGCCCTCTTTTTTATGGCGGCGACGGTGCTATGAGAAGTCATAGGAGCTTCTACAAGAAAATTCCTTGAGCGCCTTTTGTAGTCGTTGCATTTGAGGTCTCCTGTGCTACGGAGCAACTTTCCTATCTCCGCCTCACTCTCTTGGTTTGGATCGAGTAACCTCTTAGTTCTACCTTGCCCTCTAGAGTCCTTGCTTCTGTCATCTTAGTCGAGGTGGCATGATTTCGATCCTTCTGCTTCACTCGGTGAAGCTGGATACGCTCCCTCTCCCTCTATTTATCCATCCCCTCGTCGTGCAGTAGGCTTGGCCGCAAGAGTCTTTTTCCACCTCTGCCTTCTTGTTTTAGTATCCCTTCTGATACCCCTTTTTTTTTTGCCTGCGGAATGACTGCTGCACGGCCTTGCGTTCACAAGGCCACGTTGTGGAACTTCCTCCCCTTTCCGTTCTGGGCATCTTTCCTCGAGCACTCGCATGCCGAGCTCTGCCTTCTTGGCGCTTCTTCTCCCCGTTCTTCTTTTCTTTTTCAAATAAAAATCGCTTTTGCGTACCCAGCCACCCTTTCAAGATTCCCGCAGGACGAGAAGGAGGCACCTTCCCCCCCCCCCATTGACTTGCTTTTTTTCTTACTTCTCGTTTTACGCTCTCCAACCGGAAATTGAGCCAGAACTTCCACGATTTTTTGAATTTTGTTTCTCATTAACCTTTTTTCCCTCTTCGGAGTTAATATTTTGCCCCTACGATCGCTCAAGTACTGCGTCAGAACTGGCCCCGTTTCCTTTTCCTTCTCTTTTAGTGCTCCCCCCCTTTTTGGCATCTATCTCTTTTCCTCTCCGTTTTTTTTGTTTTATATATCTTCTTCCTCGTGTGGTCCCTTACTCTGCCCAGGGACTGATTTTTCCGGCCGGTGCCATTTTTCTTTATGCAGTATTTTGAGATAGGGCTGCAAAATCTTGAACGCCCCCCGGACGCCTCATGCTCCCCTTTAGTCTCCTCCACACCCTACAATCAGTTGCAGTTTCGGGACTAAATTAAGGTCCTTTGAGGGCCCGTCTCCTCAAGAAAACCCCTTTTCCCTCCTTTTGTGTTTCCTTCTCCTCTCGTCTTTCGTTGCAGTTTTTAAAGGGTGGATTTTGATCAATTCTTCACTTTTTCACCCCCCCCCTGTCAGACCGCGTGCGAGCATAAGTCCAAGGACTTGTCCGCGCCAGGCATGACCCCTTTTCTCTCTACTGTGGGACTCTTCCGACAGCATTACTAATTTTCAGACTTCTCTGTTTTACCTGAGGTGAGATCTCCCTCCTCCTCCCCTTTATTATTTCGCTGAGCGGTCACCCTACAGTCATAGTGGATATGATGGAGCACAACTGCTGCCACTACTATTGATGATTCCCATGCTTTTAGAAGTACTCCCTTCCCGCTCTTCGCTCATGATCGAATAGGAAGCCTCCCTTAAAGTATTACCTTCGTTCTCACCTTTCGGTTCAAAATTTACCGCGCCGGCATGTACGAGATAAAGCACCGCTTCTTCGACCTCTTCTCATTTTTTTTGTTTCTGGAGCACTGAGCCTGCCCCAGGCCCGCGAAGAGATTTTTAGGATCCTCCTTTTTCCCGAGAATCTTCTTTTTTTTCCAATAAGCACCGCCTCCGCCATCAACGGATGTCGACCTCCCCTCGTGAAGCCTTTTCTCTCCTTTTAGCCGTACTGCTGAGTTTCTCAAAGCGCCGGCGATCACGCTTTGGATATAATAGAAGAGCATCACTGTCCAATTTTTTTCTTTTTTTCCGCCGTCGCGTGTTTCCCCAACTTCGACTCTGCGGAAATCCTTTTTCCCCCGGGTGCTTCTCTGCCCTAACAATTCGAACAAAACTGAAGCACCAAGGCCCAGCGAAGACTCCGTAAGTGCTTCCCACCCATTCTGTTCCCTACTTCCTTTATCTCTGAAAATTCCCTTGAACACCCCTGCTCCTCGACCAGATGAAGACGACACCATCGACGCAAATGGTGCGCAAGTTCTTTGCGGCCCCCCCTTTCCCCCCCCCCCCCCTGTTTCCTTCGTGCAGATCACCCTAATCAATCGCCCCGAACCGCAATTTCGCAATCTTTCCCCCTTCCGCCCACCCATTTCCCTCCTTCAGCCTTCCGTGTCACTCTCTTGAATCCTACCTCTGATCAACCCGGACCTACCAAGAGCTAGCCCCCCGAGATATAACTCCCGTGGCATCAGTAATTTTTTCCTTGTTTATTGCGGCATTCCTGCGACACTTACGGCCATTCCCTCCTTTCCCATCCAAAGGACGCCCCCCTCCCCACGTCAGGCACGTTAAAATTTTCCTCGTTCCAGCAACGCTGCTGGACTTAACTCTACCCTTTTCAAAAACAACACGTTCGGTGGTTCGGTCCCCGATAACGAACGTCTCCCTCCGACCCACACATCTTTTTCCCCTCTCTCCATCTCTTACGCCGAAGGTACAACCTGCTCAAATTCTGTTCGAGACCTCATTCTCAACCGAGTTTGGTAATGTCCTCTCCAGTCGCTCCTATTACTTCAGAGTCGGCTGCTTGGCCCTCCGAAGCCACTTGCGCTTCCCCTCCACCGACTTCCATCCCGCGTCCTTCAAATGATGCGAAGACAGATGTGCGCCTCCCATTTTTCCTCATTGCGTCTTACGAGTGGAATTCTATTCCCCCGCTTCCCGCTTTTCTCGTCAAATGTGACCCGGTTCCGTTACACCGCATGTGTCCCTACTTTCCTCTTTACCTGTTCTCTGGCAAGATTGGTTAAATCGCTATAAGATTTTTGATGGCAGCGTTTGTTTTTTTTTTCGACCTATCTGCAGGTCCATAATAGGAGACGTAGTCCATCTTTCCTCCCCCCCTAGATTGGACGCTACCCAGCCCTTCTCTTCCCCCGGTCTGAGTCTCGGCTGAGTGAAGGTCCCACGGAACCGCGTTTGCATGCGTTGATACCGATCATTCCTGACAAATACGTCGTACTGCTTCTTTACCGTTGCTTTCAAATCACGCTCCCCCTCTTTTACCCCCCCCTCGAGCCTTTGCTTACCGCGAATCGCTTCGAACAGGTCCCAATATTCTGAATCTCCCCGCCCCTCCTCTCCCGCGCCTTGCGGCAGTACAGCTGTGTCTCACCTTTCGCAGGCGTTCCTTCGGTGCGCGCAGACTTGAAGCTTGGCGCAGGACATGCCCCCTCCTTCCAACTCCTACAATCTGCGTTGCCTAGATAGTTCCGCACCGTGTAATATTTCCTACGCGATGAACGATCAGTGGTAGTTCAGATGTCCCCTTTCTTCGCAATTCTTTTTTCGGCCTATGACTTTGAAAAGGCTAGCTTTCCTTATTTCCCCCTATCATGGCCCCCTCGTCCCCCCTTGGCGTCACCCTCCAGTTTTCCTGGTATTAGCGCAGTCTGTGGTTTTGGCACAGATTAAGTATTGGTTACTCCCTCTCGAATTCGCGCTCTCGCCGACGACTCGAGCTTCTCAAGAAGCGGTCCCCACATTTTACTCCTTCTTGTTCCCCTCGTTACTTACTTTCTCGCAACCTTTTTCGTGTTTTGTGCTTCAGTTTAACTAGAGGGGATTTGCCCACCTTTCATGTTTCCCACCTCCTCCCCTGAGCCTTTTATTCGTCGTCTTTAACCGGTCACCTGATTAGAACTTCTTTTCTGGGTCGCGATTTTATATGTTACCCTTTTCAATTCACGGCGAAGTGCCCCGTCCGGCAAGTTTAAATTCTGCCCTCTTTCCTCCTCCTTTTAGGACCGAAGTTGCGACGTCGAAAGGCATAATCTATAAGATACCCCCTCCCTCGCCTTCCTGCTTCTACGTCCGTCCTTCCTCTCAACCTTTTCCCGGTCGTCCCTAATGCCGCTGGAGAACCAGGTTACCCCCGCTGCCATCCTCTTTTTTAACACTATCCTACGGCATACAATCGTACCTGCGGCGATGTTTTTCCACCTTCTCCCTCTTCACTCTTTGCGCGCACGTAAATTTCGTGCCCTCGGCCTTGGAGTCACACTTCTGAAACAAGATCTTTTGTGACTTCCTCCTCCTCTTTGTGACCTTCCTTTTTTTCCGTTGGGGCCACTTTCATCCCGACGAATCCGATGGATTCCGCAGAACTCCTCCCAGCCCGACTGTTTCGTGCGCCGCCTTCAACGGCGTTTGCTACCGATTTGTCCACAAGTCTTCGCAGATTACCGCTTCGCCCCATACCTTCGTCCCTCTCCAAGGTATTTTCGGACGAGTACTTTTGCGTTCTGCTTATGTCGCGTGCGTCTCCCACCTTCCTGCCAGGGAACACTTAGGAGACCCAGCAAGATCTGCGACTTGCTTTTCCCCAGATCTTTCTGGTGCTCGACCTCAGACACTGAGGCCGCGCACGACTCTTTTTTCCTCAAAGTTAGATGTGGCAGAAAGGCGCACCATTTTCCCTGCCCTTCTTCGCTATATTGCCCTTTGACCGTTACTCCACGAGTGTACCTCTTTTTTCCAACCTCTTACGAAGAGGCCGAGGGAAAGTTCCGTGTGACTCCTCCCCACCGCTTGCCGCCCCTATCAGACCTAGATGATGATCTCGGCCAGCGCACCCCCTTCCTCTTTCATCTATTTGCCCCTCCTCCTCAGGGTTTGTGTGATCGTCTCATTAGATCAAACCCGTTCGGTCTCGGACCTTTTTCTGCTTCTGAGCGTTGGAACGCGTTGGTAGGATTCCCTCTTCTCCGCTTTGGACTGGATTCCCCTTCGTTTCAGGCGTTCTTTTACCTTTGTACTTTTGTCTTGCTTTTAGCCCTTTATTTGCCCCAAGTTTGCTAACCATTTATGCCCACAGTTTTTCGGTGATTCCCTTTACTTTCTAGGGTGCGCCTCGACGATCCTCTTCATCTTCTTTTCCAGTTTTCGTCTGGCTTTCTGATCAGCCGCTGCGACATCGTTCAGGTCTCTCTTTCTTTATTTGGAGAACTTCTACCAACCTCCGTCTTCCCACTATAACTTGTAGATGGCAACGCGGTATTGGCGACTCGGTATTCTTCGCCGACTTTTACACGTTCCGCGCATGAACCCGTCCCTCTCGGTAGGCGGGGGACCTTCTCTTCCCTCTCTTCGCTTAAAGTTTCTAGTATCCTTTAATAAAGCACAGCCCGAGCGTCTCGTACATCTTTTCCGCACTTGATTTTTTTCCCTGCATCTGAAGTCGGTAGACCTTCGGTCGCGTTTTTCCGAAACTTCTCAGAGATTCCAATTTCACGCACTTCACTCTCTCCCTCTTTCCGTGTTCTTGGATTTCTTTTTCGTCTTTCCACTTGTCTAAGAGCTTTTTCTGCCCCCGTGGATTTTTGCCTCTCTTTCTTCGTCGATCTTCCGTGCTCTCATCGAGCGTATGAGGTATTGCCTTTCTTGACTTAGAATCTTTTTTTAGTCCTTTTCCATTCGTCATGAATTTGTCACTTCCGTCCCCCTCCTTTTCGGTGATTTCAGGGTAATCCACATTAGCGCGACCACGAAAATATCGAAGTTTTTACATTCTTACGACGGTCCAAGAAAAAGTCTCTAGGTCTTTTTTTTTGTTTTTTTAATTTCTTTCGGGCCCCAGCCCAGCTTCCCCTGCCAACTCGAACACAGGAAGACACCGGTGTGAGGCACGTTAATCTTTCCTCCCCCTTACTTGTCCGAGGGCTTAGCGCGTCTTCGTACAGGCTTTGCTGCACGGCGACCTCTCGTTCTGCACTTTTTTTTTCACCCCTCCTTGACTTCTGGGGAAAAACACCATTTGCTAGTAAAGCAGTAACTGCGACTATCCTCCACTTTGGTTACGTCAGTCGTCCAGTGATCTTGGTAAGACTTCAGTTCAGTAGACTTTAACCGGTCCATCGAGCAAGTCTCCCATTGGAGATTCTCCCCTACGTACCCTTTTATCGGCGCTTTGTCTAGATGCCACCGTTTTCGGCTGCGATTGCCCTCGCCTCTTTGATGGCTTCCTGTGCAGTTACGCGAATCAAGTCGTCCCGTTCCCCGCGTGCCTCCTGCTTTTTCCCTTCTTCTTATTGTCCTGCTTTTAGAGCGGCGCGTTTTGTGTTGAGGTTTTTCAGAATATTTGCCCTTTTTCCGTGATGTTCCTTTGCGCTCATTTTTCCTTTCAAGTGGAGGTGATTCCGCAGGACGGTTAACGTTTGTCTCGCGCTTTTGGCACTCTACGGCATGCGCGCCTTTCCCCCACCTTCATTCTTTCAGCCAACTGTTTGACGACCTGTGTTTTTCTCGCCATCGTCCTCCCTTTCCCCCCGCTCCGTCGTCGCGAGTTGACGGTCCCTTTTTTGGCTAAAAAAACCAGCTGACTTCCCTTTGCCGTTCTCACAGATCTTTGGGTCTTCCTATTCTCTTAGTTTTTTTCCAGATAGGAAAATGTCCCCCCGGGAGATGTTCCCGTTACTCCTCCCTTTCCCTAGTTCGTTCATTCCTTCATTTGCTCCTTCCTCATCTCCACCCGCGCGGCTAAATCTTGTATCAACGTTTCTTCTCCCGTTTCTGGCCTTCCTTTTCGGCCTTTCTTCCAGTTGTATGAGGAGACCCCCATCCGCAGAATATGGGGTATATTCTCCCCCCCTTTTTTTTCTCGGACGCTTTTATAAATGCTTCGCGCCGGATGTGGATCTTTTTCTTTTCGGCTGCGTTCGTGGCTCGACCCCGATTCTTGTTCGATACCGGCGTTCTCCTCCCGTCACCCCCTTGGTTTTTGGAGCGCGCATGCGGTTTTTTTAGTCCGCGATTTTACCGCGTTTCAACTTTTGCTGGAACGCGTTGCCCTTTTTATCGTGACTGTTACGTTGGGCGGTTTTTTTCTTTCATTTGCGCCCTTCGCGGGGGTTAATTTTGTCCGCCGGATGCCTCGAAATAGCCTGGATTTCTTTTCCGTAACAGTGCTTGCGATAGCGTGCTGCGAAGCTCTTGGGGAGTTACGGCAGAGTCTTTTGACCCTTCGGGCTGGCTTCCCGGGGGTGTCGGCGAGCTCCTTCTCGCTTGGCGGTCCGCTTCTCGATTTGCAAAATGCTTCCCCACTGGTTTTGTCCGGTTGACTCGACGTGCCCATTTCTTTCTTAATGGTGTCCGGATTTCGAGGTAGTAGCTCCCGTCGCTTCCCCGTTTTCTTACGTTTTTCAGCAACGCGACTGAGCGTCGAGTCCTGCTAGTTTTTTATCAGCGTAACTGCTCATTCCTTTATTTTGACAGACCTTGGATCACCCGAGCGGTTAGTCAGACTCCGCCCTCCGCAATTTCTGGCGACTGGCTAACCTATAATCATGCTCTTGTCTTTCCCCTCACCGAAGTCCTGTAAGGGTCAGGCACCGCTCTTGTTTTCTCCCGAGCGAGGTAGCCTTTGGTCCCCCATTGCCTTGCGCGAGAATAGACTCTAATCCCTTCGTTTTCCTTGCGAGTTTTTTTTTTTTCATGGCCTAGTCTCCCCCTCTTCCCTCCTCTCTTAGACCTCTTCTGGTCTGATCGTTCTTCTTGGGCTCCCTTACGCGCATTGTGCCGGGCTGCTTCCTCGTCGAGGTGACCGACTTTCTTTTGTTACGGCCTCTTCTGCTCCCGACCGCAGATTATACTCACTCGTGTGCAGCAGGGCGCCCTTCTCCACTCACTTCTTTCCCGTCGCTCTTTGGATCGCCGGGCTTCCTTCCGGATGAAGCTCACGGTCCTGCCCGCTGAAACATCTTCCCTTCCTTCCTTCGGCGTAGTAATGCGATTACGTTGCATTCCGCGCGCAGGCATTTGTTTCTTAGCTCCCGCCACGCTGTCTGCAGTTTGTTTCGACTAAAATAAAATTTGAGTAAACCCTTTCCCCTCTCCAACTCCAATTCACGCGACGTCTTCCCCAAGTTTCCCCCCAAAGATTGAGTGTTTTCCAAGCGCTTTTTTCCCTCACGCAACAATGATCCCCGAAAACATCCCCTTTTGAATTTTGTTTTCCACTTGCGTCCTTTTTCCTCAGTCTCTTGTTCGACGACCTAGTCAGCACCTGCAACGGCCTTTTCCAGTATCTTGTGGTTAGGATTCCACGATGCCC
>Ga0179591_1258793_pt1 | contig 11187 bp, 12 predicted proteins | sample CZOMad2_1_08_16f_FD_182891 | JGI IMG/M metagenome (GOLD analysis project Ga0179591, IMG submission 182891) | Vadose zone soil fungal communities from Angelo Coast Range Reserve, California, USA - CZOMad2_1_08_16fungal (PacBio error correction) | ecosystem: Environmental > Terrestrial > Soil >... | reverse complement strand
CGTCGGTCCTAGGTATTCTTTGATACGCGGAGCCGCGCCCTCCTGCACATCCTTCGTTGGCGATCGAATTGTGATGGGTTTCCTTCCGCTGTGAGGTGCTCCTTCCCCAAGCCAGGAGCTCGGCGCGCTCGGAGTGTTGCACTTACAGTGTTTGTGGTCCTCTGATACTTTTACCTGAGTTGTCAGGATTTTCTCGCTGGAGTTCACTGGCGTCACTGTGACCCGAGGCCGTCAGCTGGAGTTTCCCCCTTTGACTTGTTCTTGCGGTTAGCGGCCGGCGATTTGTTTGGTTTCTCCCCCTTAGAGTGCGACGGTCTTCCCTCATTTTCCTTCTGACTTTTGAACTTCATTCCTTAAACCACGACTCCCCGTGTCCTCGTTCGTTCTTCATTCGTATTTTTTGTTTGGCCCTTTTTTCCTCCCTTTTTTTTCTGCCCGGATAAAAACCCGCATCTATAAGTCATTTATCCCCACCTTGAACTCCCACATTCGTCTGCCTCCCCTTCAAGGTTTACTTCTTTCCTTTTCAAAGTCATCTGAGCATCCCAGGCCAATCTCTTACCCGTTTCGATACAGCAGCACGTCTTGTCTCCCCCTTCTAGCTCCCTCCTTAGATGATAGGTATCCATCCTTAAGCTTTACTTTCCCCCGATGTGAACCGCCGTTTCAACCGCGATTTCGGATCGAGAACTTCTTCCCGCGTACTGCGTAGCCCGCTGTGCCCCATTTTCGGAAGCTGTTTTCCTCCCAAAACCCTCCATCGCAATTCCGCGTGGCAAGAGGCGCATGTTTGACCCCCTTCTTGGCAACTCCCTTACCTATTCAGTTGTAATTCTTAACCTCTCGAACTTTCTCTCAAATGACTTCTGAATAGGGCCCCTGGGTACGTTATCGTTATCCTTGCCTCTCTCTTTTTATATTTCGTTCTTTTCCGAGCTTCTATCTCACGGCAGAACTCCTGAAGGAGAATTGGGCATTTTGTCAAAGCACAGTTCCCTCAATTTTTACCCCTGTGATTCAAGGCGTCCGCGAGAAAGAAGTCCCCCAAGGTCGCCCAAGCCCTAGTCGCACTCGGGCCGAAGGTAACCTGTTTGTACGCACGCGAGTATTCCGTCGGGAACCCCTGCTTCTTCTCTTAGTCCCGCATGATTCCCTTTTTCCCTTTGGTCCCTCCCGTCTCCCGTCCCGGCCATTTCGCACTCCCTTTCCCCTTTCCCCTGCTCGACCCCCCTCCCAGGGACCCTAGTCCCATACGCGAGCGGGTTGCGTCTTCACGATTTTTTTTTCTGGTGCGACGTCCGAGTTTTCTCCCACAAACCCCGCCCGAATAAACTGTCTGCACGGCCTTTCTTGGAGGGGATTGACGTGCTTCCTTGGTTCTCATTCTCCTTTGTTTCAAGGTTAAGTAGTTCCCCTTCACCGTCGTACAGAGATTCCCCGGCACTCCACGAGAGAGTTTCCCCCAGTAATCTTGTGCCCTTGAATGGCCCTTTCCCCTCCTCGTTTATCCTTAACCCTTCCAGTTTTTCCAACCCGAGCTTTTTTCTTCCCCCGGTTTCTTGGCGTCTATACTTCCCTCTCTGTTCCGATGGTAGAGCCCCTCATGTCACTCGGGTTCTGCTTCCTTTAGCTGACAAATCTTCCTTGAATCCCTCCGTGGGAACGGCGTTACTCACATTTCTTTCATCAGATCTCTTCCTCTCTCCACGGTCGTGTTGTCCTCGAAGGCGATATGTTCTTCTATTGACGGTGTCCTTTTCGGGTGAGTTTCTTGCATTTCGTTGTCTTGTCTCGCTCTTTGCTGATATGGCTGGATTACTATTTCTCAGCTTGCGTTGAGCCGCTGTCTCGAGTGGGTAGCTCCTCTTGGAGACCCGACTTCCCAGTTTTTCCCCTTAATTTGTTTCCTCCGAAATGCTCCGCAGCGTGGCGTCCGGGCGACTCTCTTGCCGTTCTTTTCTTTCCGCTCTCTTTCCCATTTTTCACCCCGACTCTCGATGTCTCCCCCCATGTCCCCTCATTTATCTACCCCTCTTTTCTTTCTCTGAGTTGCTGATGGAAGTTTTGCTTTCCGGTCCCCCCTTTTCGTTTAAATGGCCATTCTTTTCAGATTCTTCCCTGGCTCCCCTTGCCTCATCCCTTAAACGACTGCGCCTGCGTAGCATCTCCTTCTTTCCTTCGTCAACATTCCCCGGTAAAAGGTGGACGCGCCCTCCCACTTCCCCCCTTTGTACAACATCTTCAATCCTCCCCCCGGGTTCGTGATCCCTGAGCTTATGTGTCACTGATATATGAAAGAGTATCGTTATCCTACCACCCCCCCCCACCTGACAATAATTACCCAAGAAAGTTTTTCACAGTCCACGAAACCATTCTCACGTAGTAGCTCCCTGCTCTTCCTTGGAAAAGTTTTTTCCCAGATTTAAGTCCTTGCTCCACGTCTTTTTAAGAAGTTATCTTTAACGACGTTCCCGAAGTCCCTTTTAACGAGCCTCCGGCCCCCGCGTTCTCAGACTTCCAAAGAGACCAGTATTGCTGGCTTTTGGATGTCTCATACGCGGAGAACTACCCGACTCGGGGTTGCCTAGCACTTTAGGTACAAGCAGTTATTCTGTGTAGATTCAGGTACAAAGCGGGAGATCGACTCCCCTTACGATTTGTCTTCCACCATGAATTTCTCCGAGTGGCGAAGAAATTACGCGAGAGTCTTTTTTTCCCCCGAATTAGCCTCTCCTAGTTGACTCCTCCTCCTTTGGTGTTGTGACCTTCACGACCTCCCTCCACAGGGTGGAAAAACTTCTTGTCCGTATTTTCGCCCTTGGACCTCCATTCCCCCCCTGGGGGACAGACAATCCCCCCCCCCTTACTTTTCTCGCTTTGACCCGCCCTGTCCAGAACCCACCCTCCTAGAGACTCCGCATCCCTCACCTCTACGCCTTCAGAGCCTCTTTTTTGGTTACTACGAATCCTTCCCCCCTCTTTTTCCTCCTCCCCCGATGGGGGTTCGCCTTGCTAGGACATTCGGCCCCCCTTTTCTGGTCATGAGTGATAGGTTTTATATGGTTATGCCTCGTGGCCGCGTGTTTCCGCTTTCCCCTATGTAGGGAAAGTTCCCCCGTGAAGGCCTTCAATAATCTTTTCTCATTTACTACTGGTGAAAACGCCGGTTTCAAAAGGAAGAGTTCTTTCCCCCCTCACGGTGGTTTAGGAATTTTTACCCCCTTTAATTTGCATGAGTCGAGTTTTTTTTTTCCATTCTATAAAAATTCCCCCTTGCATATTAGGTGAACATGTTCTTCCGGCTTTAATCCATCTTTTTCTTTATGCAGGTATATTACAAGGTGGCTTACGGGACCCGGCCTCATTCGATTTCGAGTTTCCTTCCTTCCTCTTGTCTTGAATGATTGCGGATCTTCCTTCCCCCTCAATTTGGACTTGAGCTGAGGTCAGTTCTCCTTTTACTGGGAAGCATCAAAGTGCCGCACCTCCCTTCCTCCTTCCCCCATCGCCCCATCAGTTACCCCCCCTTGCTAGATAGTCCAATTCCTTCTTTGAATTTGTATCCGGATCTTCATGTGTCCTTTTAATGGAGAAAGATAAGGTTTAGAGCTGTCGCGTCACTCCTCATTTAATGAACGTTTGCAGATAATTTTTCGGCAGCGTTCCTTGTAACCCAATTGTTTCCCCCAATTGTTGCTCCCCCCCTCCTTTGATTTTGACCCAATCGTCCCTCGCGCCCCCACGAAGATGATGCCCTTTGCGGCACCCTCTGATCCCTTAAACTAACCCTCTCCCTCTTCAAGCTCCTGCTCTTCACCGCACCCCTCCCCCCCCAGTAAGGCGCGTTCTACGTCAAACTCCTCCAGGGAGCTTCGAAAAGCCCTCCCGGTTTTCGTCAGGACTTCTGTTCAGTTTTACGTATCCTTGCGCCTTAAATCGGATGGAGTTTGTCGCGTAAAGCCCCGCCTACTACATTGATTCCTCGTTTTGTCATACATCCACGCGATGCCCCCCGTATTCAGCAGTCATCCTTTTTTCGATTTTTTCTTTTAGCCGACCCCCCCCCCCTTTTAAGGTTTATCGATTCAGTTTTCGCGAGGTGATAAAGGGATTAAGGATTTTAGAGAGTCTCGGGCTTTGCCTCCCGCCTTTGGATTTCTCCTGAGCGGACCTTGCTGTCTTCCCGCCCACCCAAAGGATGCACTTTTCGACCTCCAGCCCGGCGAAAGACGGCTCCTTGTTTTTCTCATGGTCCAAGCCCTCTCTCCCTGTCGCTCACTACGAGTGAAGTCCGCCCCCTGATTTTCGCCTCCCTTTCCCCCCTTTCTTTATTGCAGTAGTGTTTCCCCCCCCCGCTCGTGAACCCGTTTCCCCTTCGATGTTCTCGACTTGGGGCAACCAAATTGAATTCCGTGACCTTGTTCTTCGGGGAGGACCGAGGATTCGTTGTAGTCCTCTTACCTCGCTCTTTTTCAAAATTCTCGGGACGAGCAGACTGCTTCTCCGCTTTCCGTTCCGGAGTCTTCCTTACGGCGGAGATTTTTTTCTTTTCCCGGTGAAGGCACTTTTAACCCACCCTTGCTCGGGAAGCTTCCCTTTGCTGCCCAGATTCCCTCTACAGCATTTTTTATTTCTTCCCCCCACGTTGTTTTCCTTGCTTTATGGCAATTTCCCGTCGATGATCTCTTCCCGCTGCTTCGCCAAGATCATGGTGTTTCTGAAGAATTGCCCCAGGTTTTTTTGTAGTCACCATGCTTTTCTTCCCGCGACGTTACCCTTTAGGTCTGGTCGGTCCCGAAGCTCGACGTCCAGTGTCCCCCCGGGCTCGCCGGCTGCTGTTCCACGTTCTCGATCTTCCTCGGTTTTTTCCTTTTTCGTCATTTCGTGGGAACGTCGTCTTTTCCTTCTTTTTCTGACCCTCTCCCTGCCCGTGCGTCTGAGTTGAGACACTCTTTTGTTTTCCTTTTTTTCGTGATCTTGCGGCCAATTCGGTCGTGGTAACCGGAACGTCCAACCCCCTTCTTTACTTTAGCTTTTTCTCTTTTTTTCTTTTCCGCTAAATGCTTTCATCCTCTTTGGGTTTACTTTCTCCCCCTTGGATTCCTGAACCCCCCAAATTCCAGAATGAAGAACCCCCCGAAATGCCGTGTCCTTTTGTAGCAAATCCGAATTCAGTCAATCATCGCCGTTTCCTCCACTACGCTCCTGAGCCACCCCACCACAATCGCATTTGACCCAGCCTTTCCGTACTTAACCCCAGTATAAGAATTCACCAGTTTCGGCGCCAGTCTTGCCAGCCACGGCTCCATCGCATAACGCCCGCGCGTTTCCTCCCCGTTTCCAAGTTTGTACGAGTAAAGGCCTTTGAAATTGAAATAGAAATCCCCCTTTTCTTTCCTGCATTCCTTTTTTTTTGGTTGAGTAGCACTCACGCTCAGTACCCGTCGCACCCTCACCCCTCTCCCCAGCCCCCCTTAGTTCTGGTTTGCAGATAGAGCCTTCCTTCGCAGTCCCCCGTCATAGCTACCGTCTTCTTTGCAGACGGATCGTATCTCGAGGTCTCTTTGTTTTTTGTTATTGTCCTTATAGCGAAACTCGGGCTCGAGGTCTCCTGCTCAGGCGTCTACCTCAGGAGGAAGTGCTATATTCCCAAGTCGATTTCGAATGGAGGAATGTTTACGTGGCGATTGGGTCCTATCCTGTGGTTATCCCTACTGCGGAGAAATTCTGAGACTTCTATCAGGCTTTGTCCTTGGTTTTTTTCCCTTTTCACGTGAAATGTTTTTAAGTTCTGAGCCATTGGCTCGGTTGGATTTTAGCTTCGCTCGGGAGGCGCTGGCCGGCTTTTGATCCCTGTTTAACTTTATTTTGGGTTTTTTTTTTATTATTGGCCGCTCTGGCGCGGGGTTTTTGTCTGACTTGTTGGTTCTTGCCCCCCGCGAGATAGTGGACTACTTTTTGACAAATTTTTGTACTCATTCATCTAATTCTGAATTTGCTCTTTGTTCCCACCCAGTTAATCCCCGTCCTGTCGGGGTTCGGGCTTACTTTTTTGCGCTTCCGGTCAGTCTTCGCCTTTTCTACCCGCTTCCACCCCCCTTTCTGGCCAATAAGGGAGTAATCCTGCTCCCCCACCCTCTTCCTTTAGAGTAACAGAAGTTTGACTCTGAGTTGTTAAGCGGAGTCGAAATGCTTCAAATACCATCTTTTCCAAAGGAGTCCCGTCGCCGCAACGAGTGGCTCAAGGCCCAATTAATTACAGGACCATATGCATGAGTCCCTTGTACGCCCCCCATCTTCCCTCTCCAAAGTTACTATTTTCCTTGATTTGTCACCTTGTCTTTCTGATCGAGCACTGTCCGCTCCGGTCAGTCTCCACGCGTTTCCCACATGCCCCCCAGTTCATAGAGGCGCCCCATCCCCTTGCCATAGATGTGTCCCTCGTCCAGTGTCTCAAAAACACATTGGCCTTTTCCTTTCAGTTTTTCCCCATTTTCAGCCTCCGACGCGTCCTCCCCCTCCTCTTACTTAACGACAGCGGAGGTAACCCTTGCCTTTCTACCTCTTACTCTCTCGGTATTTCTTGACCTTTCCGCCGCCTCTGACCCGCTCAGCGCTGTTTGAATCTTTGCCTAACGTCCCTGGCAATACCTCCCCGTTCAGTTCTGATCTCCGACACACCCTTTTTAGCCCCCATTTTCGGTCTGCATAATGTCCTCGTTTGCCATCTCCTTTCTTTTCTTTTCTCTGCACCTGAATCCCCCCGCTTTGTTCCCAGCACCACGTCACCGTTTAGTGAACTTTTTAATCGTCTCCTTAAATTAGCAAGAGTTTGTTTCTTTTTCAACGTCCTACCATCCCAGGGTCCCTTAGTGGACTGATGCGCTCTATTCTCGGCTTGTGAGTATTCCGCAAGTTTCTTGTATCTCATGACGCGAGTTTTTGCTTCACCCCCGAGTACCACCTTGCCCCTTTTACTGCTGAAGATGGGCGTAATGACCCTTTCACCCTTTGATTTTGTCTTCCATGATTTTTGTTCCACGTCCCTTGGTTAACCATCCTTTCTGAAGTTTTTGGATTCCCCCCACTTCCCATGACTTGTTACCGGGAGCCCTGAATGCCCAACCTTGCCCACTCGTTAATACTTCTCGATATCTTTGAAATTCTTTAACGCAAAGCTTTGACTTTTTCTTCTTCGGCGCGCCTACCGATCGTCCTCAGTGCTCTCCATTCCGTCCTATTTGGTTGTCTGAAGGCGCTACAAACTTCCATCCTCCGTGGGACCTGCGATTTTTCCGCCTGCGCGTGTTCTATGCGTCAATTTGGGAGTCTTGAACTTTTCCCAGGATTTGTCTGTGTCTCGCTCCTGGGCGTCCCCCTGTAGGTTTGTTTTATTTTTTTAGGTGTTTACTTTTTCCGGTTTTTCTACTATGAAGCGGTTCGATGAAGGGATTTACTTTGTCAGTTTCTTAGGATGTCGCCCCGAGTTTGTGCATCAGTGGCGGCTGTTTTCAGCTTTCTGTTTCGCCCTTGGTTCCCACAACTTTCCCGAGCCTTTTCCCAATTTCCTCTGTGCGGGAATTAACGAAATTTACCGTGCTCCTTCTCGATGCGCGGGGGGTTGTGGTGGGGGATCCAGCTCTCTTCCCTAGTGAGGCCCCCCCTTTAGCCACCCCCATTCTAATCAGAGGCGCTCCCCCAATGCCCCAAATTCCCTCATTCGTCCACCTAGATTGCTGGTCCCTCTGAGTTGAGATGGACGCTTCAGGTTTTCTCGGTTCCCTGGATATTTGTTTTTTCCCCACTGATAAGTTCCAATCCGCAACGTCCATCGCCTCCTCTTCTCAATTACTCTCCCTCCCCGTTCTGGTAGTAACATCCCCAGCGCAGCTCCTTTGCTTTTCCCCCCCCTTTCTACACGACTACGCCAAATCCACCTCTCTTTGGCAGCGACGGATGAGTACCCGTGCACCTCCCTCTTTCCCCATATTTTTTACAATCCCCCGCCCCTTCCCCTGCCCCCTGCCCCCCTTTTTCCCACCCTGCGACCCTGCTACGTCGTACAGTACCCCCCATCCTTTCCCTTACTTTCCCCCGGCTTCCCTTTCCCCTTTTCTCATGGACTGTCACGATATGCTCTTCAAGACTTCAAGAGTACCTTTTTTCCCGCGCCCCACTCCCCGCTTTCTTTTCCCGAGTCATCCGCATATCCCCAATAGCACGCCGGGGAACATTGTCTACTCTGATAATTCTTTCCGGCTCACTTTCCCCCTGCCCCATCGGCGAGTTTCTTTTACGATACCCTTTTTTCGTTCGTTCCCTGAAGCGGATGAGCTGATAAAGGCCTTTCTTTATATTTTTTTCTTGCGAGGTTCTCCCATTTACCGCTGTCGAAAGCGAGACCGTTCCTTCTGGTTTTCTTTCCCCTTTTTGAATTCCTAAGAAGCTGAGCCATCTACTATTTCACCTGTCTAGGTGTCAAAATTGACCTTGATTTCCTTCTTCCTCCTCCCCTCGTGGTTTTTTTTGAGCTCGCTTCGCTCCATTCTCCTATCCGCGGTGGCTCGTCCTGCTTTGAGTCCTTCCACTTGGGGTCCAGCAATCCTATACACCGCGTTTCTCACCCTCTGGGACACCTAACTCCTCCCTCCTAAGAAGTTGATTCATCCGCGTCGTTTTACTTTCCTTTGACTTCCTACCTACGGGTTTTTTTTTTGGTTCTTGTACGGGTCTGATGAGCACTTCTTTTTACCGCAATCGCGTTTTGCCCCCGTTTTTCTTCGGTCCTGGACGCTTTTAAGCGGAGTTCGTTTCAAACACGTTTGGGGTACCCGTCGTTTCCTCCCGTATGTAAGATACCCCATTCTTACTGTTTCCCTCCAAGCCGGTGGGCCACTTCTTTCGCCGGATTTCTGATCCATTGACTACTGGTTCGTCCGGGGACCCTATATGTTGCCTGATGGGGGCTTGAGTCGGATTTTTCCCCTCATCTCGTGTGAACTTCGGGGCCTTGTCTCCGGAGGGCTATCATGGGCTTTGGTTCTCTTTTTTACATGAGAAGGGCAAGTGCGCCTGCTTTTGGGTTGGTTTGTTTGTGCCTTTTCTCGGCACTGCGGGTTCGGCGGAGCTTCTTTTTTAGGCCTTTAATTTCTGCCGTCCTGGGCGGATTGCTTGCCGGATCAGTTGACATATCAGAACCTATTCCCCACGGGCCCCGTTCATCGTCCAACCGTCGAACCGGCCCCCCTCGATAGGTCCAATAGACCCAGTCTTGAGTTGTGTGCTTTATCTCGAGTATGACTTTTTTAATGGCGGTCCCCTCCCCTTTTTTTTTTTTCTTTTTCGGCCAGCTCTCGTGCTGCGTATAATTCGTTTGAGTCTATGGTACCCACCCCCCCTTTTGAATCTGTTTCTTTTTGTTTCCCCCTTCCCACTAGTCCCGCTCCCCCTCTGATGCCCAGGCCACTATACCCTGATCACTTTCATCCCCTGCAGACCTCTTTCAAGTTCCCCTAAACTCACCTCCAAATAACACCGTCAATTTCGCCTTCGCGAGCCTTCTAAACTGTTTTTCTTCGAAAAGACCGTTCCCGCCTCCTCCCCCCCCTCATTTGAGACCATAGCCGTAGTCTTTCCCCCTTCTTCTCCCTTTTTTTGGTCGCGCCTTCTCATCCCCAATCAGGTCTTGGTTTCCATCTTGGTCAATTTATGCCCGCTTGCCAGAAGATCCGCTTCTCTTGCGGTAGCGTTCAGTATTCTTCCCCCCCGACTGCAGTTCGCCTCTTTTTAAGGATTTGCCGAGAGCGCCCTTTTTTTTCGCACAGCGCGACTACCCATTTTCCTCATGGCACGCCAAGCCTGACCCCGACACCAACCCTTATGCCCTTCAGTAACCAGCGGCGCAGGACCGGTACTGCGTTTGGTTGTTTTTTTCCTCGGTCCCCCGCTTTGAGACTGCTTCTCCAGTGCTCCTCCACCGTCTATTGCCGTCGTCTTGCCTACTCTGAGTTTGCTTTTTTGGTCTTTCTAAGTTTTGCCAACAGTGCCTTCTCCTTTTTTTTGCTTCTACCGGGGTGGAAACCCTTCCTAATTTTCTTTGTCCGATGCTGTGCAGCTGGCTTACGGTGCCTGCGTCCTCTCCAGGCGACTGTCCAACAGTTCCGGTCTTTCCTTTTCTCTGTTTGGCTGGCATGTCGTCTGATGAGGACGTGGCTTCTCCCGTTGGAGTTCCAGTTCCCAGCTTCACAATTCTCCGCAGGAAGCTTGTCTAGCTAAAGAACGTCAATCCCTTATTCGACCAAGCGCTTGAGATCCTTTTTAATGGCTGCGCATGCAAGTAGCTGGATCTGCCCTTTCCTCGCCCTGCTTTAAGCAGATGAAGCCGTTCTTTCTCTGTGCAAAAAGGTTGTTTGAACCTTCCGCCTCAGATCTTATCCCTCTTGGTCACCCTTTTTCTTTGGGTCCGTTTCAGCTCTCCTGTCCTTTCCACGAGGATAGTAATTGCTTTCCTCCTTTCCCCCTCATATAATCGCGCGGTTTTACCTGCGTTTAATGCGTGGACTCTGTCTTCATGTTTTGGACTCTACGATGCTTTGAGAGGTGATGTATGCCACTCGTGTTTTCTGCTCCTTCTGGGTTTATTTCTCCCGGTTCCGTCCTTTCTATTTGGACCAGGAAAGAGTCAACTCTTTCGCTGGGCATTTTGAGGTAATTTAGTCCTACTCTTCATAATATGATGGGTTTTCCAACTTTTTCTCCGGCAGTTTTCTTTTTCCCCCTTAAGCGAACTCCATTCCTTCTTCTTGAATTGGTTTAAGATCCATCTTCCTGAATTCCGAATTAGAGTCCGAAGTCTATCTCGTTTAACACCCCCCCTCGAAGGCCAGCTCGCCCCAGCCACTTCCCACGTCGAAGTATTCCCACGTCATTTTTTTGTGGCTTGGTGCTCCTAGGTCAGTGACAGAGAAGGGAAAGGCCCTCCTGCCGCGAGCAGTCTGCGTCGTCCCCCGTTCAGTTCCCGCGCCCCCTGCTTCAATGCAAGCTCCCCCCTTGCTCCGGCGCGCATCCTCCTTTGCTTGACGAGAACTCCGCCTCCTTGTCCACCCCCTCTAAACTACCGTCCCATTCGCCCTAGTTCTGGGATCTCCTCTGCTCTCTCCCAGCGCATCCTCTTCGTTTTCTTCCTTT
>Ga0179591_1283018_pt1 | contig 11188 bp, 14 predicted proteins | sample CZOMad2_1_08_16f_FD_182891 | JGI IMG/M metagenome (GOLD analysis project Ga0179591, IMG submission 182891) | Vadose zone soil fungal communities from Angelo Coast Range Reserve, California, USA - CZOMad2_1_08_16fungal (PacBio error correction) | ecosystem: Environmental > Terrestrial > Soil >... | reverse complement strand
GATACTTTTTAGCACAGCTTCCTGAACCCGTCCGCGGAATTTTGGAGCCTTCCCGCACTCCCCTGTCGGTATGGTCGTCGGTAAGACCCTTTCAGGTACAAGCTCGTTTTTAATTTACTTTCCCTCCCCTACTTTTCCATTTCAAAGAGGCAGAGGTCCCTTGTAAGATTTCCTTTACGAAAATCCCCTTTTTTCTCTGATCTGAAGAAGTCTCCCCAGGCTTAGATCGTTAAAAAGCTCCTTTTAATATTCTCGTTTGTTTGTTCAAAGGGACTACCCCCCCTTAACGTTTTCCGTTTAGCCTTTTGAGCGACGTTGATTTTCAGGGATGGTCTGTTGCATAGGACGCCGGAGCTTCCCTGCATTTTTCTTTTTTTCAAGCGCACCGTGGCTTCGTTCCCGGTTTTTCGGTGAGCCCTATTTTTGCTGGATCCGCCTTCCGCGGCTTCTTGTCAGAGAGTTTAGGATGCTCCGATGAGGGCTGAGTCTTTTTGTAGGCGGTACCGCCTTCGGTCCCGCTCCAGGCTCACTCTATCATCATACTCTGGCACCGATACGGAAGCACATTCTTTCCCCCACTATGCTTCAGATACCGGCGTATTGCTATCTTCTGTAGGAGTTTCATGCCTGCTCTGGGCAGGGAGGAGAGCCCCAGTCTCCTTCTTCCGTCCGTTTGGCAAAGGCACTCCTCCCGGATTTTCTTAAACTTTCTTCTTCTTTTCGCTGGGCCGGGGCTGTCTTCTTTCCCAGCTGGACGACGTCCATGCCCGGGCGTGACCTTTCTTCATCTTACCGGCGGTCCCGCCTGCGGGGTTCGACCGCTGTGTACTCTTCTTTTCGGATTCTGCCGGTCGTGATCTCCTGAACTCCCCTTTCTTTGCGATCTTTAGTAGCCGGGTACGTCTCTCTTCAGTCTTCCGGCTCGCATCCTGCAGTTCCCCTCGTGCCCCAGCGCGCGATTCCTGACTTCTCGAGCAAGATTTTCCTCCGTCGGCGGAATTTTTTCCGAGTTCTCTTCCGACGGCCTCCCTCACGTCTTTTCTCTTATGCCAAACAGATCCCATCAGGCTAATGAATTGCGAGGCTGAGTCCCGCTTTTTTTTTTTTTTTTTTTTTTTCGGCATCTAGGATAGTGCTCCTGACTTGGACACGACAGATTCAGTTTTTCAACCGAGGTCGATAAGGGCTCTCCACCCCTCTTTCTCGCCCGCCTTTGGAGAGCTCGACTCCGAAGGATGACATTCGAAGTTTTTCCCCGCTCAAAGAACCCAGATTTTCCTTCCCTAGGCGACTAGGGCGTCGTGGCTTTTTCCCCTCCCCTCCAGTAGGTTCATTTCCCTGCGATGAACTTATCCCCAATCGTAGAAGCCTTTTTCCTTCTTTCCTGGAAGGTGCGCCCGTCGTTGAAGAGGCTACCCCCGATCTACCGTCGGAGCGGCGCGAGTCTCTCATAGTGCCTTTTTCCCTCTTTCTTTGTAGAGTATCGGGGCTTAACTCCCAGTCCCTGTAGACTGCCCGCTTTCCCTGGGATTTGTCATCTGATTCTCGGTCCCCGGGTCTAGCCCGCCCTTCTCTCTTTTGCCCTTTTTCTTGTGGCGACGCTTTCAACCTTACCTTTCCCAAGGGCTACCCCTTCAATTTTCGTAAACCGTTTATTGCTTCCTCTTATTTTCTTGTTATTTGTAGAGATCCTCAGAAACTTGTTTACTAAAGTGGCCTTCTCCTCCTCTTCGATCGGCTGGTTTTTTTCTGAGACCCCGCCAACGGCGGCTTCGTCTTTTCCTTTGAGTTACCTCTCGAGGCTGCTTCGTCTCTCTCTCCTCTCCTGATGGGGCATTCGAGACGTGATTCGGAGTGTTCCCCGAGCTCGCGCCCCGGTCTTACCTCTCGCTCTTTCATTTCTTGAGAAGCCTCGCTTTCCTTTTTTGGAGCTGCGTTTCCCTCCCAAAACACGATTTTCCGTCAAGCCTTCTCCCCTTCTCCTTACAAATTTGCTCTTTCTTGCCGACTATAGATCCTTTCTTCTGTGCGAGATTGGACGCCTGTCCCCCTTCCCCTCAAGCCATTACGCTCCCCTTTCGACTGGGCGCGAGCATTATTTTGTAACTTCGCTTTCCACAACCCTTTTTCCCTGCCTTTCTACCGGTCGTCGACTTTCCTGCCTGCTCGTGACGCAAGCCCTGATAGAATAGGGCAAGATTCTTTTCTTTTTGGGTCGGGCCTGCCCTCTCCCCTCCCTCATGAAGGCCCTGCGGACTCTCCCCTATCGGCGCCGGCTCTATACCTTCTTTCCTTTCTACATTCCAATCATCTTCAGGCGTTTTAGCCACCTTAGATTTCCCCCCCTTGAGAAGAAGGCAACTTCCCGCTTCCCCTCCCGTAATTTGGCGATCGGCGCGCTGCACGCCTCCCCTTTTTTACCAGTCTTCCCTGATATTTAGTCAGGGAACCCCCTTCCTCTTCTCAGTGGCTGGTCCCGGAGTTACCCCTTTCTCGTGAGACCCCCTCTCGCCCCCTCCTCTTACCAAGAGAATAGACTTTTGCTTCTAGACCGCTTGCCTTTTCCTGCAGTCACCCCCCCCCCCTACGTCCTGCGCGTCCGCCCCCCTTGTAGTTCCTGCCAGTAGAGCAGGCCTTCCCTCTCCCTGTCCTAGACTAAGGATTGATGCGGCTGATTGTCTTTGTGGATAGTGGCGAATCTTTTCCCTCTTTTTTTTGAAGCTCCGAGGATGACGAGGCTTAAGCCCTGAATCTCGCGGAAGCAGAGACTTGCTTTCTAGTTCTTGGCTCTTCATTTCCCCCTTGTATGAGATTTTTTGATCCCCGGTTACTTTCGGTGAGCATGATCCAGATAGGTACCCTTCTGACTTTTGCGATCGACCTTTTTTCTTCCCTCGGTAATCGGCAAGCTTCCTTTTTTGTCTTCGTTCCTCCACTCATCCACTTCCCCCAGGTAAAAAAGACATCTCACCCGACACTGTCAAGTTAGTGCAGTGTTTTTTTTTTGAATCCTCTTTCCCCCTCCTGTCACCTGACTTTCCCTGCCTTCGACCGTTCGTCTCGAATCTAGTAAAATCTCTGGGCCCCGGGTACCCTCCCTTTTAAAGTCTTTTTTCGTCCGAACATTACTGATCGTGGGTCTGTACCATGTATTTTATTGTTTTTATCCCCGTGCGCACCTTTTTCCAGATTGCTCCCCCCCTCCTGACCGGGTCGCCTTCCTGGCCCTGCCCTCCTTCCAACTTAATTCCCTGTCTTCACGTTCCCCCCGACCGACATTTAGCTCCAATGCCTTCCGATCCCTTTTGTTTTCCATGGCTGGATAAGTCTTTATTTCCCCCATCCCCCTGTGTTGTTTTTTTGGAGATCTTTCTCACTCAGTGACGTCAAACGTTGAAGTAGCGCGGGGTCAACTTATTTCTGTAGTCCTCCCGACTTCACTGTTCGAGCATAGCTCGCCTGCCGGCCGTTCCCTGAAGCTCCTAGCATGAGCAGCACTTGTACGACCGGAGCCACGAATCCTTCCTTTGAGTCCAGCCTCTTTCACCTTAATTTTTCTTTGACGGTCCCCAAGCGGCTCACGATGGTCCAGTCCCCCCTGGAAGAGCAGTTGGACTTTCTTTGCAACTTCAGGGACATGTCCCGCTCCTTTTTCCTTTATGAATCGCTTGCAAGCCGCGAGGAGGCGCGAATTTCCCCCTCATGGGTCTCACAGTTGGGTAGAGGTATCCTTTTGCGAGAACCCCCCCGGTCTGCCTTGGGACCCTATCCGAGTGACGACCTAGTTACGGCCCTTCCTTTCTTCCTTTAACCTTGCGATGACAGTAGTAGTTTAAGTTTCTCTCTTGCAGGAGCGAAGCCCTCCATCTTTTTTTGAATGAACAGCTTCTCTGTACAGCCCTTCTCAGATTTACCCCCCATATTTGTCTTTGATACAGGGATATCTCTTTTCTGCGTCCTGAGCTTCCCTGCTAGCTTAGGACCTCCCCGGACGGAGTATTTCCTTTCTTTCAAACGTTCTCTCCTCTTTTTTTTTTTTTTTTCAACTGAAACCCTCCTCCAATCTTATTCTAGGTCCCCCCCCATCTTAGTTCCCTTTATGACGGGTTTTCCGCTGAGTACTCCTGGCAGGACGTTTTTTAGTGAACCCTCTTCTTTCGCTTCTTTCCGTTCCGGATTCATCCCTTATCTCCTCCTGCAGGTTGTCCCGACCTTTCTCTCTTGATCGTAGGCCAGTACCGGGCTTCAAATTAGTGGGTCTGCAGCCAAGTCGACTCTTCCCCGTCTTCCGTAACCTGAATCCATTTAATTCACTATTCCGAGAGCGATTCCAAAGTAGGCGACTGAAGCTTCCGGCCGTCGGCAGGCAAGGGTCCTCCCGCCAGCAGAGGATTTTTTTCCTCCTTCACCTCCTCTCTGATTCTGCAGCTCAAACTGGGATTAGGCCTCGGTTTAGAGGTCGTCCTCCCTCCCCCTTTAGTACAATTAGTGTCTGGTCCCCTTTTACACGAATGATCCGCTCGTGCCCCCTCTTTTCAGGGGCTGCGTCCCTCGATCGAACTTCTCGCAGGGACGGGACGTCGAGCGTGGTCTCCCTCTCTAACAACAAGATGCGAGCGCCTCGGACGTTAGTGTTTCTTTAGCCTCTTTACCTATAGAACAGTGATAAATCGAATTTTCGAGCAAGCATGTGAGTTCACTTTCTTTTTTTTTACGTGTTTCTTCGTTCTGATCCCGCTCGGCGCCCCCGGTCCTTTTTTCTTTCTCTCTGTCTTTCTTGGTCACCGGGTTTTCTGCTCGGCCGCAGCCAGGCCCTCAAGTCGCCCTGCCCTTCTTTTCTTTATGGAGGCTCTCTCTTCTCCTTTTTTATAACCGTCAGGTAGCCCTGGCCTCACCGCTCCTAGATTGGCGACTCTGATTTCCCGCTCCAGAGCGACCCTAGCAAGTTCTTTTTTACCCCCGTTTTTTTTTATCCCCCCTTTTTGTGGGGTTGATCAGCTACGGCTCGAGTGCAACCGTTCCTTGGAGAGAGGTCGGTACTTTCTTTTACAACAGCCGAGTCTTTCTCCCCTTCTTTTAGGTGCTTCGGACCCGGGACTCTTTTTCGACTATCGCTCCTCCCGTTTCGCCGGTCAGGACGCCTCCGTTCCCTCCAAGATCTTCGCGAACACGGTTCCGCGACTTTTCTTTGATTTGCGCTGCGCCCCCTCTCTTTCTTTTTTCCTGATACACACACGACGGCAGTCGCCCGCTTTGTACTGTACACATGCTGCTCGTCCTCTTCTCTTTTCTATCTTCACTCGCTGACTGGAACATGCGAGGCTACCAGCACGCTTTTGTGCCGCGTCGCATTTTTTTTAGGAGCATTGCCCACTCTCGATTCCCCTACGTTTACGAGCGCACCGCCTTCTTGGTTCCCCTGATCGAGATCTCCCCTGAAGACTAGCACCTCCTTTATCTTTTTCTTAGGGCTGAGCACCCATCTACTCATCTTAAGTTCTTGGGAAGAGACTTCCCTTGTCCTCCCTCTCGGATTGCTGAATTCCAGATTCGCGCTTTTTCTTTTTCTTGAGATGCAGCCCTCCTCTTTTTAATTTCTCCGACGGTGACTTCTCTGTCTAAGTCGGTTCTATTTGCTCCATAGGTACCAGGATGAGAGTTCCCGACTTCGGATTAGACATCGCGCCCCTGTTATTTTCCCTTCTATCCGACCGTAGAGTAGCATCCCTCAGCCCCCACCTCCGGTCTCCTCGCAGTAGATTTCCCTAGAATACGTGACCCCAGCTGCATCCCCCCTTTTTCCTCCCCCCCCTTAATTTGGGGTTTTTTTTTCTTTTTTTTTGTTTTTTTTAATTTTTTTTTCTTTCCCCCCTGGGTTTTTTTACTTTTCTCCAGAGGTCGACAGAAGTCCTGAAAGCAGCCGGACACGCGCTCCCCTTACTTTTCTCTCCTCCTGTCTGATTCATTTCTCTTGTATATGTTCAATTAAGTCAGCGTTCATGTCGCGCGGAGATCATTGACCTCTCCCCTCCTTTTTTTCTTAGATGGGGACACTCTATTCTGGTACTCGACCACTTGATTCTTCTTTTGGCCTTTACTCTATTTGTCTTTTTCCTTTCATCGTCGCAGCAGTCGTTGCGCTCTCCCCCGCGAGTTCGTCGCATCCGGAAGGCCTTTACTTTCCTCTTTTAATATCCTCCTTTTTTTCGGAATCCAGGTCTTGATATCCCCCCTATCTAACCACTTTTCTTTGAAGAAATTTCTTACTCGCTAAGACGTCCCGCCGCCCTGCCAGAATGCCACCTTCCTGAACAGTAGTCGTCCATTCGCTCAAACTCGGCCTTTTCCCCCTTTCAGTCCTTCCCTCTTTTTTTACCCCTTCTTGCTGCCGTTTGATAGAGAACCCCCCCTAGTGCTCCTTCTTCCAGTTCCCTCTGATCATTCGCTTCTCCTGGTACGACAGGCCGCGTTTTTCCTCGACGTCTTGACAAGTATCCCTGACCAGCAGAATTGCGCCCCTTTTTTTTACGCTCTTTCTTGGTGCCTTCCCGATGTCTTAAGATAACTATATATCCTTTCCTTATACTCCTTTTTGAGATTGAGTGATAAGAGTTAGCAGTCCTTCAGGCATTTCTTGGTTTCCTTTATCTCGACTGTCCTTTTTTCGATGGAAGGGCTTTGACGAAATTTACAGGTTGCCCCCAATTTTAGTTACTTCCCCCCAGCCGAGGACGTTCTTTTGGGCCCACTCCTAGCATTATCCTCTTGGCAATTCGATTTTCTCAAATAAGAAATTGTGCCCTCTCCAACATGGTCTAGCCAGGTCCCGAGACCGTTCCTAGACCGTCTCTTTCCCGAGTAAGTTATCTTCTTTTGCCTCGGGTTGGTCCGGGACATGTCCCGTCCTTTTTTCCTTTAGTTAGAGTACCTATTCTCTCTGCCTCCATTTTCCTCCCTCCCCGTGGTCATGTCGCCCCGACCGGATGGAGAGGAACGATACGTTTTCTCTTTGACTTCCGGATGCTTTCCTTCCAGCGCATTGTCTTTTGGTTTACTACCGAATTCTAGAGTTCCGCACGACTTCTCTCCCCCTCAGCTTCAAACTGCACACTTTAAAGTACACTTGGCTTTGTCAGATCAAAGGCGTTAGACTATCTTCTTCGTTTCTCTCATTTTCCCCTCTTCGCGGACGTTCATTGCGCCAAGATTTTTTTTTCCCGAGTGCAACCCTTCAGGCCCCTTTCTATTTGTTCGGCTAGCCGTGCCGGCGGGTTCGGTCCGACGCCTCTCAACTTTCCTTCAATAGGAGTGTCTTCCTCATCTGCTCTTTTCCTTTAAGTTTGACCGCCCCCTCTCTCTTTTCGATCGGTATGATCGATTCGTAAACATGTCTCCCCGTATAATCGACTCGAGAAGTCCTCCCCAGTCCGCCCTGCTTTTTCTTTTTCTAGATTCCATGTCCTCCTCTCTTTTCGTCTTCTTGAAAGGGCCGCTAGGCGCTAAGTCCGTCCTCCTGAAGTATTGTTCATCGTCCACATTCGCTTCCAGGATAGGCGTTTCCGTCCTCCTCTTGTCCCTGAAGTTTTTTTCTTCGCTTTTTCCTTCCTTGAACGAATATCCCTTGTCATAAGGGACCTTCGTTCTTCTCCTTTTGCGACCCTCCTCTTCCGGGACGATCGCTCTTTTCATGCGCCCGTTCCCTAACCCTTCTTTTTTCCTCGAGACCCCCGAGGAGAGGTGTGTTGGTCGCCGCGAAGGTCGTTTCCCCCCTCGATGAAGATCCTCCCATCTCGTTTCCTCATGGGAAGTTTCCCTCCTCTTAAGGATTGACCGTCGTTTTCTTTTTCAGAAGAGGACGCTCGCAGCCCTTTTCTCAGGGGCAGACTTTTTCTCTTGGAAGACCTCCCTCTCGGTCAGTCACGTCTCTACATTTCCCTTTCTCTGAGATCGCCATCCTCGCTATCGTCCGTTACCGGGTCCCGTCCGCCCCCTCGAAGCGACGTTGGCCCTCTGAGGGCTATGACTTCCGCCGAGCGTCAGGCCCTAATGTTCACTCTTTAGGTGTTACCTTTCTTTCCCTCTTCCTTTACTAATCCTCTGTTGTTGTTGTTTTTTTGTGTTCCGAAGCACTTTTCATTTGAATTCTATTTCTCTATTTCCTGATCGGCGGGTTCATCTTGGGCCCCGTCCTAGGACTTCTCCCCCCTTTCCCGCGTCGTAGCGTCTCTCTTCCCTACGTCCGCCCTTCCGCTATTTGTTGTTTTTTCATCGGGTGATCGCCCTTAGTCGCTTCCTGCGCCCTGCCGCAGGCGATTCCTTTTGCAGCTGGGGCTTTCCTTCCACCTCTTCGCAGCTGCTTTTTTTTTCTTCCGTCCACATGCTGCTCTTTCCTTTCTCGTCTAGGGTTTGACTTCAGCTCTTCTCTCTCCCCCTTCTCTTCTCCCACAGCCACTATCCCCGGAGGGACTGCGAGTGGTTCTGCTTTTCAACGCGACTCCCCTTCCCCTCCTTTCGACCCGCACTGCGGGCTTTTATTAGACGCTACCTTGATCGACCCTCTGTATCGGCTCGGGTCCGGGCCTGGCCGGTTTCCGGCTTCCGCCCCTCGGCAATGGCCGTCGGTCTTAGCCTCGTGTAGTTAAGAATCCGAGGAGGGACTTTTCTCTTGAAGAATCATGAGTTGAGTCTTCAATCATGTCTCTCTAAGTAATGGTGATTTTTTTCCCCCACGTCGGTAAGGCCAAGGGCTTTTTGTTGGGTTTTCCATCCAATGTAGGATTTAAATCCGAGCACGAAGATGGACGGCTTTTTCCCCCGTCGGGAAGCCGCTTTCAGCCCTTTCCCACACGAGTGCATTCTGATCGATAAGCATAACCCTTCCTAAGACCTCCTATTTTGACGGTCATCTGAGTAAGCGCGAGAAATTTCTTTTCAAGCGCTGCAGGCACGGCGAGCCCCCGTCCTATACTTTTTTTGCTCCTTTGACTTGATATAGAGGTATATGTCTCAGAAGTCCTCAAGCAGGGCATTTGAGCTCCTTTTCTATCGACCTGAAGCTCTGTTTTTTTTCCACTTGCAGCTTTTCTCTGACACTTGATAATTGATCTGTTAACCGCTGGGAGTTATTCGGCTCCATCAGGTACCTCCGAATGAGATCTCCGGTTTTCCTCTCCCCTTTCAGGACGGCCTCTCCTTTTTACCCGTTCGAATGGCGGGATTTCCAGGTAAGGTCGGGCATACCCTACCCCGACCACCTGCTGCAGGTCTCCCCAGTTAGTGATTTTTCGCCTCGAGTCAGCTGACACGGTACTTGCCCACCCCACCGGAGAACGTACCGTCTTTATCGCCTACTTCCTCCGAGGCCTTCATGGGGAACGGCTCCGATGGGGAACGGTATCGCCAATGCAGGAGTTTCCACAGTCAAGTCTCTGTTTTCCCGTTGAGCATTTTTTTCCCCCTTAACTCTCGATCAATTTCCTTGGTCTCCTCTTCACGCGGCGTCTCTTAAGCTCGAGAGTTTAACGCGTCTGAACAGACCCACCATCGTTCCTCCCTCCGGCCCCATTTTTTCCTGTAAGCGCTGCTAGCGGACCCCGATCTCTTACCCTTTGTTTTTTCTCTTGATTATAGTAGCAGCAGCTGATTTTTTCCCCAGTGATCTCGTTCCGGGTTTTTAGCGGGGTCAATTCCTTTTTTGGTCGAGGGGTTTTGACAGAACTCACCGTCTAACCCTTCCCAAGCAGGCCTCCCGTCAAGATTCGTTCGACCCCCTTCCCTCCTCGAATTAGCTTTTTTTACCGGGCTCACCTAAAAAGGAAGTCTGTGCGGGTTCCTTTCGGTCGAAGGTACCCGCTCCTAACGTTTTTCTTTTTTCCCCCCGAGCCCACGTCTTCTCCCCCGCGAGGCAGAGACGGTTCTGTAGAGACTGGGTCACTTGGTCGGAATTAGTTGGGCCCCCGCGCTTCTTTTGACTTCCCCAGGCGCCGCGCCCCCGTTAGTGTATGGTGCTTCCTTGACCCTGATGCTGAGATTAACGCAGTGTTCCCAACTGCCTACTTCGAGGCCCTTCCTCCTAGCATGCGAGCTCCCCCTTTTGGGGCGGGAAAGATGTTGTCAGCTTTCCTTCTGAGCCCCATCCGTTGAAAGGAACCAACTTTTCTCGAGTAAGTCCCTCCCCACTCGAGCCGCCTGTTTCTCAAGGCCGGCGGCAGTCGATTTTTCCTTCATGCCTGCTTCGCGGCTTCCCTCGATGGATTGCCCCACGGCCCCCGCGATCCTTTTTTTTGCAACGGCCCCCAAAGCTCCTTATCGGTTCCGCGCCGTGCCGCTCGCTGGGCTTTGGCTGCCCCGTAGTTTCGTCTTCTTTTTTTTTTTTTTTTTCCCTTTTTTTTCAATAGGAGTCGGCAGGATTGTTCCCCCCCGAAGAATCTCTGAAGGTGTGGTCGTAAGCCTGATTTGCCGACCCCGTTTGATACGACAGTTTTTTCTTCGGAAAAGAACAATTAGGTGTTGTCCAATTGACGATTCTAAGTTCTCTCAAGAGATCCCCCTTTCCTTCTGTGCGAGCGACAGATCTCTTTCCCCGAGCAGATCGGCGCCCGGCGGCCCCTTCGAGAGGACCCGAGATCCCCCTCCTTATAATGCCCTCAGTACTTCCCCGACCTACTGATAGTTTTTCCACGAGGCGCGTAAAGCAGCCCCCGTAGGGACTATTACGTATCAATCTCCTAACTCTTTCCGACCAGCTGACCTTTTCTCTCCGCAGTAGTAGTATTCAATACCGACTTTTCCGGCTCGCCGTTGCCCCCTTCTTCGAAAGATGTCTGCCCGCTTCTTTGATAGTTTCGTGGTCTCCTTCGTCCCTCAGACAAGAGAGAAGATTTTAATCCCTCTCTCGGTCTTCGAAGCATGTGGACTTAGTCCCCGAAGGCTGGACCCTTTCTCTCCCCTCCTCTTCCGATCGGCACGAGTCAGAGTCTTCCTCTCTTAGAAGGGTGAACAGGTTAGCTCTTTCCTCTATAAGTTCCCTTTCCCCCTTCTCTCGGGGTGTAGAGGAGCTCCTATCATGTGTCCCGGGTTTCCCCCTCACAGCGAAGCCTCCTTTGGAGAATCTCCTCGCGTTTACCTGCCCCCCGACCTCTCCCGGTCGACAGTTTGTTAAATACCTTTACCCCTTTTTTCCCTCTCT
>Ga0179591_1361576_pt1 | contig 11190 bp, 11 predicted proteins | sample CZOMad2_1_08_16f_FD_182891 | JGI IMG/M metagenome (GOLD analysis project Ga0179591, IMG submission 182891) | Vadose zone soil fungal communities from Angelo Coast Range Reserve, California, USA - CZOMad2_1_08_16fungal (PacBio error correction) | ecosystem: Environmental > Terrestrial > Soil >... | reverse complement strand
GCCCCTCCTCCTTGCGCCCTGACCCGGCGACGATCTTTAATCCCCCCTTACAGTCTTTCGCTCCTCTTTTCAGATGTCGTTGAGAATAGTCCTCGTTACATGAACGTCTTTTCATCTCGTTTACCGTACCACGTCTGCTTGAAGCCCTTAAAACCCCCCTCCCAATCCTTTCACAGTTCTTTGCTTGGTAGTTAAGTGATCGCCCTCGACACAATGAAGCGACTCTCTGACACCTTGTAGAAGCAGTCCGTTGAGGCCGGGGTGCACGATCACCCCCGCTTTTCTCTCCGTCCCTCTGTCCTGTAACCCGTTGCAGAAAGGTTAAGCTGCCTTCCGGTATTTTTTCCAATGGTTTACGTTCTCCACCGGGTTCCCGGGGATTTAGTGAATAGGATTTGAAGCAAATTTTCTAGTCTTCCTCAGCTGTTTTTTCTCGAGATATATTCATAGACCGTCATGTCCACCGAATCCAAGCTCCTCTTGACTTTTTGTTGCGCAACCATGTGTGTATCTTGAGAGAGGCTTTTGATTCGACCCCTAACTTCTATTCTTTGTCGATTACCTCTGTGGTTTCACCCCTTTTTTGTCTGTTCGATTAACTTTCTGTGGCTCGGACATCCTCATTGAGGTTTTGATCTTATCCTTTTTTGGCTGTGCTTTTTTGCTGTTCTCCCTCTGAGGTCAGCACGACAGGAGCCTTCATTTTCGCAGAGTTGGACTGGGCGCCCGTATGCCCCCCGGGTCCGCTCGCTTTTTTTTCCTCGAGGTGGAGGATTCTCCATCCGGTATAGGCAGTGACTCCCTCCGATGATTGAGGATCATTCTTCTTCTCTCGTCTTCACCTGTCCAAACGCGACTTCTCCCCTCCCCCCTCGCCCCCAGTTGTGGACCGATTTTGGTTTGCAATTTAACCGGTCTTGGGCCATACATTTGGCTGCCCATATGTCGGATTGCGCACCAGCTCTGATTAAGTTTTTCCCTTTCCCCCACATGACGCTTGAGGGACACCACCATCGCTGCATATTCAACATATACAAAAGAGCAACGTGTCTCCCCCTTCAAAAAGGTACCCTTCTCCCCCTTCCGATTTTCCCGTCAGTCTGTTGCGTTCAAGAAGTTTGTTCTTTAATGGGCCGAATTGTCCCCCGAAGAAAGTGATTACTTCGTCATTCGCACTCTTGTGTGTCAATCTTTCCATAAGCCCCCCCTCTCGGCCAACAACTGAGTTTTCCGCGTGGTCTCCCCCACCGCGGTCCTTTCGAACCCACCAATTCCCGTGATTCCAAACTTCTGGCCCCGCTCGCGATTCCTAGGCAAACCCCTTATCGATGTCGGCCGTACTTTCAAGGGTGGCTATTGATTTCGTGCCCAGAGCCCTCTCCCTGATCACCTCTCCTGCCGCCCGGCCCACTTCCCCGAACAAGATCGCCTCGTCTTTTCCTTTCTCAAATTCTTCACTGGTTCGGCCCCAACCCCTTCCCCCTGGTACTTGATCGAGCGCAACGACCAAAGGTCTCACTTCCAGTTGCCTCAGCCTCGATTTTCCCGCCCCCCTCCCCCCCTCCCCTGCCCAGGTATATTTCCCGATGCGTACTCTCAATCCATGTCAATTCCCAAGGACTGGGACCTCATACCTCATCCCCCACCACTCCCTTGACTCAATTCACGACTGTTTATTTAGGCACCCCAGAATTTTTTTGCCCCTGGTTGTCCCCTTTGTATTGGTGCTCCGGTCATTTTCCCGTCTTAATATTTGAGTTGTTGTAAGGAATCTCCTTGTGTTTGCCGTTCTATTACCTCCCTTAACACATTACATTTCACCATGCTATGTCCTTCCATCCCGAGATGCCGTTCTCACCTTTTTGATTGATGTCCCGGTCCTCCTTCTTGTAACCGCCTTCGACTCGTTCATGGCAAGACCGCCTTGATTGTTGTCCGCCTTTTCTCGGTCAAAAATAGACCGGAACAAAGAGTCATATGAAATCGGTCTCAAGCTCCCTTTAGTAGGCATGTAATCCGTTTTGTTTCGACTGATTGTAGGTGCACTAGGTTCGGCTTGTGTGGTTTTTGCCTTCTCTTGAAATGATGATTTCGAGATGCAAAGCGAAGAGCCCGCGGGAGTGCCTCTCCCGTGTAGGACTTCGCCGTGTGACGTTGTCGCATGATCTCCCCACTTCTGTGGCTTTACCGAAAACCGCTCTCTGTGAAGGATTGTCCGCGGATCCCCGCTAGCACTCTCATAAGAGAGGGCCGGGCTTTTTGGACAGATCTTGCTGACTCTGAATCCCTCAGAAGAACGCCCTTTTTTTCTGAGCCCTTCCCACGTTTCGGACTCCCTCGCTGTATCCCCCGAGGTACCTGTTTATTTGTTCGAAGTTTAGCGGACCCCTTCGAGAGCAACGCCGACCCCCTCGTAAGGAGAACCAGTGCTAATTCCCGCTTTTTCTGAAGAGCGTGTAGCATATGGTCCCCCGGATCTAATAGACCAGGTAGCCCGCCGCGGCCCACGCCCCCCCCCCCCCCCCCCCCCCCCCACCTAGGATTCCCCTAATTTCAGTAGGCAGTTTGCCTCCCCATATACTGAATGGGGGGTTGTTTGGGGGGTTTTTTTTTTGTGGGGTGTGGGGGTTAACGAGCTGGCACACCGTGACACCGTACCACACTCCCTCCCAATCCACACCACTGACGACTCCTTCCCCTACCTCCGTGTTTGATAGCTGCTAGTGCGTATTTTGTTTTTATGGGATGTGGTACGTTCATTCCTCTATTTTTTTTTCCCTGATTTTGACCCTCCCTTGTCCGGTTTTCGGCAACGTTTCCTCCATACCTCCCTCTTTTAAATTTTTTCGTTCCCTGCGGGAAGTCCATTTTATGCGAGGTGCTCCCTTTGCCCCCCCCCCTATTTAAGTTATCGGTCAGAACTCGTATCCGCCTTAAATGGTGCACGCCCCTGCGATTCTTCTTTGAGCGTGTGCCCTGCCGTCGCCGGAAGGACTACCCCACCCTCAAGTCCCTCTCTTCGGCCCCCCACGGCTCCTTTTTTGGATCTCAAGCTGGATAGGACCTATGGTCCGATCTCTGTTTCTTTCTTCTCTGATTTCATATTATTGCACACGCGGTCCCCTCCACGCTGTTGACAGATCTTCCCTGCTTACGGCCCGTCCTCTCCCTTTTTTCCCCGGCCGGGTTCCCGGTGTCCTAAGCAGGCTGTCGCCACCACTACCTTCAATAGTTCCCTTCTTTTTCCCCCTCTCCTTTTTTTGACTGCTGCCCCCGATCTCTTTCTCGCTGATCGCCCCCCCATAATAAAGCAGACCTCTTCATCGCTCAGTTTGTCTCCCCCCCTCCATCCTATGGTCACCGGACGAACTCTGCTGTCTCGTTACTTCCTGTTCCTTCTGCCACTACGAAGGTTTTTCGTTTTCGTCCTATGGACCTATATGCGAACTCCCCCACCAGAAGGATATGTTCGGACTCAATGCCGCCCGTTTTGATGACTGAACCCTCTCTGCTTTGTGCGCAGAAGTTCACTGGTTTCCTACTCTTCCGCCCGGTACCCTCCCTAGGCACTCGGCGGCAGAATACTTATCTTGTCAGATCCGGCCGCCCCGGTGTCAGGTCGAATAGACGTCAGAAGCCAGGGTTCGTTTCTCCCCGCAAACCTTCCACGACTTGCAACCGCCCGCCCCTGTCCTCCCTTCATTTCTTTTTTTCAGAAGCTCCACCATCACCTTCTTTGTCGTCCTTCCTAATTTTAAGGGTTGCGTCTGGGCTTACTTCACATTTCCTAATTATGTAGTGTTTCTCAACGGCGTTTTGTTTTCGTCGGAGACTTTGATTTAGTTCTGGGTAGGCGGGATCCCCTCGCTGGCAGCGTCACCTTGAGCCGTCCTTGTTTCTCCCGAAGATATTGAGGCCGATACATGATTCTTCCTCTAGACCCAGTTGGTGATGAATTCCACCCAGTCGTCTCCTTCCTCTCATTGTTGTTTTTGGTCTTTGACCCAGATTTATTTATCGGTTCGTCGCCTTTTTTCCTCTCTTATCTGATCCCCCAGTGAGCCGTGCTTCTCCCTCCACGTTTGGTGATCCTCCCGGATTTTTCATCTTTGCTTTCATCCGAATTTTGCAAATAAGTTGCCAACATTTGATTTTTGCTCCAGATTCGTGTGATTTCCCACGCTTTTCACCCCTCCCGGTTTTTTCCCCGGATTCTTAGTGATTCGGGACCCCCCCTCCCTCCTGTTTAATTCCACTTGGCCTCCGAACTGCTGAGTGTGACCTTTGGCCCATCCCGTCCCGCGTTATGGCATAGCCAATTCCTCTTTTGTCCTGACGGTATTGCCGGGTGCTGAAGCACTACCGTTGACGCTATCGTTGACAGTTTTTATTGGCGCGCTGTTTTTCTCTCCATAAAGAGTATTGTTGCAACTATAACGTTTGCCGCCGATTGAAGAAGAGTTGCGGCCGATCTTATTTCCTGCGTCCCAGACCCTTTTTGATGTGAGAAGCTTCGAGTGTCCCCCCCACCTTTCGACTGCGGATTCCAACTGCTAGACAAGTGTTTTGATTTTTTTAATCTCTATTGGTCTCCGTAGAATCCCGAGGCTTTGCGCGCCACGGCTGTCCCCCCGGACCTTCTGGATTTTAGCGGCTTTCTTCCCCATAGCTGCCCAGCCAGTGCTAAGGCGACCCCGGTGGCGCTCCAAGAGAAAAGAATAGGACAGGCCTTTCCCCGTCTTGCTCCCCAACAGATCACAGAACTAGTCCCCCCCCACACCTTTTTCCTTCTTTTCCCCTCTGTACGAGATAATCACAAGTTACCAGATCCTCCCTAAACTTACTTGACCTCCCTTGATGTTACCAGAGTTACCATTATTTTCCTCTTTTTTTTCGCTTTCCCAGAAAACATCTTGGCTTTTTCTTTTAAACCGCACGCCTCCTTCGGATGCTGGTGGACGATGTTTCTTTCCTCCTTTTTCCGTTTTTTCAGCTTGACACGTATTTGTCTGATGAAACGCGCATCAAGTCTTCGGTTTTCCATAGCCTGTTCGACTGTTTCCCCAAGCTCCGTTCACAGGGTGCCTACTTTTACCTGCCTTAATTGCTCAGGGAAGGGCGGATTTCATTCACCCCTGTTTTCTTTGCTTTTTTGTCCCCACATATTGCCCCGCGAGACCGCTGCTTTCCTGTGCCCCCTTTTCCCGTCCTGATCTGGTGGCCACTTTTCACACCCCCCCGATCGCGGCGGGACCTCCCCCGTTTTCCGCGATCACCTAAATCTTCCGACCAAACCCTTCTCTTTCCGGGATGTTGTTACCTTTTCGCATACGGATGTTGCCTTCTGTCTTCCGGCGCATGACCCTTTGCAGTGACTTCGCATTTTTTTTGATCCTGTCAATCCACTTTCCTGCGAACTGCCAGTTGGTAAGAGTCTACGTGCGTTTCCCCGATTTTTTCCCTTGCTTGTATTTCCTCCTGTCGGCTCTGCCCTCTATCTTTTCCCTTTTGTTTAGAGGAGATGCCAAGGTCTTTTTGTCTGGCGTCCCAGACACGGAAGTTCACGGAGTCCCGGCCTCTGTTTCGATTTCTAGGGATTCGAACTCTTTCCCTCGGCGACGTTCCTGCTTTCCCTTCAGCCGCATTACTCGGTCCTATTATCTAGACAACCCCTTCAGTCAGCGGGTTTAAGCGTCGTGTGGCTTGGTCGGAAGGTCTTTCTCTCCCCGAGTTAATTTTTTTGCGTCCTCTTTTGGTTTGTCCCAACCCCTTGTCCCCTCGCGTGCTTTCTGAAGGACGGTGCCCCTGCCTCCTGTCAAGAGGTCCAGTGAAAAGTTTCCAGAGTCATAGGCTCTGGCAGTCTGAACTCATGGTTTTACGGTCAGTCCTCTCCTTTTCCTGTCTTTACCACTTAGCTGCGGTGGTTTCCTCAACCACTGATGACAGTTTTATCCCAGGTCCTCCTCCAAGAGATATCGTCTTACCGTCAGCCACTCATTCCCCAATAGTTGCGGGCAACGCCCCCCCTTGAGCTTTTATCGGAGTCATTTAGACACACTAAATTGTTTGCGATATTAGTCTTGGGCCTCCTTTGGTAGCTGGTTTTTCTTGCTTTTTTGACGGATAAGTAAGCCTGCTTTTTAGGAGATCCCCTATACTCTGGCCCGGACTTCCGTTTTGTTGGGTTAGATCTTGACTCTTCCCCCTTATGTAGATGTGTTTTGTCTTCGGGAAACTGGGTCTCTTCGCCACCATCGTTGCTTGCGCTACGCAGTCCTTCGAAGAGGTTGAATCCAACTTCCTCCGTGTGGCCCCCGGATTTTTCAAGCCGCTGATTTTTTTTTTGCTCTTCTTCGTCTTCTAGTCCATGATCTTGCCATTTTTTTGAGTGCAAAGAGATTTGTACGCCCTCAGGACTCGAATTCAGTCTTGAGCAAGGCTCACCAAGTTGTTGGGCCGCCTGCCCTTACGCGCAGAAATTTTTCGTTTCAAGTTTCAGAAAAGAAGCTCTCTTTTGCCCCCACCCGAGACTTTATTCTTGTCCATCTTTATAGGATGAAATTCACTCAGATCGCTTACCATGAGATATTAATAACAACGCGTCCACTTCCAGTCGATCCCCAAAAAAGTTATGTTTGTCCTAAACTCCAATTCGGAGGGGAATGAATGGTCAACCGCAGGCTTTTATTAAACAAGTCGTCGTTGTCCACCTGTAATTCAGCCCCTTTCCCCCAAACAAAGTTATTTTTAAGCTGGCATAGCCCACTACACAATTTCTTTTAATTGAGTCTCCCCGGAGAAATCGTGCCCTTTTGAGAGCTTCCCTCGTACAACCACCGCGTTTCCCCTCTTTTCTTCTTTCCCAACAGTTTAGGTATGGAAGATGGTCTCTGCCACTGGCCCTCCCCTCGATACCTATCACAATGTCTGTCAAGGAACCTCCCCAATTTCTACGCCTTTCCTTAATCACTCCAATGTTCGCGTCTCTAAGACAGTCACGTTCAGATGATCGGATCGCCAACTACCCCCCGCGTCTCACTTTCCGTTGCCCCTCTCGATCCACCCTTCGTTCAGGAATCACGGTCTCCGACTCTCCACTCTGCCGTTCCTCTCTGACATCCTTTGAGTCCATCCCCCAGTCCCCCCCCCCACAACGCCCCCCTTGCCCCAGTTTATTCCCACATATGATTTTTTTTCTTTAGGCCCCCCCTCACTGTGGACCAGGTGTCGAGCGGTGATTTTCCTGATTGACGTAGGGTAATTTGACGTCGAAGCGACCTTTGCGCCTGGCCGTTCTCTTAGACCCCTCCCTTTGTCTTGATCTCTTCACCCCTTCGATTTCGGCCATGCCATTCTTTTTGTAGTTTCTGCCCCCCCCGGCGTCCCTTTTGCGAATCTGCACCGGTCCCGAACTTGCCCCTCATTTATTGCCTACTCACCTCCGCGGCTTGGTATATTAGCCAACGATATCTTAGGTGGTTTTTCGACCCCAGCTGCAACCATTTCTATTAAATAGATCCCGCCTCTTTATTCAGGGTCGGACTGTCCGATTCCCGTTTAATAGCGCTCTTGTTCTTTTCCCCTCATATGAGTGTCTGCGAGCATAGATTTAACCCCGAGTTTATATCTTGATTTATTCTCTGCCCCATTGAAGAGATGCAGTTAGGTCCCCATGCTTCCGAGAGGCCCTTGATTTTTTGTATTGTGTACTTTTTCTACATAGATCAGGTGAGCTGTGCCATCCAACCCCCCGCTCCCCGGTTGCGGCATTTCAGGGTCCGTCCCTTCTCCCCCAGATCAGTTTTTTCAGCTTTTTTGATTTTCCCCCTCTTTGATAATCTTCTTATTTGCTTAGCATTTATCCGGGAGCCTTCCCCGGTAATTTAGATTAGATTTTTCTCTCGCCTCCATTTGAGCCGTGGGTGCAGATCCTCGGAATCCTTTCTGAGTGTCGTACCCTAAGTAGACCCTCCACCATTTTGAACCCGGTCTCTACGTTATTCCCATTTTTCATTTTTCTTTCTTCCACCTAGAAGAGTCGCAGCTTTTTCTTCCCCGTCTCCTCTCCTTTCACTTTTTGTAGTTCCTCCAGTCCCAGTACAAAACTTCCCCCCCCTGGTGCTTGGATGAGCTGTCAGTTTCGGCGAGCGCGGTGCACCCTATGAAGTGTTCCATTTGGACACGTCTTAGTCCTCTTCCCCCCGTACCCCACGAAGCAATTTCCCCTCCCATCGGACCCTAATATATATCCAGTTGGTGTTGTGACCTGATTTTCCCGTTGGTTAGTTTTGAAGTGTTCGTCGTTTTGGATCTCGTTCAGTAAGGTTTTGCTCCGAGATTGCCCATTGATGGTGGGTTTTTTCTTATGACTGGACCCCCCAGAGTAGGGAACTCCCCTTCCCTTGAACTATAACCCCATGGTGTCCCTTTTTTCCTCTTTTTTTAAGTCAATTTCGAATGGAGCGGATTACCTTTTTCCCCCATTCTAAACCCGAAGATAGGTAAGCCGACCCTTTCTTTTATCCTAGAATTTCCCATTCTTCAGATAGGGTCTTCTTTTGCCTGGTTGACTGAGACACCTTCCCATCACTTAAACTAGGTAACCCCCCCCCCGTCGCCCCCATTTCCGTTTTTATACCCCCCACTCTTTCATGCCCTCTGTTGCCGATCTAGCGGCGTTCTGCTTGTCTAGAACCATGATCATCGTATTCCCTAAGAGGGTCCCCCCCCCCTTTGATGAAGAGTATCGAGTGTCCTCCGTCCTCCTTCCTGACAGGCATTGCCGGACCGAGTTCGCGTGGGTTCGTTCCGGCAACAACGTGCTCCTTGAGCGGAATCAATCCTTCAATACGTGCCGATCCCGGAGATCAGATTGTCGAGTGGGGCATCCTTTTCCTCGTCTTCAGACTCTAATTCCTTATAGTTTATACTCGGCACAATCCCTTATGCTGTCAACCCAACCAATTTTAGATTCGGAGGAAAATTGACCCCCACCTTCAATCGTCCCCAGGATTGAGCGTTTCCTTCTGCAGCTATTTCTTTTTATTTTGGTGACCCCCCGACACTCTTCTCTAGTGTCCTCCCTGCGGTCTGCTTTTCCCCTTCCCACTCTCCGTATCACATCTTTTCGATTCCTTTGCGCAGACCGCACCCTTTGGACATCTCAAGCTTCCATCCCTGGCTCCTTTCGAGGAAGAGAGAAAATGGTTCAATTTTGCCAGGTGAAGGTCGTCACCTAGAACTCCATTCGGTTGAAGGGTCGTATTATGACCCCTTTCCCCCCCCTCCCTTGCCCCCTACGGGCAATCACTTGTGCACGAGAGACCCTTTTCCAGCCCCAAAACTATATGGTTTTCCCCTGACCGAAGAAAAATCCCCCCTCTGCGTCTTCGGATTAACGCTGAAAGGTTGTTTTTTTTCTTAGGTTACACACATTCGGCTTTGACTTTTGGTGATATAACGGCATAGCCGTATTCTTTCCCGTAGTCCTTTTTTGAGCGGCGGGGTGGTTCGGGATCTCTGCTGCAAGCGAGATTCGGTTGTTTTTAAGATCAGATCTAGTTACGTCTTTGTGATCGCGGATCGCGCCAGTTGCTTTTTTGTTCTTCCAACCGGCGAATGTATTTGCTTTTGTGCCCTTGCGGCATATGATCTTTAGATCGAGTTTCTTCGTTCCGCTTTAGTCTCCACCCGAGCAGCCACTTTTGAAGTTTGATTTACCTCCTAGTTTATAAGACCTTGGCCTCTGTAGTCTATTGGAATTCCGTTGCCCCACCTGCTTAGTTTTTGATAAACCCCGTCTTTTTCGTTTTGTAGATGCCCAACGAGACCAGCCGGTTCATTAGCTGTCAGTGACATTTTAGGGCCCCTCTCGCACGTTCTTTCCTCTCCTCTTTGAGGCCCCTTTCATTGTTTTACCGGAAGAAATTTACCCGCCAAGAAGTTTCTTTACAATCTCAAACCAGTTATTTTTTTTATCGACGGATCTTAAGGGTTGCTGTGTTCCCTCTTCCTTTTGCCGTACGTTTTGGCGATTGGAATTTTGTAATGATCTATTTGGTTCCTTAGCGTTTTATGTTGCCTGCACACAATATGAGCCCTTTTGCAGTTCTGACCAGCTTTACACTGTAGGCCCAGTCCCCCTGAACCCTTTTTCTTTGGATCGCTTTCGGGCATCTTCGAGTGGCGGGCTTTCCCAATCAGCGTCGCTCCGAATTAGAATCTCCTCTCTCCTCCTAGGATTCATGGTGCGTCCCCAGCCCCCCCTTCCGGAGTTTCTGTCCTTTTCCCCCACCAGGGGCTTCCCCTTAATCGTTATGCTCCCCGCACCCTCTTTTTGGGGCGACCGTTGGCCATCGACCCCTGCGAAAATGTCCTTCAGGTTCCCTTCTTCCTTTCTGCCGAAAAGCCCCGTCCTGCACTTCCCCTACCACTTCACCGAGCTCACACTGACTGTGGGCACTATATCCAGCCCCTGCCACGTTTTTCAATTCAGGGACCTCCCCTACTTGAAATCTGATAAGAACCCCTCTTTACTCTTCCGTTTTATTTTCCTCTTCTCGCTAAGGAGTATCCCCCTGACTCCCACACAGATTTGGTTTGAGAAAAGTAAACTGAACGCTTCTGCTTTCGGTTCTTGACGGTTGCTACGATCATCGCTGTTGACGGAAGTTAGGTCCTGAGCCCCCCTCCTGAAATAAATTCCGGCCACTCAAGCGGAGAATTTTTAAGAAGCCCCCCCCCCTTTTCAACCCGGGGAGCGTAGTTATAAGCCGTTAACAATTGCGCCTTTCCGTCTGAATGCTTCCAATGGATGTTGGTGTTGGTTTCCTTAGTCCCAATGGACGCGATTGGTGTGCAGTTCAACGTCTTCACCTGCGCCCTCGTCCCTCGCGGGGGACTTTTTGTCAAAACCCTACTAGAAAGATTGCACCGATCCAGATCCCAACCGTACAAATTAAGAACCCCCCCCCGGCACTAGTTTCCTTGCCTCCCTGATCGGAATTGTTGTAACTTGTTCTCATTTTTATGTTCGTCCTTCCCGGCTTACTTTTTTCGTTTGCTCTGAATGGCCAGTCAGGCCTCTTCGCCTCTGGGCTGATAAGCTACCCTCCAGGGTTTTTTTCGAATGCGTTAAAGATTGGTCCTTCCCCTGGTTTTTTCTTCCCTCGACGAACGCATTCCTGCTTT
>Ga0179591_1338260_pt1 | contig 11190 bp, 12 predicted proteins | sample CZOMad2_1_08_16f_FD_182891 | JGI IMG/M metagenome (GOLD analysis project Ga0179591, IMG submission 182891) | Vadose zone soil fungal communities from Angelo Coast Range Reserve, California, USA - CZOMad2_1_08_16fungal (PacBio error correction) | ecosystem: Environmental > Terrestrial > Soil >... | reverse complement strand
ATGCCTTTTGATCTGCCTTTCTTTTCATTGATTTTTTTGAATTTACCCTGGCAATTTGTTATTCCCTTTTTTCAGACACCAGACTTTCACCTTCTTCCCGATCACCCCGCACCTAACCTATCGGAATTGACCCGGCAGGGACACCGAAATGAAGGCGGTTACTTATTCAGGTGTTTCCCAACTTCATAATTAGGCCCCGTTCTTTTGACCTCCCGTATCCTTTATAATCTTTTTCTTGAACAGGCCTCCGGCACCCTCTCTCCGAGTTAACTGCCTTCCCACTCATTTTCCCAATGGTTCCCTGGGGTCTTACTCCACTCCCGTCGTCCCACGACGCCCAATGAACTGCCATTGGGACCCCAAAAAACTTCCCCCGCTGGTGAAATCTTTCCTTGAATTTTTGGCCCCCAAACCCCCTCTCGGAACCCCATTTGGATTGGTCCGAGCACTGCGCCCCTCTGTCGTTTCCCCGCGGCCCTCTCCGCGCCCCTTTGTTTTCTCCCCGAATCGTGTTTTTCCGCCCGAAAAATAGCGGCAGTTCTTTGATCCCTCTTCCTGTCTTTTTGCCCATAAGCGTTTGTCCTGGTCCCCCGTTTGCCCCCCGGCCCTTCCCAACTCGGTGGGTGGTTGGAAAATTTTAGTGGTCCGGTTGATATCTCCCCTGTCCTAAGATATTCCACTGCTCCCGCTTTTTCCCTTGCCACGTTTTCTTGATAGACTCTGGAGTGCCGCGTCCGCTCGCTCTTCGATGTGAGGGTTCCAGTGAGTTTCTGTTCTGTGCCGGCCCTTCCAGGTTGTAAGCCCCATAGCATTGTCCTTTTTTTTAATGATCCCCTCCCCGATCTGTCCCCCTTCTTCTTGGTTTCTCCTTCATTTTCCCCCAACTTCCGGCAGCCTTTTTCCGGCGAGGAATACACTTCTGACTTTTCCCTAATTTTTTTCTTCGTCATTGAGCTTTTCCTTATTTCAATCCAGACATTTCCATGGCTGGACCTCAAGTGACGTGAAAAGATTCTCCCAGGTATCCCTTCTTTTCCCCCTCCCTCAGTTGCTTCATATCAACTGTTCTTATTCACCTTATTCCCTTCCTCTCCGACTCTCCCCCAAGTCGCTCAAACCTATCTTGTCCTTTTGGACAAAAAAAGAGTTTGGGTTTTTCTTTCGATCTTTGACCAAATGGTGCATCAATTGTACAGGGGGATTGAGCTCCATTCCCCCTCTTTTCCAAGCATAGATCAAGGGTTTTTGTGATTAACCCCCCCTTGACCTTCCAGTGTAGCCTCACCCTTAGGATGGACGCGTTCCCCGGAGTTCAGTTCCAACACCTGTCTATTCTAGTCTTGTCTCTTTTACCGCCAATCCCATTTTTCATTTATTTTCCATTTCTCTTTTTATGCTAGTCGTTCCCCCCACCCTTCCGTTGGCGTTTTATTTTCTTTAGAAGGCTATTCTGGAAGGCGGTTGCCATTTTTGGTTCGTTTCTTCGCCTGCCCCCTCCCCCCTACTCGTCGTCGTTTCTAACTCTAGCTTTACCTGAAGCGGCCAAAGTGATATTTCCAACACGTAGGTGGTACTGCAGGTGACGCCCTGCGGCAGCTCAGTGCGCGGCCTTACCACTCTCTCGTGGCGATTGGCACTAAGTGTTCCGCCGCTGACGCGGCCTTCCCTGCAGCGCTCCAACTTGGTTTCTTTCTCTGCCAACTATATCCTAAGTCGTTCTTTTTCGGACAGGAGAGCTTGGTTTTTTTCCCCCCCCATTGAGGCCGACACGCTCTCAACGTTGTTAATCTTTTGGACCGTTGTCCAGAAAATTAAGTTGACAGGACGTTACCACCTTGGTGTGACGCCCTCTTTTTTTTGATAGATTTCCCTCTCTCCTTGAAAATAGTCACTTCTTCCCCAATTTCCCTTTTCCCCCCCAAATCCAAATTTTTTTGACACTTGTATGATAAGAATCCACGTTCCACCTGCCTCTTTCTCCGCGAGATAGTATAACCAAGGCCAGTGATGTTGATCTGCAAACCCAGGTTTTTTTCAGCCCCTGAGTCCTCCCCATCTCGTTATCTTTCCTCCTATTTTTCTTCCTGAGTTGTACCCCCTTGTGAGATCATACTCTTATTTAATACTCCTTTTTTTGAGGAGATGATGTAAGCGAGCTTCCCTGAACTTGTCCCCACAATCCTCTCTTCGGCTCATATAACTGGCGTCTTTTCCCCACTTCGTAACTTTTTTTCCGTTTTTTTATACTCCCTTTTTTTGACGCAGTACATTTTCGTCTCTCCCTTCACCTTGCCATGGGCCGTGCGGACTAATTGCGAAAGACCCCCCTGGGAGCAGATCTTTATTGCAGATTTTGTCTTTTCAATAGTTTCCACTATCTTCTGTGACTTCCACATGTACACAATCGCGTCCCTCTGATGTTGTTAAGCAGTTCAAAAGGAGCCAAAAAAACCATTTCTCTCCCTCCCCCTCCCAATGTCCCCCCGTGTTTTTCGTTTCGTCTCTTTGAACTTTTCTACTGGTGTCCATGTCCTACCCCCATAATGACCCCGCCTCGTCCACTCCCGGTAGGTTTGAGCGAATGCACAGTCGCGTTCAAGATTCGTTCACTCGTCCACGACACGCTTGTTCCTTCCCTTTTCGTTTCCCTAGCCGCAGTCCGGCTAACTTTGTGTTCCCTCTGCGTTAGAGGCTTTAAGGAAGTACCCACCTCTCAACTGACTCTTCGGCATTTTCTATCGCGCTTTCTGTTGATCATTTTTCCCGACACTGAAAGTTCCAACAACTTTCTCCTTTTCGCATCCATTCCACATTAAACAACGTCAAACGTCCCGATGGGGACCTGACTGGCTACGCAAGCCCGTGCTAAGATGTTTACTTTTGGCTTTTCTAGTTTACGGAAAGGAAGTAGAGGAATGTTTATCCGAGACGGAGGCTCATCCTTTTCCCCAGGTCTTTTCACTAACCGTCTCCCTCGCATTGTCTCTTTTATCAAGGAAGGGCATTTCTATTGGGTCTTCGACCCCCCAGAAATGGCGATCTGCACCCCCCGCGTTTTTTCCTTTTTTGCAAGAAAACCTTCCCAAAGATCGTTCTTCTCTCCGGTCTGAACGGATGATCGGCCTATTCGTCTTCCAGAGTAACCTCTTTTCGCCCTACTGCCTCCGATTGCTTCCTGAAGATTCCTTACGCTCTTCGGACCCCTCCTTCAATTAGTAGGATGATCAACTCTTTGTTATGTCTCTCCCTTTTTTTGAACATGGCCAGGAGCAAGTCTTGTACTCCTGTGCCACCCTTCCTCTTAAACGCAGAGGGTCACGACCTGATTCCCCCCGCGCTTTCCTTGGCCCCAGAAATGTTGTGCTTAAAACTTTCTTGCCCCAACTGGCCTCACCCCCATTTTTGCTCCAAATGACTGGTTTTTGCAACTTGTAACCAGTCTTTTCTGCTTCAGTCGCAACGTTGGCTCCCCTTGGACCCACGTGCCCAGCTAGTGAGGATTTCCCTCTTTATTCCAGCTTTTTTTTTCGACCCCTCACTAAAACAATTTTTTGTCGAACCTTTTTCCCCCACCCCAACCGGCATTATTGGACATCTTCTCGTTTCAAAGACCCCCCCTACCTTTGAGTCTTTTTAACCCCCAAGAAAGAGCCTCTGTTTGCTGAACTTTTTTTTGGCTCTCCTCTTCGTTCAACACCCAAAGGGTCGCGTGCGTGCCCTCGCAACGCATTCTTCTAGTTCTTCCTTCCAATCCCCGTACCAGATCATTTGGTTCCTTGAAATAATTTGGTTCTCCCCCCCCTTTTATGATTAAAGCTTTTCGAATCCTCCGGATTCACCAATTTTGTCGGTTTTGGATTCTTTTTTTTTGCCCATTTTCATTCATAGGTTTCCGTGGACGAGCGTCACGTCCAACCCTTTAAGCCTGAGATGAGGCAGGTCTTGGAATTCAGGTATGCTGGTGTGCAAGCAACCCCCCTTCCTTTTGATTCTCCTTTCTACCTGAACTTAAAGTAGATGTAGATCACCTCCCTTTGACTCAATTCAGTTAACCAAAGGCACCCCATGCCACGTCAGTCGATACTTCCCTCCTTCTCCCATCCCGACTCAGTTCCCCCCCACATTAATAGTTCGGTGCTTAGTGTTGGGTGATCGATTTCAGTTTATTCAAGGGGTACAACTGGGTATTCTTTTTCTTTCTTTCCCCCCCTTATCTTCGACAAAGGGTCCTCGCAATCTCCCCATATAAAGTTCACTATCCACCGTATAAGGGGATCATCCCCCCCCTTTCCTTTTTGTTTTTGAGCTCTTGTGACATCCCCTGCTTGAAGGGATCAGGAGTATGACAAGCGTGCTTCTCTACTCCTCTAACCTCGCCCCTCCCTTCCCGCTTCTGAATTACATATTTTCCCACAACGCACTACTTTCTAACTATTCATTCGTCTGAGGATTTCCCACCGCCTTCAAGTTGAGGAAGGTATGTACGTTTCCTCTCTTTAGGCCCCCGGGATTTTTGCGTAATGATTCAGGAGCCATTTTCCTTCTCATTCAACTCTAGGTTTCGCGTTTCCTTACCGGATAGCATTTTTAGGCAACCACGAGCTCCTTTCCTGTGTTCCCCTCCTGTTTCGTCCCGCTCCCTACGGCTTCATTTCCCCTCCCCGTTTCGTGTGTTGGTACGCCACTCCCAAACGTATCCCAACCGTCCCGGAAATCCCTTTACATAGCCCCCTACCCCAAAATTCCAGACTGTTTTTTCTCCTCACACTGTGAAGTCCCTGTTCCCCCCCAACCTCCAGTCTTCTTAACAGTATATGCTGTGACCAAAAACAATTTTATTTGTTACGTAGCTTTTTTCTGGAGGCGCTTCCCCCCCTCCTCTCCCAGTAAAATTTTTTCTCAAGCCGTGACGTGTACCCAGACCTATAGTCCCTTTCTCCTCGTGAGTCGATAGGAGGTGTGTGTAACCATTTTCCTCCTTAGGTCTATTTTTCCCTTTTTTGCAGCTCCTCGAGAACCTCTTTTTTTTGGTCCCTTTTTCAGTTGTCGAAAAGTTCGTGTCGCTTTTTTTTGCCATCCCTTTAATCCTCTATTCCCCCAATTCCCTGTTTTTTTGGGCAGTTTCAGGTATCAGGCCCGCTTAATTCGCGTACAGATGTTATTTTCTTCCCCCTCCCACTGGTGTTCCTGCCCAATGGTTTTTTTCATTTTGCGTCCTTCTACCGGTTTCCTTTAAAACATAGAATTTTCTTCCAATTGACTTGAATGCACTCGTCCTGGCACCGGCCCCTTGTTTTACTCTACGGTTTGTCCATCCTTCCGGCTTGCATGGAGGTTAATTTTCTTTTTAATAGCTATCGCTACCAGGGAATCCCCTTTTCGTTTTCCGTATCCAAAAACCCGGACACCCTTTCGCCTTTCCCTCTTTCCCTTTCTTCCAGACGTCACTTGACGTGAAAACAAAGCTTCGAAAGCCCTCGACCTTCTTTTCCTCATTTTGACTCCCCCCTTTTACTTACTTCCTTTTCGTCATGATCCCCGTTCCCCTCTGATCCCATGCATTTTTATTTCTTGGCGATAAAATTGGATTTTCCGTTCTGAACCCCCGCTGGTTGCAGCTCATCGGTCTTGTCTTTCTCCCCCCAAAAAAAGGCAATCTTACAGTTTCCTTCAGCACGAAATTAACCCCGTTTTCTTCTTCTAGCCCGTTTTCCTCCTTCTCCGTCCATCCGAGGCCTTCGGGACGGTTTGCTGATAAGACGGCCGGCCCCTGTATATTCGGTGCCGTCGAAACCGTCCCCCTCCAAGTTCCCTTTGATTGTTTTCAACGAATGTCTGTAGATTCACCAACTTTGGAGTTGGAAGTTTGACCGTGGCATTGGATTTCGCGGACGAAGGCTGGTGTTTTTTCCTCCCCCCCCTTTTTCGTGGAACTTCCGCCCTCCCCTATCTGTTCCACAAGCCGTCCTCATGTCCTCTCCTTCTCTCCCTCGTCGTTACTTCCTTCCCCTGCCGGGCCCTAACCGGAGATTCAAAGTCTTTTTGCTTTTTTGGAACCCTGAGTGCAGGTTGATCACCCCCACCCCAACGATAATTCTTTTTGTTGGGTTTTTCCCCGACGCTGAACGCGGCTGGACGCTGAAGATCCCCCCTTTTTCTTTTGCCTGTTCGTGAAATGCTCCTCCTTTTCGATTCTCCTTTCTTCCCCGTTCCTTCACCAGGGATTGTCGTTTTTCCATTCTTACTGAAAACGCTGATCAACGTTCCAATTTTTGGACGGAGAAAGGGTTTTTCAAAGGTCGTCAGCCTTCTCTTTTTCCCCCGGTCGATTTGAAGTATCCATAGTTGTTAGGGATAGCTCTCTGAGTAAAATATTTCCACTGCGTCCAACACTTCCACAATATATGCAAACATTTTTGGTCTCACCCCAGGTCCCTGCACTTTTTTTCCCCCCCCTTTTCCCTGTTCTTCTCCCTTTCCCCCATGGAACCCCCTGTTGAAGTCCCCTCCCACTAAGCCAAGCCGACGTTCCCCTTTGGATTGATAAGGCCGGAACCTTATATGAGTTTGTTTCAATGCGGTTGACATCCTACGATTATTTTCTCTCCCTCCTTTTTTTTCTTCTGATGATGTCGCGTCTTTTTCCCCTTTTCCAACCTCCCCCAACACTCTCTACTGCTAAGTGAAATTCCCTCCCTCTTTCCTTACTCTTCCCCCTAGCAACTTTGGTTTGCGTACGTCAACGAACGGTTCCGTTGCCATAATCTCGTCAGGAACGGTTTCCCCCCCTTTTCCTTTTTTAGTAATCCCGTGCCCTCCAACGGAGCAGAGATTTTTTTTCTCCTTGCGATTTTTCCCCAATCTTCTAAAAGATAAGCAAGTTTGACTATGCGAAATTCCACAAGACCAAAACCTATTTCTTTTCCTTTTCCCTTTTCCCTCCCCACCATTAAGCCCCCCCCCCCCCCCCCCGTTTGACTAGTCGATTCCCCTCAATTTCCTCCCTGCCCTCCTGACCTTACTTCCCTGTGCATTTACTGAACGAGCCCCTGAAACCAATGTAGGGATGGGAGTTCCCCGTTTTTTTCCTCTTCTTCCCCTCTTCCCCCGCGCAAGACTTTATCGATTTTGTTAACGCCATGTTTTGGCGCAGGGGTCTTCTCCTCAGGAGCTCCTTCACACGTCAATCCGGTTTTCTCTTCCTGTCCCTTCAAGACTCCCCAGATCTTAATAGAGAGTCTTTTAGTCCCCACTGTTTCTTTGGCCAGTCTTATTTCTTTCCATAAACAAGCCCCTCGTCAACCCGACCCGCCGAGCCTGCCGAAAATTACACCTACAACTCAACACTCCCCCCCCGATGGTCCCTTCCTGTAATGCACAAACCGTTCGTACTCCTGGGACTTTGTGAGGTTTTCGCTTCCCCTCTTCCCTCTTCCGCCTCCCCGTTGGGATAAGAGAGACCCCCTTACTTATAATCAGTCTTTCCTGTCCACTTTAGCCCTGTTGCTATTGATCCGACGCTTGTGAATGATGTTCCCTTCCTTTCCATTTTTTTCTTTGGATGAACCTCCCCCCCAAGATTCCCCTGCTCTTGAGATACCTTTTCCCCCCACCCCCCTTAGCAACCTCTTTTTTTTTAGGAGTTTGAGCCTACTTGATCGTCTCCCTTCCCATCCCTTTCTTTCAATGAACTCAGTCCTCCCCCCCTTTGTCCTCAGACTTTTACGATTTCGTGTTCTTGTTTAGTCCCGTGATGTCAGGAAAGACCTTCCAACTATAAAGTTCTTTCTTTAGGTTTCTGCCTCGAACCCCAATGTTACCCGGCTGATTGAAGGGTCCCAAAGTTCGTTGGCTTCCTCGGTCCTTTTCAGACTTCTGTCCCTTTTTTCAGGGCGCCACGCTGTGACCCTGATCTGGCTTTTTTCCTAGTCCATAGTTGCAATGCGATTTGTCTCCAATCTATCGCCGTCCGCGCACACTTCCCCCGCTGGCGCGCCCGCCTCAGGGGGCGGAACTGTTTTCCCACTCTCTTTTCCCGGCAGCCCTCCCCCTCCTTGCTATCCCTGGACCCCGTGCCTGCAAACCGAGATCGGATTGGAATATCTAAAAGAGGATTGCAATCCCACAGGAAAACACGCCCCCCTTCCCCCTCCCCAAATTTTTCCCTGACCCCCCCAACCGAAATGGGGGAAATTGACTCGTATGTGGCAAAACGTTCTCCTCCGCTCCTTTTTCCCCGATGAGAAGAGCCCCCTCTGTCCGACTATTTGTGGCTGGCTGTAAGCACAGCGCCATTCGTTCTACACCCCCCCCGGTGTCTTTTTTGGCTTCTTCCCCTCCTACTGAACCCCAACTCCCCCCTGTACGTGTTTTCCGGCACCTCGTTTTTTGTCCCCCTCGAATCAGCGTCTCTAACCTTTGGCATTTGCCACTTTTGTGGCTGTTCCCTTCCTGCCGGACGGTGGACGCGGACGTACTTTTTCTTTTTTCCCGCCCCTTCAAGTCATGTTAGATGAGCGGAATCTGTCCTCAGGAGGATTTCTCTCTTTTTCCTCAACACAGGCCTGGGCTCAGTGACCTTAACCCCTTCGTCTTCCCTTTTTATGTAATGCCCCCGAACGTGGAATCGGAATTCAGTACCCCCCTCCCTGCAGCCACTCCAGTTCGTCTAATTTCTCTTTATCTTTTTTTCCCCCCTTGTTCCCTTCGTTCCATGAATAGTTAATTTTTTTCCGGGTTTTGTTTCTCAGCGGGGATTGTCTGGATTTACTCTTTCCGTCGAGCCCTCTCCCCCAAAGTCATTCCCCTCTTTTAATCCCGTATAAAGGCCTTTCCTTTTAAAGGACCTCTCCCTATATCGTCATCCTCCCCTTCCCCTTTTTTTTTTTTGAGAGATAGAAGGGCTGCTTGAACACTTCTTCGTCTTTTCTTTTTGCCAAAGCGGGAAAATTTGTTCCCGGGAGAGATCCGACTCCCCCTCTTGCCTTGTTGAGAACTTTCACATCTCCTCACCCCCCCCCTCCCTAACGTAACCTATTTTTCCAGATGAACATGATTGAACACCCTCCCGGCAGCCCCCTTCTTCCCTGTCTCGCTTTGATACTCCCTGCCCTTTGCCCCTGTGTGTAACTGTCATTCTTGCCACGTTCTTTGAGAATTCTCTCCCTTCTTTAGTCCTGAATCGTACTTTTTTTTAACCCCCCCCGCTCCTCAGTTCCAACATTCCTCTCATCCCTAGGCGTCATGAACTTCCCCGGTTCACTTTTTTCTTAAAACTTTTCCCTGTTCCCAACAGGACCTTTCACATAGTTTTTCCCCTAAAAGTGCCTGCGGGATTGATGGAATGGTTTTACGGCGCCCCCCCCTTCGGACACCTTTTCGCTTTTCAATGTTTCTTTGTTCCGTTCGCCCAAGTCATTTGGAGGCCTCCTCCCTAGGACTTTTTGTGTCTCCCGTTCATCTTTTCGTGTCGCGATCAAACCCTCTCTAGTCCCTCTTTCCGATCCCCGAGGTGTGGATTTGCTGTCGGAATTTTCGGAGATTTCTCTTCCAACTTCCCTTGGTTCGGGAAAATTGTTGAAAGTTTCGTGTGCCCCAGGGCATCTCAAGAGCCAAATATCCCCCCCTAATGAGTCGTTTTTTTTCCTGAAGTTAAGTAGCCGGCAGATGGAGATGCCTTTACCTCTCTCTCCTTTATTCCTGCCCCCAGGCCCTGAGCTCTCCAGCTGTGGTATGTCTTTTCGTCCCCTTTCGGCCTGGGTTGTAAAATCTGCCCTCCACCATCCCCCCCTTCTGTAAAGTCCCAGCCTTTTTTACTGCTCCTGGCGGTACATAAAATTCCGGCGAGTGTTTTTGTCATTTATTCCGCCCCTTCAATTCCCTTTGTGTGTTCGATTGAATAAACCAGGCATCTGCTCCCCCCCGTTTTCCTTTCAATTTCGCCCGACCTCCAAGGGAAGTAACTCACCTCCTGCCCTCTCCCCGCTTCAAAAGCAGTCCTTTTTTCACCAAGGTTCTTCTGACAGTCCCCGTCCGATATTTTCTCCCTCTTCGTCCCCGTAGCTAAATGCGATTTTTCCCTTTTTTTCACGTTGGGTATACGATTTCACACAACTCTTGGTTTCTCCCTGTTTCCAGGGTTCTGGATTTGTGGCTCATCACAAGTAGAACCTACTTACGTAATCCCTGAATAGAAATTCCCAAAGGCGTTTACATTCCCACGTTGACGCCTGTCAGCCTCTCCGATTCTCTTATGTATTTGCAGCCGTCCGCGCGAACCCGGCCCGCGTTCCGTGCGTTTTCCTCGTAGCTTCCCCCTTTCTGCCACCCTTTCAAGTTTGAGTAAACGCTTGATTTTCTTGATTAGAAGTTTTTTTCCCCCCCCAATCCTTTTTTGGATTTGACGTTGGTGCCTTTTGACCTGGGATCGGGTATAGGATTTTTTTGAAGGTCGTGTGTAATACCGCGATTTTCCCCGGCTCCCTTTCCCCCAATAAGGCCCCCTTCAGTCGAGGAGAGGACATGTAAGCGTAGTCAGTGATGTTTGGTAAACCGCCGGGTTCTCACCCCGGATTTCCACGGTTTTTTAGGAAGTCCCCGCGCTGCTTGTCCCGCTGCACTGCGCGGAAATTGGCCAATCCCCGTGAATCAATTCGTGCTGGCAACTTAGTTGGTCCGTGTGATTCGGGAGGAGCCTTTTCTCCCTTCCCCCTACTTTTTTGAACCGGACTTGCCCCCTGGCTCTCAATATACTGTCTACTTCTTCCCTTCAGCCGTAGCTGTCCGTGTAAAAATTGATTCCGCCACCTCTCCCTCCCCGTTTTTGACAATGGTCCCTTTCTCCCCTTTTTTTTCCGTCCCTCCTTGTGACAGGACAGCCCCTTCTTTGGGGGGTACGCGACTGACTTTCCTTTCTTGTGGTTCGTGATCGTGTACAAGTGCTTTGAGGAAACTGTATTGTCCTGAGGCCCCCGGAACGAAGCTCTTCCCCTTTTTGTCTTTGAGACTTTTGATATGAACTTCCCATTTCAAATGTGACCGTTCGTCTCCGATCCAGTCGGCCCCCCTTTCCCATTTTTGCGTCCCTTCCCGCAACCACACGGTAGCAAGTGATAGCCGTTCCGCCCCTTTAGATTTGATAAGGAGTACTTCTCTCTTTTTTCCTTTTGCGTTTGACGAAGCTAGGTCATA
>Ga0179591_1301376_pt1 | contig 11190 bp, 12 predicted proteins | sample CZOMad2_1_08_16f_FD_182891 | JGI IMG/M metagenome (GOLD analysis project Ga0179591, IMG submission 182891) | Vadose zone soil fungal communities from Angelo Coast Range Reserve, California, USA - CZOMad2_1_08_16fungal (PacBio error correction) | ecosystem: Environmental > Terrestrial > Soil >... | reverse complement strand
TGTTTCTTCTCTTATGCATGTGGACCTATTTTGACCCCCCCGTTTTTAGTTTGCACCTTGTTTCTTCTCCGCCCAAAAATTTCATTTCTTCCCTGCTTCCGCCCCCCCCGATGATTTTCTTTTGGTGAAGTTGACGTTGTCTTGAGTAGATGTTGACAGCTTTGTTTTCTTTACCCTTCTTTTCTTCCTGAATTTTGTTCTCTGGGTTTCCCCCTGACTGTATCGCAACTTTGTTGGGGCTGAGATCGATTCTCTTCTAGCCCTTTTACCTTACTCGGAAAGCGTAACTCGTCCCAACTGGTTCTTTTCTCCTCTTTCGTTCCGTATTGTGGGGAGGCTACGGAATTCGGGGTTACACAAGCCTCTGTTCTTTTTATCTTCCCTTTAGAGGTCGTTGGAGCCGTTTGAAACCTTCCTTCCCCGTTTTTTCGGTAAATTCACACGGCTTTTTACAGTTTTCCCTGTTTAAGGTTTTCCCTTTATCCCCCCCTCCAGTAAACCCCGGGAAGTTTTACCCAAACTCTTTTTTCCTTCCGGCCTTTGCTTTTTCTCCTTTCTCTTGAGTTCCCCTTAAGCGGCAAGTTACAGTAGAGATTCGGTTTTTGAGGGTATCGGTCGTGACGAAATTTTCCCCATTTTTTTTCCCCGAGCTGGTTGTTTGTGGGTCGGATTCCCCCCTCGACCTTTTGGCTTTTCTTTCTTATATTTCCTTTTTTTATGATTTTTTCTTTCACGGAGACGGTGCGGTGACGCGGATGCTGACTGGCTTCTGACTTCTGCAAGGCAGGTGAGCTTCGCCCCTCTTCCGTTCTTCCCCCCCCCAACACCGTGTCTTAGCATTTCGACTTGCCCCAGCGGACTTTCGTCCTTGCTGGGCCCCCTCCCTCTTTTCCCTCAATCTTGGTTTTTTTCCTTTTGGCGGTTGAGCTTCCACGTGGACGTACGCCGTTTAATTCTCTTTTTTCTTTTGAGGAGCATGTTCTTCCAGCCGAAGTCCCCTTTTGACCATCGTAGGTTTTTGATTCTTCTCGTCGAAGCGGCCGTTGCCTAGAAACGCCGATGTTCTTTTTTTTTTCTTTTTATATTTTTTGTTGCGTTTATTTTTTTTTTTTTTTTTTTTGGTGAGCTAAATACTGTTTTTTCGTCTTCGCCTCCTTATGTATGAGAGCACGGCCCGCTCCTTTGTCGCCTTTTCTTTCCCCTTTCTTTTTGCCGGCCGAGCCAGAAAGAGACGGTGGCTTGTCGCGATTTTTTTTCTTCTCTGACCCAATCGGAGATAGCGGGAGTTTTGGGAGGCTTACTTCGTTGCGGGGCTCCCCCTCATATCCGTTCCCCTTTTAAGGGACATTGAGAATCGCTAAGTGTTGTTTTTTCAAACCATTTTTTCTTTTTTTTTTTTCCTTTCCCGTTTTCGTCCCCCGAAGTTTTTGATGTCTTGTTTCGCTTTAAGAATTACCATCTGGGACTTTTTGATGCGGCCGGGTTTGGGGTCGCCGGAGTTGATGTTTCCCTCCCCCCAAATTTTCTTTGGTTTTTTCTATGCTGGCCTTGATACTCGTCCATTCCGTTTTCCCCCCCCCTTTCTATTGCGCTTCCTCGCATGAACCAGCGATCCAGCCGGCATTCGGTCGTCTTTCCACTACTTCCCTTTTTTGTTATTTTTTCTTATTTTCTTTCCGGTTGACGACGCGGTCCACGTTGATCTGGTTTTTCCCTTTTCAGAGCTGTTCGGCCTTCGGGCTCCTTCCAGGAAAAGGATGTCTTTGTCACATCCGCCGCATAGTCTATAGTTTACTACCCCTCAGACGTTTTGTTGTTGATATTTGATGCTTGGATTTGACCTTTTATGTCCGTTTTTCCTTTCTTCTTTTATCCCGGAAGGCGCGCTCGTGGCCGCCCCCGACCCTATTCCCCCCCCTTGATCGCCGAGTCCGTCACCTGTCCTCCGGTCTTTCAACATCAAACCAACAGGCCTTGTTTTCATACACAGGATTTCCCCCCAATGCATCTGGATAATGGTATCGGCTCGTTACTCCTTTTCTTCTTCCGTCTCCACCTTTTGACAAGAACGTCGGAAAGATATGGTCAACCGTCTCCCCCCTTTCCCCAATTCCCCGGTTTATCTTCACCCCATTCCATAACCCCACCCCGTTTGCGACCCAAAACCCGCCGTCATCATTACCAGCTCCATCATTAATCCCCCGAGGGATCACCCCCCCATAATCACATAAAGTAGGAAGACCAATGGCCCTCCTAACCCCCCGAAAATGTTTGGAACACCTTCGACCAAGTTTTTACCTCAGTCGTTCTAGGAAAGGACAAATGAATCATTTGTTTAATCCCCCCCGCACCGCGACCAATACCCCCACCCCCCCCCACCACCCCTGGCCAACCGCCACGTCTATCCTCCCTGCCTTTGTCTCCTTGATCCCCAATCTCTCTCCACCCTCTTTATCCGGCTCGCGTTTATCTCTTTACCTCACTTGGGCGCATGCTCTTTTCTCCCGCTCTTCTCCCGCCTACCACCCCCCTCTCTCTACCGGTTTTTAACCTTCCCCGCCTCCACCACCTCTCCACAAATTTCATTTCCCCTCTTAGTTGATCTCGTCAACGGCTTCCGTCCTCCACAAAACTAGCTTCCCTTTAGCCTCCCCTGAGGGTTAAAGAAATTCCCAAACTCCCCATCGCTCCCCCTCACCCCTCCCACGTCCCCTCTTCTTTTTACTTTTTCTTTCTTGGAAGTTCCCTTCGTTCCCGCTTTCGTCCTGTGGAATACTCTGCCCCCTTAAAATTTCCAGAAGATGGATTCCCTTTGCTGACTTTGACCCTCCCCCGCCCTGTTTGAGTCCGTCAAGATCGTACCCCTCCCCCGGACTTTGCCTCCTCTTCCTTCGCTTTCTGATGACCTTCAGCCTCGCCTGTCTCCCCCTTTTTTGAAACTCCCCTCCCTCCTTGTTTCTTCCCGAATCGTCCTCCCCCTGGTATTCCTGGTTTGCTCCCTCCACTTTTATTGCGCCCCCGCCTCCCCCCCTGACGAGTCACGAGACCCCGGGTCCTCGCTTCATGGACTGCGCGGCGCGGTGAAGACCTCATCCTACAGTCCCCGGCCCCTGGCCTCCCGATTTGGGAACTTTTTTTTTTTGTAATCCCCTTTTAATTTCTTCCTTTCAGGTTACCCTGACAAACCGCGTTCCAAGGCCGTAATGTGACCTTCACGCCGGAAGTTTTATTGAAATCCCCCTGACTTCACCGAATCTCCCCGAAACTCTCGGGGCACGCGCTCCTCTCCGACACCCCCCGTACTCTCTTGACAGACTCGTTAGGCGTCCTATTCAGACAGTTGCTCTAAATCTCTTTCTTCCCTCCCGTCCGATCTCCCCCCCAGGCGGAGTCCATCCGTACCATTTCGGGTTTTTCATCCCCCCTATGCGTCCCTCTTACTGGTCCCACTACCCCTGCACACCTTCCCTGACCCATCCTCGACCTCCCTTTTTTTCTCTTGCAACGCAGTTGGCGACGACTCCCCCCTTTTGAACCCCAAACCCCCCGATACACCCAGAGTTCCTCGAACACAGACTCACCCTCGTCCCCCCACTTATTACCCCTCCTCCGTTGTTATATCTTGTTGTTAAGATTACTGGGAGCAGTGGTGGCCTCCAGCTTTTTTTCGCTTTTTTTTTTATGTGCCATGGGGGCGTCTTCGACAACCCCCCCCTTTAGTGTCCAAGTCTTCCTGCCCCGCTGACGTGCGCTTCTTTTGCCCCTTCTTTAGGTTGATCGTATGGTTGGGTACCTCTTGGGATGTCCTTCCCCCCTGTGTGCTCATTTTTGGGTTTACTGTCCCCTTTTCATCCCCAGCCCCCCTTTGTTGTCGCGCGCGGTTCTGTATATCGAATAGATATTCCCTCGACGTGTAATTTCTTTACGAACGTTCCCCCCTCTTTCCCCCCCCCCCCCCTTGTTTTCGTACGCTTTCGGTGGGGATCTGGGTTAATCCGCGAGTGCCCATACTCTTTTTCCGTTTTTCTTCCTGCGTTTTGGTCTTTATTTCCTTTTTTCTGGTCTTCACAGAAAATTCCTGCGGGGTGGAATTACCAAACTGACTGTTCAACTCTTGATTTTCCAAAACCTTTGGACTTGTTAGCTTTACCCCTCGCCGAAACTTTTTGAACCCCGATTTTTTGTCCCCCCACCAACCCCTCGGTTCCCACGCGCTCCCAGTGTTTTAGAGTAGACAACTTTCGGTTACTAATTGCCCTCCAACTTTTTCCCCCTCTGATTTGATCTCGGGTTTGAGGGTCTCGTTGGTTTCCTGTTTCCTTTGGTTATTCCCCTTTTCCTCTTCTTCTTTTGGCCCACGTCCCCCCACAGCCGACCATGTGCCGATAGCTAGATTCCTCCTCCCTTTCTTGATATTTACCTTCTGTTCCGTATTTGATTTTGATGTCCGCGGATGGTTTTCCATGCATCTTCGCTCTTCGCTCTTTTTCTCAGTTTGAGTGATCTGGACGGAGGCCAATTGTTCTTCTCCCCATCCCTCCTGACCACACCCATCTAGTGTCGTTTCTGTCGGGACATCTATTCCCTTCGCGTCTTTCCCCCTTTTGTTTGGACCCGAGTACTCCTTTCCTTCGTTCGGGTCTTCAAAGATGCGTAGCAATATATCAGCTTAGTGCGGTCATGTTCCCCCTCTGAGTCTTTTTGAGAAGTTCCCCTTCAAGCCCGAAGAAACAGTTGCCAGTAGTTTTCCTGCCCTTTCAGGTCTTAGACCTCCCTTTTTTCTTTTGTACTCCTTTTTTTGGCTTAATGTTGGATTTTTTTTTTCCCTTTTTCGTAGGTTAAGTCTCAATATTTTGTTAGTCATTGTCCAGATCTTCTTTCGTAGGTCACCCTTGAATCTTCCTCAATTGTACGCCTTTTTCCCTGTTCCAAGCCTCCCCCTCCGAGCGAAGATGCCGCGATTTTTTCCCCAAGGAAAATACTGCAGGCGATAGAGGGAGGGTTTTTCCATTGAGTCCTTCCTCCTTTTATGGTCCCCACAAGGTCTATTGAGCATGCGGCCTTCTCCTCATTCGTTCAACCATTCTAGTAGAAGTTGTGTGTTCAACCAGGTCTGGGTTTTGGAGTTAAGTCGTCCTCCTGTTTTAGATTGCTGTTTTCCCTCCACTCTGACCGACTACCTAGTGTCGCCTTTTCTAGGTTGGTTTTGGTTAGTTCCCCCACCACCCCCATTTTCTTTTCTCGGTTTCATGCCGAAGCTAAGCTGGTTTTTGAGGCGGACCGGTGATATGTTACACCTTGCCTTTCTTCACCCCTCTTTTTCCCGAGCTACTGGATATAACGATCCGATCAGCGCGGCTTCTTTACTTTAGACCTTTCCCCCCTTTGCTGTTTGTTTTCGACGGCGGGCCAGGGTGCCACTCTTGCGTTTTGCAAATACTTTGTGTAATCTTGGGCGGCACGAGTTTCTCCCTGGTGCCCCCTTTCTACTTCCTCTGCCGTAATGTGCGTCATCCGCGCCTCTATCCTTTCCCACATCATACTTTTGTTTGCGCGATGCGCGTGCTTTCCAGACCTTCTTATTCACTTCCTGTATATATCGATGGCCTCCCCGCTGTTGCACGCCCCCGCTTCACACCAATGACCGGGGTATCGCGTGAGTTCACCCCTTCCCCGTTCATCTCAGGGCAGTTAACATTCACCCAAGGCTGTCTGTGCCGCCCGGCTCTTCCATCATGGCCATTTATCCCCCCCTTCTTCTTTCTTCTAGTTTCTTCCCTAGTGCAGAAAGTCACCCTTCCTCCTCCCCCCCAGGCCCCCCCCTGCTGTTTTGAACTTAAGACTTTATGTTCTTAGGAATTCACGTCCATCCCACTCCGTGGTCCCCGAACCCCCCCGCATGAACTAAGAGAAATCTCTATTGCCTTCTTCGAGGTTTTAAACCTCCCTAGCTTGCCGTCCCCCTGGCACCTCCAAAAACCCCCGCTGTTTGGAACAACACCCCTTATTAACGAAGTCCAATGGGTTCCTTTCTTCCAGGTACCCCCCCTTCCCCTCCTGGGGTCATCCCCGCCCCTCTCCCCGACTCCCTGCAACCCTCTCTCCGTATCCCCCGAAAGGGTACTTTTCGTTGTAACAAAACTCGCTATCCCAGTCTCTTTCCTCCTCGCTTCCGAGCTTTAACAACCATTGAACTTCCACCGTGGGACGATGCCGTCTCTCCCGCCTTCCGCGCAATATTTTTCCCCCCCCTAGAGGGAGCAGTATTCGACAGACGTCACCACCTTCCAGGTCAAATCCACCGTGTGCTTCTCTCCCCTTCTTTCCCCCACTCCTGACCCGCAAACGGTGGCCCCTTTTGAGGTTCTGGAAGAACCCCTTCTCCTCAACCCTCCCCCATGTTTACCACCGACCTTTGCACCTTTTTTATTCTCCGGAAGCGACGACTTTTTTCCTTTTTAACCCTACGATTCCCTTACTCAGACGGCGATGAATCCGATGACCGTCACGACAATCTCTTTTGCCAATTCTCCGGGATCAGTACCCTGTTGGGAATCGTCAACTCTCGTCTCCGCTCGGCTTCATCCTCTCCTCTCAGCTTCAGGAAACCCCCCCCCTCTGGTTACTGACCCTCAAGCTGTCTGTGAAAAGGAAATCAAGCCCTCGTCTTCTACGACCTACGGCCAAATAAAATGGGTTGATTTTTCCTCAGAACCTTCTCCTGGCACCTCACGGAAAAGAGGTCAAAATGTCCCCCCCCTCCCCCCACAAGGGAAGTACCTCTTCGACCTCACACCCGATTCTAGCTATAAATTCCCCCCCCTTTCTCTTCTCCCTTCAGCACGTCCCCTTTAAAGTATAAAGGCCTGGCGCACCGATGTCCCCCTCTGGTTTTTTCAGTCCAGGTGAGTTTTTATGTGGTCGGTCACTGTCCCGAAAAACCTTTGTCCCTCCCCTCCCTAAGGCCTTTGTTTCTGCCTGATCCAACGACGGAATTGTCTCCCAACGACCTCATTTAAACCCGGCACCCCACCTCACTGTTTCTTTTGTTCCTTAGAGACATTACCGACGCTACCACCTCCTTCCCTGAACCTCTTTTCCCTCCATACAGGTTTTTTTGATAGGTGCTTGAGGATTAAAGGGCGCGTCGGATTTCCCCTTTCTCCATTATCCGGTTTTCACACCAAATGGCGTTGACGTACATTTCCATTTACCCTAGCCCACCACCGTCTTCATCCCCGTGAAACAGTTACTGGCCACCCACGACAAAGTCAAATTGTCCCCCCCCCCCCCTAATAGCCCCATACCTTTTTTGAATTAAGCCTTGCACGATGTTTTGGCGAGATCCCCCCCTTTTCAACAACACCCCCCCTTCTGACAACAATCATCGAACACTGATACCATCGAGGACCCAACAGCTCTCCCCGTTTTCCTACTTCAGTTGGTGTTTTGAGATTTATATGTTTTAATCCCGTTTTGCGCATTTTGTTCCCATAGTTTTCCTTTTGTAGTTTGTGCCCCCCTTGTTTCTGTGACGTCGTCGCCCCCCCTTCTTTGCAATTGACGGCCTCTGCTGGCGCTGCTGTGGCAGGTGGTGAAGTTGTCGGAGTAGATTTTACCCCTCCGCTGTTGGAGACCTTTGATGAACGCCTTTGGGGCGTGGGCATCGTGCATGTTCCCTTACTCACTTTTTGCTCTCTCCCCCTTCGTCCCCCCCTAATCTTCCCTTTCTTCCCCCCCCTGCCTTCCTCGGACCGGTTCCCGAGCCAACCCGGGATTTCTTTTTACCTGGCGGGAAGTCCGGTGGGGAGGATGATTCCTTGAAGTCTCTTTTCCCAGTTGTTCGTTGTGATGCGGTTTGATGAGGTAGTTGTAGCAGAGTCAACCCTTTCCTCCAGGTGGCCTCATCATTCCCCCGCTGCCTTCTTGATTTTCCCCCTTTTTGTTGAGGGTTCTTCCGCCGTGTTACCTTCCGACAACGGAAACCGTGCGTGAAAACGCGGTTCCCCTGTATCGCGTTAAATTGTCTTTAGCATTGTGTTACTTTCCGCTATCGAAAGTTTCCCCTCGCTGATGAGCCCCCTCTGGGTTTTTTTTTTGTTGGTCTCGCGACGCAGGTGACTTTGGTTCCGCTGTTTCCTCGGTCTTTGAGGCGTCACCCTGTCCGACCATGTCTGGCCGAGGTCATATGGTGAAGACGGCCGGTCTGCTTTCTTTCACTTTTCTCCTTTTCTTGTTCACTTTCCTCTTACTTTTTTTGCCATTTGATTGAGAGGATGCGGTTGTGGGGAGACGATTGGACTGAGGCAAAACCTTTTGCGTAGACTTTCGACTGGCCTCTTTGAAACTTTATTCCTTGCGTTCCATCGTATTCCTCGCCGTAAAATCGGTGTTTTGATAGGACTCTTTCCCCTTCTTCCCCTGTTCTTTTTCCCAAATCTTAGAGAATGAATCATCAGCGTACGTGCTCTTTTGCTCGATTTGGAGTTTGAGGAGGCAGTCTTCCCTCCGTCCTCTCAAGTTGCCCCTCTTATTTTTTTGCTGGGTCGTCTAAGAGGCCTTTCCGACGACACCTCCCCCTCTGGACGTTCCATGTTTTCTCTTTTTTTGTGGAGGTGGACGTAGCCCCCGCGGTCGTATGCGCGAAGTCGTAGAGAGCCACTTCATCTCCCCCGAAAGTAGCCTTGAGGTAAAGCTCGGAAAGTCAGAGGGGCCTCCCTAGACCGTTGTTTCCTTCCCCTCCTTTTTCGGACATTCCTTTTCTTGTTGACGGGCGGGTTGGCGGCGGCTTCGTGTTTCTACCCCAGGGTCTTTAAGTTTTCTTTTTTGACGAGAATACTTGGAAACCATTGTGCCCGTAGAAGGGGTTTTCAACCCCTTTTTTTTGTTTTCCCCCCCCTGTTTTTGGAGGCTTTCCGTGTTCGTCCGAGTGTCTTCTGATTTGCCCTGAGAATTCCTTTTCTTGAGTTGCTCTTCCTTCCCTTGGGTTTTGTTCCTGACCGTGTTGATGCGTTCTTCCGAATCCTCCTTTTTCCCAGTTTCGCTTTTCCCGGTGACTCCTTGACGTTCTTGGCCCACTATCCGCGCGCCGAGTCTGTCCCCACCTTAGAAGATACAGTCTCGGCTTTCTTATCGCCGGTTTATTAAATCATGTTCACACTTTTGGACGTTTTCTTCCTGCTTGACTTTTCCTCCGCTCGCCAAACTGTGCTTAGAGGGCGGCCACGTGCGGTTAGCCTAGGTAACCATCCAATTCCTTCATGGACAGTTGATGCTTAACATCCCCTCCCTCTTTTACTTTCCTCAACTCCGTTTTTTGTGTATCTCTATCCGCGGATTGACGCATTCACGTCCCGGAACATTCCGGATCTGTATCCCGAATGCGAATGTGGCAGCCCCTCTGGCACCAATCCCATTCTCCGAGTCTGTCACCCAGTGACCTAAGTGCTGAAAATCCAACACCTTATGGTCAATCCACCTGAGACCGAACGCCGGCTGGACTCGTTCGATCCAGGATGGATCAATGTTGCCACGAAAGAACCTTTTGACTACTTCCCCTGGCCCTCCTCTCAAAAGCCAGGAGTTGTTACGCCTGCCTAAATACCTCATGTGTTGCCCACACCTCCACCCAAAAACCGCAGGCATCCATCGCAAGTTCCCCCTCTTTCCGGTTTGCCGCGGGTTGGGGGGTTTTTTGTTTTTGGGGTGGTTTGGTTGGTGTGGGTGGGGGGGGGGGTGTGGGGTGGTGTTTCACCCCCCCTTCCCTTTTCCTCCCCAAGTTTCCTCCCCCCCTTTCATGCCTTCCAAAAACCCGCCCACCTGGTTGGACCAAAAACTTCTCGGCTTCCAATGGGTTATCCGTCGTTTTGACCGGCTAAATGTTTTTTTCCTCCCCCCCCCTTTGTTTTCCTTCCCCTACCAGACGAACCAAGAAAAACAGCCTCATATCGCAAGTCTTTTAAGCTGCGAAAAAATCTGCGCCCACGCCCGTATCATTTAATTCTCTTCATTGCGATCCCCCCCCCAAACTTGCTAAAAAGGTCAGGCAGATGCTGTTTTCCCTTTCGCGCAACCTTACCCCCCCCCTCTTATACTTTTTTCCCCCTTCCCTGACCGTCACACCCCAAATCCAACAAGTCACCCAGTTAAGTTACTATAGGAAACGGCCCGCGTCGCTACAAAACCTTACGATGGCCCCCTTAGATTCCTGGGTTCTTTCCTCAAGAACTGCCCCCCTCCTCGATTACCCCGCTTCCTCTATCTAGCTTTTCGACGCATTTGAACTTCACGCCGCCTGCGTCTAGCCCCCCCCTCTTTAGCCTTCGAGGACTTCCCCTTTCGCACTTCCCCTTAGATTTTGGACAGTAGAATGCGAAGCCGGTTGTCACCAGATAGTCCGCTCCCGGTTTGGTCCCGCAGACATGCAGACCCATCCCGCGCCCGCACCCCAAGTCCCGTGCCCACCTTTTCCACTCCCTAACTCCCTTTCTCTGACTTATACGACCTCGTCCGAAACTTACTGCTGTGCCGCCTCCACTTCAGCCCTCCGGAAACACCGCACCATGCTTTTTAACTCGAGACCAATCCCCCCCCCCGATGTATCGCCTATACATGTCCATTGCGCTGCGAGGAAGTCACGACCGCCCTTTCCCCCATTCCCATGGTAAGCGATCCTTTTCCCTCCTTTTGCCCGAACGGTTAACGTTCGTAGGGTCACCGTCTCCCCTGCACACTTTGTTTAACCATCCCCCCTCAGCCGGGTGGAATGATGATTTTGCGTACGTTTTCTCTGACTCAACCCCCCCCTCCCCCTTCCCCCATTTTTCCCCACCTCTTTCTCCCCCCTCCCCATCTGGGGCAATTTTGACGCCCTCCCCACCTAGCCTCCTTGCCGCACTAACTTGTTGGGCTCTGGACCGGGGAGCAAGGGCGAGGCTATCTCATTCCTTCTTTTTTATCCCCCCCCTTTCGGCCTTCCCTTTCCTCTTTCATAGAACCAAACGTGCGTCCCCCCCCCGATGTCCCCTCTTCATTTCCCCTTCTCCCTTCACCCGTCATCACAGCATCGCCATCTCGTCCATTAGCCCTTGAACCCAAGCATGTTTGGACGGACGGCCCCCATTGCACAACACTACACCACGCCAAAATCTGATCTCCCCAATTAAGCCCCCCCCCCTTATGGTTAAAACT
>Ga0179591_1263491_pt1 | contig 11190 bp, 8 predicted proteins | sample CZOMad2_1_08_16f_FD_182891 | JGI IMG/M metagenome (GOLD analysis project Ga0179591, IMG submission 182891) | Vadose zone soil fungal communities from Angelo Coast Range Reserve, California, USA - CZOMad2_1_08_16fungal (PacBio error correction) | ecosystem: Environmental > Terrestrial > Soil >... | reverse complement strand
TTTTGCTTTAGGCCCCTCCTGACCTTTTCTTATTAAACCCGGAAAGTCCGCCAGCCGCCTTCGAGCTGTCCCCCCCCTGCCCCATTCATTCGGGAGAACCCCCAGCGTCGAGCGCTCCTGAGTATTGTGGTTTGCGCGAACAAGACTATATGAGCACATTGTCCCCTCGCGTTCTTTTACCCCAACCTCCCTTTATCTCAATCTAATATCCGTACTTTATCGCCATGGAAGACGGCCATTCTCAGTGGTGCTTTTTGTGATGGCTCCAACCAGATTTTTTTCCGCGCTTCCTGACCCCGCGACCCGCCCTTACTCCACGCAAGCAGTAAATCCCCTTGATTTATAAGCCTTCGTTTTTCCTTTTTCAAACTTTTGTCTGCGCCAAGATTCTTGCCAGCAGCCTTCCTCCCCTAGCGTCTTCATACCTGACTGAGCGTTGATTTATGCGGGACAGTGGACGATTGGCCGGATGGCAACTACTGTGATTTTTTCCCCCGTCGCAGTCCCAGCAGCCTCAGTTTTTATTGGGCACGCTTTGGCGCACCCGAGATGCATTAGCCTCCTCTCTCCTCTGTACAATGATTTGAATCTATCCGAATTCTCTTGCTCCGACGACGAAAAGGAGTTAGTTATCATTGTCAAAGCCGCCCCCCTTAGGGCTAGGGGGTCCTTGGGCACATCCTTTCATTGCCACGATCTCGGGAGCTGCGAGCTCGATAGACATACCCACTTTCGCTTCTCGGGAGAATTCCCCTGCTTTCTAACTCTTGAACCTCTACGTAATGGTCCATGCGTTCCTTATCCGTAATTTGTTTTTTTGTTCCCCGTTTTGCTTTTTCAACACGCAAGGAATTCGCTGCCCAAGAGCCGACCGCTGCCCCCCCACATTTTAGGGAGCCAATTGGGACTCCGCTTAGACTTACTTTTTTTCGACCCGGATGTGTCAAATGTCCCTTGACCGAAGTCGTATGTAAACCTTCTTTTTGAGACGTTCCCCCCTTTTAAAAACTCTTATTAGACTTGTCGTGGAATTTCCTCTTCCCGACATACTGCAAAAACTTTTTGCCCTCTTCGGATTCTCCGGACTAGCTTCTCCACAAGCGAAGAGGATTGCGTTCCCCCACGTGTCCTGCGTGAGGGCTTCCTCACTCGCCTGAGGTTTTCCATTCTCGTCTCCAAAGATCCTTTTTTCTGCACCCTTTACCCCTCTCTTTTTAGCACTGCGATGTCCTGCTTTCGCGGAGAAGCACCATCGGCTCTCCGTCCCCTTTTCAAGTCGCTTCCCCCCCACTTTAAAGGCCAGGAATTATTCCCTGCTTGAAAAAGATAACCCCCAACCAGCCCCAGACACATTTTTGTCGATCTTTCATGAGAGGGATCTCCCTGAATCAGTTTTACTAATGCTGAAATTGCGAAGGGCATCTATTCTTAAAAGATTCCCGTCAACAGCGATAGCTTTTTTCCTTTTCGGGTCCCCCGGACGGCAAGTCTTGTCTCTTCCCTCGTATTTTGCGGATATCGAGATCACTCCTTCGGTGCGAGTGCCGTTCCTCCAAGCTGGAGGTCCACCTCTTTATTTTTCCTTCTTGCTTGACAACCCTATGCCCCCGCTGGCGTCTTGCGTAAGGTGGCCGTTCCCCCCGCTCCTGATCTGTAGTTTGGTGTCGTCCTTTCAGAGACGGTCTTACCGCCCCTGAGTTTTCACCCAAAGCCCCCCCCCCTGGTTCTCTATTTTTTTTTCCGACCCCAGCGCTACGCCCCCTATTGCTTGGATTTTGTTTTTTCAAATTGGGAAAATTGTTGAACGTTGGATTCTGATGGCCCGCTCAAACCCCATTTTTTTGTCGTCCTTCCATTCCGTCCTTTTCTCCGTGCCACACCGTCATTTTCTGTTTGTCTCGTTGTTGTTGACCAGAGGCCCCTTTCTTCGCTCTCTAGTGCTTCGTCTCCAGGTCCGGTGTAAACCCGCCTTCAAGCACCCAGGATGACCCCCTCCCTTCTCCGCTTCGCGCGGCCTTTGATTGGATGCAGATACGGCTCGTTGTATCGGACCCGTTACCCCACTTTTTAATCGTTCCGCACCGGTTATTCCGCCTTTTTGACGTCGTATTCTTCTCCTTCAGGCATACGACCCCTTTTTTGAAACCTTTGAATGGGACAATGTGCACCCCTCACGATTCCCCGTCTTCCCAATCTTTCTTTGTTTTTTGTTCGCGCTACGGTGTTCTTTCAAACTTTTTTACAAGAGGTTTCCCCCCCTTTGTTTTAGGCATTTGAGCCGTTCACCCTCGTGGAGTTCTTCCCTCACAGGACGCCCCTCCGACAGTAACCCTCGCCTAAGTCCCATGCCCATTTTCACTTTCGCGCCTTGCCGACGATCAGGGGTCCCCCTTTCGCGTCTTTTCTTTCGAGGCGCACTTCGTCAGTGCTCTCCGTTTTTTTTTAGGACTTCTAACACCTTTTTCACGTCTCCCACCAGAATCCCCTGGGCTATTGAGCTTAGGAGTAGCTCCGGCTTAGCCAATGGTTTCGGAAAATGTTATCGTGTCCCTTCACTTGAACTTTCTGATCGCCTCTGTTCCGTTTTTCCCCCGCTACACCGCCGGCGTAATAGCTACTCCCCCTTTCGGCTTAGAGGCTGCCCCAGGCTCCTCCTGGTAACACCCAAAGTTGCAGACCCCTTCACACGGCTCTGATAATGGAAATCCCTTTCATTCCGTCTCTCGATTGCTAGGTCGCTGAACCCAGGCCGCCTGTGTCATCTTCCTCCTCTCTTCATTTCCTGGCTGTCTGGACGCCGCCCAAAAACACCCCCAAAAAGCATCGTGCGGGTCGCAGGAGCAGTCTCCAGGCACCCCCCGAGCCGTCTCGCTTCAAATCGTGTTCGGGTTCATTCCGACGGGCCGTCCCCGCACTCTCGATTACTCCCCCCTTCGACTTGATCGTTCGCACAAAACGTGTTGGTTCGTTTTCTCGTTCGATGCTTTGTTTGCGCCCATTTTAACTTTTGGTTACTACGTTGAGCACGGGCAGCCGGATTCTTTTTTTTTGTCCCCCGTTCTTACTCCATCAGTCACGCAGGACTCCTCCACCTGATCGCGCAGGGTATTAAGAGATAAGATTTTTTAGTTTTTCGAGTCTTCCTTGTCCTTCCTCCTTTCCCTAAAGTGGGGCCACTCCCACAACGCTAAAACTACTCTTCTGGCTAAATTCCTTCCGTGAGTATCCTATCTTTTCCCCATGGTTGTTGGCTGCGTTGCCCACCACAGCGTCCCTTTCCCACTAAAGTATCGTTTGAAAAGTGCCGAAATTCTTCATGGTTGCTTTTTTTTTTTTCTCCCATCCACAATCCGGGTGCGCTCGCCCCTCTTAGATCCCTGCATTGGCTTGCCGAGAATCGAGCGGCGTAATTTTCAGAGTTTCCTTTTTCGTGTGCCCATCTGGGCCTGAAATTTTCAGACGTGTGGCCGGCATCTAGGCGAATTCATCATTTCGGTGGGATTCTCTCGCGCGCTTTGTTTTGCGCCCGCGGCTTTAGTGGTGGGTTTGTTCGATGGCGCCCTCCCAATCTGCCTTCCTAGTTCCTGCCGATTCAATTTGGTGCGTCCACAGTACCCACCGTTCGATTGTTTTTTCCCGAGCCCCTGACGACGTTTCCTTCTGCGCAGCACCAAAAATGCTATTTGTCGGGGAGAGTAGCGCCTGATGTCCAGTGTCGATTGGAGTTTTTTTCCCCTGATGTTTTGACAGCAGACAGCCACCCACAGCTCTTGTTCTGTAGAGCGACATTTTGACAAATTTTAAACCATTCTGATTTCCAGAACATTTACAGAAAAGAGCCTCTCTCCCAAGCCGCGTTACTGCACGTCTTTTCAGTTAGTCGGCGACTTTCAACCTGATATGTGGGTCCTTGAGTACTCGTTGTGTTTTTTACAGTTTCGAAACCTAAACTTTATGTCTTGATGGCAGCCGGCTAGTCATTTTGAATTTTTTCTAGACCTTGTTTCGTTAGTTTTTTCATCCCCTCATTGGAACGGTTAATGTTCGTCACATCGCCCCCTCTTGTTCGGAGGGTAAGGCGAATCGGCACCCCGGCGTTCTTTGGGTATGACTTGGATACGTTCGTTTCGCGAAAACACGTATGGCAGATTGCAGAGGAGTTCGCATCCCAGGATTCATGACCGGTGTAGATGAAGGGCGATTACTTATTCCCAGGAGGATATGGCTGAGCAAAGCCGGTGCCTTTCGCCTTTGAAGGGGGTGAGCTTAGTTTCTGAATTGTTCCAGCGTCGAGTGGAGAGCGGCCATGTCAAGGAGTAGGGTTTTTTAGAACGCGACTTACTAGAAGTTCTATTCCGTTTTGTTTAGAGAGCTCCCGGTAAGCTTTATTCCTCCAGTGTCTAATTTGACCGTCTGCTTATATCTGGAAAAGCGAACACGACGAGCCGTCCTGAGCCTTTTCCAACAACCTGCATTCACCGAATCTGATGACCCAAAAACGCGGTAGACGAACCCTATTTGAACCCAGAGGTGGTATGATTGCAACCCGCAAAGTAGAGATAGTGTCTTAACTCATTCGTATAAGACGGAGTTTTGTCCCCGGGGGCGGCCCCAATTTTGATTCCCCAGGAGCCAGAACAACACTTCCCCACTTCCAAGAAGGAGACGGAATCCCCCCCCGAAGACAATTATCCTTGGTGTTGAGCGGTTTTTTTTTTTACCAAATTTTGTCTTGTGGCCGCTGGAGGATGGACCACCCTCCCGAATAACTTCCAATTCTAGAAGCCAGCGACAATACACATTCCTGCACGCCTTGGTTGGGTTTCAATGACGTGTGACTCAAAATTCACAGCTCTCGGACTCTTCGTGAGTCCCTCTTCTAGACACGTTCGGCCTTTGCACTGACCGCTCGTTTCAGGTACTTCCCACTTTTTTTAACTTTGACATTGACATTGGCGCCCGTGTCGGTTCTTCTTTGACAAGGTGCTTTTCTAAATGACTTTGTAGGGCGTCGTGTAGACAACCAGCTTTATGCCCGTCATATAGAACAAACTTTTTTCCCCCCTGACATTAATACCGTTATTTTCCCAGTTGCCCGCCGCCCAGTACACGTCTAGGTTTTCCTTTTCATATCCGAATTTTTGTGGTTAGGTGCCGCCTGACCGATCTTTAAGTTTTACGATTGCTTCGAGTTTTCCCGAGGGCCGATCGACGAACAACCCCCAACATAGCTGGCAGCTGATACGGCTCTCATAGCCATCTATGCCAAAAGTCGTAATTTTATATTTCACTCGGCTAGGCCTACCCAATCGGCCCCACTCGTTTACCCCCACGCCGGTTTTCTGGCCGGACACGCACCGCCGCTTCCAAAGGGCGGATTCCGCAGAATGCTGTTGCTCCTTTTCCTCCCTTCTTTCTGACAGGATGTGGAATTTTGCCTCCCCCTTTCTTAAGTCCTTTCGGCGTCCTGACCATATGGTTCGCTTTTTTTTGGAGATCCTGACCTTTGGGCCGTACGACTTTCTGCCAACCCACTTTTGCGTCTACGATCGCCTGGCTATTTTAGCAAACTGCCTGTTATTTCTGTTGTTTTGCTGCCCAACGTTTTTGCGGGGTTTCACGAGTTCGCCTTCGGCGCGAGTTCCATCGCGCCTCCTTTATCCAGGCAACTCCCCTCTCCGATCGGGACAGCGAGAATTTTTTCTTTTTGCCGGGGGTTTTTGCTTTTCCTTCTGTCTTTTCCGTTGCCTTTTCCGTCTCCTTCCACATAAAAGCACTTTATTAGCGCCCCAGGTTAAAATTCTCAAAGAAAGCCCCGAATGACAGGATGTCCACTATTTTTCTAATCCTTTCCGACGAAGTTTGGCATGCGACGGTCCTGTCTCCCCTGACTCCCCTGAGCTCTTGTTCGAGTCGTATGGCTCGTCTCGACGGTTACTTTTTTCCTGGACACTCCCGTTCTTCTTGGGTGAGTATCACTCCCCCGGATCATATTTATGACGAGTTTTTAAGCATCGATTCAAGATGGCTCGCCCTGTTCGTGTTTTTTCTTACGCGATCGTGCTTGCTTGAAGGTTCTGTTCGATTTCCAGTATATCCAGACTGCTTGACTTCCCTTTTAGACTTTGAGTTCCCCCGCCCAAGATCGCTCGTTTTCGGATGTGGTCCTTCTACTGTATGCCAAATAGACTCCCCCTAAGGGAGCCGCGTTGGCCAGCTTGGGAACTTTTTGCCCGCTTCCGCTTTTTTTCACCGATAACGGTTTTCGACCCGTTTTATCTGACTTTTAACCCCCCGGGCCCGTTTTCTTCTTGCACGTATCTTTTTTTTGCTAGTGCGTTTGTTTTCCACTCAAGCTTTGAGCGTGCGAATTGCTTTGGACAGCCCTCCTAAGACCGCCCAAACGAGCATTGACAAGCTCATTAGCGTGCGGGGAATTCCGCTTTCGTACTTGGCTCCTGTCTTGGCTTGCAAAGCTTTTGGGAATTCCCTTTTCTTTTGAACAGTTCCCGTCTTTACGGTGCCCTTACGGCTTCGGGCCTCCCCCATCTGCTCGTTCTGCGATCCAGAGGCCCCGCCCCCCCCTTTTTACCAAAAGTTCCGGGAAAGCGTATTGCCGACCATATTACTTCAATTCTTTTCTTTTTGTTCTTTTAGACGGTCAGATGTCGTCCCGCTTCCCGCGGTTTTTTGTTTGGCGGACCTTGAATTCCGCTGGCCTCGCACGTTCAATTTCCTTCTGGTTGCCCGAAGTTGCGGGACTTTAAGACTCGAATGGTTCCGCCTACACCCACTATTCCCGCATTTACCCAGCAGATTGCATGTGCCTCTTTTTTGTCCCAGTTCTCCCCCTTGGTCAGGTCTCGATGTCGGTTCGATCGCGACCTCGTCCTTTTTTGGCCCCGCATTCGGCCTTCTTTTCACCACACCCCCGACCCCCACAGACTCTGACGTGTGGTCGGTCGGCAGTTTGGCGTAAGATCGTCCGAGCCGGCGGGTACCACCCGGTGGTGACCACAATGAATAGAGTCTGCGGTTTCCCCCACCGCCGGCCTCCCCTCAACTCCGGTCCATGCCCAGCCCATATTTTGCTTCTTTATACATAGAGACCCTTGCTCCCAGTATAGTGTTCGGTCCCACTTTACATAACCACGCGTATCGAATGTACACGAAACCGGCACTTCCTCCCCCCAGCTCTCTCTTTTCACACCGAACAGGCGATTTGGCGTCTCTTGTCATGCTCTGTTCTTCTCTTTCTTCTGTCCGCCTTCGTGATCTCTTGCCAAGAATAACTGAGGTCTCAGCCAGAGTATTCCCTGTACCCTATTTCGATTCGTTCGCTCAATCCTTTGTACTTTTACTTAGCTCTGTTGACCGTCGCGCGCCATGCCTTCTTCCGTTACGCTGACCCGCCCCTTGATCGTTTTTTTTTTTTTTTTTTTTTTTTCTTTCCCCAAACTATGTTCCCGTTGATGGCTTACCCTCGGGCGAATCCATTGCATTTTCAATTGTGGTTAAATCCCCGACCCGTTTACCGGCCAGTGTCAGCTCCGATGAGGCCTTCCCCATCCCTTCAACGAAGGACGTCTCAGTGCTTCCTTACGTATATTTTTTCCGAGGATAAGATCGTGTTAGCGCATCCCCGAGCTCCTCTTTTGCCTCGTGAAGCCTCAGCATGCACAGTTTTGGCCAACCAACGCTCTATCCTTCTTTTCTAAATGCCTTATCGTCGCTAAACGAGTACCCCTCATTTGTTGGAGCGTGGCCAACACCTGGTCCTCCCGTTTCTTTATTTTACGTTTCCGCCAGTGTACCGATCTTTGCTTGACATTAACCCCCTCCGGGTAGCCAGGATTTAACTGCTCAGCGCTAGACGTCGTCCCGTCCAATGTGCAGCGGCGTCGACGAGCCCCTGTGAGTGTTTTGAACAACAGTTGGCGCATTTCCTTTTTCCTCTATGTAGTCCCCCATCTAGAGGAGGCCCATATACCTGTATAGTCCGCAGTCCCATGCCCCTTTCAGATTTTGAAGACTTAGATAATGATCAAGCGTTATGGTGTTCTGATTTGAGCCGCTCGACTATAGCCCCTCGATCGTACATTCTATGAAATGAAGGAGTTTTCCCCAGAATCCAGTTCTGATGTATCTTTAACATGAACAGACGACCATTGGCGATTCGCCCTACTCCGGTCGGTATATGACCTAGAATTAGAGGTTTTTTGTTATGATTTATCGTGTTGTTTTCAGACTTCAGAACCCCGGCTGGAATATCGAAGGTTTGAAAAATCGAGTTCCAACTCTTGCTCCCCCTGTCTGTCCCCTTATTACTTGCAAACGCGGCCGTGGGCCTTTTCCCCCCGTTAGAGTTACTTTCGGACCTGATGTTTGGCGCCTGACGCCTTTTGAACTTTGCCTCTCGTCCCCAAGATCGTCCTATTGCTCTGACTGTTCCCCTTATATGATGATGGGATGTGGGTTCCCACCCTCCAGGGAGTATGATGGTTTTTTTCGCATTCACGCCTCCTTGTCGGCGGGTTCAGGCTCTCTAGGCGTTCCTTCTGTATTGAGGCTGACTGAATCTTCCATGTGCGGTTCGAACGTTTCGCAGACGCTTTTGTTTTTAATGCGAGACCGCCACACCCCCCCCTTCTCTGCTTTTGCTCCGACCAGCTTTCCCGGGTCCGCCCCTCGAAGAGTTTGGTTTTCCCCAGTGCTTTTCCCCGCATTTTTTTCGCTGATGATGGTTCGTTGCTTTAGACTCTGGCAGGTTCCCCCCCACTCGAGACTGAGGGACTTCAAGTTCCCTATTCTCTCTTGGTCCCCTTTTGTGAGGCAAGCGGGTTTTCTTTCCAGTGCCTGTTCCCTTCTATACGCACCCCCTTGCTTAACCTCCAAAAGTATGCGAGAGCCGTAAAAACTTCAAGATTCAAGCGCTGATGGTCGACACCCCCCATGTCTCGCTCGGCTTTGCGTTGGTTTGTGCGATGCCGTCGTTATTTACATTTGCGCCAGCGTTGCCGGATTTGCTCTCCACCTCACTACGTCTCTCCTCAGAAAAGAATGCTCGACGATTCCTGACGGTCCCATTATAAGGTTGCCTCATGGGGCGTACCCAACCATTCGAATCGGGCCCCTCCCTGATTTGCCACCTCAACGATTCCCCCACGCCTTTATCAGCATTTTAGCAAAAACAACTACAGCCGATCAGTGCCATCCCAGAGCCTGAGGGCCTTTTTTCAGGGACTAGGTTCCTTCCCCACAGCTCGTCGCAAGTCCTTGGTTGTACATTCGCTTCGACCCACGCGCTCGTTGAATGGCCGAGTTCCATTATTCTTTTATGGTCAGGTCCTTTTATGTTTTTTCGTTTTCCTTTTTTCACCTCTTCCCATAGTTTGCTGGCTTTTTATTTAAGCGAAAATCCTATACTCATCTGCCAGTGAGTCCATATGAGACGCGACTCTCAACAATTTCCCGCTTCGTTTTCCTTTTCAGTCCCTCCCGCAGCCCGGAACCGTCCGTTTAAAAGTGTTCCCCCCAATTACACGTTTACTGTACTTTGTTCCTGCAGCAGATCCTTGAGGAATGACACATCGAGGCGATCTTTTTTTCGAGGGCCATGCTCCGACGATTATCCCCAACCAGACCAGCCGCTTGTAATTCTTCCTTCGCTCGCCGTCGCAGCTGTCCCCTTCTCCATTTGGACTTTTCGTCCCTTTTATTCTTTTCCATGACGGATACTTTAACAATTTTCTCATCTGTTTCAACCACCGCACTAAGGAGCTTCCCCTCCCGCTCCCCCAAGTGATGCGTGTTACGCCGCATTCCGGTGGCTCTCCTAGTTCTGGGGCGACCCCCTGCCTTTTGGGAAATTTCATTTCTCGTCGCCGTCGGTTCTCGCCGGAGACCGTTCCCTTAAATTGGGATGTAGTTTGGACTGCGGCAACCGATCTGCCTCCAAACCACCATTGTTGCAATATTTTCCTTAGACTATCTCTGGCCGCTATTCCTCCCCCCCCCCTCCAAAGTCCTTTTTAAGCGTTGTTTTGCCCCAAACCGTTGGATTTGTTGCCCTGAGTGCCCTGAGCCCGCGATGCCACGCGCACGTCCTCGAACCCACCAATCTCGCGGCAAGCACGTTAAAGCACTTGTCTCCGTTGCTTTTCCGGCTGGATTTGAGAACGGCCCACAATCCGGCTTCTTTCCCCCGCGCCTCGTCTATGAGGACCCCACCCCAATTTAAAAACTGCAGTTAGAGCACCGTTTGTTTTTTCCCCTTTTTTACACACATCTCTCCCTATCAACCTCCTCACCCCTTATTTGCGACATTCTAGGGCGATCCGCCCCGCCTTGATTGGAACTTTCTCCTTGACCCGCTCTCTCACAGCTTACCCTCCCCAGCTTAGCGCAGGTTTCTTTCCTGCTTTATCTGTTCCCTGATTCAGTCTTGACGAGTCCTTTCTTTTCGGATCGCCGTTATGGACTTTCCTCGTAGAATTTTTAGACGCTGATCAATCTTCGCCAAACTTTACTGTTAGCTCTTCGTTCAGAGACCGCATCGCTAGTTGAGACGGTATTTCCATTATCCGCTCGCGGGTTAGTAGGATCTAAGTGTGAGTCGTGTGAGTCTCCACCCTTGAAGTTTTATGGTTTAAGCCGGGTCTTTACTGGACTGCCGAACGCGTTTCTCCTCGATTCTGTGCGCCCCCCTTGTTTAGAACTCTTTTGACATCCCCCCCCGTACACTGCTTCCGCTCTTTTCCTCGTGATGTAAAGATCAAACGGTTTTCGAACCCTTTCTTCCTTACTCCCTGATCTATCCCTCCTACATCTGCCTTAAAGAGCCCTTCAGTTTGTTTGATTTGCTTGTGTGAAAAGAAGCCTCTCTCCGGCTGCATACGGGCGCCCTCAGTGTTTTGATTCCTCGCTCGCCCAAATACCTCACCCCCCAACCCTCGGCAGACCACGATCATTTGCTTCTTCGCTAGGACCTCTGTTTCTTTTTTTAATAGGCGCGGACCTTCCCCTTTTGGTATTTTTTTACCGCCCGTTTCTATACGGTCCCCACTGCTTGCTGTTCCCTCGTCCCATAATTGGAGTAGTTCCGCCCTTTCATCCCGGGCATCATGTGTTGACCCCCCCTTTTTAAGGGAAAGTTCTTTTAAACGACCCCTAAGATGCAGTCGGTTTACC